>FWPV01016341.1_pt1 | contig 10467 bp, 12 predicted proteins | sample 2228371 | NCBI WGS metagenome assembly FWPV01 (sample SAMEA103939776, study PRJEB20133) | metagenome
GGCGGCGCAATCTGCCTTTCCTTCCCGGCCCTGGGCAAGCTTTCCTCAAGAATTTGGGCAACTAATTTGGAGATGACTCACTTTTTATAATCCCTCCCGAAACGTTTAAGGCTTTTAAGAAAGCAATGGTTTTCTTCTTGGCATAAGGGGAGGTGAAGAAAACAAAAAGGGCAAAAGAAATTTGCATGGTGAGCAGCCCATTAGTGAATATCCCTGTTTGCTGATAGAAATAAAAGCTTACTGATAAATTGATGAATATGTCCGAAGCCATAATTAAAATGGCTAAAGAAATTCCCCATAAAGGTTTAAAGATAAGAAAAAGAATGGTGAGGGGGTCGAAGAAAGTAAGGAGTGTCCAGTATAAATTAATCGGCCAAGGAACATAGGTGTAACCGAATAAACCATCGCGGTAAATATCAATTAGATGATTTCTGGTGCCATAGAGAAAGCCTAAAGAATAAATAGCAAAAATTAAACGGAGGTAATTTAATTCTGGATACTTTTTGCTAAAAAGATATTTGGCCCACATTAATTTTTCCTCCAGGGCCTAATAAATTGCGTCAGGGAAAGTGCATACTTGGCGTGGTTTACCGACAAGTAAATACATTTTCGGTGAAGTCCACCCTTCTTCCAGAAGGTCGTCGTCAATTTCGCTGATGATCCCATCATGAATAGCCCAGGAGCGCCCCCGAACTGTGTGCGCAAACTCAGGTTGGCGAAAAGGGGAGGAGGAGTCAAGTTTGGCGAATAATTTCCCCCCTGGTTGAAAGGCCTGATGGATACGTTGCATCCTTTTGTACCCTTCAAAATAAGTAAACCCGCAGCGTTCATAAATAATAGCGTTATGGTAAAAAAGAGCTTCTAAGCTGATGACTTTGATATTAAGAATTTTAGCAAAAAATTCTAAACTGGCTACGGTCTCCTTGGTTAATCTCAAGCCCCGGCGTACCTGCCCCGGGGCCAACCCCGCGCGCAAAGCGCGTTCTTCCTCCGCTAAGTTACGAGAAGCTCGTCCCCAAAGAGTGTCGCGCCCCTGTTCATCAACATCAATGTTAAATCTTTCACTTTCAGGATCGTTGACGATGAGGAAATCCCAGTTGAGCTGGGTGAAATCAGGGCCATCAGAGACTTGAATCGAATAAATTGGATCTTGATCTTCCGGTTTTCTTTTAACTTCGACCATGACCGTTTCTTCTTTTTCGGGATAATAAAAACGAACCAACTTAACTCCCTCATAATCGGAAAAAGTCAAAGGATTGATATGGAAACGGTGAAAGAGCGCAGGAGGAATAAGCAGGCGGTATAAGCCTTCTTTCACTGGAGGGGGCAAATTGTTTATTCTCTGGATCCAGGGCATAACTGGCTCTATTTTTGAGTTTTGCTCTGAGACTTTTTCTTAGATGATTTTGCCAGAGTTAATTTCTATAATAACGCCTCCAGCCAGTCATCCTGCGGAGATTCTTGGTTAATAAGTTGCAAAAAGCGCTCCACCTTAAAGCTATCTTTAGCGCTCAAGACCGGCTTTTTCTTCTCTATTATTTCGACAGTTTGAAAAGTGTCCAATTTAGTCAGAATTAAAGGGAGGGAAGCTTCCTGGGCCACGCGCAGGAGAATCTCTCCTGGTTTTTTTCCGCCCGTAAGGATTATCCCACCCACGGGGGAAGATTCACTCTTCTTTTCCGGGAGGCGCAGCAAAATCACTCGGTTATAGACCTGCTTAAAAATAGAAATAGCTCCAGTAAGATGTTTAGCGCCAATGGTAAAATCCTTAATGAGATTTCCCTTGTGCTCTTCTCCGCAAATAATTTCACCACCAATTAATGTCGTTATACTTTCAACAGAATGGGCGGCTAAAATCGCGTCTTCGGGAATAGGTATAACTGCTTTTATGCCCTTACCTTGGAAAAAGGGAATAAGTTTGTTTTTTAAATGCTCAATTTTTTCCAAAGGAACATGATTTAAGAAAGCTGTTCGCACGCGACCTTCCAGAAAAGAATTGAGCGAAAGCAGGGAAAATATGGTCAAATTATCTTTTTGATAATGATCCAGTAAGAGGACAGTGGCGTTAAATTTTTTCACTAAATTACTATCTGAAAAATCAGCAATTCCTTCACCCCAGAATATTTCCTGTCCCCCCATGGTCAGAATAACATCTTTGGTGCGCGAGATTTCTTGAAAAGCCTCGTGGATTTTTCCCCAAAGCACTTCTGCTTCTCTTTTAGATATTTGAGAGAGCATCTCAGGAGATAAACCCACAGGGCAAAGGAGATTCTCTGGTTCCTGCAGATGCAGCACTTCTTTAAGTAAAAGTAAGTCAGGATCAATCGCCCCTTCTCCAGATGCCCTATTTGCTGGCTGGATAGTATAAGGTTTGAAGAAACCGACGCGCAGGGCGCGCTCTTTTAACTTTTTAGCTAAAGCCCAAATAGCCAGGGAGCGGCCTGCCGATCCTCCTGTAGAAGCAATAAAAATGGTAGGCATAGATCGACTCCTTCTTCTCTCCCTTGCCCCCTTTCTTGCCTTAGCCTTATCTATTTTGGAATATATGGCAAGAGGATTGATTTAACTAACCAGATTGATTTCATCATAGCAAAGGGGCCAGGATAAGTAAAATGTTTTGCCTGGAAATTAATATGGCGGATTTTTCCCCGTATAAACAAGATTTATGGGGTGGCAGAAGTCACATGCTTGGGTGCGGGGATGGGCCTCGTGGCAATGGTAACAGGTTTCCATTCGGGGACGGTTGGTGCGGGGATTTAGAGGATCATGTTGAATGTTACGATGGCAATCGAGACAAGAAATTTTTCTCTGCGTATGTTTTTGGTGCGAGATTTTAACTATCCGGATCTTATCCAAAGTCATTTGTTCAGGAACGGTGGGCAAAGGATGACAGCGTAAACAATTTTCATTCAGTATTAGATCACCAGCTGAGAAATTTCTCCAAATAAATGTTCCCGGTTGGGAATGACAATCAGTACAATTAACATTTCCAGGGTGCATCCGCGAGGGGAGCCAACGCTCTACCGGCTCCTGATTTTTATGGCAGGAAAGACAGAAAAAGGGATGGGAAGTTGTAAAGCGGACTAAGGCCAAACCAGGTATAGCAGCCAAGGTGATGATAACGAACAAGATAATAATCCAGGTTTTTTTAGGGAGCTTGGGTAGCGAGGAAAAATTTATGGCCATAGGCTATCATCCTCTTAAATTTTGGTCAAAGTTACTTGCGTATCATTCCAGCCAACCCCGCCAGCTAGGGGGTCAAACTTTAAAGGAATAATCTTCTGCGGATTAACTCCGTTTCCTTCTTTCTCCCACCAAAGAAGGTCGGTATCAAAATCATTTGTTTTCACCCTTTTGGCCTGGGCGATTTTACCTAAGGCCCAGTGTCCCAAACCTTCAGTTAGGGCCACAGTCTGCGGATGGATGCCCTGTGAAAAACGAATTTTAGTCTCAAAACTGCCTACAGAAGAAGAGACTTTAACGCGATCGCCATTGCGCAATCCTAAAGATTCTCCAGTTAAAGGATGAATCCAAAGCGGGTTGTCATGGAGGATTTCAGCAATCCATTTGGCATTGGCCAGCCGCCAGGTCAAGACATTGGCTTTATGGACGGTAAGAATTAATTCTCCTTCTTTTAAGGTCTCATGGGCAGATATAGGTATATACGCGGGCAGAGGAGGAATGTCTTTTTGCGGAAGTTTACTTAAAAATATCTCCACTTTTCCCGAGGGAGTAGGCAGGCCCTTCTTCTCAAAGAGGCGATAGGTGGGTTTAATTGATGAATCAACCCATACGCCATCTTTTTTGAGAGATGCCCAAGCCTCAGCAGGCGCCAAAGCGGGTAAGCGAGCGGCAGTTTTGGCAATAAATTCCTCACTATTTTGGTAAGGGAATTCTTTGGCCATTTGGCCACCCATTTGTTTAGCTAATTGGAGCAAGATATCCCCGATTGATTGAGCATGACCTAAAGGGGAGACAACCGGCTGGCGGATACTGACCAAAGGAGTCAGATTCATAGCTGCTCGGCTTTCTAAATTCCAGCTTTCCAAGTACGAGGCCACGGGCAACAAGATGTCAGCGAAAGCGGCCGTTTCGGTAAAATGTGTTTCCGCCACGACTATAAAAGGAATTAACTTTTCATCCTGAAGAAGACGCGCTGTTTCGCTGCAATGGGGGTTAGTGTAAGCTGGATTAGCCAAGTAAGAAAAATAAAATTGAGGTTGCCCTTTTCCTGCCGCCAGGGCCGAAAAAGCCTGCGCTGAAGAAGAATAGGAAGGAGACAGTTTTGGTTCTCCTAAAGACATAAGGCGCGGCAAACATAGTCCACCTGGGGCATCGATGTTGCCCACCACCGCATTGAGCAAGATTACGCATCTTTCATTGTGAAAACCATTTTGGTGGCCGCTAACCCCCCTTCCTGAAATGGCTACGGCTGGTTTAGTTTGGGCAAATTCTTTGGCCAGGCGCCGGATATCATTGGCTTTGACCCCACTAATTTTTTCAGCTTTTTCGGGAGAGTAAGAGGCTAAATGTTCTTGCAACTTAGCCAGAGGGAAGTTTGTCCACTTGGTCAAAAATTCTTGGTCATGAAGTCCCTGCTCAATTATGCTTTGAGCCATAGCCAACGCCACAATTCCATCCGTTCCCGGCTTAATGGGAATCCATTCATTACTCCGTCCGGCAGTTTGGGAAAGACGAACATCAAAGGTAATTAATCGAGCCGCATTAGTCATCCGTGCTTCTATCAGCCGTTTGGCTAAATAAATATATTGGTCGCTGCCTTCATAAGGGTTGGCGCCGAAATTGAGAATATAGCGGGCTTTGGCTACATCGTAAATAACTCCTTCAGTTCCTAATGTAGATAATTGAGCGAGTCTCTTGTTGGGGTCTGTTTCCCCTGCTTCAGGAAAAACAGTAGGTTTTCCTAAGACGTTCAGAAAATTGAGTACCAGCAGGTCTTGAGCATAGGACTGGCCCAGTTCCACCCAGAAAGATTCGGTTTGGTCGCTTTCTTTTAATTTTTTTAATCTGGCCGAGATTTCTTGCAGAGCTTCAGCCCAGGATAAGCGAACCCACTTTCCCTCACCTCGGGCCCCCTTTCTTTTTAAGGGATATAACAGTCGGTCAGGGTCATAAAGGAGATTTATTCCGGCATAGCCTCGCGCACATAGCTTCCCTAAATTGTTGGGGTGTTTGGGGTTCCCTTTAATTCTAACTAATCGTCCATCAACCACTTCGCCTAAAATTCCACACCCGGCAGGACAAAGCTGGCAGGTACTTGGTATAGTTATTACTGGACTAAGTGTGCGCGTCTCCTGCTGAGTTGGTTCTGGTGGGGGACTAAAGCATCCCGATAAGGGACCGCTTAGACCAAGCAGAGCTGCGCTAGTAAAACTAAATTTCAAAAAATTCCTTCTGTCAATTTTGACCATGAGTAAACCTCGAATTTAAACCAAGGGTAAAAACTCACCCCCTAAAACAACCACGTAGCGCATGATAAATATGCCCACTATCACCATGATGGAGGCTATAGTTACAGTAGTCAAATTACGTAAGCGCGGGAGCAGGAGCAAGAGCACCGGGAAAACTTTCCCCATGATATTTTCTACCCAAATGAAAAGAACACTAAATTTCCCTCTTAACAATAAATGAGCGGCTTCCTGAGCTTCTGTATGGGAGACAAGAAGAACGAGTACATCACTGAGCACTAAAAAAAGATCAATAAGGATCATGGCCGCTAATAAATTCCCTAAGCCAAAGATGAGTTCATGATTTACCTTTTTTTCACGGGAGAAGAAACGGTCTTTAATTAATGAAATAATAATCATCAAAGCAATTCCCGAGACCATGGCTGAGACCAAAAATAGAAAAGGCATCAGGGCTGTATTCCAGAGGGCTCGCGCTTTTCCCAGGGCTAAAATAAATCCGGTGTAGCCATGAACAAAGACCGCCAAGGGGATACCAATAGTGCCAAAGAGGCGCGTCATCTTGTGGTTCCCTTTAAACATGAACCAGCCATAAATGACACAGTTAATTGGATAAAGAGTGAGGAGGAATGATCCCCAGGTGATAGGCGAGGTGACATTGAGGTGAACAAAAAGATGCCAGGCTTTCAAAGGTTGCCCAACATGGATAAGAAGGGCAACGGGAGCTAAGATTAAAAAAAGAGCAGCCAGGATAACACCAATCTTTCCAATAGGTTTATATTTATCCACCCCGAAAACATAAGCCAGCGTAGAAAGGACAAAGGAACCCGCGCTCAACCCCGTAAGATAAAAATATATAGCTATAAGAGTTCCAAAAGTCTCCTGCGGGAAAATATTATAGAGGACACTTACGTCCATCTTATCCACCTTTAGAAGTCCCCATTAATTTTTAGGCCATAAAAACCTTTAATCTTCCAAAATACTAAAAATGAACGAAATTATTTATCTTGGAAAAGATTAGATTCTTTTAGAAGGGTGCACTGAATTTTCCAGAGGCTCCTGAATTTATAATTTAGTATAGAGCATAATGGAAATAACCAAAGCATAAATTACTAGAGATTCTATCAGAGCCAACCCGACAATCATAGGAATGAAGATTTTGGGTTGGGCTTCCGGATTGCGGGCAATTCCCTCTAAGCCTTTATAGATGGCAATTCCTTGTCCCAATCCTCCCCCAAAAACAGCGATGCCTATTGCTAATCCGCACGCCAGGCCAATAAATTTTTTAGCTTCTTGCCCCACAGCTTCTTCAGCGGCCAAGGCCAAGGGACTAAAGGTTAAGATCAAAATTAAAGTGCTAAAGAGAATGCTCCCTATTCTTTTACCCATCATTAAATACCTCCCTTTTAATTTGCCTTATTTTTCTAATCTTTGCGTATTCTTGCATACCAATTTCTTTTTTAATGTTCTGCTTCCTCAATGGCTAAGGAAATATACACCATGGACAACAGCGAAAATATAAATGCTTGAATTAGGGAGACGAAGATTCCTAAAAACATAGCTAATGGTGGCAGAAAGATAACTAAAAAAGAAGGGGTTAATAGAGTGAGAGATAGAAGGGTGTGGTCAGCCATTATATTGCCAAAAAGACGTACGGAGAGAGAAAGAACGCGAGCTAAGTGGCTGATGACTTCAATGATGAAGAATAAAGGCGATAACCACCATACTGGTCCCATAAAGTGCTTAATGTATTTCAAACCATGGGTCTTAACTCCATAATAATGGGTAGCAAAAAAGACGACTAAGGCGCAGGCAACTGTCGTATTAAGATTATCAGTAGGGGGCAAAAATCCAGGCACTAAACCAAGAAGATTAGAAAAGAGAATAAAAAAGGCCAAGGTCCCGATAAGAGGAAGAAATTCCCGACCCCGGGGCCCAATGATATCATCTAAAAATTTTGTAATTGCTTCAGTAAGAAGTTCAAAGATATTGCGAATATTTAGTTTCTCAGGAGGAATAAAATCGTCCTCTTTCGAAAAGGTTAAGCGGCGAAAGGCAACATAGGAAAGGATGGTGAGAAGGAGCAGGATAAATAAAGCGCCACTCACCTGATGCGGGAGATGCCCAATCAAGGGTAAATACCTAAGCCAAGTGAATGGTGCATGCTCAGCCATATAAAAATTTTACCTTAAATATTCTTTTAGGAAATTCTTCTGCCTAATAGAGACTAAGATAGCCGGGATAAAAGCTGAGAACCCGATTAAAAACGCCAGAGCATTAAACTTGCCGCTCCGCAAGATAAGAAAAATAATACCGGCCAGGATAAAAAATTTGGTTAAATATTGGCATCCGTATATCTTTTTATTTTCAAGGAAAACCTTAGCCGTAATCCACCATAGCCAGTGAAAATTGATAAGACCTATTATTCCGCCCAGAAGCATGCCCCAAATTACTTCTTCATTTTGGAGAATAAGGCTTATAATTAAAAAGATACCTAAGATTAAGCAGGTCCTTTTTTCAATTTGATTGAATCTAAACAATCTTGGTGCCCCACCAGAAATCATCTTACCATAATCCGTCATTCGCCATTTATTATTCTTCTAATTTTTGTCAATTTTTTTCATCATAGCAAAAAGAGAACGGAAAGCAGCGGCGATTCCGCAAAAAAGAAAGAAAAGTGTCAACCACGGACTCGTCTTCAAATAGAAATCTAAAAAAATTCCCAATGCTATCCCAATGGCTATGGCTAAACCCATTTCTAACCCCAGGGCACTTAACCTGGCTATTTTTTTATAAAGAGCTTTTTTATCTTGGTCCATAGCCATTAATAGATTGTTAAACAATGCTTAGTTTAGCCGCTCACTTTTCCCCTAACCTCCCCCAGCCGCTCTATTAATGAATGAATATTCATTCAAGCGATAAATAAGTATCATAACCCCTCAAAAATTGTCAAGAAGTTTTTAACTCTAAAGCAGATCTTGCCGCTTTTAAAGTCTGAGCAATGTCTCTTTCTGAATGAGCAAAAGAAACAAAGCAGGCTTCAAATTGAGAAGGTGGAAACCAGATCCCTTCTTTTAACATCTTCTGGAAAAAGGCGGCGTACTTTTTAGTATCCGCTTTTTTTGCTGAAGCGTAATCGTAAACATCTTCTTCAGTAAAGAAAAGAGTAAACATGGAATTGAATTTATTTATCCGGCAAGGAACTCCTTTCTGCTGAGCAATTTCTGTTAATCCTTTACACAGGTCGTCGGTTAATTGGTTAATTTTTTTGTATATTTTTTTATCCTGAAGGATTTTTAACGTGGTTAACCCGCAGGTCATAGCTACCGGGTTGCCAGATAGGGTTCCTGCCTGATAAACTGGACCAAGGGGAGCAATTTTCTCCATTATCTCCCGCCGACCACCATAAGCACCGACAGGCATTCCTCCCCCAATTATTTTTCCTAAGCAAGTAAGATCTGGTTTGATACCAAAAATCTGCTGGACGCCTCCATAAGTAGCCCGAAAGCCGGTAATTACCTCATCAAAAATTAAAAGGGCGCCCTCTTCGTGGCATATTCTTTCTACCCCTTTTAAAAAATTCTCTTGAGGAAGAACCACGCCCATGTTACCCGCCACAGGTTCAATAATGACCGCAGCAATTTGCCCTGAGTTTTGGGAGAATAACTGGCGTACTGCCTCGAGATCGTTGTAAGGAGCAACCAGAGTAGTTTCGGCAATAGCCTTAGGAATTCCCGCACTATCAGGGATGCCAAAAGTTATGGTGCCGGAGCCGGCTTTGACTAAAAAACTGTCCCCGTGGCCATGATAACACCCTTCAAATTTGATTATTTTATCTCGCCCTGTAAATCCTCTGGCTAAGCGAATAGCGCTCATCGTTGCTTCTGTTCCCGAACTAACCAAACGGATCATCTCCATAGAAGGTATAGCCTTGGAAATTATTTGGGCTAGGCGTACCTCCAGTTCCGTAGCTGCCCCATAACTCCAGCCTCTAGCCAATGCTTTGGTCATCGCTTGGCGCACCTGGGGATAAGCATGACCCAAAATCATCGGCCCCCAGGAGCAGACATAATCGATATAAGCTTGGCCATCGACATCGTAAATTTTTGACCCGCGGGCTTGGGCCACAAAAAACGGTTCAAGTCCTACGGCCTTAAAAGCCCGCACAGGACTATTAACTCCCCCGGGGATAAATTTTTGGGCTACGGCCAAAATTTTTTTTGATTTAGAAACTTTCATGTCCTCCTCCTAAATCGTGGATCTTTTTCAACGTTGGGTTTTTAACCTTCAGGAATGTAATGCATACTTGATTTTTTGAACTCTTTTAATGAAGGAAGCACCCGGTATTCTTTTATTCCCATTTGCCGAGAGATTTTCTTAGCCAAGATGTAACAGTCTTTAATGGTATGGCCATGGATCATAGTATAAAGATTGTAAGGCCAGTCAGGAAATGATGGCCGCAGATAACAATGGCTTATAGATGGAGAATTATTGACCAGGTGACTAAAACGAGGAATAAGCTCTTCGGGTACTTTCCAGACCACTAAAGCATTCCCTAAATATCCTGCTTTTTGATGGCGCAAAATAGCCCCGAACCGCCTGATGATGCCTAATTTTTTAAGAGTGCGGATCCGCTGGATAACTTTTTTTTCTGGCCAGCCAATTTTTTCAGCCAAGATAGCCAGGGGAGTAAGGGTAAGGGGTAGATCACCTTGAATTTGCTGGATCAATTTTGTATCATCATTTTCCAGGAAATGATGGGTAAGCAAAGGTTTTTTATTGCGAATTCGCCTCCCGGTCACAAACTATTTCCCTGCCGTGAATTTACAAGATTTTATGTTAATTCAAAAGTTTTGCTCATTGGAATAAATTTAAATGTCAAAAATTTATAACATAAGAATAGAGAGGGCGTCAACTATGACGTTAGCTTTGCCCACCTTAATTTTGGAGACCAAATCTTAGGCCGTATAAGAGGCCAGAGGATTCATTCGGGATCATAAAGCCCTTTTACCCTCTTTACCCCGGGCGCGCTTCGGCGAAA
>FWPV01016342.1_pt1 | contig 10467 bp, 10 predicted proteins | sample 2228371 | NCBI WGS metagenome assembly FWPV01 (sample SAMEA103939776, study PRJEB20133) | metagenome
TGCACCAGGAGCTGATCGCAACCCTGGGCGAGCCCGGACGGCTGCAGCTGCACGGGCCGGCGCCGTACGTGATCATGCTGGTAGGCCTGCAGGGGTCGGGCAAGACCACGACCGCGGCCAAGCTGGGGCGCCATCTGAAAGGCACCGGCCATCTGCCGCTGTTGGTCGCCGGCGACATCTACCGGCCAGCGGCAATCCGTCAGCTGCAGGTGCTCGGTGCGCAGCTGGGGCTGGAGGTCTACGCGGGCGGCCCACAGGACGCGCCACCGCAGATCTGCGCCGCCGGCGTGCGCCAGGCGCGCCAGCGCGGCTGCGATGTGGTGATTCTGGACACTGCCGGCCGCTTGCAGATTGACCAGGCGATGATGGATGAGCTGGAGGCCGTGCGCAAGGTGACGCAGCCGATCGAAGTGCTGTTGGTGGCAGATGCGATGACCGGGCAAGAAGCGGTCGCGATTGCCAGCGGTTTCCACGAGCGCATCGGGCTGACAGGGCTGATCCTGACGAAGGTGGACGGCGATGCACGCGGGGGCGCCGCGATCAGCATGCGCGCTGTCACCGGCGTGCCGATCAAGTTCCTCGGCACCGGTGAGAAGACCGAGGCACTCGAGCTGTTCCATCCCGACCGGCTGGCTTCGCGCATCCTGGGGATGGGCGACGTGCTGTCGCTCATCGAGCGCGCCGAGGCCGCCTTCGACGCGGAGCAGGCCGAGCGCCTGGAGCGGAAGCTGCGCGAAGCCGAGTTCACGCTGGAGGATTTCCTCGAGCAGCTGCGCCAGCTGCGCAAGATCGGGCCGATCAGCCAGGTGATGGAACTGGTGCCCGGGCTGGGGCGGGCGGCGCAGGGCCTTTCGGGGGAACAGGCCGACCGCCAGATCAAGCGTGTCGAGGCGATGATCCTTTCGATGACGCCGCAAGAGCGGCGCACGCCGGATATTCTGAATGGCAGCCGCAAGCGCCGTATCGCGCGGGGCAGCGGCACCACCGTGCAGGAGATCAACCAGGTACTGAACCAGTTTCGGATGATGCAGCGGATGATGAAACAGTTGGGCAAGGGCAAGCACGGCCTGCGTGGGCTGATGCGCATGTTCGGGTAATCGGCTCGCAGTGGCCGATCAGCAGATCTAAGCAACTCACATACACTCAGGAGGAGCATGGTTAGGATTCGATTGCGACGCATGGGGAGCAAGAGACAGCCGTCCTACCGGATTGTGGTGGCGGATGCACGCCGGCCGCGCGACGGGCAGTTCATCGAGGTGATCGGTCACTATAACCCACGCACCGAGCCCGAGACGGTCCGGATCGAGGAGCCACGCGCGCTGCACTGGCTGAGCATAGGGGCACAGCCGTCGGATGCCGTGGCGCGGCTGCTGAAGAAGGTCGGGACACTCGAGCGGTTCGAGCGCCTCAAGCGCGGCGAGCCACTGGAGACATTGGTGGGCGAAGCCGAGGCGACGCCTCAGCCTGTCGGTGGCAAGACCCGCCTCGAGCGGGCGCCGGCCTCGGCGGCTCGGGCCGGAGATGCGGTCGGGGAGACCGGTTGACGCCCGGCAGGCCGATGTAGCGGAGCTTGGCCCCCCCCATTTCTGCGTCTCCGTTCGTGATACCGTCCGCCTCGACTCGAAACACTAGGGAGGAACAGCCATGGCTTCACTCAAGGACCTGGTCGAATACATCGCAAAGGCGTTGGTGGATGACCCGGCGCAGGTGCACGTCTCCGAGATTGATGGCGAAGCCTCGGTGATCCTGGAACTGCGTGTGGGGCCTGATGACATGGGCCGCGTGATCGGCAAGGGCGGCCGCACGGCCAACGCGATGCGCACGCTGGTGCGCGTGCTCGCCGCCAAGCAGGGCAAGCGAGTCACGCTTGAGATCGTCTAGCCCCGCGATGGGCGCCGCGGCACCTCAACCGAATAGCGGGTCAAGAGGCTCAGGAGGCATGCGCGCGCCTGAGCCTCGCTATTTGGTGATCGGGCGCATCCTGCGGCCACAGGGCGTGCGCGGCGAACTGCGCGTGGAGGTGCTCACGTCCTTCCCGGAGCAAGTCGGGCGCCACGAGTTCCTCTATCTGGCGCATCCCCAGACGCCGGAGGTGGCCAGCCGCTATGCACTCGAATACGTGCGTCCGCACGGGCAGGTCCTGCGGCCGGCTGCGACAGCCGCACGGCCGCTGAGACGCTACGGGGGATGCTGGTGCAGATCCCGCGGGAGGAGGCGGTTGCCCTGGCCCCCGGCGAGCTCTACCAGTATCAGGTGGTGGGCCTGCGGGTGGAGAGCGAGGATGGCACGTGGCTGGGGCAGGTGATCGAGGTGCTCGAGACCGGCGCCAATGATGTGTATGTCGCGGTGGGTCCGTTCGGTGAGGTGCTGTTGCCCGCGATCACCGAAGTGGTGCGCGAGATTGATCTGGCCGCCGGGCGTATGGTGATTCACCTGCTGCCGGGCCTGCTGGGCGATGACGAGACAGAAGGCGACGAGGACGAGGAGACGCTATGAGCACGCTGGCCTACTGGGTCGGCTTCAACATCGTGCGGGGCATCGGGCCCACGCGCCTGCGCGCGCTGTTGGATGCCTTTGGCGATGTGGAGCGCGCCTGGCACGCGCCGGCGGAGGATCTCGTGCGGGCGGGGCTCGATCGCCGCTCGCTGGAGAACCTGCTGAAGGCGCGCGCCACGCTCGACCTGGAGCGGGAACTGGCGCGCGTGGCCTCCGTGGGTGCTCACGTCCTCACCTGGGAGAGCGACGATTATCCGCGTTTGTTGCGCGAGATTCCCGATCCGCCGCCTGTGCTCTACGTGCGCGGCCAGGTGCGCGGCGATGAGTGGATGTTGGGCGTGGTGGGGACACGCCGCGCCTCTGTCTATGGCCGCCAGGTAACGCGCCGGTTGGTGACTGCCCTGGCGCGCAATGGCGTGACCATCGTGAGTGGACTGGCGCGCGGGATTGACGCCGAAGCACACCGGGCGGCGCTGGATGCCGGTGGACGCACGGTCGCGGTCTTGGGCCACGGCGTGGACCAGGTCTATCCTCCCGAGCACCGCCAGCTGGCGGAGGAGATCGTCGCCCACGGTGCGCTGGTCTCCGACTACCCGATCGGCACCAAGCCCGAGGGGGTCAACTTCCCACCCCGCAACCGACTCATCAGCGGTATGAGCCTGGGGGTGCTCGTCACCGAGGCCGGCCTGCGTTCGGGAGCGCGCATCACGGCCGACTTCGCCGCCGAGCAGGGGCGCGAGGTACTCGCTGTGCCAGGCTCGATTCTGGCCGCCGGCAGCGCGGGTACCAACGCGCTGATCCAGGAAGGCGCGCGGCTGGTGGCCAGCGTGCAGGATATCCTCGAGGAGCTCAACCTGGTGCAGGTGGCTGTGCAGACAGAAGCGCGACAGGTGCTGCCTGCCGACGCGACCGAGGCTAATCTGCTCAGCCATCTCTCCTTCGAACCCGTGCACGTAGATGAGTTGCAGCAGCAGGTGGGGATGCCCATCGCCCAGGTGACGAGCGCGCTGGCGCTTATGGAACTGAAGGGACTGGTCCGCCAGGTCGGCGGCATGCGGTATGTCGTGGCCCGCGAGCCAGGCGTTGAGTATGTGGTCGGCTGATCAGACGCGGATGCACACGGATGGACACGGGTATACGCGGATGGGTCCGATGGGCGAGGGGGTGATGGTCGCGCGAGGATCTCGGTCGTTTCCGCGTCCGTCGGTGTCTGTGTGTGTGTGTCAATCCGTGTTCATCCGCGCCAATCCGTGTCCCTAGAGTGTGAGAGAAGATGGCCTACTATGCGCTGATTATGGCGGGCGGGACCGGCACGCGGCTGTGGCCGCTCAGCCGGCGTGCCACGCCCAAGCAATCGCTGCGCCTGGTGGGCGAGCGCACGATGTTCCAGCATGCAGTGGACCGCGTGCTGCCCCTATTTGGCGCGGAGCACATCCTGGTCGTCGCGCCAGGGTCCTACGTCGAGCCACTGGCCGAACAGGCGCCGGCGCTGCGCTCCGAGAACTTCATCGTCGAGCCGGAGGGACGCGGCACGGCACCCTGCATCGGATTGGCCGCGGTACACCTGCGCCATCGGGATGCCGAGGCCAGGATGGCGGTGCTGACCGCCGACCAGTACATCCACGATGTAGAGCGCTTTCGTCAGGCGTTGGTGGCGGCTGCCGAACTGGCTGGCACCGGCTACATCGTCACGCTGGGCATCAAGCCAGCGGCCCCGGTGACCGGCTATGGCTACATCGAGCAGGGCGAGTAACTGGATGCGCTGCGAGGATTCGCAGCCTATCGCGCAGCTCGGTTCACTGAGAAGCCCGACCAGGAGACTGCCGAGCGCATGGTGGCCAGCGGCACGTACTCGTGGAATAGCGGCATGTTCATCTGGCGGCTAACCGATCTGATGGAGGAGTTCGCCCGGCAGATGCCCAACCTGCACGCGCACTTGCTGGAGATCGAGAATGCGATTGGCACGCCCGCGTACGAGGAGACCCTGGCGCGCGTATGGCCGCAGGTGCCCAGACAGACGATTGACTACGGGATCATGGAAGGCGCCCGCCGCGTGGCGGTGATCCCCGTGGACATCGGCTGGTCCGACGTGGGCAGTTGGGCCAGCTTGGCCGATCTATTGCCCTCCGATGCGGATGGCAACATCGTGGTCGGCCCGCACCTGGGCATCGAGACGCGGGACACGCTCGTGTTCGGCGCCGGGCGGCTGGTGGCAACCATTGGCCTGCGCGATGTGGTGATCGTGGACACGCCCGACGCGCTGCTGGTGTGTGCACGCGGCCGCGAACAGGATGTGCGCGAGGTGGTGCGCGTCTTGGAGCGCCAGGGGCGACGGGAGATGCTATGATCGCAGGGGTGCCGGCCGTGAAAGCGGCACCTGGCTGGTCTGGAGTCTGTCCTCCCGCGGACCGCAAGCCTGCGGGAGGCTTGATTGTCTCACAGGAGCGGTATGGAAGCTTATTGTGTCAAGTGTAAGGCCAAGCGGGAGATCGCAGACCCGCAGCCGGTGTTCATCAGCAGTGGGGCGCCCGCTACCCAGGGGACGTGCCGCGTGTGTGGCGCGCGCATGTTCAAACTGGGCCGCACGAGCGCACACGAGGGGATCGAGCCGAGCGAGCACATGGTGGTGAGCAGGAGCCGGCGCGAACTGGCAGACAAGCCTCGCATGGTGATCGTCGAATCGCCGGCCAAAGCGCGCACGGTGGGCCGCTTCTTGGGTGATGGCTTCAAAGTACGGGCATCCGTTGGGCACATCCGCGATCTGCCCTCGAACCGGATGGGCGTGGAGATCGCCGACGGGTTCCGTCCGCGCTATGTCGTGCCCGTCAAACGCAAGCAGGTGGTGCGCGAGCTGCGCGAGGACGTGCGGGGCTCGTCGGAGGTGTACCTGGCCACCGACCCGGACCGCGAAGGCGAGGCCATCTCCTGGCACCTGGCGGAGACGCTCCGCTCGGCACTGGGACGGCGGCCCGTCCACCGGGTCGAATTCCACGAGATCACCCAGGACGCCATCGCGCACGCGTTTGCGAACCCGCGCCAGATTGATATGCTGCGCGTGGAGGCGCAGCAGGCGCGGCGCATCCTCGACCGAATCGTCGGCTACACGCTCAGCCCGCTCATGCGCGATAAGCTCGGCCGGCGCGGGCTTTCGGCGGGGCGTGTGCAGTCGGTCGGCGTGCGCCTGGTCGTCGAGCGCGAGCGCGAGATCCAGGCGTTCGTGCCGGTGGAGTACTGGACGCTCGCAGCGCGGCTGGCCAAGCAGGAGGGCGACGGCGCCGCGAGGCCCAGCTTCCTGGCTCGTCTGCACCGCGTTGGCGGGGCGGAGCCCGCGATCGGCAGCCAGGCGGAAGCCGATGCACTCGTGGCGGAGCTGCAGGGAGCGCTCTATGCCGTCACCGATGTGCGGGAGAGCCAGCGCCGTCGCCGCCCGGCAGCGCCGTTTACCACCAGCACGATGCAGCAGGAGGCCTCGCGGCGGTTGGGCTTCACCGCGCGCCGCACGATGGGTGTGGCGCAGCAGCTATACGAGGGGATTGACCTGGGCGATGGGCCGATCGGCCTGATCACCTACATGCGCACCGATAGCACGAATGTCGCCCAGCAGGCCCAGGTCGAGGCGCGCGAGTTCATCGCCGCTCAGTATGGTTCGGCGTTCTTGCCGCCCGAACCACCGCAGTACAAGACGCAGGCCAAGGGCGCCCAGGAGGCACACGAGGCGATTCGGCCCACCAGCGTCTTGCGCACCCCACAGTCGGTCAAGCCGTTCCTCGAAGCCAGCCAGTATCGGCTGTATGAGCTGATCTGGCGACGGTTCGTCGCCAGCCAGATGATGCCGGCATTGTACGACACGCTGGCGGTGGAGATCACCGCGCGGCCGCTCGCAAGCGGGGATGGCGGCAGCGATTACCTGTTCCGGGCCAGTGGCTCGACGCTGCGCTTCGAGGGCTTCCTCGCCGTGTATGAGGAGGCCCGCGATGAGGACAGCAAGGAGGACGACGAGGAAGGGCGTGAGGAGATCCCGCCCCTGGTGCAGGACGAGGGCCTTGACCTGGTGGAGCTTCTGCCGGCGCAGCACTTCACCCAGCCGCCCCCCCGCTACACGGAGGCGACGTTGGTGCGCGCGCTCGAAGAGTACGGCATCGGGCGGCCCAGCACCTACGCGCCGATCCTCTCGACGATCCAACAGCGCGGTTACGTGCAGCGCCGCAACGGCCGCCTGTACCCCACCGAGGTGGGCGTGGTGGTCACCGACCTGCTGGTCGAGTACTTCCCCGAGTACATTGACGTCGGCTTCACGGCCCAGATGGAGGAGGACCTGGACCGCATCGCGACCGGCGAACGCGAGTGGGTGCCGGTGCTGCGCGAGTTCTACGAGCCGTTCGCTAGGACGCTGGCGGGCGCCAAGGAACGCATGCCCGAGGTCTCGATGGGTGGGGAGCCGACCGGCGAACTGTGTCCGCAGTGCGGCCACCCGCTCATCTACAAGTATGGCCGGTTCGGGCGCTTCATCGGCTGCTCCAACTTCCCACAGTGCCGCCACAGCGCCCCGATCCTGGTCAGGACCGGCGCCAAGTGCCCGGAGTGCGGCGGCGACCTGGTAGAGAAACAGACGCGGCGCGGGCGTACGTTCTACGGTTGTGCCAACTACCGCGCCGACGATCCGGAAGCCTGTCGCTTCAGCGTGTGGAAGCGCCCGCTGCCGCAGCCGTGCCCTTCGTGCGCCGGGCTGCTGACGGAGGCGCGGCAGGGTTGGGCCAAATGCGTGGCCTGCGAGGATGAGGTCGAGATCGCCCGCCTGCCCGCCCTCAGCCCTGAAGGGTTGTAGGTTGCGCAGGTCTGCGGCCCCGCAGCGCCCTCGGGTACGCTGATCCACAGGCGCTCGAAGTGACGCCGAACCCCGATAGGCCGCATGCGGGTCGGGCGTTCGCAGGCCTCGGGCGGCCCGCGAGGTGTGGGGAGCGAATGATGGCGAGCGTATCGCATCCGCTCGAGCGGCTGCTGGCGCGCTTTCTCGAGCATTTGCGCACCAACCGGGGTGCGTCGCCCTATACGCTCAAGAACTACCGCACGGACATCGGCCAGTTCATCGAGTACTGCCGCGAGCGCGACGTGCGGCGGTTGGCGCAGATTGACCGGGCTTTTCTGCGCGCATACCTGGAAACGCTCGAGGCGCGCGGCTATGCCAAGGCCAGCATCGTGCGGCGGCTGGCCGAGCTGCGCTCCTTCGGCGCCTTCCTGGTGCGCGACGGGGTGGTGCAGCAGAACCCGTTCCGTGCCGTCAGTGCGCCGCGCAGGCCAGAGCGGCTGCCGCGCTTTCTGACGGTAGCCGAGGTCGAGGCCCTGCTGGAAGCACCCGACCTGGAGACGCCGGCGGGCCTGCGCGATCGGGCGATCATCGAGGTGCTGTACGGAGCCGGGCTGCGCGTGAGCGAGCTGGCGGCGCTCGACGTGGGTGACGTGGACCTGGCCCAGGCCCAGGTGCGGGTGATCGGAAAGGGCAGCAAGGAACGCATCGGCCTCCTGGGGCAACCGGCTGTGCAGGCGTTGCGCCGCTACATCGAGGCTGGGCGTCCCGCCCTGCTGGGCGGGCGCCCGACGAGCGCCCTGTGGCTGAACCGGCGCGGTGGCCGGCTCTCGACGCGGGCCGTTGCCCTGATGCTAAGCCGCGCCGCGCGGCAGGCAGGGCTGCGCCAGAACGTCTCTCCGCACATGTTGCGGCATTCATTCGCCACCCACCTTCTGGATGGTGGAGCCGACATCCGCATCGTGCAGGAGCTGTTGGGCCACGCCAGCCTCTCGACCACCCAAGTCTACACACACGTGAGCCAGAGCCGGGCACGCGAGGTCTACCAGCGGGCACACCCACGCGCGCGTGGCTAGACTGCGCCTATGTCCGTGGTGGTCGTGGAGCGATCAGTCACCCGCCAGCCGGGGGGGAGACACTGGCCAGGGCGATTTGGGTTGTGCGGCCATCGTATTTGTGGTAGAATGACCTCAGTAATGCCTTCTGTGGATAGGCGTTGGGGCAGACTCGCTGGGCACTGGCAGGGAGGCTAACGATGGAATCGCTGCGGGAGTTCCTGAGTCGCAACAAGGTCTACGCCGCGCTGGTGGGAGGCGTGGCAGTGGGCCTGGCGGTTGGCCTGCTGATTGGCTGGGTGCTGTGGCCGCTGGAACTGAAGAACGCAGCGCCCAGTTATCTCCACGCGCGCTATCGCGACGACTACGTGGCCTGGGTGGCCCAGCAGTACGAGGCCCAGGGCGGGGTGGAGTGGGCGCGCGATAAGCTGGGCGTGGAATACTGGGACGAGGGCGAACTCGCGCAGACCCTGGAGCGCGTGGCCCAGGCGCGCGGTGGCCAGACCGGCGCGCAGTTGCGGGCGCTGAAGGCGGCCCTGGAGACCCAAGCCGCCCCGGCCCAGCCGGCGGCTCCTGAACCGGGCACGCCGCAGACCTCGCTCGTGCAGCGGGTCAGCCCGATCGTCCTGGTGTGCGGGATCGCGCTCCTGGTTGCGGCCCTTGTTGGCGGGGTGGTGTTGCTGCTCTCCTCGCGCATGCGCGGCGCACGGCAGACGACCACAGCCCGCATGGAGGGTGTGATCGGCGGGGCGTTCGCCGGGGCCGAGGGACAGGACTGGGGGCTGGCGGGGCCTCCGCAGGCCCAGTTCGTGACCACCTACACCCTGGGCGATGACCACTACGATCCGTCATTCAGCATCGAGCTCGAGAACGGCGAGTTCATGGGCGAGTGTGGGGTCGGCATCTCGGAGAGCATTGGCGTGGGCGATCCCAGCAAAGTCACGGCGTTCGAGGTCTGGCTGTTCGACAAGAACGACATTCGCACCGTCACGAAGGTGCTCATGTCGGACTACGCCTTCCATGACGATGCACTGTATACCAAACTGGCGCCGAAGGGCGAGCCGATCCTGGCCGAGGTGGGGGAGGACGTGATCCTGGAGACGCGGAAACTGCGCGTCCGCGCGCGCATCCTGGACATGGCCTACGGTGTGGGCAACCTGCCACCCAATAGCTTCTTCGAGCGCGTCAAACTGGAGCTGGCCGCGTGGGTCAAGCCCGCCCCGGAGTTCGGTGGGCCGATGACCAGCGGCGACACCGTGCCCTCGGTGCAGCAACTCGAGCTGTGAGCCGCGTGCGTTTGGGTCCTTGAATCGCCCGACACCCTCGCCGCCCACCGGCGGCGGGGGTGTCTCTTTTCGAGCACCGAGGGTGGAAGCGTGCGTGAGGAAGCGCGACGCCAGCGGCTAAAGGCACTGTTGGGCCTGTTCTTCCGCCTGCTCTACGGTGAATGTGCCTGGGCCTACGATCTGGTGGCGTGGGCGGTCTCATGGGGCCAGTGGTGGGAATGGGGCCAGGCCGTCCTGCCGCTCCTCGCCGGGCCGCGCGTGTTGGAGCTGGCCCACGGCACTGGCCACCTGCTGATGACGTTGGCACGCCGCGGCGTGGAGCCCACCGGCGTGGATCTCTCGCCCCACATGGGGAGCATCGCACGGCGCCGGCTGGGCCGGGCGGGGCTCAGGCTCCCTCTCGTGCGCGCGCGTGCCCAGGCGCTGCCGTTCCGCGATGGCTGCTTCGACGGCGCCGTGGCTTCGTTCCCGAGCGAGTTCATCCTCGACCCAGTCACATGGCGCGAGGCGGCGCGGGTGCTCCGCGCCAGCAGCGCGGATCAGCCTGCCGGCCGGCTGGTGGTGGCCGCCGGGGTGCAGCTCGACCGGCGCCACCCGCTGTGGCGGGTGCTGGCGTGGCTCTATCGCGTGACGGGTGAGAGCGCAGACGCATATGCCCAGGCATGGACACCGCTCGCGCGGCAGGTGGAGCGCTGGATGCAAGTGCGCATCCTGGGGGAACGGGTAGGGCGCACGCAAGTCGTGCTGCTGGTAGGCGAGAAGAAGCCGACGGGGTCGCCCTGACCGCCCGATGGCGCGCTGAACGCTGGCACGCCCTGTCGGCGCT
>FWPV01016343.1_pt1 | contig 10466 bp, 8 predicted proteins | sample 2228371 | NCBI WGS metagenome assembly FWPV01 (sample SAMEA103939776, study PRJEB20133) | metagenome
TGGAGCGGGGCGACGGCTGTTACCTGACTGATGTGGACGGCAACCGCTATCTTGACTTCATGGCGGGCATCTGCGTGTGCTCTCTGGGACACAGCCACCCGGCCTACGTGGCGGCCCTCAGCGAACAACTTAACAAAATCACCGTGGGGAGCTTCTGCACTCCCAACCGGGCCAGATTCCTGGCCCGGATGGCGGAAATCGCGCCCGGGGATTTAAGCCAGACCATGCTTTATTCCGCCTGGCCAAGTCCTTCACCCGAAAGTTTGAGGTTCTGGCCTTCTGGGGCGGCTTTCACGGCAAAACCGGCGGCGTCCTGGGCCTTATGGGCAGCACTTTCAAACAGCATTGGGGGCCGCTTCACCCCGGGCTCCACCTGGCGCCGTACGCCTACTGCGAGCGCTGCTGGTTCAAATTGCAATATCCCGGCTGCGGCCTGCATTGTCTGGACTTTGCCCGGGAGGTCATCCGGTTGAACACCGCCGGGGAGCTGGCCGCCATCCTGGTGGAGCCGGTACAGGGCACCGCCGGCAACGTGGTGCCGCCGCCGGAGTTCCTGCCGGGACTGGCAGCCATTGCCAGAGAGCACGGGGCGCTGCTCATCGCGGACGAAATGATTACAGGCTTCGGGCGCACCGGCTTGATGTTCGGCAGCTCCCATTTCGGCGTCGTGCCGGACATCATTACCGTCGGCAAAGGCATGGGAAGCGGCTTTCCGGTGAGCGGTCTGATCTCCTCGCCCGGAATCATGCAGGCCGAACCCTACTCCCGGCCCTCTGCGGCCTCCTCCAGCTACGGAGGCAACCCTCTGGCGGCCACCGCGGCCTGGATCACCCTTGAGACCATCCTCAAGGAAAACCTGGTGGAAAACTCGGCCCGGGTGGGGGCCTACCTCCTCCAGCGTCTGCTTGAGCTGAAAGAAAAATATTCCTTCATCGGCCGGGTCCAGGGACTGGGGCTGATGATCGGCTTGGAGTTTGTCAAAGACCGCCGCACCAAGGAGCTTCTGCCGGGAAAGGTTATGGAAATCGTTTTTCAGGAGTCGCTTAAGCGGGGCCTGCTGGCCATGAACTACACGGCCCAGTTCCGCATCAACCCGCCTCTGGTGCTCACCGAGGCCCAGGCAGAGGAGGGCGTGGGCATCCTGGACGAAGTGTGCGCCTACCTTGACCGGGAGGTGCGTCCATATTGGTAATGGCAGCATGCTATCAGATTAAATTTTTTCTGCTTCGGGCCAGGCCGGAGGCATAAACCCTGCCTGGAGGAAAATGCCCTTGAGTTACCGCTTTGATCTGCCCCTCCGGGGGGCCTTGCTTGGGTTCGGCAGGGTGGCGGAGTTTGCCCACTTTCCGGCCTTTGCGGCCCGGACGGATTTTCAGATCTTAGCTGTGGCGGACCCGTTGCCGGAACGTCGGGCGCGGGCCAAAGCGCTCCTGCCCCAGGCCCGCCTTTACGGAAACCCTGAGGAGCTTCTGGCCCGGGAAGAAGCCCTGGACTTCGTGGATATCTGCACACCGCCCCGGGACCATGCCCCCTTGTCCTTGGCGGCACTGGAGCGCGGCTGCCACGTGCTTTGTGAAAAGCCTTTGACCCTGGAGCCCAAAGATTTCCAAACCTTCAAAAGCGCAGCTGACCAAACCGGACGGGCTCTGGTGACGGTGCATAACTGGAGGCATGCGCCTCTTTTGGCCCAAGCAGGGGAATTGCTTCGAACCGGCGCTATTGGCCAAGTGCAGATGCTGGAGTGGGAGGTGCATCGCACTGCCGGCAGCGGGGGCGGCCTGACGGCCTGGCGTCAGGAAGGCGGCCAGGCTCTGGGGGGCATCCTTATAGACCATGGCTGGCATGCCTTTTACCTCCTCCTGGAGTGGGCCGGGGAGGCGCCCATGGTTCTCAATGCCCGTCTCAGCATTCAAAATGAGGAATCCGGAGTGGAGCAGGAGGCCGAAGTGGGCCTGCGTTTTCCGTCCTGCCAGGCCCGTCTGTTCCTGACCTGGCAGGCCCCAGAGCGCCGCAATTCCGGCCGCCTGAGCGGCACCCAGGGGGAGATCCGGATGGAAGATGATTGTCTGGTGCTTGCTCCCCATGGCCAGACAGAAAAGACCTGGAGTTTTCCCGCCAAAGTCAGCGCCGGGTCGCACCACCCTGACTGGATGGGAGGCGTGTTGGACGAATTCCTTAAGGAAATTGCTGACCCCGGCCAACGGGGGCGCAACTTGGCGGAGGCGGAATTATGTGCCCGGCTGATCCGCCTGGCGTACCGCTCTCACCGGGAAGGAGGCCGATGGGTGGATGTCCGGTCCCATGAAGCGGCGCCTTGACCTGAATCTGGCGGCTGCACTCCTGGGCGCCGGGGTGCTGGCCTTTTTGCTCTACCGCCTGGGGGTCGGCCCCGTGCTCCAGCAGCTTGCCAAAGTGGGCTGGGGCTGGTTCCTTATAATCGGCCAGGAGGTTCTCCCCATCCTGGCCAACACCGCGGGCTGGCACTATGCCTTTGCCGCGCCGCACCAGGCGGTGTCCTTCTGGGAACTCTTCCGCATGCGCCAGGCCGGGGACAGTTTCAACTACCTTATCCCCAGCGCCACGGTGGCCGGAGAGCTTCTGCGGGTCAATCTCCTGCGCCGCCGGGTCCCCCTTGCGCCAGGGGCGGCCTCGGTAACCGTCGCCAAGTTCACCCAGTTTCTGGGCCAGGCCCTGTTCATCGCCCTGGGGCTGGCGCTGGCCGCGCCCTTCGCCCCCCTCAGGCCCGGTCTGCTGCCTTGGCTGTGGGGTCTTCTTTTGGGCTGCTTCGTCTTTCTGCTGCTGATTCTGGCCGCTTTATGGCAGGGCTTGTTCTCCGGAATCAACCGCATCCTCCTGAAGTGGCTCCCTTATCGCCTGGGGCGTTACCTGCCGGTGGACAAGATCGCTGAACTGGATGACCACATCGCTTTGTTTCTGAAAAGCCGGCAAAAGGAGTTTTGGGCCTCCACCGGCCTGTTCGGCCTGGCCTGGGCCTTGGGGAGTGTGGAGGTTTTCCTGATTTTTCATTTTTTGGGCCTGCCCATCGACCTGCCCACCGCGGTGACGGTGGAGACTTTGTCGGTGTTTATTGACGGCGTCCTGTTTTTTGTGCCGGGGAAGCTGGGCACCCAGGAGGGGGGGAAGGTTCTGATTTTCATGAGCCTGGGCCTGCCGCCGGTGAGCGGCTTGGCCTTCGGCATCATCCGGCGCATCCGGGAGCTCGCCTGGGCGGGCGTGGGGATGGCCTTTTTGGCCACTTTTCCGAATGCAGAAAGAAAACCGGGCTAAGACCCTTCTGATTTCGGCATTCCGTAAACAAAATCGGTCCCTACCCGAGATCCGGGTTCAGCGCTCCCGCGTCCCGGCAATGAATTCCTCCACCCGGCGGCTGGCCTCCTCGTCGTCCATGATTTCCGGAGGGTGTTTCATAGTATAAGCGGAGATAGAGGTGAGGGGGCCGCCGATGCCCCGGTCCCGGGCCAGCTTGACGCAGCGGATGGCGTCAATCATGCAGCCGCCGCTGTTGGGGGAATCCTCCACCGACAGCCGCATCTCCAGGTGCATGGGGAAGCCGCCGAAGCCCCGGGCTTCGATGCGCAGGAAAGCGATTTTGTTGTCTTTCTGCCAGGGGACATAATCCGAGGGGCCCACGTGCAGGTTGTCGGGGGGGAAGCCTTCAGGGAGCAGGGAACTTACCGCTTCGGTCTTGGAACGCTTTTTCGTGGCCAGGCGCTCCCGGTTCAGCATGTTGAGAAAGTCGGTATTCCCGCCGATGTTGAGCTGATAGGTGCGATCCACGGTCAAGCCCCGTTTCTGCAGAAGGTGGACCAGCGCGCGGTGCAGGATGGTGGCGCCCAACTGGCTTTTCACGTCGTCGCCCACTGCCGGGATGCCGGCCTTCAGAAAGCGGCCTCCCCATTCCGGATCCGAAACAATAAAGGTGGGCATGCAATTGATGAAGGACACCCCGGCCTGCAGGCAGCATTCCGCATAAAAGCGGGCCGCCTCTTCGGAGCCCACCGGCATATAATTTAGAAGCACTTCAGCGCCGCTTTCCTTGAGCACCCGAACCACATCCACCGGCTCTTCCCGGGCCACCACAAACGTCTGCTCGGGGGGATACTGGGCCATGTGCGGGGAAACGCCGTCCAGCACCGGACCCATTTGCACCGTGACCGGAATGGGGCTCACTTGGTCCAGAATCCTGATACAGCAGTTAGGGGGGGCAAAAATGGCCTCGGATACCGGTCGGCCCACCTTGCGGGCATCGATGTCAAAGGCGGCAACTACTTCGATGTCCCCAGGACCATAGCCGCCTATCCGGCGGTGCATGAGGCCCAGGGGCCAGTCAGTCTGCTGCTCCTGAAATTGTCGATAATATTGGATGCCCTGGACCAACGCGCTGGCGCAGTTTCCCACCCCGGCAAGGGCTATGCGTATGTTTCCCACAGAACTTCTTCTCGATTCGCTAACGGTTTCTGAAATGATCTCAAGCGGGTGAGAGACTTTTACTATATTATCCTGTCTTTAGCTTGAGATTAATCCTTTGCAAATTAAACTTCCTCTGTCCCAAAGTCAAGTCTTTTATGGCCCTTAGTCCCGGCTTTTCAAGCTTTTTGCTGCCTAGCTCCTCCCGCCAGTTTCCCTCAAGGCCGCAGCCACAATCGCGCCTAAGACTTTTAGACCGGCTAACCATTATCCCTTTCGACCTCCAGCCCGTAATTTCTCAATTTCCGATACAGATGGGAACGTTCCAGGCCTATGGCCTCGGCAGTGGCGCTGACGCTGCCATGGTGCTCTGCCAGCTTGCGGCGCAGGTATTCCCTCTCAAACCTGGCCCGGGCCTCCCGGAAGTCGGACAACGACAGCAGGGTTTCAAGGCCTTGGGAAGCAGTCTGTGCCTTGGCGGCCGGCCAGGCCAAATCCAGATCCTGCAAGTCTATGTGGGGGCTGGGGGAAAGGATGGCCAGGCGCCAGATGAAGTTTCTCAGCTCCCGAACGTTTCCGGGCCAAGGAAGATTGGCCAGAGCTTCCAACGCCTGGGCGGAGATGGTTTTGGGGGGTGTTTCGTTTTCCTGGGCCAGCTCCTTGAGGAAATGGGCCGCCAAAAGAGGAATGTCCTCCCGCCGGTCCCGCAACGGGGGCACGTGCAGGGGGATGACATTGATGCGGTGATAAAGGTCCTCCCGGAAGCTCCCCCGGGCGATCTCTTCCTCCAGGTTCTTGTTGGTGGCCGCCACGATGCGCACGTCCACCTGGATGGGCCGGGAGCCGCCCACCCGCTCGAACCTCTGCTCCTCCAGAATGCGCAGGATCTTGGCCTGGGTCTTAAGGCTCATGTCCCCGATTTCATCCAGAAAAAGGGTGCCGCCGTGGGCCAGGTCGAACTTGCCTTGGCGGCGGCTGGTGGCCCCGGTGAAGGAACCCTTTTCATGCCCGAAAAGCTCGGACTCAATGAGGTCTTCGGGAATGGCGGCGCAGTTCACTTCCACGAAGGGCCGGTGGGACCGGCGGCTCAGGTAATGCAGAGCCCGGGCCACCAGCTCCTTGCCGGTGCCGTTTTCTCCGGTAATCAGGACACTGGCATTGGTGGGCGCCACCACCAGCAGCTTTTCCCGAAGCTGCTGGATGGCCGGGCTTTTGCCGACAATCTCCCGGACAGGGGCCGTCTGTTGCCGCAGACGCCGGTTCTCTTCGGTCAGGCGGACCAGCTCCAGGGCATTATTCACCGTGAGCACGATCTTGTCAGCGTGGGGCGGTTTTTCAATGAAGTCATAGGCCCCCAGACGGGTGGCTTTTACGGCATTTTCCACCGACCCGTAAGCGGAAATCATGATCACCGGCAAAGTGGGCTGCTGGTTTTTCAGCTCTTTCAGAACCTCCAGGCCGTCCATTCCGGGGAGGGCAATGTCCAAAAGGACCAGATCAGGCTGCTCTTCGCCGGCTAAATGCAGAGCCGTCGGGCCGTCCGCGGCCGTGAGGACCTCGAATCCTTCGTCTGCAAGGATGCCTGCCAGGGTTTCCCGGATCTGGGGTTCGTCATCCACTACCAGTATGGTTGAGGGCATGGCTTCCTCGCCGCATGGGCAGTTTGATGATGAATTTGGCACCGTGAGGCTGGTTGTCTTCCACCTTGATGGAGCCGTGGTGATCACTGACGATGGAGTGCGCGATGGCCAGCCCCAGACCGGTGCCGCCCCTCTTGGTAGAGAAGTAGGGCTCAAAGATGCGCGCCTTGTCCTTGTCAGGAATGCCGACGCCGGTGTCGGCCACCACCAGTTTCACCCACTCCCCGGCAGCCTCCCCTTTGACGGAAAGGGAAATCTTGCCGGAGCCCTGGATGGAGGCCAGAGCATTGTCCACCAGGTTGAGGAGCAGCCGTTTTATCTGCTCCTGGTCCAGAAGAATCTCCGGAAGCTCGGGGTCGGGCTCAAATTCCAGGCTGATCCGGGGGTGCACCTCCTTGTACAGGAGCAGGGTCTCCCGGATCAGCCGGTTCAGGTCCTGGGGCGCCAGGGCCAGGTGGGGCAAACGGGCGAAATGGGAAAACTCGTTCACCAGGTTTTTGATGACATCCGCCTGGTCGCTGATGATGCGGGTGCATTCCTCAAAGACCTGGCCGTCGTCCCCCATGCGACCCAGATACCGCCGCCGCAGCCGCTGCGCCGCCAGCTTGATGGGGGTCAGGGGATTCTTCACTTCGTGGGCAATGCGGCGGGCCACCTCCCGCCAGGCCGCCTGGCGCTGGGCCCGTTCCAGTTCCGTCAGGTCCTCAAAGACTACGACCACCCCCAGGTCCTTGCCCGAGTCGTCCTTGAGCACCGTGGGTTTGATCAAAAGGTACAGGGTCCGGTCCGGCAAGGCCAGATGAAGAGGCCGCTCCACTGTGCCTTGGGAGCGCCTGGCCTCTTCCACCACCTCCGCCAGACGGCTTACTTCCCCGGGCGGGAGCAAAGCGCGGGCCTCCTGACCCAGGACTTCCTCAGGGCTTACTTGCAGCATCTGGGCCGCGGAGTTGTTGATGGCGGTAATCCGGCCTTGGGCGTCCAGGGCGATGACCCCGGCGGCCACGTTTCTCAGCAGAATCTCCATGTGACGCTTTTTGTCCGCCAACTCGGCGTGGGACTGCCGAAGCTGCTCATAGGCCGCGGCCAGTTGGGCCCGGCTCTGCTGCAGGTCCTGGGTCATTTTGTTGAAGGACTGCACCAGAAAGCCGATTTCGTCCTTGCCCTCCTGGTCGATGTGGAAGCTGAAGTCTCCGCCGGCCACCTTCAGGGTCCCCTCCGCCAGTTGCCGGATGGGGGTGGTAATCTCCCGGGCCATGTAAAACGCCAGCCAGATGGCGGCCATCAGGGTCAGGAGGGTGGCGATGACCAAGGCCAGATAGTGGCTTACCCGCACCGGCCGGATGAGAAACTGCAGGGCCCGAAGGTCCCTGACCCGGCTTTCGGCCGCCGCCATGTGCTCCACCAGGGATTCTGGAATCATTTCCCGGAGCACCAGGTAAGCGCTGAGCCTGCCGGAGGGCGCCCGCAGAGGCTCCACCAGGCTCAACAGCATTCCCCCGGTCACCGCCTGGCGGTGCAGGGTTTCTTCGCCCCAGTCTCCCGAACGCACCGAGGGCGGTGGCTCCTGGGGCGGCTGGAAGCGGCGCTCATAGGACCCGGCCAGCCTCCTGCCTTCAGGGGTGAAAAGTTCCAGACCGCTTAACTGGTAAGCTTCCCGCCAGGTCGCCAGAAGGGATTGCAGCGACTCGCTATCTAACCGAAGGAATCCCTGTTCCGCCAGCAATTCCCGACGGAACAGATGGCCCAAAGCGGTCAGCTTTTCTTCCAGTTCCTGGCTGAAAGCCCGGGAAAGTGCCAGGTTTTGACCCACCGTCTCCTCAAGGCGGCCGCTCCACTGATGGTCCACCCGGCTGGAAATCAACTGCCAGGCGATGAAAAACATGAACAGGGTGGGAACCAGGGCCAAGGTGATAAATGTGAGAACCAGACGGGTGCGGAGGCGGGAGCCGAACACCCGGCGGCGCCTTTCCAGAAACAGTTTGGTGAGGTGGCGGAAAATGAGAAAAGTGAACAGCAGGAACAGGACGGCGTTGAGGTTGAGGAGGCCGAAAGCCAGCAGACTGCCCGCTACCGGGTGCCCGCCCTGGCGCACCAGGTAGACCTCCACGGAAGTGAGGGCCACCACCAGCGCCAGGGTAAGGACAATGAGAATTCTTTCCCGGCGGCGCTTCTGCTTTTCCGGATTGGGTTGAAATGTTTCAGCCCCGGCCATATTGTAAGCTGCGATTCCCCTTCGCAACCGCCATAAGATTCCGGCTCAATCCAGCCGGCTTAGCCCCGGGAATTTCTCCGGCTACTGCCAGGACGGTAGTTTCACCGTGAACGTGGTGCCTTTATCCGGTTGGCTTTCCACCGTCACTGTGCCCTGGTGGTCCACGATAATCTTATGGATTACCGCCAGCCCCAGGCCGCTGCCCTTTTCCTTGGTGGTAAAGAACGGGTCAAAGATTTTTTCCAGGATCTCGGGCGGCATGCCACAGCCCGTATCCTTCACGGAGAACCAGACATACGGACCCTCAAAGCCGCTGCTTAAGGTGATCTCCCCGCCCGAATCCATGGCTTCCAGGGAATTCTTGATGAGGTTCAACAGGACCTGCTTCATCTGGCGGGGGTCGACCTCCAGGTTGGGCAGTTTCGGGTCCAGGCGTTCGCTGATGGTGATTTTCCGCTTACTGGCTTCATTTTCCATTAATGTGTGGACTTCGTGAATGATCCGGTTCAAATCCACCCGTTCTTTAGTGGGCTTGGCCGGGTGGGTGAAGTCCCGGAGTTCCCCCAGGAAATTTTCCAGGCGCCGGACTTCGCCCTGAATAATGGCCAGTTTCTCCTTAAGCTCCGGCTGCTCCAGACGGCGGCTCACCTGTTGGGCCAGCCCCCCGATGACCATGAGGGGGTTCTTGATTTCATGGCTCACATAGGCTGCGGCTTTACCCACCGCAGCAAAGCGCTCCGAACGCAGCAACCGTTCGTGAGACTCCCTCAGTTCTTTGGTTTTCAGCTCAACTTCCTTCGACAAGCGCTTGTTAAACGTCAGGGCGATCCCGATAAGGACACCGCTGGACGCGATTACCACCAGGAAAAACAATCCCGCCAAAGCCAGCTCCTGGTACAAAACTTCCCAGACCTGGCCGGAAACCTCCGCCACCGGGGCCACCACGGCCACACCCCAGAGGTTGTGGACCGGGTCCTCCACATCGGTTACGCCCCGTATCAGTCCCTTGTCAAAGCGGATGGTGGTGAAGCCATAAAGCTTCTCCGTTTCCCCGATTATTTGACGGTGCCAGCCTGACACGTAGGTTCCGGTGCCTTCTTCGCCACGGAAAATGCGGCCGTGAAGCTCTCTGATGCCCTGGTAGGACAGCCTGGGGTTGCGGGCAATCCTGACCTGGATGGCATCATGCCCGACGAAATCCTTTTCGTAATGGGCGAGAAACACGCCGTCCTGGTCGATGATCCAGGGGTAGCCGGTCAACCCGGAGCGCACTCCTTCGGTGGCCTGACCCGCGATGAGAAAAGGGTCGATCAGCAACTCCAGGGCTCCGGTGCAACGGGAGAATTGGGCGGCGTCGTACAGGGGGGTCAGCAGGGGCATCACCCGGCGCCCCTGCCAAGGCGGGGTTCCCCAGATCGCCACTTTGCCCAGCAACAAGCGACCGCGGTTTTTGGAGTCCTTGACCCATTCAAGATGATTTTCGGGCAGGCGGACAGGAGTCGGTGGTTTAAAAGGGGGATTGCTCCAGCAGTCCACCATCAGGCCGTCCGTGTTGTAATACATGATAGCCAGAACTCCCAGCGGATGCAGGTCCTTCAGGCGCTGAGCCAGGTATTGCTGAAATTCCGGTGAATTCGCCTCGAATTGGCGGAACCTCCAGGGAAAACCCAGCATTTCGTTTTCCAGATAGTCGAAATGCGCTTCGACGTTGTCCGCGATCTTTTTGGCCAGCATCAACTGCTGCTGGTTGAACTGCTCCCGGAGAACTTGTTCGACTTTAAGATTAAGCTTGTGGAAAAGGGAATAAAAGACTGCCGAAAGAATGAGGGCCCCGGCGATGATCAGGACAACCACAAAAGGCAAGGAAATGGCCCCCCAGGCCCGATGGAATTTCATGCTGCAAGGACCTCTGGATTCCGGCATAAGTTGTTCAAACTCTATCAATTATTTGCATCCGGGGCAAGAAAGACCAGGACCGGGCAAGATGAAGGAGCCTAAGGGGACTGAGAGGCTATTCCTTGCCTCCTTCCCTCCCTGCTTGGCCTTTCGGACCGGCCAGGTTTTTTTCGGCCTTGGCGGCCTCCCAAATGGCGTCCATTTCCTCCAGGGTGGCGGTCTCCGGGGTCTTGCCGGCCTTGGCCAGGGTTCGCTCCACCACGTGAAATCGCTTCACAAATTTATACACC
>FWPV01016345.1_pt1 | contig 10465 bp, 3 predicted proteins | sample 2228371 | NCBI WGS metagenome assembly FWPV01 (sample SAMEA103939776, study PRJEB20133) | metagenome
AATCAACCCCTTAAAATAACGATAATAAAAATATAGTTCTTTATTAGGATTTCTATGTTAAAAATTAATATTTCGTTAATAATTTTATACTTTCTATGTTATTCCAATTTCGGATACTCGGGACCTGTTAACATAGGAGTAATTGCTAGTCAGGATAATCAGGATGCTGATTTAACCCTTACCGATGTTCCACGCAATTTAACAAATCCTGATGACCAGATAACTATTCGCTGGCGTCCAGCGGTTCGGGGACAATTGCATTATGGGACAGCATATAATGGCGAATCGCCTCAGGGTTATTTGAATGTCTTGCGTGAACCAGTGCGTTCCGATACTGGATTTATAACAATACGAGGTAACCAATTACCAGTTGGTTACCTTTATTGTATTATAGATGGGGGTAATGCAGGATATTCAGTAGTTTTCAATATAATTCGCGTAGCGGGTAGCGCCCCGCAAATGGTAGCCCCAATCACAGGTCAAGGTCGGGCGGGTATTAATACTGTTACCCCTATTTTTCGATGGGAACCTGTATCTGGGGTGCCTTTTTACCATATAATTGTAAGCGACCAACCTTTCCGCTTAGAACAAGATGACCAAGGTCAAACGAGGGTTCAAGGAGCCAATATAATTTGGCAAGCGATCACCTCTGAAACCTCTATTCAATACGGAATTCCAGACCCATCCGATAATTTTGATAATTCGCTGGTGCCTCCGCTTATTGGTAGTATGAATCGGGATGATCGCCCGCGATATGCATGGATTGTGTTAAATAATTATGGGAATAGACCCGAATATTCATCAATAATAACCGGTGGGGTTTCTGGATTTGAGGTGGAAGTTCAACCGCCTTTTGATGAACCACAAAATGTCGCACCTCAAGCCCGAGCCCAGATAAGTAGTCGTGAAATAGTTTTTCGTTGGACTCAGGTTCCTGAAGCGGTTAGTTATTTTATTTATATAAGTCGGGAAGAGGTTACACAAGGTGGAAGCCGTGCTTTAGTGCCTGCCTGGAGTGGTCAAACAACCCTAACTTCAATTTCCTGTCCAGCAGCCGAATATTTTATAGATGGTCATTATGTATGGAAGGTGTTAGCTGCCAGTCGCCAAGGACGGGGAACACTTTCCGATACCACTAGTTTTGATTATATCGTTCGTGGTGGAAATGTGTCATTTTATACCCAAGATGCTAATCGTTCAAGACTACAGTTCGTTCAAATAGAAATTGAGCCCATAAATGGTCCTGCAGTTCAGTCGTTTGGAACTAACGATATGGGTGAGTATAATCGTCGAATGCCGGTTGGAGTTTATAGATTTAGAGGAAGTAAACAAGGTTATTTAGACGCAGTTTCCAATCCCATAACTATTTTGGCTGATAGTAGTTATTCCGTTACTTTGCGTTTAAATCCTATACCTTCGTCTATAGTGGGCACAGTAAGAAATGAGATTGGACAGACTATAGCAGGGGGGTTGGTAACCGCAGTTCGTAGACCCACTAATGAGATCACCACTTGCGAAACTAATGCTTCAGGAGAATATCAATTGATAGTTCCGCCGGGGAATTATGCTTTGACTGCGACAGCAAGAGGGCACCGAACCTCTGAAGAGATTAATATTATTCTTGAGGCGCAAAGCACGGTTGATGTGGATGGAGTGCACGGACCATTTCGGTTGGAGCGTTATTTTTATACTATTACAGGATATATTCGTAATCCGGCAGGACAGCCAATTAATTTGGCTACTGTGGTTGCTTCCGCGCCGGATGGCTCGACTTTACAAGCAATTACACCCGAAGCGGGGACTTACAGTTTTACCGTCGGACCGGGGGTTTGGCGCTTAAATGCTGTTAAGCCGGGTTTTTATCTTGAAGCCGGTGAAGTCAGCGTGGATATAATAGATCGTAATGTAAATTTAGACTTTACATTAGTTCCCTTAGCGGGGATTTTATCGGGCATCTTGACAATCGATGGAAATCCGGCTAATAGAATGGGGGAAATTTGGTTTATACCGAGAGCGGGGACCATAATAACGGCACCTGTTAATCAGTTTGGTGCTTGGACGCGTGGTTTAGCACCTGGGGACTATTCAGTTACAGCCGTATGTCAAGGTTATTCCGCACGAGATACCCTTGCTATGAGTTTAGAACCCGGTGAAACAATCTCGGGAATTCGCTTAAGGTTAGAGGCTAATCCATCGAGTATTTCTGGAATTATCACTGATCTCGCAGGAAACAATTTAAATAATGCACTGGTTTCAGCGGGTGGTGTATCAGTTAGGAGCGATGCAAATGGTAATTATAGATTGCAAATAGGGGTAGGCAACCATATTGTAACTGCTTCAAAAGAAGGTTTTATTACTGCAGAGCGTGGTCCTATCTCGGTTGAAGCGGGACAAAATATAACTAATGTTAATTTTACATTAGTTAACAATGCCGGAAGTATATCAGGTTTTGTAAAATGGGGCAATTCACCTATATATGATGCGACAGTTACCGCAGTTAGAGGGGAGGATAATTATAGAGCAACCGTTAGGACTAATCGGGAGGGATTTTATAGTTTTGGGTTACAGTATGGGACTTATCGAATAACCGCACAAAAAGATGGCTTTATTGCGGTTCAACCGGGTCAATATGATATAAATCTTCAACCTGGTCAGAATTTATCTGGTCGGGACTTTCCGATGGTGCAATATTTAGGTCGCGTTAGTGGGCGCGTTCAATCTAATGCTGGTCCTGTAAATACTCCTTCTATACAACTAATTCAACTTAACGACCCGAATAATGTCTATAATACTACAGGGAATGTCCAAGGAGATTTTGCTTTATCGGTAATTCCAGAAAGACGATATATAGTTATAGCCTCAAAGGTTGGTTACTCAACTGCTCGTGATACCACAGCCTTCTTAAATGTAAATGGAGAAGTCACGGTTTCATTAAATCTGGTTCAACTACCTTGTCAAGTGGGTGGTGTAGTGTTAGTGCGAGGGGCTCCTTTAGGTGGGGTGGTTGTTCAAGCGGTTGCTGAAGGAGGTGCCACATTTCGCGCCGAGACAGACCTTAATGGTCGATATAGGCTTGGTGTGCAGCCTGGGCAATATCGTTTAACTGCGGTAAGACCGGGTTGGACGGTGGGTGAAACAAATATTAGAGTTAATGCGGGTGAAGATAGAGGTGGGGTGGATTTTGCTTTAGAGCCAAATTTTGCAAGCGTGAGTGGTTCAATTCGCAGTATAAATGGACTCCCTATTGAGAGTGCATCGTTAGTTTTAATAGATAGTATCAACAATAGGAGCCATATTCAAGTTTCGGACCGAGATGGAGGCTATTTTATTGAGAATGTTGTTCCTGGGTCATATTATCTAATCGCAACACATCCGAGATATGCGCGAAATTCATTGAATTTAGGTGTGTTAGTGGGACAGCAACAGCGTCGGGGTGTAGATTTACAATTGCAACCTTTAGGTTCGATGCTGAGGGGGCAAGTTTTAGCGGGCAATGCACCTGTTGCGGGAGCCACTATCACAATTACAAAGCAAGGTGGTGAACAAAGAACAACCTTAAGCGATAACAACGGTCGCTGGACGCAGGGTAATCTTGCTGATGGTGTGTATACAATTCGTCCCGGGCGGGTTGGATATACAGGGGAGGGGAGAGAAAATGTCCAATTGGCTGCAGCAGAAACTTTAACTGTCGATTTAACGATGGTGTTGAATAACGGTAGAATAATTGGGTCAGTGCGAGATTTAGATAATATTGGGTTAAGGAATGTAGTTGTAACCGCAATAGATAGTATTGGCAACTTCGGTTCTTCAATTACGGATGCGGCTGGGTCTTTTCAAATTGAAAATCTTTATCCCCGAACGAGGTATAGAGTAAGCGCAAGGCTTTCAGGTTATACCCCAGAACGAGATACAATATATGGGATTTCACCGGGTGAACAGATTCAGATTCGGATGCGTCCAAACGAACTAAGGCTCACGGGTAGAGTGGTGAACCAGATAGGAAGAGAGATTCCCTCAACCGAGTTAATGGCAATATCGCTCTCAGATGGTTCAGTTTATCGCACAACCGCAAATTTACAAGGTGTTTTTACCTTTAATGGCTTGGCGGTAAACACTCAGTATCGTTTACAGACCCTTCGTAATGAGGAGGGATGGACAAATGCGGATACCGTTATAATTATGGGACAGCAACATTTAGATATTGGCAATCGTATAAGGGTAATACAAAGAATAGCGGCGATTTCGGGGTCGGTTGGTGTTTCTGATGTGATGGTTCAAGCCCGAAATTTAGTAAGTGGTAGGGTTATTACAGGTTTTTCGGGGCAGGACGGCTCCTATCGGTTAACCCGCCTGCGAGGTGGTGATATTGGACATTATGTGGTAAAAGTTAGTAAATCAGGGTATATTGCTAGGGGTTCAGATAGTCTCATAATTAGGGATTTAGCAATAGATGAAGAGAGACGCAATGTGAACTTTGTATTAGATAGGGTATTAGTGAACATAAGTGGACGTGTAGTGGATACTGATGGTAATCCAATGGCTAATTGCCCAATTTTGGCTTGGTCTAATGCGGGGCAATTTAATTGCGTAAGCGGTGATGGTGGTCAATTTGAACTAACAGGATTGTATCCTAATATCCGATGGACTATATCAACACAACTGCCGAGCGAAGGATATGATAATGGATTAATAGAGGTCGATGTATTAACCGAGAATATACAAAATCAAGTTTTAACCGTCTTACGACATAATGCTACTATTTCTGGTGTAGTTAAATCTACAACCGGGGATTCATTAAGAGATGTAAATGTTTTATTGGATAATAGACTTACTGCCTTGACCGACCGTTATGGTAGATTTCAGTTTAGATATGTTACTGGCGGTGAACACACTTTAGTTTTCAGTCGCTCGGGTTATGAACGGTTGGAAAGGGTGGTGAACACTGGAATTGGGGATAGGGTAGAGCCGTATTTTAATGAATACACTTTACAACCACTGCAGTCCGCAATTTATGGTAGGGTTGTTTCATCGACGACTTCACTACCACTACCCAATTGCATACTTAAACTATCAAACGAGCAAGGCGATACTTTGATAGATACTGTGGCAAATAATGGGATATATAATTTTAATCGTTTAAATCCTGAACGAATATATAAATTAGAAGTAAGTCATAAAGGTTATAGCAGTCGGTCTTACTCAGACATTTCAGTTCGTGATAGTTCAAGGAAGATAGATGTTTGGATGTATCAATTAGCGAATACTTTGGTGGGTGAATTTATTGATCAGGACAGCATACCGATTGAACGAGGTATCGTTTTACTGCGCTCGTTTGCCAATGTAACATTATATGATACCACCGATTTTTCAGGGACCTTTGTTTTTAGGGTTGAGGCGGGCAGTTATATTCTGTTAGGGACTCATCCACAACGGGAATACGGCACAAGTTATGCTCAAAATATCGCGATGTCCGCTCAACCCAGCCATATTAAGTTAAAATTACAAAGCACTGGGGTTATAGATGGGAGGCTAACGGTGGAGGGAGGTGGTCCCCCTGCAGGGTCGGGATACTTATTGTTGAGACATTTAGCAAGCGGTGAGATGGTGTTTAAATGGTCAGAGCGAGATGGTTCGTTTTTGTTAAGAGGATTGAGACCGGGGGTTCATTCGCTACAAGTGGATGTTCCGGGATATGCGATGGTATTAAGTCCGTTTCAGGTTGAGGTTTCGGTTCGCGATACTACCCGAATCGTCGTGCATTTAACGCGTCATAGTAAAGCGTTAGTAGGTTATGTATTGGATGAAAATGACGCACCTGTGGTAGATGCTCGGGTCTTTATAAGTGGTCCAACATCCACTCAGGTCAATACAAATGAAAACGGATTTTTCTATCTTGCTGCCCCAGATGCAGGTAGATACAGTTTACATTTTGAGCGGGCTGGTTATACCGCGGTGGATACGACTTTCGACCTTCCTCCCGGGGAGACATTTCAAATTGAGATGCTTATGCCCAGGTGTTTAAATGCTATATCGGGTCGTGTTAAGGATGATTTAGGCTTGTTATTGGAAAATCAACTTATTAGACTTTATGATAATGCAACATCACGCCTGTTAGATACCGTTAGAACCAATCAATATGGTGAATATCAATTTAATGGATTATCTTCAAGAACCTATAAAATCTCTCCATCTACTAATACTTATAGAGTCTATCCCTCAAGCCATATAGTGAATTTAATGGTTGATAGCGCACTTATAAACTTAGATTTTATCTTCGCCCCTATACGAGGAACTGCTTATGTAGGTGGTTATGTATATCACCAAAATACCCCAGTAAGTAATGCAACTGTATATCTTAGGAATTTAGATACTGGGGTTAGGTTGACCAAAACCACCAATGATAGTGGAAAATTTGTGTTTAGTGGGGTAGATGCACCTTCTCCATATAGAGTTAGAGCAATGGTTGAGAATAGGGGAGAAGTGGTGTCGGATACTTTTAGGTTAGATATCAGCGATACGGTCTCATTAAATCTTAATTTTCCTGCTGGGGTAATTAAAGCCAGATTGCTGGATGTTAACGACAAGCCTATAATTGGTCGCAGGGTATGGATATCAGGTGTTGATATAAACTATAATGTTCAGCTGTTCTCCGATGTAAATGGGGAGATAGAAACTGAACCTTGGTTAGCACCGGGACGATATAATGTAGTTCCCCAAGCGATAATGGGTTATCTTCCACCGGCGCCGGTTGAGGTGCTATTAGGATTAAATGAGACGCGTCAAGTGGAATGGCATTTGGGTTGGGTCTTTACCCCACCACCTTCCTTTAATATGGATGATAGTGCTTTGGTTCAAGTTTCTATACCAACGACTGTCAGTGTGGCGAATGCTGAATTATACTGGCGCGATATAGGCAGTTTGACCTTTAACTCTAAACCATTGCGAAGAGGGGGAAGTAATCTATCCCCACCCGTTGGGCGTGGTCTTAGAAGTGTTGTGGAGAATACTGCAATAAATAGCAGTGATGTATCCATTGTTTATTATGAGTATATTCCACCTCAATTTCAATGTGGAACCTTAACCTATTATTTACAAATAATTACAACCGATGGTTTCACCTTTGGTGGTCCTGAGACAGCGCAAAATATCACTGTAACTGCGGTTGGCTTGCTTGACCGCTTGATATGTTTCAGAACCCAATCAGCGCTGCCCCCGCAAATTGGTGTCCCGGTGAAACTTCATATAGTTCCTGTGGATAATGCCAATAATGACCTAACTATTCGGATGCAGTCCGAAGGCAGTTATCAGTGGCGTGAATTAGGGGATGGTTTAGGTTCATTGATAGTTGAGCCGCAAGATTCAACTACAGCGATATATATACCCGAAGATGTAGGACCCACTCGTATCAGCGTGATGGTTTCTCAGCGAATTGGGCAAAATATCATAACTGTTCGTGATACTACTTCATTTGCTTGGACAAATCGCTTTATGCCGCTTGGTAGTTTGAGCCTAACTGCAAGCGTTCAAGATATGGTAATGGCTGGTGATTCGGTTAAATTTATTGCCACTGCTGTCGATACCGCTGGCGCTTTAATTCCCATATTGCCCAAATGGCAGTCCACACCAACTCAATTGGGTGAGATAAAACCAATTCCTTATAGTATGGAGGCTTGGTATGTAACTCATACTAATCGGATTGGTAGGGTAAGGATATCGGTAACTGATAGTTTAACTAATCTGACAGAAGGCTTCAACGAAGATTGCCCCGACCATTCAAAGCGAGGTTTGATGGTGAGAGGTTTAATTGTCGGTGGACATTCGGATAGTATAAGATTTGATGATGGACAGGGATTTGAAGTGGTTATTCCACCCGGAGCCTATAGACAAGGGAGGATAGCAAAGGTAGGATTAATCAAATCTTTACTGCCCCCGGTTATGAGGTTGTCCGCTAAATACGAGATGGCATCTTTGGGTTATGAAATAAATGTAGATGTTGAACCAGAAGCGGGATATCGTTATCGCTATCAAATTCCTATACCTACAGGGGTTTGTATTCCGAAAGCACAGGTTGGTATATGGGATGCATCTAACCTTGAATGGGTTTTAGATACAACCGCAGTATTCAGTTCGGATAGTAGTGCTGTGATTGTTACCTTAAACCAACTTAATGGATTATATGCCCTATTAAACACCAGTCAGGAAATCGGTATTCATAATCTGACCTTTAAGCCTAACCCATTTTCACCAGAGGCTTCAGGTGGGCTGTCAATAGAGTTCTTTTTATCAAGTAATATTGCTGAGACACCACTAGTATCTATTAAAATATACAATATGGCTGGAGAGTTGATTCGTAACCTTTTGGATAATCGTCCACTACAAAAGGGTGTTTATAAGCGGGGCAGTGGTCAGGAGATAATCTGGGATGGAAAGACGGATGATGGGAGAATGGCTCGGAACGGGCGGTATATGGTGGTGGTAACAGCAGAAGACCCCACCGACATAGCCAAACAAATTGGAACGGCGGTCTTAATAAAATGAGTGTCTACTATCTTTGCCGATATAAAGAAAATAAATCTAACTTTTTAATGGATTTAATATGAAATTTAGGAATTCATTGTTTTTTATATCGTTTGTTATATCCATAGGCAATGGATTTATAACGGCGGTGGATGCATCCGACTTGTCGGGTCGTCCAGGGGCGTTTGCAGATATTGGGCTTGGGTTAAGACCTTTAGCGATGGGTGGGGCTTATATCGCATTAGCGGCTGATGAAAATGGGGCGCGTTGGAATCCCGCTATGTTATCCTAAGTAAACGATTATTCAGCGGGTTTCACTTATGTTCGACAATTTAATTTAATAGCCTATAATTATCTTGCGCTCGCTATCCCAAAGATTTATAAAGATTTCGGGGCTGGTGCTTTTGTGATAAATTCGGGGGATGAAGCGTATTCGGAAACGACCATAGGTATTGGATGTGGTGTTCCATTAGAGGATTTTGGCGGCTCAATACCTCTCAATTTAGGTATGGCTATTAAGATACTTAATGCGGTTTATGGACATAATCCCGAAGGGGGCAGTGAGCGGGTGCAAGGTAAGGCTGCTGGTTATGGGCTCGATTTAGCGCTACATTGGCGTTTCAGCGATGAGATTTCAGTCGCGATGGTATTTCGTGATATACTTAATTCTATAAGTTGGAAGCGGGAAATAGAAAGTATTCCTCAATCTTCACGAGATTATAATGAGGGTTTAGCCCGTATTGTGGTGCTCGGGCTTGCCTATACTATGGATGTAGCCGTTTTTTCTGCAGAATATAGACCGGGACTTTATAGTGATGTTAACGACCGAATGACTATAGGTTCGGAATTTGCATTTTGGAAGGTTGTGAAAGCCCGATTGGGTTTAGCCCAAGATATGACTGGCGCAGACCGTAATCGCTGGGTTACTTTCGGGGTGGGTATCGATTTGGCTATGGAATTCCTCAAGCCAATAAAGCAGTTTAAATTTGGTTATTCATTATTAATGCACGATATAGATACATCTCCTCGGGTTGGACTTACAATTGGTTGGTAGATGTGCGAATACGATAGGAAAAAGGGAATTCTCAAGATATTTAAGTTATGTATATTCATATTATTAACGATTAATATTTGCAATTTATATGGTCAAGTTCCCGAGTTTGATGCTGAGCGCGCATATAGTTATATAGAAAAACAATGCTCATTTGGTCCGCGCGCACCCAATTCAGATGGGCATAAACAGTGTCGGATTTGGCTTGGTGAGCGACTACGCCAATCGGGTGGGGAAGTTGTGGAACAGAATTTCGAGGCTTGGATACCCTTATATAATCAGAATGTAAAGTTAACCAATATAATTGCCCATTTTGATGGGGTGTCGGGCAAACCTCTGATGCTATGCGCCCATTGGGATACCAGAGCGATTGCCGATTATGAAGTTAATTTAGAAAGTCAAAAGAAACCTATTTTAGGTGCGAACGATGGGGCTTCAGGGGTAGCAGTTTTATTAGAGATTGGAAATATCATGGGTGCAAATCCACCACCTCAACCCGTTATTATTGTGTTATTTGATGGAGAAGACCAGGGAAGGGTGGGGCATAATGATGAATATGCGCTCGGGTCGCGTCATTGGGCTAAAAATCAGATTCCAATGACGCCCTCTGAAGCCATATTATTAGATATGGTGGGTGATGTTGATTTGTCTATACCTTATGAATATTATAGTTGGACCAGAGCGCAGGATTTATGTCGTCGCTTATGGAAACTCGCTGAAAAATTGAGACTCCCTGCTTTTGTTGAGCATATCGGACCTGCGGTAGAAGATGACCATTTACCGTTACTGAACGCGGGTATAAAAGCGGTTGACCTCATTGATTTTGATTATCCTTATTGGCATACCCTAAGCGATACCCCAGATAAATGTTCAATTGAAAGCCTTAAACAAGTTGGA
>FWPV01006318.1_pt1 | contig 10464 bp, 6 predicted proteins | sample 2228371 | NCBI WGS metagenome assembly FWPV01 (sample SAMEA103939776, study PRJEB20133) | metagenome
TGAACGTGCTCTCGTCGTGGTATTACATATACGTCGTAGGAGCATTTGTGCTACTCTATGTCCTGTTGCGCGTGGGATTTTGGGTGCGGCATCGCAAGGATGCCAGGCAGCGCGCCCCCGCGCACTTGGCGCGCAACTTGATCCTGGCAGGAGTCGTGGCGGCGGCAATCGTTGCGCCGGTGGCGTATCCGGTTGTAGCGGCGCGTATGCGGGGCGTGGGAGAGATGGCGTGGTCGCTGGCCGACGTAGAAAAATGGGCCGCCAGCCTCGAAGATTTCTTCTTGCCCAATGTCTATCATCCCTTGTGGGGCGAGCGATTCCTAAGCCAACGCGCTTATACCTTGCGCTATCCCTGGTATGCACCGGGGTTCGTCTATTTAGGAGCGGTGGCCCTGCTGCTGGCCCTGATCGGCCTCATCGGGCGGCATGGAGAAAGCAACCTCATCGGTGCGCTGGGCTGGCTGGCATTTGTTTCGTTCGTATTGGCCTTGGGCGTGGTGTTGCATTGGAAAAACGAGGTTCTGGCCGTGAGCGTGCCCCCCAGGGTGGAGGCCCTTGCCGAGCGTATCCTATCCACCTTGATCAGCAAGTGGGCATTGCACAAAGCCTCCTACTATGACATCACTTTCCCCAGCGGCACGATTCCCATCCCTTTGCCTGGCCTATTGCTCTATCTTTTTGTGCCGTTGGGAAACGCCTTGCGCACGTTTTATCGTTTTGGCGTTATCACTATTTTTGCTGTAGCCGTGTTGGCCGGCATCGGCGTAGCGCGCATGATCAAGGGGCGCAGGCCGTTTCTTTCGCTGGTGGGAACCGTCTTCTTTCTGGGCCTGGTATTGCTGGACTTTGGCAGCGTGCCGCTGCCCTATGGATTCTCCGAGGTCAGGCCACAGCCGCTTGACCGCTGGCTGGCGGCGCAGCCCGAGTCGGCAGTGATCATGCAGTTCCCGCTGACGCGCGCTTTGAGCGGCGACAGCCTCTATCGCACCAAATATCACAGCAAAAAGGTTGCCTACGGACATGGCACGTTCTACCCGACCGAATACCGCGAAGCGATGGGTGTGCTAGGCGGTTTCCCCAGCCAGGAATCGTTAGACTTGCTGAAAAGCTGGGGCGTGAGCTACGTCGTGGTAGGTTCGCAGATTTACGATGTCGGGTGGGGCGATGCTTGGGGCCAGACGTGGGATGTGGTGCGCGGCCAAATCGAGGCCTCCGGCCGCCTGCGCATGGTGGCCTTTATGCGCGACGAACCTTTTTGGCGGGATGAGCGCATCTCGGGCATTCTCTACGGCAACCCACCGGTCGTGCCGGGGGTGGTCGATCAAGTCTACGTGTACGAGCTCAAATGATAAAAAATAGTCGGACTCTACTCTCAACGATGTTTATCAGTTTCATGATCCTCGCGTTAGCTGCAGGGCCATTTCCATCTTCACTGGAGGGCCAAGCTCCTCAGCGGGAAACGCCCGCAGTGGCGCAGCTCACCCTGCCATACGGCTTGGATAGCCACGGCGATGTGCTCGACGCTTATCTGAAGAAAGAAGCCCCTATCCCCGCAGAGATGGACACATCCCTGCTCACAACCACATCCGCGAACGTGATTTACTCTTTTGGGCCGCAGGATGCGTATGGCGCCGACCAATGCGCCATCGCCTTTTCCGCCAGCGATGGAGATCCGGAACAGCCGGCGAGCATCAATGTGCTCTTGGCCTACGCGGGCACGCCCGAATATGCGCGATTGTCCTTTGGCTATATCTCCAACTCGTCCGGCCCGCCGCAGGGGCCGCGCGCGCATTTGGTGGAGTTGAACGGTCACCCTGTAGGTCGCCTGCCCGGGGAGGCTTTTGGCTCCGTCTCGGTCTGCGCGGGGCCGCCATATGCCCAACGCGCCGAGTTTGACGTTGACCCTAGCTGGGTGATCAGCGGAGCCAACAAGGTCACGGCGCGCGCCGACGTGCCCGGCGAGGACACGGGGTGGAGCATGGTCAGCCCGCGCATCGAGTTGGGGGGCGATGTACAAAGCTCCACTATCCTGATCGTCAATGATGTGCCCAACAGCTATAGTCCGCTCTACCCGCAGCGAGCCATGATCCAGAAGCCGGTGGGCTATACGCCTGACGTCCCGCGGCCTCTGGTGATCGGCCTGCATGGCTGGAGCGGGCGCGATTTCGAGGCGCTCATCTGGCTGGCGCAGGCGGCCAACGAACGCGGGTGGCTGCTGGCCTGCCCCGACATCACCTCCAAACACGCGCCTATCAAAGAGATACAGGTCCAGATCATGGACTTGATTGTCTATTTGCAGAATAATCCCGACTATAACGTGGATACTTCGCGTATCTATCTGGTAGGGTCCTCGATGGGTGGCGGCATGGCTGCCACCATCGCCGCCAAATACCCTGACCGTTTTGCGGCGATCGTCGAACTGCGCGGCCCCACGCGCTGGGACGATTGGTATTGGGAATCGCCGGAGCGGCAGCCGGTATTCTTGCGTGAGTTGGGCGGTAGCCCCTACACCAGCCCCGCTACTTATCAGACTTGCTCGGCCTGGTATATGGCGCGCAACCTGCGCAATTTGCCCATCGCGATCGTGCATGGCTGGCAGGATGACGTCGTCCCCTATCATCATGCTGAGGATCTCAAAAACGAGCTAGATCGCTGGGGCGCAGAGCATGCATTCCTGTACCCCTTTGATGGAGGGCATGCCCCCGAAGACACGCCCCATGAATGGGATGCGCGGGGGATCATGTCTTTCCTGAGCCAATACACGTTGAACACCGCGCCCCACATCGTAAACGTGCGCACGGACGAACCCAAACCATACTACTGGCTTGATATTCGCTATGACCTGAACCGCCGCCCGGATAATCCCTGGGTGGAGGTTGATGCTTCCTACGATGACCAGACCCAAACGATATGGTTAGACGTCGCCGACAACCAAAACTCCCGGACGGGCGTGAATGTCGTTTTGGATCTGGCCACGATGGGCCTCCCGACCGGGACGAGCTACACCGTCGAGGATAGTGACCTGGTTACCGGTGAGTTCCGGCAATATGTCGTTTTTGTCGGCAATACGCTGTCGCTCCAGACGCCTGTGGGCATCAGGCATCGTTACGTGATCTACCCCTTCGATGCTCCCGAAGTCCGTACGCTTTCGTTACGCCAGGGTGAGGGGGGCTACTCGGGCATGACCGACACATATATCGAGAGTTGGGAGCCTAACAGGCCGCGCGGCGAGGAGAATCAGTTGACCCTCTCGAACAACACCAGTGGCGCAACCGCGCTGCTGCGCTTTGATCTAACTGGCGTGCCGTCGGGGATCGTGCTCAAAGGGGCAAGGCTTAACTTATATGCCAGCTATCGATTTGGCACGGGCGAGAGTATGGATACAACAATGTATGCCCTTTTGCGCCCCTGGAACGAAAACGAGGCGACTTGGAATTCGCCCTATGCCGGCCAGTCTTGGGGTTTGGCCGGCGCGAGACATGCCGGCGCAGACTACCTCGACCACGTTGCCGCCCAACTAGAGCTGGCGGATGTGAACATGTGGTATACTTATAACGTTACCGATCTCGTGCGGCAATGGTTGGCTGGGGAGCTGGAGAATTATGGCGTGCTGTTGCGCGCCCTGCCGGGACAGTCATCCACCTATCGCCTAAGCTCTAGCGAAAGCACGACGAACCGTCCTGAGCTACTGATCCAGTACACCGATCCAACCGTGACGCCCACGCCCACCAGCACCCATACCGCCACCGCCACCGCGACATGCACGGCGACGCCGACTCCTACCGCCACGGCGACGCCAAGCATAACGCCCACGCCGGTAGCCTATGAGGTGTATCTACCCGTCCTTCTGAAATAGATGCTCGGCGACTCTCGGCGGGCACGATCACGAATGAGGGAGAGGATGTGAACGTTCTTTTGGTTTATTCCGACCTTGGCGGCGTGGAGCGCTATGGCGCCAAAAAGTTCTACGCCGGCCTGGGGTCGCTATCGGCGGTGCTCAAGGCCGCCGGCCACACGACGGAGCTGCTCTATCTGCAGGAAGAGCTCTCGCGTGCGGCATTCCTGGAGCGCGTGGACGCCTTCTCGCCACAACTGGTGGGCTTTTCGGCCACGACGCACCAGTATCCTTACGTTGAGCGCTATGCGGGCTACCTCAAAGAGGCGCGTCCCAACATCGTGCGCGTCTGCGGGGGGACACATCCTACCCTGGTGCCGGATGAAGTGCTTGCAGGATCGGCGTTCGACGTTGTCTGCGTCGGCGAGGGGGAATATGCCCTGCGCGAGCTGGCCGGGCGACTGGAGCATGGACAGGATTACGCCGACGTAGAAAATCTGTGGATCAAGCGCAATGGCGAGACACTGCGCAACCCGATGCGTCCTCTCATCGCCAACCTGGACGAGCTGCCTTACCCCGACCGCGAGATCTTTGGCTATGACGAAATCCTGGCCTCCAACGGCGGCTGGGTGGATATGCTAGCCGGGCGCGGTTGTCCTTATAATTGCTCGTATTGTTGCAACCCGGGCCTCAAGGAGCGCTATCAGGGGCTGGGCCGCTATGTGCGCTTTCGCAGCGTCGAGAATGTCATAGGGGAAATCTCGGCTCTGCACTCACGCTATGCCTTCAAAACGATCAACTTCCAAGATGATGTCTTTACCCTGGACAAGCAGTGGACGCTCGACTTTTGCCGCGCTTACGGCGCGCGTTTCAAATATCCCTTTTGGATCAACGCGCGCGTGGAGCGCATTCTGGATGAGGAGCTGGTCAAGGCACTGGCCGAGGCGGGGTGTGCGGGCGTGCGCATCGGCGTGGAGAACGGCGATCCTGATTTGCGCGCCAGCGTGCTCAAGCGCAAAATGAGCAACGAGGATATCATTGCGGCCTTTCGCCTGTTGCGCCGACACGGCCTCAAGGCCTATACCTGCAACATGATCGGCATCCCTGGCGAGACGTGGGAAAGCATTCGGGCCACCATCGCCCTCAATCGCGAGCTGGCTCCCGATGATTTTCAGTTCTCGGTGTTCTACCCGTACCCCATGACCGAATTGTACGACACATGCGTAGCACAGTCGCTCATCAAGCCGGGGGCCAGGCTGACGGGCTACTATAGCAAGGAGAGCGTGCTCAACCTGCCCACGCTGTCCGCCGATGAGCTGGCATGGGGCTATGAAAGTTTTGAAGCGCTCAAGGCCGAGTTGCAGCTCAAGCGCCGCAACCCGCGCAAATATCGGTTGTACATGTTCCTGCTGAAGCTCTACGGAGACGATGCGCCACGCCTGCAACGGCATCTCGCCATGCTGCGCAAACTGCGACGCAAGATACTCGGCAGATGAAAAGTGGGAGTGAAACTTTTGCCGTCCTTATCGGCACGCGCTGATCTCGGCGGATAATACTTTATCCCCACAAAAGTAAGGATCAAACAGTAAAATATGGACCTTGTGGCTTATTATGATGCCTATTGGCGTCAAGCGGACGATACGTTCGACCACGATCGCCTGGCGCTGCTGGAAAAGCATATCCGGCCCGGCCAGAACGTTTTGGAGGTAGATTGCGGCCCGGGCGTGTTGGCCGCCAAGATGCGCGCCAAGGGCGCCGTTGTCACGGCCACCGATCTCTCATCTGTGGCCGTTGAGCGTGCGCGCGCCAAGGGCATCCCTTGTACACAGGTGGATATTGACAGCCAACCTTTGCCTTTTGCCGATGGACAATTCGACGCGGTGGTATCCAATTCGGCCATCGAGCATCGCTTTTTCCACGAAAAGGCGCTGGACGAATGTGTACGCGTACTCAAGCCGGGTGGGTGCTTGGTGCTGTGTCTGCCCAACATCGCGCATTTAATCTGCCGTTGGTGGATTGTCACGGGGCGTTTTCCATACATTCCCAATTCGCCGACGGATGCCATGCACTTGCGCTTTTTCACCGTGCGCGAGGCGGTGGCCCTTTGTCGGGCCAGAGGGTTGAATATCACTTCGGTCGAAGGCAGCGCCAGCCTATGGGCGCGCGACTTTTATCCGCCACTGTGGCGCAAGCACCGCTTGCGCGGGCTGATTACGTGGTTGGCGCGGGTGTGGCCCTCGATGTTCGCGCGTGATTTCGTCCTTGTGGGCGTCAAGAAAAACGTTGCATAGGAGCATCGGATGAGTCTGAAACGAGAGGTAGGAGTGGGCCTGTTCTGGGTGACGATCTCCACGATCGGCTCCAAAGGGCTGGCCATGCTACGCAAATTAATTCTAGCACGCTTGCTCTTCCCCAAGGACTTTGGCCTGGTGGGGTATGCCACGTTGATCATCGGGGCATTGGACCTTTTCCGCGAGCTGGGGTTTAGCTCGGCGTTGATCTACCGCAAGGACGACGTCGAGGATGCCGCCAACACAACCTTTGTAGCGCTCATCCTGAGCAGCTTGGCGCTCTACACCGTGACGTGGTTTGCCGCGCCACTGGCAGCGCGCTTTTTCAGAAACGAGGAACTCATCGCGGTATTGCGCGCGCTGTGCCTCACCTTTGTCGTCTCGGCGATAAGCCAGGTCCCTTTGACGTTGCTCGCCAAAGGGCTGGGGTTCAAAAACAAAGTGATCCCCGAGATCATCTCCGGCCTGGGCGGGTTGATCCTTTCGGTGGCGCTGGCCGCGTTGGGCTATGGCGTATGGGCTATCGTCTATGGTCAGGTGCTTTCGTCGGTTATGCTTTCCGCGTTGGTATGGTTCTTTTGCAGCTGGCGACCCACATTGGCCTTTAGCTGGCGCGTGGCCAAAGAGCTTTGGGAATACGGCAAAAGCATCGTGGGCTTTCAGATTATGGTCTTTTTCATCACCAACATTGACAACGCCTTTATCGGGCGCTTTTTGGGGGATGGCGCCTTGGGCACGTACAGCTTGTCGTACGAGCTTTCTAACCTACCCGCCACCCACCTTAGCCGTATCGTGGGGCAGGTCATGTTCCCGGCCTTTAGCAAAGTGCAAGATGATCTTAACAGGCTGCGCGAGGCCTTTTTCCAGAGCATGAAGTATGTGTCGTTAGTGGCTATTCCCATCTCGGTCATTACCATTTTCTTTGCCAAGCCATTCATCGAGGAGGCTTACGGCGCCAAATGGTACTGGGCAATCCAACCATTACAATTTTTGGCCGTTTATGGCCTGGCCCGCTCTATAGCCGTCAATATGGGCAACGTGTTCAAAGCGGGCGGGAAGCCCAACTGGCTCATGTACATCGCCGGGGTGCGGCTGGCGGTCATGGCCATTTTCCTCTATCCGGTGATCCTGTTGGACGGGGTTCGGGGCGTGGCATGGCTTTCGGCCATCGTTTCCGTGGTGGACTGGGTGGCGAGTATGATCTTGACCAACCGCATCATCAACGCCTCGTGGACACGCTATGCGCGCATACTGGTCCCCATGTTGATTGTCGCGTTGGTCACGACGGCGCTTAGCTATCTGGGTTACTCATATTTGATCCATTTTGTGCACCCATTCATCCTGTTGCCGCTGGTGGGCGGCGTAGCTTTGGCGAGCTATTTGGGGATCATGTACGCCTACGATCCCGAGGTACGGGTGACGACCGGCCAGATCGTGCGCGGCGCGTGGCGCGAGGTGTCGCGCATGCGCGTGGCTAATGGCTCCACGCAGGCCTGAATCTTTAGGGCGCAAGAGGTGAAAAAGTGGGCACGAAAAGACGGGGGGCGCAAGGTGAGACGCCTGTGCGCGTCGTGCTCATCTCGCGGGTGAAGCGTAACCCCTATGTAGCGCTCTTGTGCGAAGGGCTGCGGCAGCATGGCCTTTGTGCCAGCCTGAGCGACCAGTTCTCGGCAGCCTGGATGTGGCGGCATCGGCGAGAGGTGGACGTAATCCACATTCATTGGCTGGAGTTGTTCTTTGTCTATCCCACGCTGGGGCGTAGCCTGAAGCGCTGGCTCTCGGTCATATTGGGCTTGATCTTGGCGCGCCTGTGCGGCGTGCAGATCGTTTACACGGTGCACAACCTGGAACAGCACGAGGGCCAACGCGCTACTTTATCGCGCTGGGGCCATCGGGTGATCTTTCGCCTGGCGCGAGCGGTACACGTGCACGATGAGGAGACGGCCAGCATGCTGCGAGAGCAATGGGGCCGTCGGCGGGGCGTATATGTCATTCCGCATGGCAACTATATCTCGGCCTATCCGAACACCTGCTCGCGCGCCGAAGCGCGGCATAGGCTAGGTATAGATGACAAGAGCTTTGTCTATCTTTCCTTAGGCAGGGTACGGCCGTACAAGGGCGTCGAGGAGTTGTTGGCAACATTCAAATCGCTACCCGAGCCAGACGCGCTCTTACTGGTGGCGGGCGAGGTGCAAGAGGCCGGCTATGACCGGCAGATTCATGCGCTGGCGCTCGGCGACGCGCGCATACGACTACAGCTTCAGTTTGTGGCCGATGACGAGTTGCAGGTATACTTTCAGGCGAGCGACTTTTGCGTGTTGCCCTATCGGCATGTAACCACATCGGGTGCCGCAATTTTATCCTTCTCGTTCCAGACCCCGATCATCGCACCCAGATTGGGCTGCTTTGTGCAGTTGGTGGGGTCGAACGGCGAGCGGGGCATTCTTTACGATGCCCAGTCGTCAGAAGGTTTGCGCGAAGCACTGCGCCAGGCACGCAAGCGCGACTTGAAAGCTATGCAGGAGGCTTGTGTGCAATATGCGCGTCAGTTAGATTGGTTCGTTCTCGCCCAAGCCCACGCCGCAATGTATCCGATCCCGGGGCAACATGAATAAGGATGGCTCAGATGAAACTTTCCGTGCTCATGCCTGTGTATAACGAGGAGGCGGGCCTGGAGGAGATCCTCCGGCGCGTCGCCGCCGTGAACATTCATAAAGAAATCGTCGTCGTGGACGATTGCTCTAAAGACAGGACGCCCGAGATCCTGGCCAAAATGCAAATACCCGAACTGCGCGCCCTGCGCCATCCGGTCAATCGGGGCAAGGGCGCGGCCATTCGCACGGCGCTCGAAGCGGCCACAGGCGACGCTGTGATCATCCAGGATGCGGATTTGGAATACGACCCTCAGGATTATCCGGCGCTCTTGGAGCCGATCTTGCGGGGAGAGGCTGAGGTGGTATACGGCGTGCGCGATCTGAGCAGACAGAAGCTACTCTTCTGCCTCGGCAACAAAGCGTTGACCGCTCTGACCAACATCCTCTATGGCGTGCGCATCCACGACATGGAGACTTGTTACAAAGTGATGACGATCAAGGTGGCCCGCAGCCTGCGCCTCGAGTGCAACCGCTTTGACCTAGAGCCTGAGATCACCGCCAAGATTATACGCCAGGGTTACCGCATTCACGAGGTGCCCATTTCGTACCATCCCCGCAAAGAGAAAAAGCTCTCACCCTGGAAGGATGGTTGGCCTGCTGTGCGCGCTCTGCTCAAATATCGGCGCTGGAATGCGGGGTGAGCGCTGCCCCGCTCATAGTGCCGTTATCAGTCGGCCCGACGCCCTGACGGAGGCCCTACGAACTGCCTGGCCGCGAAGGTTGCAAAATTGTCACCTTTCGAAAGGCTTGAATTCATAGAGTATTCATGTTCGCATGTTACAGGGAAATATAATGGGAAGGTCTAACCATGTTGCGCGGTGAGGGTATTCTTTGCTTTGCCCCCGACCCGTGGGACGACATATGGCGCAACAGGCACCAGATCATGTCCCTGTTAGCGGAGCAGAATCGGGTGCTTTACGTTGAGCCGCGCCCCTATTTTCGCCCTGTCATGCAGCGTCTGGTGCGCGGGGAAATCTCGTGGGCAGAGTGGAGAGCGCCGCGCCTCAGGCAGATCAAGCCTTCGTTGCACGTTTTTCGTCCGCCGCTCTACGCGCCGATCAGTGGGCGCAAACCCTTAAGCGCGCTGACGAGCGCTTTGCGTCACGCCACTTTGCGGCGAGCCCTGCGACGGCTGGGAATCAGCCGGCCACTTTTATGGCTTTTCCGGCCCGACATGGCCGATTTGCCCGGACATTACGGCGAGCGCCTATTGATTTATCATATCGTGGACGAGTACTCGGGCTATTCGGATCTAGATGCCGAGCGTGCCCAGAGCATTCAGCGCCGCGAACGCGAATTGATCGCGCGCGCCGACCTGGTGCTGGTTACGTCGCGCGCTTTGCTGGAGAGCAAGCGCGGCCTGAACCCGAATACGCACTGGGTGCCGAATGGGGTGGATTACGAGCAGTTTGCCGCCGCCGTGGCCGAGCGCCGCGAACCTCCCGAGATCGCCGATTTGCCCCATCCGCGCATCGTCTATAGTGGAGCGATCAACGACAAAATTGATGTCGAGATGCTTTTGCGCGTGGCGGAGGCTTATCCGCGAGCGGCGCTCGTTCTAGTTGGCCCCGTGCGCATGGTTGCACCGGAGCTCCAGCGTGGCATTGAAACATTGCATGCGCGGCCCAACGTGCGCTTCATCGGCCAAGTGGCGGTAGAGCGTGTGCCCCATTTTTGCGCAGCT
>FWPV01016346.1_pt1 | contig 10464 bp, 7 predicted proteins | sample 2228371 | NCBI WGS metagenome assembly FWPV01 (sample SAMEA103939776, study PRJEB20133) | metagenome
TTTGTGGCCGAAATGCCGGCCTGCCTCTTCCAGGGCCGCCAGCACTTCATCGCCGGGTTTAAGGCTGACGATGGACACCGCCTCGCCGTCAGGGCGGGTCAGGCGGATGGTTTCGGCGTTTTGCAGGATGATGGTGATTTCCTTACCCCGGGCTTCGGCGGTCACCAGCATCAGGGGCCGGCTTTCCACCTTGACCCGGCCCACCACTGCGGGTCTTGTCCGGCCCTGGTGATTGACCACCAGGACTTCGTCCCCCGCGGCCAGCTCCCCCAGGTATTTGGTCTTGCCGCCGGTCACCCGGATATAGGCATGGACCGGGCCGGCATTGACCCGGAAAGGACGGGGCGCCACGTAAGGATTTTCCAGGGACTCGGCATGCACCAGGAACAGGCCGCTGGAGGAGTTGCCCACCAGCATCCCTTCCCCCAGACCCATATTGGCGCAGGTGTCCACGCAGACCCGGTCGCCCATGCCCAGGGGCCGGACCCGGGTGATGCGGCCCACCGTCAGCTCCACCGGCGGAGAAGCCTCTTTCACCAGGCGGGCGATGGCCTTGAGGACGCTCAGGTTGCCGGTGTTCACCACCAGGCCGTCCACGCCCTTTTCCAGCACCCCCAGGAAGGTGCGAGCCGCGTCCGGGTCGCTGACTTCCACAAAAAGATTGTTGCACTGGGCCACCAGATTCTCCAAAGGGATGATGGTCCAGTCCGGGGTGCGCACCACCACAGGTTTTTCCCGGGCCAAGCGCACCACTTCCTGCTCCTGCTCAGTGCTGGTGATGGTCACCTCGGGAACGTCCTGGCCGGGAACGAGGTCGCCGTCCGGGGCGATGACCTGGATAAGCCCCAGGGCCTTGACTTCCTGGACATGCCCGGCCGGCACCCAGACTGCATCCGCGCCGGACTCCAGGGCCGTGGTCACCAGCTTCTTGTTCCAGGGATCCACCTTCACCCAAAGTTTTTTCATAATCCGAATCCTGCTTAAGGTAGGCGCAACCTTCAGGTTGCCCGATCTTTATCCGTCTTAAGCGCAAGCCCAAGCCTGCAGCCTGCAAAAGAGGTTAAAGTAAAATACCCAAACGCCGGCCGAGGTCTGCGGCTGCCTCAAACTGCCTGAAGAAAGGACAGGGCCTCCTCCACGCTGGCGTTTTCGTGGACAATAAGGCTGATGGCCCCCACCATGCGGCTGGGGTGGCGGTGCTGAAAGACGTTGCGCCCGATGGACACCCCGGCGCCGCCCGCCTCCACCGCGCCTTTCACCATTTCCAGGATCTCCCGGTCCGAGTTCATCTTGGGGCCGCCGGCAATCACCACGGGCACCGGACAGCCCCGTACCACTTCCCGGAAGGACTCCACTGACCCGGTGTACGAGACCTTGATGAGGTCCGCGCCCAGCTCCGCTCCCAGGCGGGCCACGTGCTTGATGACGTTGACGTCATATTCGTCTTTGATTTTTTCCCCCCGGGGATACATCATGGCCAACAGAGGCATGCCCCACTCCCGGGCCTTCATGGCCACAAAGCCCAGGTCCGAGAGCATTTCCTTTTCCGAGCCGTTGCCGATGTTGATGTGTACGCTGACCGCGTCGGCCCCCAGTTTTATGGCCTCCTCCACAGTACACACCAGGGTTTTGGCGTTGGGAAAGGGCGACAGGGTGGTGGAACCCGACAAATGAATAATCAGTCCTACGTCCCGACCCCGCCGGCGGTGGCCGCCCTCCACCAGCCCTTTATGAATCACGATGGCGTTGGCCCCGCCGCTGGCCACCTGATTCACGGTGTTTTTCATGTCAATGAGGCCTTCGATGGGTCCTACCGTGACCCCATGGTCCATGGGCACGATGACTGTGCGCCCGGTTTCCCGGTTCATGATGCGCTCCATGCGGATCAGTTTCCCTATCACTGGCTCCTCCTCCCGCGGCCTTCCGTTTTTTCAACCGGAGCTGCCACTGCCAAAAAGAAAAAGCCGTGGCCGCCCCGCCTGCGCCACGGCTTTTAAAAGATTTTTTTTTGAATTTCAGGATCTTTTAAAAGTCGAGGCGCAGCTCAAGCCCCAAAAATAATAATAGCTAAAATAGCAGGAGCCTTGCCAGAGCTGCATGGGGTTTGTCGCCTCGACTTCGTTAGTCTTTTCACATAAAGTATCCGAAACCTGATGTCAAGAAAAAAGTTTCGGTTATAATTCCATAGCAGCTTTTTCAGGCGGGCAGTGCCCGCCTACATCCGACCAAGGAGCAGGCATGGCGCGCATTGACGACTACAAGGCGGCCCGGGCCTTGGCCCAGGCGGCGTTGCGCAAACGAAATCCCAAACACGTGGCTGATAAAAGCAGGAGCAAGTTTTTTACAGACGAAGGCCAAGGGGGCCTGATTGTCCCCTATTTCGGCCGGTTGCGCCGGGTGCTCTGGCCGGAAATCACCGTAATGCCGGTGGAGGGCGGGCAGGAGCCGCCTCTCACGGAGCAGATTCTGATCCTCCACTATCTGGAGCGGGCCACCGGCGAGCCCTTGTCCGGGGTGACCATAGATTTCCGGGCGGTGCCGGAAGGCAGTTTTTACTGGTCGGCCTTTGTGGCCCGGGCCAAAAAGCCCCTCCTGGAGTCCTTTGGCCGAGATCTGGATTTGTACCGGGAAGTGGCCGCAGCCATGGGCGGCACGCCGGTGGATCTGGGAGACGTGGCCATGCAATTTCAGGCCTTCCCTCTGGTGCCCATCACCCATGTATTCTGGCGGGGAGACGAAGAGTTCGAGCCCGACGCCAGCATCCTCTTCGATGAAACCATTTCCGGACACCTGTCCACGGAGGACATCGCTGCTCTGGCCGGCGCTTCCGTTTACCGCCTCATGGCCGCAGCCCGGCAGATGCGAAAGAGGTAGAAACCGGGGGCAGAATTAGGTGGCAGGGCGGGGGCTAAAACCCCCGGCCCTGGTGGTTTGTATTCCTTTTCGGCCTCAGTCCCGCAGCCTTGCATGACACGTACTGCAGGTGGCCTGCGCCTGTTCCTTCGGAGCCACCTGATGGTAAAGAGCCAGGTAGCGCTTTGCGGTCGCCCACTCAATTTGGCCGGGGTCAATGTCCAACCCCCAGGCTTCCTTGGCTCCGGCCACAAGAGCTGTGGCGCTGTCGCCGGTTTCCCAAAGAATTTTGGATTTCACTGGGATAAGGCGCTGGGAGAAGAGTTCCAGGCCCATGACCGCCTCGTGCACCTTGAAGGGGTGGATCTTGGCCCCCGGGGTGCGCTCACCGGCGGGCTGGGGGCCGGCCAGCAAAAAGCCGCCGTTCTGAACGTTGACCGGTTCCCCGAATTTGTAAAAATAGGATTGGCCGTTGAACCACAGGTATTCGGGAGTGAGGTCGCTGTCAACTTCATCCACCGGTTCATACCTGCCTCCCCGCAGTTCAGTAAACCGTAAATCTCTGAAGGTCTCCGTCTCCTTAACTCTGGCATAAGTGGGGATATGGCAAGCCGTGCAGTGGACCCAGCCGGCATGCTTGTTGTATCGGGAAGATCCATGCGGAGCCGTGCCGTGGCAGTTGGAACAATCCACCTTGACGTTCAGATCAGCTATGCGCAGGTCGTTGCCCTTGCCGGCAATACGGTGGTGGTCCGCCTTGTGGCAGTCCAGGCAGCTCATATTGGCGCCGTCCACCCCCATGTGAACATCGACATCGCGGGTGGTGTTGGCCATGCCCAGATGCAGGTCGCCCTGTTTGACTCCGTCCCCGCCGCCGGCCTTGGCGTGGCATTTCAGACAGGCGGCCCTGGATGGCTTGGTGATTTTGGAGAGAATTGTAATCATGTTGGCTTGGGAAGCGGCATCCGGCACCACTGTCAGTTTACCGTTCACCACTTTCCCCACATGGTTATAAGTGTCTGAGTGACACATAAGGCAGTCGATTTTTTGCAAGTCTGAGGCAGTGGGAGTAGCAGGGAAGGGCGGCGGGCTTACCGGCCCGAACCCCACATGGCATGTTGCGCAGCCGGCGGCGTTGTCAATGGCGGTGCTTCCGGGCGCCTGAAAGGGGAACAGGAAGTTAAAGTCGGGATAGGTGCAGAAATCATTGATGGCGCCCAGCTTGCCAGCCCACTGGTAGTGCTCTGAATGGAAAACTTCGGTGGCCTTCTCGGCATGGCACTTCATGCAGGTGGCGCTGCCTTCATAAGTGGTGACCCCGTGGTGGCCGCCATGGCCAGGTTTTGAGGGCTTCCCCTTTCTGCCCCCCCTGGCGGCCAGGGCTGGCAAGGTAAAAATGATAAGCACTCCGATAAAAATGGAAACAAAGCAAACTTTTTTTGTGGTTGTCGGCATCAGGACCTCCTTAAAAAAGTTTCTATGAAGTAATAACCGGCGGCCTTGGCTTGCCCGCGAAGCCAGGAGGGGAATTTTCCCAGCCTTTTGGCTGAGGGTTTTTTCTGAAAAGGGTTTTTGACATTTTTTTGAATGGAAGAAATACTATATATGTGTAGAAATGTAAACAATATTTTAAAAAGAAAGGGCCGTTTTCTGGTAAAGATCAGGCCAACCGCTCCTGGAAACGAAGCACGCTCAGAGTGAGAAGGGTGACGCCCAGCAGGGCCAGACCCAGCAGCTGGGGCCACAGCACCGCCAGGCCGGCACCTTTGAGGAAGACGTCCTGGATGATAATGATGAAGTAGCTTAGCGGGTTCAGAAAAGTGAGATACTGCACGGCCACCGGCATATTGGGAATGGGAAAGACCAGGCCCGACAGCAGAATGGCCGGCGTGAAAAAGAAGGTTCCGGCCATCATGGCCTGCTGCTGGGTGGCGGAGACCGTGGAGATCAGCAGGCCCAGGCCCACGGAGTTGAACAGGAAGAAGACCATCCCCAGAAACAGCACCAGAGGGTTGCCCCTGAAAGGCACCTCAAACCAAAAGATTCCCACCAAGGCTACCAGGATAACGTCCGCCAGGGAGATGAGGACAAAAGGGATGGTTTTCCCCAGTATGAACTCCAGTGGCCGGAGGGGGGTAACCAGGATCTGCTCCATGGTGCCCAGCTCTTTTTCCCGCACCACAGACAGCGCGATGAGCATCAGGCTCACAAGCATGACCACCATGGCAATGACCCCGGGCACATAAGTATAACGGCTGATCAGATTGACGTTGAACCAGGCCCGGGGTTCGATGACCACCGGGACGGCCAGCGCCCCGGGACGGCCCAGCTCCTGCAGCCGCTGCTTCAAAAGCTCCTGGGAATAATCCGTGAGAATGGTGCTTGCGTAGCGGGAGACCACCAGGGCGGCGTTGGAGTCCGTGCCGTCGATGACCAGCTGCACCCGGGCCGGCCGGTTGGCCCGCAGGTTCTCGCTGAAGTCCGGGGAAATCCGCAGGACCATAGTGATCCCGCCGCTGTCCATGAGCTCGGTGAGCCGGCCCTGATTGTTGATCCGATAGCGCAGATCGAAATAATCCGTGGCGGCAAAGCGGTTGATGAGGTCGCGGCTTTCCCGGGTGCGGTCCTCGTCAAAAACTGCGGTAACAATATGCTTGATGTCAAAATTGATGGCGTAGCCGTAAATGATGAGCTGAATGAGGGGCGGCAACACTACGAACAGGCGCAGCCGGGGATCCCGCAGGGCCTGGATGAATTCCTTTCTGATGAGATGCCGGATGCGCCGCCACATAATCCAGTTTTCAGTTTTCGGTAAGAAAAGAACTTTTAAGGAAATCATGGTTTCCTGAAAGTCTCACAGCTACCGGATTTTCTTGGCGAACTTACGTTGCGCCGCAATCAGAAAAAACGCGGCAAAACCTGTAAGTAGAACCACTTCAGGCCAGAGAAGGGCCAACCCGCTGCCCTTAAGGTAGATGCCTTTGGAAATGGTGACAAAGTAGCGGGAAGGGACGATGAAGGAAATCAGGCGTAAAGCCACAGGCATCTGCTGGATGGCGAAGACAAAGCCGGAGAGGAGAAAGGCCGGCAAAAAGGTGAGCAGGGTGGCCATCTGGTAGGCCTGGAGCTGGTTGATGGACAGAACCGAGATGAGCAGGCCTTGGCCCAGCATGACGACCAGAAAGAGGGCGGAGAGGAGGACAAGGAGGAAAGGATTGCCCTTAAGCGGCACCTCAAACAGAAGGACTCCCATCCCCAGGGCAATAAACATGTCTGCCATGCCGATAATGAAGTAAGGGCCCAGTTTGCCGAAAATCAGCTCCCACTTTTTCAAGGGGGTGGCCAGCAAGCTTTCCATGCTGCCCCGTTCCCATTCCCGCACGATGGTCAAGGCGGTCAGGAGCGATCCCACCATGGTCATGATGACCACTATGAGGCCGGGCACGATGAAGTTTTTGCTTTCCAGCTCTTCGTTGTACCAGACCCGGAGCTCGCTTTGGAGGTTCACCGGCAGGTCGCTCAGGCCCACCGCCTGCAGGCGCTCCACCGCCAGGGCGCGGTTGTATGTCGCCACCACTGCCTGAACATAGCCGATGATGATGTTGGCGGTATTGGCGTCGGTGCCGTCCACAATGACCTGCACCTTGGCGGAATCTCCGGCCTTGATTTTCCGGGAAAAGTCGTGGGGCAGGATCAGGGCGAGCCAGATGCGGCGCTCATTCATCAACCGGCTGATTTCCGCGTGGGCTGAGACCCGGTAGCGCAGCGAGAAATAGCGGGACGCCTCGAACTTTTTGATGAGATCCCGGCTGAGCTGACTGCCCTCCCGGTCGTACACCGCGGTGGGGACCCGGTTGATATCAAAGGTGAGGGCGTAGCCGTACAGGAATAGGAGCATCACGGGCAGCAAAATGGCCTGCACCAGGCTGGCGGGATCCCGTTTGATGTGAATGAGTTCCTTGCGGAAAACGGCCCAGGTGCGCAGCAGATCCATGGTCGTTGCCCGGGGTCAGTGGTCCAAGTTCAAGGGTTCAACGCCTAACGCTCTTTCATGCCTTGATTTTCTGAACCCCCGCCCCCTCATTATTTCCGGCCTCCTGGATCAGGGAAATAAAGGCGTCCTCCAGACTGGGTTCGATGTGCTGCAACCGCCTAAGGGCGATGCCTTCCCGGGCCAGGGAGGCCTTTATGGCTGCCTCGGCTTCAGCCACATCCACGGCCGAGATATGCAGGCCGGCCCCGAAAACCGCGGCGTCGGAGACCTGGGGCACCCGCTGGATAACTTCCAGGGCATCCCCCAGGCGGTCGGGATAAACCGCCAGGATGTGCTTTCTGACCAGCTCCTTCAGGGTCCGGGGCGGGCCCTGGGCGATGATCCTGCCCTGGTAGATGAGCACCAGCCGGTCGCAGAACTCGGCTTCATCCATATAATGGGTGGTGACCAGCACCGTCACGCCCCGGTCGGCCATGGCATATATCAGATCCCAGAAATTTCGCCGGGAGATAGGGTCAACGCCGCTGGTGGGCTCATCCAGAAACAGGATGGAGGGCTCGTGAATGATGGCCGAGGCCAAGGCCAGGCGCTGCCGCAGTCCCAGGGCCAGGGTGCGGGTCAGGTCCCGGCGCCGATCCAGCAGCCCCACCAGGCTCAATACTTCCGTGACGCGCTCTTTGAGGCGGGTGTCGGAAAGGCCATAGACACCCCCGAAAAACCGCAGGTTCTCCTCGGCAGTCAGGTCCTCGTAAAGGGAGAACCGCTGGGACATGTAGCCCACGTGTTGCTTGATGAGGCGACTTTCCCGGATGATGTCATGGCCGGCCACCCGGCCTTCTCCGGCCGAAGGCAGCAAAAGGCCGGTCAGCATGCGGATGGTGGTGGACTTGCCGGCGCCGTTGGGCCCCAGAAAGCCGAAGATCTCCCCCCGGTCCACCGAGAAACTGATATTGTCCACGGCCCGGAAGCCGTTGAACTCCCGGGTGAGATTCCTGACCTCAATGGCCTTGCCGGTGGTCATGACAGATTGAAGGCCGCGCTCACTGACCGCCTCCCGGACGGCTCCGGTTCACTTGTCAAAATAGATCACCGCTTCTGCAGGCATGCCCGGCTTCAGCTCATAGTTGGGGTTTTCCACCCGGATTTTGGTCCGGTACACCAGGGTGACCCGCTCCTTGTAGGTTTCCACCGTTTTCGGGGTAAATTCGGCCTGGGAGGCGATAAAGGACACCCACCCGGAGTATTGCTTGCCGGGGTAGGTGTCGGTGGTGATGGTGGCCTTCTGCCCGTAGGTCACCCGGGCCAGTTCGGTTTCCGGAATCCAGCCTTCGAAATAGGCGTTGTCCAGGTCACCCAGGACCAGAACCGTGGCCCCCACTGCGGCCACATGTCCGGGCTCCACGGGCCGGGACAGAACCACCCCGTTCACCGGCGAATGGATGGTGGCGTAGCCGAGGCGGGTCCGGGCCAGCTCCAGGTTGGCTTTGGCCTGGGCCAGCTCAGCCCGCCCCTGGTCGATATCTTCCTGCCGGTAGCCCGATTTCAGCAACTCATACCTTTCCCTGGCCTGACGCAGGGCCTCTTTGGCTATGAGGTAAGCCGCCTCGGCCCGGTCCCGGACGGAGCCCGATACCACCCGACGCTGGAAAAGGTTTTGCATCCGCCAGAAGTCCTTCTCTTTATCGTGGAAGTCCGCCCGGGCCTTATCCATGGCTGCCCGGGCTTCGCGCACTTCCTGGGGCCGGAAGCCGGCCAGCAGCCTCTCCATATTGGCTTGGGCGGCTTCCAGCCGGGCCGCGGCCGCGGCCACCTCCTGACGCAGGTCTTCGGCTTCCAGTTCGGCCACCACCTGGCCGGCCTTGACAATCTGGCCCTCCTCGAAATGGATGGCGCTGATTTTGCCCGGAACTTTGAACCCCAGGTTAGTCTCGGTGGCTTCGATATGCCCTTGCAGACGCAAATGGTCTTTGGGGCCGGAAACCTCACTCCGGATGAGCCAATACCCCAGGCCTCCCAGCCCCAGAACCCCGGCTATAATAAGCAACAGCCACAGCCTTCTCACGTCAGCCTGCCCTTAAACTTTGGAGAAAGAGCATCGGCAAAAGCCCAGCCGCGCTTCGCTTCCCTAAAATATCTTCACCACCTCCCCGAGTCAACCGCGCAATTGACCTTTACGCATCGGTCAGGACAAAAGAAGTTGGGTGTGCTGACAGATTCGGGTAAAATTTTGCGTCAGAATCCCTCACCAGGAATAGGTAATGCGGGTTAAAAAGCTCTTTTTGGTTCTTTTTTTCCTGTGTCTTATCGTAGCCGCGCTCTGCCCCCCCCAAACCGGGGCGGCGAACCGGACGGCCGAGATACGCCTTTTATATATGAACGATTTTCACGGCTATGCCGAGCCTTACCGGCCCTTGGGCTCGTTTCGGCTTGAGGGCGGGGTGGCGTATCTGGCCGGCCGGCTTAACCGACTGAGAAAAGAAAAACCCTCCCTGCTTTTGGCCGCGGGCGACATGATCCAGGGGGATAACTGGGCCAACTTCTTTCAGGGGGCTTCGGTTATCGAACTGATGAACGCCATGAGATTTGACGCTATGGTGGTGGGAAACCATGAATTCGACTTCGGCCAGGAAGTCCTGAAAAAGAGGATGGCAGAGGCGCACTTCCCGGTGCTGGGGGCCAATGTTGAAGGGCTGGAAGGGCTTAAGCCCTATGTAATCAGGAAGGTGGGGGGCGTCAAAATCGCCATCATCGGCGTGGTTACCCCGGATACGCCGGAGTCCACCCACCCCCGGAATGTGGAAGGCCTCAGGTTTCTGTCGGCCGAAACGGCGGTCAGAAAGTTTCTGACCCGATTGAAACCCCAGGTTGACTTGGTTCTAGTGCTGTCCCACCTGGGTTACCAGGCGGATCGGAAGCTGGCCGAAACCGTGCCCGGCATCGACGTCATTGTGGGGGGCCACTCCCACACCAGGCTGGAGCACCCGGCCAATGTCCATGGAACCATCGTTGTCCAAGCCTTTGAGCACGGCCGGACATTGGGGGTTCTGGACCTTACTCTTAAGAACGGGCGCATTGTTGCGTTTTCCGGACATCTTATCGCGATTGAACCCGATGCTGGTCAGGCCGATCCGGCTATCCAGAAGATCGTGGAAAAATACCAAGCCCAGGTGGACGCCGAACTTAATGTGCCGCTGGGAAAAACCGCGGTGGATCTGGACGGGGTCAATACCCGCTGCCGGGAAACCAACCTGGGCAATCTGGTGGCTGATGTGGTCCGGGAGACGGCTGGCGCCGACGCCGCCATCATCAACGGAGGCAGCATCAGAACCGGCATTCCCCAAGGCGTCGTCACCCGCAAAGACATTTATAAGGCCTTGCCCTTTCCGAACTATATTGTGGCCTTCAGGCTCACGGGAGCCCAGGTCAAGGCCGCTCTGGAGCACGGCGTCTCGGAAGCGCCGCAGCCCGCAGGGAAGTTCCCGCAAGTTTCCGGGCTGACTTTCACCTACAGTGCAAAGGCTGCCGCCGGAAGCCGGGTGCAGAAAATTTTTCTCGACAATCGGCCCCTGGATATCGAAAAGGAATATACCGTTGCCACTAACGACTTTCTGGCAGCT
>FWPV01016347.1_pt1 | contig 10463 bp, 8 predicted proteins | sample 2228371 | NCBI WGS metagenome assembly FWPV01 (sample SAMEA103939776, study PRJEB20133) | metagenome
AGGGGTGCAAGTTGGATCAGGGTTATCACTTTTCCAAAGCCTTACCGCCAGCGCAGTTTGATGTCTGGCTAACCCAGTGGTTAGCGCCTTAGGGCCTGCCGCCACTGACTGGCGTGATTTGGATCCGGTGTTTTTATGCCCGGTAATATTGATGTGGAGAATTCCATTATGGTGATCAAACCAAAGGCTTATCAGGTACAGCGTGGCTTACTGGCATTAGTTTGTATGTTATGTATTGGCGCGCGCGCTGACGATTTTGCCTACCTTGAACTGAGCCTGGAGCAGCTGTTGGAAACACCGGTAACCGGTTCAACACTGACCGAAGAGTCGCTGAAAACCGTGCCTGCAGCTGTATCGGTTTTTACCCATGAGCAGATTGAACGCCTGGGTGTGGATTATCTCCACGAACTCTTGGGCTTGGTGCCAGGTTTCCAATTTAATCGCAATGCCAATTCCGGTTTGGCCTACACCTACAGTGCCCGCGGTCGCCGTACTACACACGTCTCGCTGGAGGTGCTGTTGCTGGTGGATGGCAAGCCTTTTAATGACCCGCGCGGCGGTAGCCCGGATGTCACCATGCCACTATTTCCACTGGCGCAGGTGGCGCGGGTGGAAGTCATTCGCGGCCCCGGTTCGGCGGTGTACGGCAGCTCTGCCTTTACCGGTGTGATTAACATTATTACGCGCAAGCAGCAAAAGGCCCTGGCGGTAGGCCTTGGCAGTGAGGAGCGCCGTGCAGTAGATGCGCTCTGGAGTCATGCAGGTGATGAATGGGTGGCCGATGCCTATTTACATGCTTATGAAGACAAGGGCCAGGAGCTTGGCATCACCGACAGCTTTACCCGTTTGCCTTTGCAATCCGAAGACCCGCGCCGGGTGATTAATATGGATCTTGGACTAGGTCGTGGAAAAACCCTTGTTGACCTGACGTATTACCGCGGTGAATCAGAAAATTTTTACTTGTCAGAAAATACTGCCAATGACGTAAATGATCATGCGCGCGAATTGTGGAACCTGAGTGTTGATCAAGGTTTTGAGTGGACTCCTGCAATTAAATCCAATCTATCACTCAGTTATCAGCGATTTACGTTTGAGTTGGAAGGTTTTGTTCAGGGGCCGGGGGCAATGGCTGCAATCAGCGCACCCAGCAGTACCGATCCGTTTCGGATTCAGGCAACACAAGCCGGAGAGAGCTATCGTCTAACCTACACCACGGATTGGACTATTGATGCGCAATCAAGCGCTCAGTGGGGATTGCAAGCTGCGCGTCATGAAGAAATAGAAGCGCGCGCCTACAGCAACTACAACCTGGTGCAACTCATCCAACGCCAATTCCCCGTCACTTATTACGGTGCCATGAGTGAGCGCACCCCCCTGGGCATTTCCGGTTCACAGGAAACCATGGGGATTCATGGTCAATACATTCGCAGTTTGCGCGACACCACGCGTTTAACGATTGGTGGCCGTTACGATGATTACTCGGATGTTGATGCGCGCTTTAGCCCGCGCCTGGCATTGGTGGAACAACTTAGTGATACCTACACGTTGAAACTCTTGTACGGCGAGGCTTTCCGTGCGCCTAGCCTTGCGGAAACGGCTTTTATTAACAACCCAACCCTGATTGGCAACCCTGATCTTCGCCATGAAATTGTAAAAACCTGGGATTTGATATTAATGGGTAATTGGCGTGCTACCAGCTTGAGCGCCGGTGTATTCCAGAACAGTTACAAGCATCCCATAGTTACCGGTTTTGTGGGCAATACCCGAACTTATGTGAATGGCGATAGTGAACGTAGTGAAGGGCTGGAAATTGAGTGGCTGCAAAAACTGGGCGATCGCTGGTCGGCGCGCAGTAGCTATACCTACATGAACCTGCCGGACACTGCTTTTCGCGAAGCAGATGCGCTTGCCTCGGTTGAGATTAACTATGCGGCCCATCGATGGAACTGGAACCTCGCTGGTATTTACCAGGGTGAGCATGAGGCACCGGCAACAGCTACTACCAGAACAACATTGGATAAATTTTGGGTGTTGAATACCCAGTGGCGCTACCGTTTTGCAAATGGATACGACCTGAGCCTGCAAGTGAAAAACCTGCTGGATGAGGATTATGCAACGCCTTCGCAAGGCGTTGGTAAACTAGAAGGTGTGCCCAGTCGTGGGCGCGAATTGACTGCGGAAATCGAATGGCGTTGGTAATCGATAGGAATAATTTTTAAAAAGCAGTAAAGCAATCGCCAAAGAACCGCAGGTTGTAGCGACTTCATCATGGCTTTATGTCCTACACATCAGGGGAGACGGTGAAATTGCTATGCAGTAACTATTATGAAAAAAACTGGTAGTTTTCGATTTCAACGTGAAAATTATTAATGTATTGTTTGCGGGTTACCAAAGAGCCTGCACGAGCCAATACCCATGATTGAAATCCGCCACCTAAAAACCCTGCTCGCCCTGCGAGAAACAGGAAGCCTGGTTGACGCAGCCGAGCGCTTATTCCTTACGCAATCGGCGCTTTCGCATCAATTAAAAGAGCTTGAGACGCGGGTCGAGTGCGAGTTGTTTATCCGTAAGAGCCGGCCTTTGCGATTTACGGAGGCCGGCAAACGGCTATTGTTATTGGCGGAAGAAGTTCTGGCCAAGGTCAGTGATGCTGAGCGCGATGTTAAAAAGCTGGTGCATGGCGAAGCCGGGCGACTTTATATGGCAATTGAATGCCATAGCTGTTTTAACTGGTTGATGCCCACTATTGATGTATATCGCAACCAGTGGCCGGCGATTGAATTGGATTTCTCCGGCGGTTTTACGTTTGAACCCCTGCCTGCCCTCGCACAGGGCGATATAGATTTAGTGATTACATCAGACCCTCAGGATCTCAAAGGTATCCAGTATCTGCCGCTGTTCAGCTACGAGATGCAAATCGCAGTAGCCAATCATCATCTTCTTGCACAGAAAGATTTTCTATTACCGCAGGATTTGGCAGAGCAAACATTGATTTGTTATCCGGTTAATCGCAGCCGCCTGGATATTTTTACTCGTTTTTTAACCCCGGCAGCCACTGAGCCTGCTGCGGTACGCACTTCTGAATTAACCTTGATGATGGTGCAATTGGTAGCGAGTGGCCGCGGTGTTTGTGCGCTGCCGAATTGGGTGGCTGCTGAATATGTGGCGCAGGGATTAATCAGTGTGTGTTCTGCAGGTAAAACCGGAATATGGCCAACGCTGTATGCCGCAGTGCGCGACGAGTATTTAGCGCTGCCCTACGTACAAGAGTTTTTGACGCTTGCCAAAGGCCACTGCTTGAAGAATCTTAGTGGTGTAAAAGCAATTTGAGCTAATTAATTTCTGGGTTTTTTATCTCAAAGTGCTCGCTGTGTGTCTGAAACAATCAGTTGCCTTTTGATGAATTGCTCTAATTCAGGTGCAGGCAGTGGGCGTGAGAAATAATAGCCCTGACCAAAATCACAGCCTCGCGCCTGTAAAAAGTACCTTTGCTGTTCTTCTTCAATTCCTTCGCCAACAATTTGCATGGGAATAATTTTGTTGAGACCTATGATTGCATTCACCATTTCATCGTGCTCTTTGCCAGTGCCAATCAAACTCACAAATGAGCGATCAATTTTGAGATATTGGGGCGCAAAACGCAGTATGTAACTGAGTGACGAGTAGCCTATGCCAAAATCGTCCAATGATATTTTTATCCCCAGCGCTTTGAGCTCATTGATTTGTTTTAAATTGTTTTCGGTGTTTTCCAAAAACATTTGTTCGGTGATCTCAATAGTGATCTGATTGCCCATTAACTGATGTTGCGTCAGCATACTTTCAAATTGTGCCACCAGATCCTGCTGCATAAATTGCCGTGCCGATACATTAATCGACATGTTGATAGCCATCCCCTGTTTGCGCCAGTGTGCAAGTTGGCGACAGGCTTCGTTAATAATCCATTTACCCATTGGCAAAATTAAGCCACTTTCCTGGGCGTAAGGAATAAATTCGTCAGGTGCAACGCGTCCACGCTGAGGGTGATTCCAGCGTATCAGTGCTTCCACGGAAGTCACTTTATGGGTGTCCAGATCAATCACTGGCTGATAGTGCAATTCAAATTCATTGCTAATGATTGCTTTGCGTAAATCTGCATCAAGCTGTAAACGGTTGTGGACGTATTCAGTCAACTCTTTGCGATAGAGTTGATAACAGCCTCTACCACGCGCTTTGGCGTCATAGAGTGCGCTATCGGCATTGCGCAATAATGTTTTGGCATCGTCACCATCGGTAGGGTAGAGCGCGATACCAAAGCTCATGCCAACATGAACACGGTTTTTACCCAGCCGTATGGGGCGGTGAATTTTTTGTAGTAGTTTATCTGCGACTGAAACCACCGCTTCAAAACGCGGTATATCTGGCAACAAAATGACAAACTCGTCACCGCCCAAACGACAGATTACATCTTCATGACGCAAACACCGCTCCAGACGCCGCGCGACGGTTTTCAGTAAAATATCGCCTGCTTCATGTCCAAGTCCGTCATTAATTTGTTTGAAGTGATCCAGGTCACCAAATATTACCGCAAAGGATGCCATGGTGCGGTTGGCCTTGCGGATTAAAAAATCAATCTCCCGATTCATTTTTTCGCGGTTGCCAAGCCCGGTCAGGCTATCGAAGTGAGCCAATTTTAATAGCTGATGTTCGTAGCGTTTTCGCTCGGACAAATCATAAATTTGTAACAGATAACAAGGCTCCCCCGAGAACTCTTTGATAAAGGCGGCATTAATCATCACTGGTATATTGGACCCATCATAAGCCTGGAAACGGGTTTCATATTGAGTAAATAGTTTGTTATCCAGGTAGAGCTTTTCCAGTTCAATGAGTGCGCTGGTGATTTCTTCTGCAGTAAAAAGATCGCTAATTTTCATTAGCGATTTGGCTGGTGGCGTGTCATCAATCAGCGGTGTGTCATAACCTAACAAGTGACGCAATGCAGGATTGGTTTGGATAATCTGTCCCTGCATATTAATCAGTACCATCCCGAGTGGCGCGTAATCAAAAGCGGCGTGAAATAATTGTTCGCTGTAAGCCAGTGCCAAACGGGTAGATTCCATCTCATTAATGTCAGTATTTGTTCCCAGCCAGCGCACTACTTTGCCCTGCTCATTTTTTTGGGGAAGTGCACGGGTGTCAAACCAGCGGTAGATACCATCGTGTCGACGTATGCGAAATTTGACAAACATTTCCTGTTTTTCTTCAACAGCTTTTTTCCAGGCACTGGCAAGATAATCCCGATCATCCGGGTGTACTGCGTTGATCCAGCCGCTGCCTATTTGCGCTTGTTGCGCAACGCCTGTGTAATCACACCAGCGTTGGTTCAAATAGTCGCAGTCACCTTCGGGTGTGCAGGTCCATGCCAGATGTGGCAAGCCTTCGGCCAAATTGTGAAAGCGAGCCAGATCTTCTTGTTGTAAGCGCGCTTGATATGCCCAGGCGAAACTGGATTCAAGCACACTAATCAAGGTTTCAGTGTCTAATTGGCGTTTTGGAATGTAGTCAAAGGCGCCTTCACGCATTACATCGGCAATAATTCGCTCATCGCTGTTGCCACTGATCATTATCACGGGGGTTGGGTTTTGTTTGTGATGTTTTATTTGCTGCAGCAGTTCAGTTCCAAGGCTATCTTGCAGGCGATAATCTAAAATAGCGCAGTCGAATTGTTGCTTGGCAATTAGCTCACGAGCCTGCTGCGCTGAAGTGACAGTTGTTAGTGAGATATTCAGTGCACCCTTACGCAGTAGTCGTTTTATCTTTTCCGAGTCGACATCATCGTCCTCGATGACGAGTAACGAGACCGGGCGGACAACAGTCGTTACCTGCATATTAATCTTTCATCCTGAGTCTATAATTGATAAAGGCGCTCATTGGTTTTTAATTGGGAAGGCTTACGGTTGAGCGATAACTTTCCAGCAAAGAGGCAAGTTTTGAAAATTGTGGTCCAACTGATGACTTGACCAGATAGCCGGCAATATGTTCCTCATAAGCGCGCACACGATCTGAATCTGCATCTGACGTGGTTAATACAAAAATAATACTGTTATGCAAGTTTTTGTCGCTGCGAACTTCATGTAAAAATTCAAAGCCGTTCATGCGTGGCATGTTTAGGTCAAGTAGTACTAAATAGGGTTTTTCAATGCTCAGGTGAGGGTGAGCCGAGCGCAGTATCTCCAGCGCTTCAACGCCATCGCGTGCCAAGGTAATGGGGAAGTCCACTGCATTTTTGCGCAGGCTGCGAACAACTGATTCTGCGGAGACGTCGTCGTCATCTACCAGTAAAATGTTGATTTTTTGTTCACTAGTCATCGATATCTTTCCTCGGGAAACGCGGCCACCACACATGAAAACTGCAGCCCGGCTGCTCGCTGTTACTGATAAGTTCTATTTGCCCTCCGTGGCTCTCTGTCAATCTCTTTGCCAGTGCCAAACCAATGCCACTGCCACTGGAGTGCTGTGTATTCAAGGTTTGAAATAAACGGAAAACCCGCTCTTGCGCAATTTCAGGAATGCCTGGTCCGTTATCGATAACTTTGAACAGACAATAACTGCCGCTGGGCTTACTCCGAGAACACTTAAACAAAAGAGAATACCCAAAACAAGAGAAAGATAAAAGGAGAGGTCGGAAACAAAAGTAATAACTTCTCTCTGAACTAACCTGACTTTTAATTTTTTCCTAATTAATTGCCGAAAAATTTGGCCAAGGATATAAAAAAGAAAAAAAACTAAAAAGAAAAGAAAGAGTTTGCCGATAATTCGAGAAAAGAAGGAAAAATCAAAAGATAAGGTCATACTTTTATTTTAACAAAAATTATTTCCGATTTTTGAAAATAACTAAAATAGCAATAGTGGTAGTGAGAGGAACCGCTAAAACTAAAGCAATGCTGCTAACAAGGGTACGAACAATTTCTTCGGCAATAATTTCATAATTAATAATTTCAGAAAATTTTTGGGAATTGTCCAAAAAAAGCAAAAGCAAAGGCAAAGAAACGCCGGTATAAACCAAAATAAGGGTATTAACCATGGAGGCAATGTGGTCTTTGCCAATAGCCATTGCTTTGTAGAAAACTTGTTTAGAGGACAAATGAGGGCTGGTTTGTTTTAAGGTTTGAACGATAGCTGCTTGAGAAACAGTAATATCATCTAGAACACCCAAAAGACTAAGGATAATTCCTGAAAGAAGAAGACTGGTAAAATCATAAAAATTGGGTTTGAAAGATTGAAGAAAACCAGCTTCTTCTGAAGAAAAACCGGTAAGGCGAGTTGAAGCAATAAAGAAAGAGGCGGTAATGCCAGCAATAATTAAAGAAGTGAAGGTGCCAATAATAGCACTGATAGTTTTTTTGTTAAAACCGTGAGAAAGAAGAAAGGTAGAAGGAACAATAATAATCGAGCCAAGAAGAGAAGATAAAAGAGGATCCTTACCGGAAAAAATTAAAGGGAGAATGATTTTAAAAATGACTAGAAAAGAAATGACTAGTCCTAAAAGAGAGGCAATACCTTGCCAGTGGGCAATGGTAATAACAGTAATGAGAAAGAGTAAAAAGGCCAGAAAAAGGGATTGCCTTCTGACAAAATCAGAAATATAAAAGAGGTCTTGCCCTTCAAGATTTTGAATGCGAACTAAAACAACCCTATCGTTGAGTTTATATTTAAGATTTCTGGCTTCTGGTAAGGTACCGGTTTCAACCACAACTGTTTGGCCGGCAAAGTGACCGGAGGTAATTTGAATTTTTAGTTTTTGATAAGTTTGGGTAAAATCAACTCCGGCTGGTTTGATAATTTTTTCTTCGATGATTTCAGTAACAATACCTTCAAGTTTTTCTTCTTTTGGAGGTAAGGAAACTTCTTGAGCAAAGCTTTTGGGAGGAAAGAAAAAAAGAAGGAAAAGAAGGAAAGAAAAAATTTTTAAAAACAACTTGGAAGTTTGGGAAGTTTTAAAGAAGTCTGCCTTGGTAAAAAGAAAATTTAAAAATTGTTTGAAATAAAGAAGGTTTATTTTAATCATGACTTAAAATTTTAATGGCTTTACCTTGAATAATAGCTTGAGCTAATTTGTTTTGGGCACTTTGCAAGATACGGGCGAAGGTTGGTTGGGAAACTTTCATTTTTTCGGAGGCTTGGATTTGATCAAGATTATCGATTTCGTGAAGTTTGAGCGCTTCTAATTCGTCCGGCAAGAGAACTATCTCCTCCAGAAAGCGCAAAGGAATGCCTTGGGGTTTAAAATATCTAACGGTAGGTGTAAATTGTAAACAACGAGGGATTTTAGGCCTGGGCATTTTTTGGTTGACGAACTAAGTTAATATGACATTGAGGGCATTTTAATGATGAGCAAGGAACACCTGTTTGATGAGGAATTTTAAACCCACACTGAGGACAAAAGCAATAGCCTCCTGGTCCTAAAGCCTGAACCTGAGGGTTTTGGGCTTGCCACTTTCCCCTTCTCTGCCAGTCAAACCCTGCACCGAAAGGAGGTTTGTAAAAGTTAGTAACAAAGTCGTGGCTTTGGATTTGAATAGCAATATAGGCAAGATTAGGAAACTCTTTCATTAGACTTTCCCTTAGTTTTTGGGAAATTTGGGTAGCTTGCTCTATAGAAAGGTTGGCGGGGAGATTGATTTCTAAATTGGCAGTAAAAACAGAACCCTTTTTTTGGGTTTTAAGAGAAACCAGCTGCACATTTTGTTTCTGAACAAGAGTTTTAATTTTTTCTTCAATTTCTGTGCCAGCAGAAACATCCAGTAATGAATCAATAGCTGTTTTTCCTAAATCAAAAGATTCTTTAATAATGTAAATACCGATTAAAATAGCCAAAAGAGAATCGGCATAAAACCAATATTGAGTAAGAAAAAGGTTACCCAACACTAAAAGAGAAGTAAAAACATCAATTCGAGAGTGAAAACCATCACTCAGAAGACTAACAGAGTTTTCTTTTTTTCCGTAGTGAATCTTTATGCGAGCCATAATCTCGTTAATAAGGGCGGAAAAAAACATAATAGCTAAAGAAAGAGTTTGAAGTTTAATTTGTTTGGGGTGAAGAAAATTTTGATAACCTTCAAAGAGGATACCAGCACCGGTAATTAGCAAAAGAACGGTAATAACAATACTGACTAAAACTTCAATTTTGTAATGGCCATAAGGATGTTTTTGGTCGGCTGGTTTTTGAGAAAGTTTAATACCAGCAAAGCTTACCGCCGAGGAAAAAATATCCATTAAAGAGTGAAAGCCTTCTGCTAAAACAGAAGAAGAACGAGAAAGTAATCCGGCAACGATTTTGCCGGAGGCTAAAAAGAGATTGACTAAAATTGAGAAAAAGGCGATTTTTGCTTTTGCCATATTCTTATCTAAGAAATAATATTAAAAGTAACGCCCACAAAAGAGGCGCTACTTTTTTTTAGAGCATTTTATTTTTCTTCTGTTAATTCGCGAATTTCTTTTTGGACATCTTCAAGCTCTTCCTGAAGAGCTTTTTGATACTCGTCAAGGGCTTTGAGTTTTTCTTCTTTGATTTGCGGCCACCGCCACCAAAAATAACGGCCTAACCCCCGACCGGGGCCAAACCTTCTCCTCCGCCCCAATCCCAAACCACAAGGGCCAAAACCTCTGCCAGTAAGGGGACCCTGACCTAAAGGACCGGTACCGTCAAAATAAGGCATTTTGTCTCACCTCCTTTCCTAAAAATTGTCAAGGACTATTTTGAATATATATTCATAATACAGGAGGGGGGGTAGTTTGTCAAGAGGAAGATTGGAGGAAAAATGGAGTCTCGCTCGCGCAAGAATGACAGGTATTTTTGTAATTTAATTAAGGTATGGATCCTTGCTTTAGCAAGGACGGCATCCCTTCTTGTCATTCCCAACCTGATCGGGAATCTATACCACTTTTTATGGATTTTGCTTACACAAGGACATTATTCTTTTACATGATTGTGATAGCTTTTATTTAAGTAAGGGTGGCAAGAAAGTGGGGAGCGGTTTTGAGGAAGAATTGTTAAGAAAATAGTAAAATTAAGGGCGATGATAAAAGAACTAAAACAAAAAATAAAAGGAAAAAAGGTAAAAGTTTTACTTTTGTTTTCGGGGGGGCTGGATTCACTGTTGGCAGCTTTAATATTAAAAGAACAAGGGGTAGAGGTAGTGCCAATTTTTTTTAAAACCTATTTTTTGGGGGAAACACAGGCACAGGCTAAAAAGCAGGCTGAATGTATAGGTTTGAAATTAAGAGTGAAAGATATTGGAAAAGAACATTTGCAAATAGTTAAAAAACCTAGATATGGGAGAGGAAGCAGTTTTAATCCCTGTAAGGATTGTCATTTACTGATGTTAAAGAAAGCAAAGGAAATAAAAGAAAAGGAAGGGTTTGATTTGGTTGCTACTGGAGAAGTTTTAGGAGAAAGGTTTTTTTCGCAAAACAAAAAGGCTTTG
>FWPV01016350.1_pt1 | contig 10463 bp, 7 predicted proteins | sample 2228371 | NCBI WGS metagenome assembly FWPV01 (sample SAMEA103939776, study PRJEB20133) | metagenome
TACAGATTGTAATTCAAATCGCGGTTATCCGCCGGAACCCTGAAGTAACCGCCCATGTCCACGGCGCGGAGCATTTCCTCAGCCGTGAGCAAGGTCTCGTACTTTTTCTCCCCGTGGCGAATCCCGATGATCCGCACGGGGTTGTCGGCCTGAAAAATGCGCTTGAGCGCGTTGACCAGGGTCTCCAGAGTCGCGGCCGGCGCTTTCTGCACAAACAGATCTCCAGCCTCGCCGTGCGCAAAAGCATACAGCACCAGATTCACGGCATCCTCAATGCTCATCATGAAACGAGTCATGGAGGGATCGGTGACCGTAAGCGATTGTCCGCTTAAAATCTGCTCTATGAACAGCGGAATCACCGAGCCGCGCGAGGCCATGACATTCCCATAGCGGGTAATGGTGATCACGCAACCGCGCTCCACGGCGACTCGTGACTTGGCCACGGCCAGCTTCTCCATCATCGCCTTGGAAATCCCCATGGCATTGATGGGGTAAGCTGCCTTGTCGGTGCTGAGGACAACCACCTGCTTGACTCCCGCCATCATGGCCGCATTCATGACGTTCTCGGCGCCCACAGCGTTGGTCATCAGCGCTTCCATGGGGTAGAACTCGCAAGAGGGCACTTGCTTGAGCGCAGCCGCATGGAAGACGAAATCCACGCCCACCATGGCGTCCAGCAAGCTCTCCGGCCGGCGCACGTCGCCGATGTAGAACTTGAGCTTGCGGTTGTTGTACGCCAGCCGCATGTCGTGCTGTTTCTTCTCGTCGCGGGAGAAGATGCGGATCTCGCGAATGTCCGTTTCAAGGAAACGGCGTAGCACGGCGTTGCCGAAGGTGCCGGTGCCGCCGGTGATGAGTAACGTCTTGCCGGCGAATCCAATCTCTGACATCTAATCTTTGCCTCTGATTTCTGATCTCTGCGGCGCAGGGTATTCGCATCTGAGGATGTTCACTCGACCACGCCGGAGAAAACAATCCGCTTTACGCCGAATCTCCTCTACGATTACCCGTCACCTCAACCACCAGAGCAAGGAATCATAAAATCTTATAGACCGGGTTATATAGCAATAGCCCAGCATCGGCGAAGGCCAGATAGAACTATGGCCAAAATGTAGTTGCCATTTACGCAACCGTTTTTGTCCTGGCGTGAGCCTTGCCCCCCTGCTCGGCCACGCTCAGAAACAGGCGTCGGTTCTGTTCAACCGCATCCACCAGCCAGGGCGAGGTCTTTAGGTATGCCTGAGCGCCAGCGCGCCACTCGCGGTGGATCGGCTCGTCCATATCAATAAAGAACTGCAAGATCTCGTGAAATCGTTCAGGCTGCTCAAGCGGTACATCGAACCCAGCGCGGGCCGCCTCCAGGTTGCGCCAAGGCGTCCGGTCGCTGATCAGGACCGGGCAGCCGGCAGCCAGGGCCTCGGCGATGGCGTGGCCGAAGTTCTCGCCTAGGGTGGGCAACAGAAAGAGGTCGTACTGTCCCAAGAGGGAAGGTACCCTGGCATGATCCACTTCCCCGAGCTGGCGCACTTGAATGTTGGCCGGCAGTTGGGCGATCACCTCCTGACATTCTTGCCAATAGGCTGCGTCTTCCAGGGGGCCATAGATGTCGAACGTGACGTTGCCTTGCAGATTGTTGAGGGCGCGCAACGCGCCGATCAGGTTCTTCTTGCGAGCGATGCGGGAGATGAAGATCGCGCGCAGAATGCCCGGTCTTTTCTCCCTTGTGAGCAGCGAATCGACGGCAGCCATTGCCGGTGCGACAAGGTTAGGAGCGATGCGTACGTCCAGGATGTTCTCACGATCTCCCAGGGCAAGACGTATGTCGCGCTCCTCGAAGCGACTGCTGGCCATCCACACCACATCCTGCCAAAGTCCCATCAGGCGTGCCAGTTGCAGGTAGACCTTTTTCTTAGTTTTTTTCAGCGCTAGAGCACCTGGCGAGAATTCGCCACGCGGCGCCAGCAACAGCTTTCGTTTATTCAGTAGCTTGAGTCGGTGAAGAAAGAGGGTCTGCACGGAGAGTATCTCAAAGAAACCGTTCAAAAACAGCACATCATACTCCAGGCTTCGCAGCAACTGCAGCCAGTTCAGCAGTCCGAGACGACCAGGAGACAAATACATGACTTGTGCCTTGCCCACTTGTTGCCACGCATTAGTTCGTATGCCGGTATATGGCTTCGCATCCCGAAAGTCGCGGTCCCTTGTTAGTACTGAAAAGTGAACCTCATCGCCTAACCAAGCGACGATGTTAGCTACGCTACGGATCGGTCCGCCAGCCTTGTGGCCCGGCAAGTAGTGGCTGACTATTACCAACACCTGGATCATAGCACATGGCCACCGATCTCGGATACCGTGCGTCTGTAGAAACCGCTTCGCGTCCGTCTAAACTCACGTTGTGCAGCCAACACCGTAATACCGCTTGTCAGGACAACCCCCACCCATTGGTTCAGCCAACCAACTAGCGCTAGAGCCACAACTAGAATCAAGATTACCCCAACATCCAGCAATAAGTAGCGCAATCGACTCAACATGCTCATTACACTAGCGTTAACACTTTGCGCCACATAAACAAAGAACGGCAGATAGACGGCAGCGGATGCTATGGCGTAATACCACACAGCAGCCCAGGGATTGCTGATCTGCCAAGCTAGTAGCAGCGCGCCGATTCTCCCTAGAAACAGCAACCCGTTGAAGAACAAAGCTCCTTTCTGTCGATTCTTCACATTAAGTAGCGCGGAAATCGGCGACACAAAAAACGCAACCACGAACGGTATCAGTAGGATTTGCAGTATCAGAGCAACCGGTGCCCATTCTGGACTCAGGAAGGTCTCCACCAAAAACGGCGCGGCTGCGCCCACTGCGATCGCAGGAAGTAGGCTGATCTGGACCAACCCAATTACAACTCGTTCCAGGTCGCGCCCTCGCAGCGATCCCATTCGCTCACGTTCAGCGCTATCCCGGTAAAAGACTTGCCCTACGGCCTGAGAAAGCATTGTTGTCGGTACCGCGAGGAGTCGGTAGGTAAGGAAAAACCATCCGGCCCAGACATCTGAAAAGGCCATGCGCATGATGATCACCGGAAGCTGCACAGAAAGTGTATTCAACAACTGAGCCCCAGCCTGATACTTGGGAAACTCGCTGTAAACTCTGGCTACCCGCAGAACTTCACGGTGCGCTGCGCCGATCGATCCTCTGTGACGCCTCAACCATCTAAAGACACGAGAATAAGGCATTAAGAAGCAAATTGCACCCAATGCAGCCACAAACTGCGCCATCAAGAACACAGTTTCGTTGCCGCGAAGCATATAGGCGCCTAGAACTTGTAGGATCGCACCACCACCGTAGTAAATCACGCGCCCCGTACTGACTTGGCGTAGCTGGTTGCAACGTAGGTGATAATTGGTCAATAGCACGAAAATGGAAGACCCCCAGAGGAGGAGAATCAAATACAAATTGACGCCGAAGCTGTGGAGCAGTTCTTGACCTGTAGGCCACAGAATGCTAAGACCCAACAGCAGAGCTGAGAGCAATACCATCCAACCCAACACGATACAACATGCCAAAAGCAAGAGGTAAGGAAGATCGCGATCTGTGGAGACAATCACCGCCTGATCAAATTGAAGACTTGCTAACAACGTAATCACGCCCAGGACGGCCAGCGTTGTGGCAGCTCGGCCGAGAACATCCGGCGGATAGAGCTGAGCGAGCACAGGCAGCAAGGCAAAGGCCACAGCCTGGCCGATGGCGCTACCTAACAGGACAAGACTCGCGCGTCCCGAGAAGCTGTTTCCTAACTTATCAACAACATGCCGGATGTTGACGTGCCGCAAATATCGACTCATAGGCAGTAGGCAGGCATTTCGCTAGTCTTTCCGCATTTTGATCAGACGAGCGGGGTTACCGGCGACTATGGCTCCTTCCGCCACTGGTCTGGTGACGACTGCTCCAGCTCCGATAATAGCTCTCTGACCGATCCGCTCCGTCCCGGGCAAGACAATCGCATGGGCACCGATCCAAACATTTCGCTCGATAACCAGGGCGTTGGGAACAGGTCTGGATCTAGGATCATGGCCATGGTCGTGTGAGTAGATGGCCACACTGTTGGACAGCAATGCGTTATCCTCAATGGTCACCCCACCAGTGAAATCTATCTTGCACCCATCGTTGATTTGCACACCATCACCGATCGACAAGTAGCCTGAGTCATGTTCGCAACTGAGGGAAACTCCTGACCCAATGTAGCAGGATGAGCCAATCCTGACGCGTTTAGGGTCAGAAATGTAGACACTGGTCCCGAACATCGTGTTACGACCGCATGCATGGAGGGTCCTGCGATAGAACCATGTTGTCAGCTCTTTTATCAGCCGGAGATAACCTCGCCACAGCGTATAGACCGCGCCGAATAGAAATCCACCGGTGCGAAAATACCTCATCCCCCTGGACTCCTGGAAAGATGATTATTGGCTGACGAGTGTGTGGGTTTGCTGGTCACGGAGATTTGAGACAACTTGATGGCGAGAAGAGCTCCGGCCATTGGAAAAAGCACCGCTAATACAGCGTTTGAGAACGTGTTTGAGGGCAACAGAAGGATTCTTTGCATCAGGATCGCATATAGAATGGTGCCCACCAGATCGGGTTTTCCAGAACCCACCCAGCGCTGGAAGAGAAACGCAAGAACTCCCCCCACCACGAAACCGCCAACCAACACGCCCAACACATGAAAATTCATGTACATTTCACCAAAGAATCCTGGTGGTAAACCCGACAGTGAGCTGCTTCCTGCTAGTTGACCAATTTCCAGACCTAGATCGTAAGGTTTGTTAGGCCAAATGGCTCTTGGGACCAGTTGATAAAGCGTTCGCAACAGAGTAGAGCCGTATTTTAGCGGCAAAACACGTCCGTAGTTGTCCACCAAGAGGACGAAAATTCGGATGTCAACTAAGTCGGAGCCACTGATGAATTCAATTAGGTTATTCAAATTTAGTTGCGAAGCGACACCGCTAATCGCAATCGAGAAATCAAAGCCCTGCATTCCGCCAGTTATGCTGCGCCACGAGTTTACTACGTATGCATATAGAATTCCTAAGCTAAGCAAGATTAGCAGAAGAATTGGCCTCACTTTCTTAACAGAGAAGTGATAAACCCACAGTAGGGAGATTAAGAAACCCAGAACCGCTGCCCGTGGGCTTACAAGCAGCGTCATAACCATCGCAACTACTGTGTACCCCCACCAGAACACATTCGGTTTCTGCCCTCTGTATCCTACGATACTCAGCCATACTAAGGAGGCTGTCGGCAGCATGGTAACACCCAGGAGAAACAACATCCCAAATGCGGCACCCTTTCCTACCGTAGGATCAGCCAAATAGCCGCGCAGCCAATTGCTGCGTAAGAAAACAAAAGGATCTTCTCCAATCGACTGGAACAGAAGAAAGAAGGACGCAATACCGACTAGGATCAGAAAAACGATACCAAGCGCCGGACTTTTGATCTGTGGAGCCTTTTTCCGAAAGCCAGAACCGCTGTTGCTAGGGGGTGTTCCGTCTTCTCTTGCGCTCGACCGCAAAACCAGATAGTAACCCAAATTCCACATAATGAGGCCAATAGTAACGTATCCGGCAACCAGCACATACTGCTCAACGATCACCCGATAAGACATAAGCAACAAGAACCTTGGACGATCACCGAATGCAATCGATATCCCTTTGATAGTGAAGTATAGCATTCCCAAATTGAAGAGCGTCGCCGGATCGTACAGCTTACGATCGTTGCCAGCTCCGATTGAAGAAATCGGGCCGAACCACAAAGCCAATGCAGATGGCACCAAAGTGGCAAGCGCAACTGAAGGAAACTCGGCTTCCGGAAAATTCAGCAGAATAAAGCCCACAATGTAGGTCAGCATGAGAAGCCAGCGCACAAGCGGGGTCGCCTTGGACGCATCGTTTCGTAAAAAAGTCGATCGTCTTTCGTATCTTCGCAGGGGTATTGCCATGAGGAATCTCAACTTAACTTTATGGATTCAGGGCGCTCAGTAGCCGGATGGCCACCGCTCTGATCTCAGCGTTTGGGTCCTGGAGGGCTATAACCAACTGGGCACGCGCCAGGTCTGGCTCGTTGAGGGCTATGTAAGCGCGCGCTAGAGAAATGCGGTAGACACCATTAGTTGGGTCTATGCTTACAGCTTTTTCGAAGAGAGATGCCGCTAAGTCGGTGCGCTCAATCAGCAGGTAGGTCAAGCCAGCTTCATGATTGGCCCAAGCTCTCGTCCGGGGCTGAAAGGACTCATCTACCTTAAGGAATTGTCCAATAGCTTCATTGAGATTTCCACAAGAGCGCAAAAGTGCGCCGTACTGCACATAAACGAAACCCATAGCTGGCTCGAATTCAAGCGCTGTCTCATAGGCTTCGGCGGCTCGAGCGCAAGCTGCCTGCTTCTTCTCTTCGTCTTGATCCCCATAGGCGCGTACCAGCCGCGTATACTGCTCAGCGACACGATAGTCAAGGCCATACGAGTGTGGGCCAATTGTTGTGGCCAGCGCCAGGAGGATCTCAGCTTCGGTCTGGTTACTCCTATCCAAAGCCTTTTCAGCCCTGCCCACTAGTATCTGTCCTATAGGTAGTGTTGACCAATGCTCAATAGCTGAATCGAGTTTCCCCATTGAATAAGCCATATCACCGAGGAATGCTTGAGCCGTTCGATCTTGTGGATTCTTCTGCCAATACACCATCATTTTGTTACGTGCGGTCTGAATATCACCGCTAGCCCACAAGCTAAGTGCCAGACCACGAAGCATCCGCTGATCCCAGGAGAAGACTTCGCTCCCAATACGAAAGTAGTCGACGGTTCTAAGTATCCCCTCAGACTCGTGGCGTTCTGTAAGCCACAAGTTGGCTACTTTGGACTCCTGCTTGACCAATCGAACTAATCCCACATTCCGGTAAGCGATACCTAGTGCTGAATACATTCTCGGCAAGCAGATTATCATGATTAGAACGCCAACTAGCCATCGCCCTGGTCTGTAATTAGTCACTTCAGTTATTCCTCGGAAAGCTACCGTTACGATAGAGACATTGCGTGTGTTTCATCTGCTGGGTTGTATTACTAACCTTCATGTCTTACGACAGATTGACCGGATAGTAACATTCGCCAGTTTGACACCTTGATTTTGTGCAAAACAAGGCCGGTTCTATCGTTTCGTGCAAAATAGTGCCGGTTCTATTCGCGTTAGCAGGGCTTTCCAGGCGCTTTCGTGGTAGAGTAAGGAAACAATTCCACGATAACACTTCAGGAGGAAACCCATGCCACCCGAATTTGCCTTGACCGATCAGCCCTTTAACACCAGTTTTGCCCCGCTTTGTGCGCTTGGCGCGGCTCTTTGGGAGCGCCAGGAGTTGGCTGGCCTGCGCCATTTCGCCGCTATTCCGGCCAAATCCGGCGTCCACACACCCGGCGAGAAGCTATTGGACGCTTTTTTGCTGATCCTGGCTGGCTATCCCAGCTTGTATCTGCTCAACACGACCCTGCGACCAGACCCCGTGCTGGCGCAGGCCTGGCACAGGAGTAGCTTGGCTGAGCAATCGTCGGTTTCGCGCACGTTGGATGCGTTCACGCGCGACGCATTGACGGCGTTGCAGGCGGTCAGCACCGATTTCTGGCATGCCCATAGCCAATTGGCGCAGCATGACTGGCGGCAGCGCCTGTTCGTCGATTTAGATCTGACGCCTCTACGGGCCAGCGCACAGGCCGAAGATAGCACCAAGGGCTATGTGGGTAAAAAAAACGCCACCGGGCGCCAACTGGCGCGGGCCATGCTGCATGCCTACCGGGAGACAGTGCTCTCGCAATTGCATCCGGGCTACCAGCATAGCGCCAACTGCTTGGAACCCGCCGTTTTGACCTTTGAAGAAGTCTTGCCGCTGCCTAGCGAACATCGCCAGAAGGTGATTTGGCGGCTGGATCAGGGTTTTGGCGGCGATGACAACCTCAATTGGGTGCTGGACCGGGGCTATGGCGTGCTGGCCAAAGGCTGTTCTAACCGTCGCGCGGCGCACCTGGCGCAACAAGTCCAACGCTGGCGTGCTGTGCGCAACGATAAGTTTGTCGGCCACGTACCCACGCCGGCGGGCCTGAACCCAGCGCTCACCACCTTTGCCATCCGGTACGCAGTGCCCACCGGCTGGAAGCACACCTATCTACTCAGTTCCCTCCGCCAATCCGGTCTGGCTACGGTGCTCCTGTATGACCAGCGCGGGGGTGCCGAAACCGAGTTCCGGTCGGACAAAAGTGGCGGCCTGCATGTAGACAAGCGCCGGAAGCACAAACGCGATGCGCAGGAGGCGTGGCTGCTACTGACCGATATGGCGCATAATTACTTGGCTTGGTTGACACGGCACTTGTTTGCCGACAGCCCGTTTGCCGCCTTCGGCTTCCTGCGCATCAGTCGCGATCTGTTCCGTATTCCCGGCACGGTGGAACTGGCGCACGGCCGGCTCTTATCGGTGAAATTGTTAAAGTCGTCGCCTTACGCGGCCGATCTGCTGGACTGTCTGCCGCGCTTGTGGCAATAGAACCCTGGCTATTTTGCATGGCCGGAATAGAACCCCGGCCATTTTGCAGCGACCGAATAGAACACCGCCTATTTTGCGCAAAATCAAGGTGACAATCCAATAAGACTCGCCTACCATGGGACCGACCCCAACGGGAAGGCGAGTCGAGCCGGTAATCCGGTTCGCTCGCTTTTCTGTATCAGGTCGTCAACGGCGCATTTGCTGCTGGCCCAGGTCTTGCCGCAGCCACAGGCAGGTCCAGGTCCAGCCCATCGGCGGTGGCTTGCGCCGGCTCCGAGCGTGCTTGCAGATACAGCTCGACCGTGTCGTTGGGCCGCTTACCCATGTTACGATAGCCGTGATGCGGCCGCTCAGTATTGTAGTAAACCAGCCATTGGTCCAGGTCAGCTTGGAGTTCCTCGACCGTTTCATAGAACTTGGTGCGAAAGGCGATGGCGAAGAACTCCTCCAGCACCGTGCGGTGGAACCTCTCAACGAAGCCATTGGTCTGTGGCCGGCGCACGCGTGTCGTCCGATGCTCGATATCGTTGAGTTGCAGGTACAGCTCGAATGGGTGGCGGTCAGTGCCGCAGAACTCGCGGCCATTGTCGGTCAGGATGGTGGTCACGGCGATGGCGCGCTCTTGGTAGAAGGGCAGGACATCGTTGTGCACCACGGCGACAGCGGCCTCGGGCTGCTTGCTAGTGTGCAAGAAGCCGAAAGCGTAGCTGCCAAAGGTGTCCACCACCGTGTGGAGGTAGACCCGTCCCACGCCTTTGAGGCGACCAACATAGAACGTATCCTGGCTCAACAGTTCGCCCGGCCGGCTGGATTCGACGTGGCGCTCCCGGAAGCAGGGGTTGTTCTTCTCGATCAGGGCCACCTGCTCGGGTGTCAGTTCCAGCGCTTCCTGGGCCGCCTGTTCTTCCAGCTTGAGCAAACGTTCGTAGCGTTTGCCCATGCCGTTCTTGATCAGGAGGTCCTGCACCGTCGGCGAACTCACGCTGATGCCTTCCAGCTTGAGCTTGTCGCTCAGCCAGACACAGCCGCGCGTCGGGTTGGCCATGCTCAGCGCCAGCACCTTCTCGACCACCTCGGGTGGCGTGGTCTGCGGGTGCGTCTTGTGGATCGGTGGCATGTCTTTCAGCCCTTCGATGCCATGGGTCTGAAAGCGCCGTTTGTACTCGTAAAAGCTGGTGCGGTCCAGACCGCCGCGCCGGCACGCTTCGCTGACGTTGCCTAGCGACTCAGCCAGTTGCAGCACCGACAGGCGCTTGTGCGCCAGCTTGAGAGCCGGATCCTTGGTCGTGATCTTAGTCTTGCCGTTTGGCGTGGCGGTCGCACTCGCCACCGTAACCGAATTGTCGCTCATTTTGTCTCCTTGCTTGCAGCATACACCAAAACCCTCTGCAAGACAAGAAGGTTAGTTGTTCAGCTGGGTCCACCACCAACTCTATGCGTCCTCGGACAAGACGTGCAGGGTTTGTCGGCTGATCTCCGCCAGGGCCGCCATGATCTCCCCCAGCGTCGTCGGATCATCCACGTTGGACGGGCGATGCAGCGTCACCAGCACATAGTGCCCATCCAGCCCATACTGCTGGCGCAGTTGCGGCCAACGCGCCTCGGCCTTGGGCAACAGCCGTACCAGCGTATCAATCATGGTGTTGCCCACGAAGCGGATCTTCTCCGGCGGGATGCCCTCGCGGCGCAAGTTCTCGTTGCCGCTCGGCTCGGTCGTGAAGAGCAGGTCGGCCAGGTGGTCGGTCACCACCCGGTTGATCTCCTCCGGCATCGTGCGGTCGAAGGAACGCAGCCCTGCTTCCACATGCGCCACCTTTACGCCCAACTTGCTCGCCACCAATGCGCAGGCCAGCGTCGAATTCACATCGCCGGGCACGAACACCCAGTCCGGCTTG
>FWPV01016353.1_pt1 | contig 10461 bp, 10 predicted proteins | sample 2228371 | NCBI WGS metagenome assembly FWPV01 (sample SAMEA103939776, study PRJEB20133) | metagenome
GCCTCGGGGCGGAAGCGCCGCAAGAATACTTCATCCTCGGCCATCTCCTCGCGCAGGAATTTCAGCGCCACGGTGATGCGGCGACGCAGGTCGCGCGCGCGGTACACTTCGGCCATGCCGCCTCGTCCGACGAATTCCTCAACGTAGTATCGGTCTAGTAGTGTCTGGCCGACCAGTTCTTCCATACGTCTGCTGCGATTTCCCCTTTCACGGCGCGTGGAGCATCCCATCTGGAGACGGCTCGGACAGCGATGCGATGACCGCGTCCACCGTCGGTTCTTGCTGGGGCGGCTCTGCTAGGATTCCAGGTGCTCGGGGTAGCGGCTTGAGACCCCGATCCCACCATGTAAGGATAATGGCGATGTTGTCTAGCCCGCCTCGCTCATTCGCCAGGGCAATGAGCGTCTGGATGGCTTGCTGCGGCTCGGGCGATCCTGCGCAAATGGCGCCGATCTCCGCCTCTTCCACATGCCGCGTGAGGCCATCGGAGCACAGGATGATGCCGTCATGCGGCTGGAGGGCCATTTCTGCGGAGTCGGCCCAGACGTTGCTCTCAGCGCCCAGGGAGCGGAGGAGGAGATGGCGCTGAGGGTGTTGTCGGGCTTGCTGCTTGCTGATGATGCCCTCACGTGCCAGTTGCGCCGCCAAGTTGTGGTCTTCGGTCAGCGGCCGCAGATGGCCATCCCGTAGCAGGTAGGCTCTGCTATCTCCGACATGGGCGACGTAAAGGCGCTCATCGCGAACGACCGCGCAGACGATGGTTGTGCCCATCGTGGCAAGACGGCTGTGGGTATGGGCATACTGGCGGAGACTGTCATTGGCGCGGGCGACGGCGATATGCAGGCTTCTGAGCGGCGGGGCCGGGGCCTGGTAGTAGTGGTAGGCAACGGCCAGGGCTGCAAATCGGCTGGCTATTTCGCCGCCTGCGCCTCCCCCGATGCCGTCGGCGACGATGTACAAGTGACCCTTGTCGTCTCGCAGGACGGGCATCTGGGGTTCGCAGGCAAGCACGTAGTCCTCGTTGTTCTTGCGCTTCCGACCGATGTCGCAGGCTAGCGCCGTCCACGTATGCCAGTCGTTGCTCACTGCCAGGCTCCGGATGGGCGTGTCATGGGGCCACGAGCATGCCCTCACAAAGGATAGCACCAAAAGCCATCAGCGTCAACTAGTTGTACTCGTTCACAGCAATTCTCAATGTGACTTTCCCGCCCTGTCGCTGGTCGCCGATGCGGGCGACAGCCCTTGTTATCGTGAGGCTCGGTGACTCGTGGACAGTTTCTGAGCAGGCGGATGATGAGATGGTTTTTTCATGTTTTGAGGATGGCTGGTGCAGCGGTCGGCCTCCTGACCTCACCTAACCCCTCCCACACCCTCCCCTTCCCTCTCTGCCGGCGGGGAGGGAAGGGGAGGGCCGGGGGGAATGGGTGGGGTAGCGCGGCTCCGCAACCGAACGACGCCTAGTTACTCTTGCGCAAGGAGTGAAACGCACCTCACAACGCTCTAACAGGGATTGCCGTAGCCCTTCAGTTTCCACAGAGAATTGCTGACTCGTCCGGTGGCAATGGCGTGTGGCAAGCGGATGCGCATCGGGCCATCGGATCGGGAGCAGCGGTGGAGGCGGCCTGCTCCCGTAAGCCTCGCCGCCAGAGGCGTTGGGCCACGTGCAACACACCCGAAGGCGCGCCGCACGTGGGCGCGGATACGGCGCTTCCGTTACGTGTTGCGCTCGCGCGTGGTCGGGCGTTCGCCCAGGGTTACCTTGATTTCCATCTCTTTGCCGTCGCGGAGTATGGTCAGAGTAACCTGCTGGCCCACGGCGGTTTGCCGCACGAGGTAACTGATGAGGTCTTCGGATCGCTTGATTTCCGTGTTGTCTATTCGGATGATCACATCCCCGCCCACAGCAATCTGGGTTCCGTCTATGACAACAGTGCGGGTGCTAGGTTTCAATCCGGCGAGGGCGGCGGGGCCGTTGGCGGTTACCTCCATGACTAACGCGCCCTGCTGTTTGCGGGGCAAGCCCATGGCCTCTGCCACTTTGGATGAGAGGGTCGTTACCGTAACGCCCAGCCACGGGTGCCGATAGGCCCCGGTCTGGATGAGGGCGGGCACAACTTTCTTGACGATGTTCACCGGTATGGCGAAGCCGATGCCTGCAGACACGCCGGTGGTGGATTCAATGGCCGCATTGACCCCGACGACCTCGCCGTTGCTGTTGAGGAGCGGCCCGCCCGAATTGCCCGGGTTTATCGGCGCGTCGGTCTGGATGACATCGGGGATGCGATAGCCGACCAGGTTAGTGCCCGTGGTGCCTGCGGGCAGGTCTCGTCCCAGGGCGCTGATGACGCCTGCCGTCAGTGTTCCCGCCAGGCCGAACGGGTTACCGATAGCGATGGCGCGCTGGCCCACCTTCAGCGTGTCCGAGTCGCCCAGTTTGACCGGCTTGAGGTCATGCTCGGCAGAGTCCACTTTGATTACAGCCAAGTCGCTGTCTGGGTCTGTGCCCACGAGTTTGGCCGGCAGCGAGATGCCATCATTGAACGTTACTTCTATCTCAATGGCGTCCTCAACCACGTGATTGTTGGTTACGATGTGCCCCTGCGAGTCCCAAACGAAGCCGGAGCCCTGGCCTTGCTGGACGAAATCGCCGAAGCCCGGGAAGCCGCTGCTGACTCTAGTGCGCACGCGGATGTTCACAACCGATGGGCTTACTTCCTCATACACCCGCACGAGCAACTGCTCTTCGTAGTCCCCCTGCGGCGTTGTGAGGGACGGTGCGGCCTCTACGGTCGGCGCAGGCCGGGCAGCCGTGGGCAGCGGCGTTGCCGTAGGTTGTGCGGTTGGCGATGCCTGAGGGGCCGTGAACGGCATTGCGGAACAACTTGCGAGGAGAATGACCAGCAACAGCGCGAGAATGCTAAGGGTAACGGACTTTGTTCGCTGCAACATGCGTTTCACCTCCTTTCGCGCGAGATTATACGAAGGCAAGATTAACTGCACGTTAGAGGGAGGTTAGGAGTGGGTAAGAAAAACGCTGTGCGATGCTATGTTGCCGATACGGGCCTTCTTGCGTACAATGGCCTCTGGGAGGCTTGCCAATGGTGGTAATTCACTATCGTGGAAAGCGATATGAAGTCAAGGCTGGAATGACCGCCCGCGATGCGATTCTGAAACTGGGGCTTGACCCGGAAGCCGTGCTCGTCCTGCGCAACGGCAAGTTGGTGGACGACTCGGCCATCCTGGAGGACGGGGACGAGATCACGATCGTCGCCGTAGTGTCGGGTGGCTGACGGAGCACGGGCCATGGCAAGCAGCCGAATGAAATGCCGCAAATGCGGACGCCCGGCCGCAATCAACATGCGCCGCCATAAACTGGCCCTGTGCGAGGAGTGCTACCCTGCCTGGTTTCGCGGGCAGGTGGAACGCACCATCCGCCGATTCCGGATGTTGTCGCCCGAAGACCGGATACTGGTGGCCGTGTCCGGCGGCAAAGACAGCCTGAGTGTATGGGATGTGCTCCTGCACCTGGGCTATCACGCCGAGGGTTTGTACATTGACCTGGGCATTCCGGACGGGGGTTATTCCACCGAGTCCAAAGTGCGCGCGCTCCGCTTTGCCGAGGCTCGCGGCGCGGCGTGCCACGTGGAGGGCGTGCAGGACCGCTACGGGCTTTCGGTGCCCGAACTGGCCGCGAGTCGGGGGCGGGCACACAAGGCGTGCTCTCTGTGTGGCCTTGTCAAGCGGCATATCATGAATCGTTTCGCATGGGAAGGGGGCTTTTCGGTGCTGGTTACGGGCCATAATCTGGACGATGAGGCCGCCGTGCTCATGCAGAATACCCTGACGTGGCAGCCCGGCTACTTGGCGCGGCAGTTCCCGGTGCTGCCCGCCGACAGCGACGGGCTTGCCCGCAAGGTGAAGCCCCTGTGCCTGATGTACGAGCGCGAGGTGGCCGCCTACGCGCTGGTGTGCGGCATTGACTACATTCAGGATGAATGTCCGTATGCTGTGGGCGCGCGCACGCTGTTCTACAAAGAGATCCTGAATCAGTTGGAACACAGGTCGCCCGGCGCTAAGGCGTACTTCTTCACCCAGTTCCTGCGCGCCAAGCAGAGCGGAGCCATTCGGTTCGCGGAGGAGGGAGAGGTCTCGCTCCATGCGTGCGAGCAGTGCGGCCAGCCTACCAGCGCGCCGGGTCTGTGCGCCTTCTGCCGCCTGTGGCAATCCGATTCCGACATGCACGAGGACGAAGACGAAGCATGAGCGTTTCAGCCGAACGACGAGTTTACCGCTACTTTGATTTGGTGATGGCGCTGTTCGTCGCGGTGCTACTCATCAGCAACATTGCGTCATCGGCCAAGATCGTAACGTTTGGCGTGCCGTTCCTGACCTTTGACGGCGGCACGCTGCTTTTCCCGTTGAGTTACATCTTCGGGGACATCCTCACCGAGGTGTACGGGTACCGGCGGTCGCGGCGGGTCATCTGGACGGGCTTCTTCTGCACGGTGCTGATGAGCCTGACCCTGTGGGTCGTGGGGCGAATCCCGGGCGAGGCCGAATGGTCGGCACGCGTGGGTCAGCAGGCGTATGATGCGGTCTTGGGGGCTACGCCGCGCATCGTGGTCGCCAGTCTCATCGCCTACTTCGCGGGAGAATTCTCCAACTCCTACGTGCTGGCCAAGATGAAACTGCTCACCCGCGGGCGGTGGCTTTGGACTCGCACCATCGGCTCCACGGTGGTAGGGCAGGGGATTGACACTCTGCTGTTTGTTACCATCGCTTTTGCCTTCTCCATGTCCTGGGGTGTCGTGTTGAGCATTTTCGTGTCCAACTACCTGTTCAAGACGGGCCTGGAGATTGTGATGACGCCGATCACGTACCAGGTCGTGGGCTTCCTCAAGCGCGCGGAGAACGAGGACTACTACGACTACGGCACGGACTTCAATCCGTTTCGGATTTCTGACATGGGCAGGAAGCAGGTATCATGACGGAAAATGCAGATCTACTGATTCCAGAGGCGCTTCCCGAAGGTCATCGTTCGGGGTTTGTCGCGCTGGTAGGCCGGCCCAATGTGGGCAAGTCCACGCTGATGAACGCCTACCTGGGCCAGAAGATCGCCATCGTGTCGGAGAAGCCCCAGACCACACGCCAGCGGATCTTGGGCATCCTGACCGAACCCCACTACCAGATCGTGTTTGTGGATACGCCGGGTATCCACACGCCGCACCATCGGCTTGGCGAGTACATGGTTGCTACGGCCAGGCGAACGCTGAAGGACGCCGATGTGATCCTGTGGCTGGTAGACGGCTCGGCTCCGCCCACGCCCGACGATATTTCCATCGGCGAGACACTGCGCGAGGCAGTGAAAGTGCCGATCATCCTCGCCGTCAACAAGATTGACCTGGTGCCCGAGGAAGAACGGGATGGCATCGCCGGGCAGTATTTGGCTTTGGCAGATGTGCATGGCCATGTCCTGATTTCGGCGACGCGCGGCGACAACCGCGATCGCTTGCTGGAGATGATCGTCCAGGCCCTGCCCTTGGGCCCCCGCTATTTTCCCGAAGACCAGGTTACCGATCAGGACGAGCGGTTTCTGGCCGCGGAGATCATCCGCGAGCAGGTTCTGCGGGAGTGCCATCAGGAAGTGCCTCATTCCGTCGCTGTGATTGTGGATGAGTTCAAGGACCGCAGCGAAGACCTGTCCTACATCAGCGCCACGATTGCGGTAGAGCGCGAGTCGCAGAAGCAGATCGTTATCGGGCGCGGGGGCAGTATGCTGAAGCGAATCGGCCAGGGTGCGCGGCTGGAGATAGAGCGGGCCCTGGGCCGGCGCGTGTACCTGGAACTGTGGGTCAAGGTGCTGCCGAAGTGGCGGCGCGACCCGGCCCTGCTCAAGCGGCTGGGCTATGTTCTGCCGCCCGAAGCGGACGACCGGGCTTGACAACCTAGAGGCCGATGGTAGAATCCAACGGACTTCATGTCCGTCATCCCACGCGAGGAAGGCAGTCGCATTGGCGTCAACGAGCAAGAAGTGGCAAGTTCTGCCCCCAGTACCTGAACCGGTACTCCAAGAATTCCGGGGCGCGGGCTATTATCCCCTGATCGCCCAACTGCTGTACAACCGGGGCGTGGGGTCGCCCCAAGAAGCAGAAGAGTTCTTCAATCCGGAAGAGGTCAGCGATCCGTTCTTACTGCCCGATATGGACAAGGCGGTTACGCGCTTGCGCGAAGCCATACGCAAGGGCGAACTCATCGTCGTCTGCGGCGATTACGACGTGGATGGGGTTACGGCCACGGCGCTGATGTGCGAGACGCTGGCTTCCCTCGGTGCGCGCGTGGAGGCGTATATCCCCAACAGGGCCAACGAGGGGTATGGACTGAGCGTCGGGGCGTTGCGGCAATTCGCGGACAAGGGCTGCCGCCTAGTGGTTACGGTGGATTCCGGCATACGTTCTAACGCCGAGGCCGAGTGGGCACGCGAACACGGCATAGACATGATCATCACCGACCACCACTCGCCCCAAGGCCAACTGCCCCGCGCCCTTGCTGTTCTCAACCCCAAGCGGGAAGACAGCCGATATCCGTTTGCCGACCTTTCGGGCGTTGGGGTGGCGTACAAATTGGCGCAGGGGTTGCTGCGATCTCACCATCAGTTGCCGATTCGGACGGACGTGCATCCTGTGCAGGAATCCGACTTGCTGGACCTGGTGGCTTTGGGCACGGTGGCGGACCTGGCTCCCCTGAGGGGCGAAAACCGCGCGCTGGTGGTCAAGGGGTTGGAATTCCTTCGTCGCACTCGCCGGCCGGGCCTGCAGGAACTCATCGCCAAAAGTTGCTTCCGCGGGCCTGTTACGGTGGACAGTATTGGCTACATGCTCGGCCCGCGACTGAACGCTGCCGGAAGACTTGACACAGCGATGGACAGCTATCATCTCCTCACGACACGTTCCCGCGAGGAAGCGATGGCGCTGGCCGCCAAACTGGAGGAATGCAACCGCGAACGGCAACGCTTGACGGCGGAGGCCGTAGAACTGGCCTACAGGCAGGTTCAGGCAGCAGCCGATACCCCCTTGCTCTTCGTGGACGACCCCAACATCCCTGAAGGGATTGCGGGGCTTGTGGCGACGCGCCTGGTGGAAGAATTCTATCGTCCTGCTGTTGTGGTGCAACGGTCCGATGGCATCAGCCGCGGCTCGGCCCGAAGCATCCCCGAGTGGAACATCACCGGGGCACTGGATCGGTGCGGCCACTTGCTCGTCCGGCATGGGGGACATGCAGCGGCCGCCGGGTTTGAGGTAGAGACCGATCGCCTGGTCACCCTGCGCGATGAACTGTGCCGGATCGCCGGTCAGGACTTGCAGGGACGAGAGTTGACCCCGACGCTGATCGCCGATGCGGAGGTCCAATTGCGGGATATGACGTGGGAACTCCAGCGCGAGATAGAACGCCTGGGGCCTTTCGGATACGATAATCCCACGCCGGTTTTCATCGCCCGCAACGTGCAGGTCAGGGACAGTCGTATCGTGGGGGAGAAGCACTTGCGGCTTCTGCTGTTTGACGGGCGTTTGACTTGGGAGGCCATCGCGTTCAAGCAGGCCGACCGCGCCTCCCGCCTTCCCCATCGGGTGGACGTGGCCTTCTCCCTGGAAGTCAACTCGTGGAACGGCCAGGAACGGCTCCAGTTGCACGTCAAGGATATCCGCCCTGCCGGCGGCTAGGGCTACGGCGCACGGGATGCATGAGGGCTAGGGGTTCCATGTCAGTCCGTCTCAGATGGGCCGCGGCGGTGATTCTCGTTGTGCTGTCTGGCTTGTGGCCAGCGTGGGCGCAGGCGGAGCCCCCCGACCCTCGGTTCGGCGCCGTGGAGGCATTCTTTGCGCCGTTTGACGCCGACGATGCAGGCGTGGCCTGGGAGCGCGTGCTCTTCTACTGGCGCGAAATCCAGCCGGAGCCAAACGTATGGCGCGACGACTATTTCCCGCCGGAGATCCTGCACCGAGAGGTCTCGGCGGGCCGCGAGATCGTGGGTCTGCTCATCAACCCTCCCGGCTGGGCCAACGGCTACCGAGGTGATCAATCCCCGCCCGAAGGTCTGTACTTGCCGGTGGATCACTCTGACAACTACTGGGCCCAGTTCGTTGCACGGATTGTTTCCCAGTACCGCGGCGTGATCCGCCACTGGGTTCTGTGGAACGAGCCGGACGTGTGGGACTCCTCGCATTTCGGGTACACGTGGGCCGGGACACTGGAGGAGTTTGCCCAACTGACGCGCGTGGGCTACCTGGCGGCGAAGCGGGCCAATCCCGACTGCGTCGTGCACTTGGCCGGCCTGACCTATTGGTGGGACGCGGAGTACGGGCGCAGGCCCTTCTTTGAACGGCTCTTGGAGGAGATCGCAAAGGACCCGGATGCCTCGGCACACGGGTTTTACTTTGATGTGGTGTCGCTCCACATCTACTTCAAGCCGCGCACCATACCGGAAATCGTGGAGAAGACCCGCGCGGCCCTGCGCCGCTATGGGCTGGATAAGCCGATATGGCTGGACGAGACCAACGCGCCGCCGTTTGACGACCCTCAGCATCCCATCGCGCACCCGCGCTTCCGCGTTACGCTCTCGGAGCAGCGCGCCTTCCTCGTGCAGGCGTTTGCGCTGGCGTTGGCCTCCGGTGTGGAGCGCGTGGCCGTGTACAAGATGTCCGACCGGCCCAGCATTGAGCCGTGGGAAGAGCCTTTTGGGATGGTGCGGGTGGACGGCAGTCGGCGGCCGGTGTACGACGCCTTTCGCACGGCCGCCAGGCTGATGGCCGGAGCGCGGTCGGCCCGTTGGGAGGACAAAGGGCCTTTCGCCGTCGTGTCCTTGGATCAGGGCGTCAAGACGACGAGGATTCTATGGAATTGGACAGCGGAAACCGTTGTGGCCAGAGTTGCCGCCGCCGCTCCGCGAGCCGTGATGGTCTTGCCGGATGGCCAGGCGCAGGAGAGCGAGGCTGTGGCCGGATTTCATACGATCTCACTGCCGCCTGCCGCGTGCAGTTTGCCGCGATGCGACATTGGGGGCGAGCCTGTGATTCTCGTGGAAGAGGCTCCCATCCAGATGGTGGGGCGGCTCATTCCCACGGCCACGCCGACGGCCACGTGGACGCCCGAGCCAAGCCCAACCCGTACCGCGACGCTAACACCGACGGCAACACGGGCTGCCAGCAGTACGCCCGCGATTCTGCGCAGTTCTACCCCCATCGGCCACACCCCGACGGTGCCGAGGGCAGCCCCTACCGCTGCGCCGATCGGAGACGAGGCGCGTTCTTCTCCGTCGCCGCTCTGGATTGGCGGGCTTGGCCTGGCGGTTGGCGCGCTGATCGCGATCCGCGCCAGGCGTAGACCCCCGCGCTAGTCCGCCGCGGTAGCGACCCAGACCTGCCCATCCTGCACGCGGGTCGGGTAAGTCTGTAGCCCCTTGGGCTTGGCGAAAACGCGCGCGGCTCTCTGGGCGATTCCGGGCAGGTCGGCGACCCAGGCGACGTTGTGCCCGTCGCGGATGTCAAACCGCGACCCGTGGGCGGGACAGGTTACCTCAAATTGGCTCAACGTGCCCCGTGCCAGGTGTGCCTTCAGGTGGGGGCAGAGACCTTGCACCGCATAGTAGGCCCCGTCCACCCGGGCCAGAAGGACAGGCAGGTCGCCAACCTTGACTTCTTTCATCTCGCCGTCGGACAGCATATCCGCCGGGCCAAGAGGATGCCAGGTTGCCATCGCTCAACCTCCGTGAGGGCGCATCTACTTGCCGAAGGTTTGGGCAAGATGCTGTACAAGTGTCGCCGCCTCCGCATCGCTGAGTTGTGCGCCGTTGCTCCGCATCCGCGCCACGATGGTCTCCCATTCGCCGGTTGTCCGCGGCGTTCTTTGTACGCGGTCTAGGGTGTGGCATCTCGTGCATCGCGCTTGGAGCAGGGCCGCGCCATCGGGTTGTGCTGCTGTCGGTTTGGGCTGGGTAGGCGTGGGCTGCTGGGCACTGCCACACGCGACGCTGCCCAAAACCAGAATCAGTACGAGAAGGGCCAGAATGGTTCGCGTTGCTTGGGGGCTCATGTTGTCCTCCGTCCGGGTGTTCATAGAGAAATCCGACCGACTAGGGTGTGTTCTGGGGTTAGTATAGTGCTGTGCGGGAGTGTGTCAAGCCCGGCGCCCGCGTGCCAGCAATTCTCAGTATGGGAATTGAACAGGGGCCGCAATCCCTGTGGGAGCGGCGTGATGCTTCAGCGTCGGGCCGGCCCGCGCGGGGCCACACGCGCGGGGCTGAAGCCGCCGCGCTACGGGGCGCGCGCCGGACGGCATCCGCGAATCACACGAATCCACGCGAATGGGGTAGGGTCGCGCTGTTGCACTACCCCACCCATCCCCACCCAAGCCCTCCCCTTCCCTCCCCGCCGGCGGAGAGGGAAGGGGAGGGTGTGGGAGGGGGTA
>FWPV01016354.1_pt1 | contig 10461 bp, 7 predicted proteins | sample 2228371 | NCBI WGS metagenome assembly FWPV01 (sample SAMEA103939776, study PRJEB20133) | metagenome
AACGCAGCTCTACAAACAAAGGCAGAATAAAATAACCAGCCAGACATAAGCCTAAAATAAAGGCAGCAATGATCAGTTTTAATTTGTTTAACTTATCCTGTTTACCGGCTAACTGGTAAATTAAATACGGAATAATTATCGTTGAATAAACAACCAACATAAACGGGTGGGTTAAAATAAGCAACGCAAAACCAATCGTTATTAATACCAGTCCTCCCAGTTTCCTTTTTGACACAAATGTATAAATGCCGATCAGAATTAACGGTAAAAATACACCGGCAAAAAACTCCGGCACCGCTCCCCGGATATAGATATTAATAATCCGGTAGGGGGCAAAATTAAACATTGCGGTAGCGATTAACGACGCTGCTGGTTGAAAATATAGTCTTAAAAAAAGATAAAAAAATAAACTTGAAAGAAATCCGCCGATTAACAAAACTAAGTTGTAGGATAAAAGAACATTATTAGTAAAAAAATTTATCCAAGCACCAAGATAACTCGTTGTCTGCTGGGCTATTAATCCCAACGGCATGCCGTAGTTGGCAAAACCGTCAGTCCAGGTCACCGGAAAACTGCCGTCTTTAAGGCTTTTGTAGAACATAGCCATATTGGTTAGGTGGGTTGGGCCATCAAAAGTCACTGGTTCGCCTTGGTTAATAAACAGATCGCTAACGAGAATAACTGATATAATAAAGATAAAAATTATATTGATAAGGTCTTGTTTTTTATGAAGGATAACCATACAGCTGCTTTTTATATTATAACAGGACTGATTGTTGTCCTTTCATTTTTTTTGCTTGTTCCCAAACTCGCCTCACGAATATTTGCTGTCAAAAGAAAAATCGAGATTGACAATTTTATTTCCGCGATTGTCCGCCAGCGCAAGATTGCCGGTCAGCAGTTTTGGCAATGGCGTGAGTTTGTTTGTCCTGGAGTGATTAGTTTTAACCGTGATGGTCTTACTGTTAATCAACCGTTAGTCAATGCCAGTAACATTCAGTTCTTTTCCTATTACTCATGTGAGCATCTTAACAGTTACGACGGATTAGTTAGCCACCAGAACAGAATCAGCTCATTAATTGATATTAATCGTCTTAAAAAAACTCATACTCTTGTCCAAACAGATGATTTAATTGTCGCTCAAGACAAAGACTCATATTTGATTTTTTTTATTCTGCCCAATCATCAGATGAAACACTCCATCGGCTTTTTTGATTATCAAGAAAAAGATAAGCAATTGACCTCGGAGAGATTATGGATCAATGTCACTGAAATCAAATTATGAATAAATAAACTTTCCAACCGTCATCAACCTTCCAAATGTTTACTGGTTTTGTTAACCGAATCAAATCCAACTCATATGAACGACTTTTCATTATCCGGTCAACGTTGCTGGTCGAGACGACAAACAAACAGTTATAATCTCGGTACTGTTCTTTATCTAAAAAATGTACATTTCTAAGCAGTAACAGGTCGCGGTATTTTTTCCCGGTTAGCCCTGAATCCGGGCTTTCCGGCACATAGAGATTACAGCGCTTGTTTTTGGGAAAATTAGCCTGAATAATATCGACGATTGCCCGCGTCCTTTTAATATTGGTTGACCAATCGTTTTTGTAAATTTCTTTAATCGACGGCGTTAAATTTCCTAAAATAAAAAAAGTTATTAGGATTTTTTGTAAAAACAAATCGCGCTTGTCTTTTTCAGGGATAAAAATAAACAAGATTAAAAAAATTACCGCTGGAAGAAAATAATGATTGGCAACTGGCGTGCTAATTAGTGATAATCCAATCAGCTGAAAAATCACCGGTATCAATAACAACTTCTTAAACCACCAGTCCTGTCTTTTTAACATCAAATAACAGTAAATTAAAAATATCAATAAAAACATAAGACTGATCAGGGGTTGGTTAAAAAAATAATTAATAAACTGAAATGGCAGCTGGCTAAACCGCTGAATAATCACTATTTGATTAAAAGCACCGGTTTTTGGTGTAAGCGGACTAAAATTAATCATTCGGGTGATAAACAAACCGGGCGGATGGCGGAGGTCAAAAACCACAAACGGCATTATCGTGATAAAACTGCCTATCACAAACCAAATAACCGGTCTGAATTTTTTATGAATAATACTATTAATTATCAATCCAACTATAAAACCAACCAATGAAAACAACCCATACCAGTGATTATGAATTGCTAATCCCTGGAAAATGCCGGCAAGCAACCAGTGGTAATTTGTCGCCCTCTCCCCAGCCATGATAATTACGCTTAACGATAGTATCTGCCAGACCGGTACCAGGTTAGGGTTCCACGCCCACCGTCCTGCTTGCAGGTAGGGAAAGATAACTGACAACAACAATAAAATTAACCAAAACCGCCATCGATAATAACGGCTGAAAATCCAAGCTAAAATTATCAGACTAAAAATGCTGTAAACAGCTGCTCCTACTGCCGGCCCAATCGGATCAAAGTTGAATAAAACCGCAAATGGCATCAGCATATAATAGGTAAGCGATCCGTAGATGTTGATATTGTTACCGCTGATCGGCCCAACCAAAGTAAGCTTGCGGTTTTGATAAAGATTATGCATTCTCACCAGATCGTCTGACTCGTCCCAGATAAACCGCGCTGATCGGTCTAACAGATAAAACCGGCTAAAAATCAATCCAATAACCGATAAAGTTGTAACAATGATTATTACTGCTTTTCTCATCGGCTGTGGGTATAAATCTCCACTAATGAATTGGTGAAGATATTTTTAAACTGTTTTTTTATCACTTGACTGCATGATAAAACTACCGGGTCTGGATACTGTTTTATCAGATAAAGATAATCAATCTGCTCAAGCACACGGCAGCTGCCAGCTTGGATTAATTTTTCCCGGGGTCGATAATCAACTCCGGTGATTGACAAGATATGCAGATCATTAAAAAATGCCTGTTTATGGGCAAATGCCTGAATATAAGCACTGTCAACAACCGCATATAAAGGATAGGGCTCACGATACTGGTGACGAATTTTTTTCTGGATATCCGGGTTAAAATACGGGGTATAGATTATTCCCTTTGGCTGTTTGCGTAAAAACTCTAATGCCTGTAACTCATACTCAGGAATGTATGAACTAGGCCGAACCGGATTAAATCCCCGAAGTACGTCCAGATTTTCCGGAAGATTAATCAAAATTAAGCCGGCGGCTAACAATATCAGTCCTAAACGACGTGACCGGAATAATTTATTGATTAGTTCAGCGATTAAAAAATTTCCAAAGAAAAGACCGTAATAGATAAACTGAACTGTATTCCACCAAATCCCTTTCTGGACAAATAATACGCTTAAACTGACTGCTCCGGCTGCGGTTAATAATATTATCCAGTCAAATCGAGTTGCTTCCTTACGCAGCAATCGATAACCGAAATAAATCAATCCAAAGAACCGGCTGCCAAAGTTAAATATTAAAAATATGATTAAAGTCAACAGTTCAATCGCAACTAAACGCGGTCCCCAGCCGGACTGATATAGAATGTAGCGCATATTGGCAATTTTCGGCAGGTAAAAAAGCGTGCTGTCTTCGATGATCGAATGACTGATTGCAAACGGAGAAAATATTAACGGCAACCCGGTTTTCACCGCAGTCCCCGGATTATAAAAAAAGATTACTGCTGCCCCAACTGCTAAAATTGTTATCCCTGTATTGATTATCGTTCTTACCCAACCCTGCCAGTTAAATAAGAACAGTAAACCTACCAGTAACAAACTGATAATTCCGCTGTAAAACTTCAGTCCAAAACTAACCGCTACCAAACCGGAAATTAATAATCCCCTTCGCCAATCAATCTTTTTATCAATGCCGATAATCAGTATCCAGATCAAAATAATTAAGGAAAAAACATACTGAAGATTTGTTAAGCTTAAAAGCGCCTGCATCGCCAGCATGGCTGAACCGCCCCAGATACTCCGCTGATGCCATAAACTAAAAATAAAACCGAATGATCCGCCAAAATACGAAAAAAATAAGAAAATCATCAGCTCCAATTTTGATTTATTGATCTTTTTAAACAAATAAATAACCGAGCCAGTAAATAACCCAAACCAGATAACCGGCAATAGCTTAAAATAAACCAACACCGCTGGTAGTTTTAACCTGGTAAACAGATAAGCAAACCAATCAAGAAGAAAGTTATATCCCGCCAGACCAGCGCCGGCAAACACCGGTGACACAAACGGCCATTGATTAAAGGCAACAACAGCTAAAGCTAAATGCCAAACCATATCATGCTGATGCGCCCCCCAAAACTGGATACCGCACCGCTGGCCAAAACAAAGATATGTCCCGCTTGGAACAATTATCAACATCTGGAAGAAGAAGCCGACGAGAATTAACAAAAAAAGGAAAAAGTTTGTTTTGATATACTTAGTCATATGGACGATAAAATAGCACTAATTTCCGTCGTTTATAACAATTATAGTGTATTACAAGATTTTTTCAGCAGTCTAGCAAAACAAACAAACCAAAACTTTCACCTTTTTCTCGTTGATCTATCTCAAAAGAAACAACCCATTAACTCCTCAGCAGTCAGCAATCACCAATTAACGCTAATCTCCGGCAATAATCTTGGCTATGCTTACGGAGTTAATCTCGGTCTAAAACAAGCGGTTGAAGCCGGTTTTAAAAACTTCTGTATTCTCAATAACGATATTTTTTTCAAAGAAAATTTTACTAATGCTGTCTCCGCTTCCCTCCTCCACCATCCCTCTTCTCTTCTCGGTGGAAAAATATACTACGCTCCCGGTTTTGAGTACCATAAAGGTCGCTATCAGAAAACTGATTTAGGCAAGGTTTTATGGTACGCCGGTGGTTCAGTTGATTGGGCTAATGCGCTTACTCCCCATCGCGGCGTCGATCAGGTCGACAACAACCAATACAATCAACTTGAGCCAACTGAATTTATCAACGGCTGTTTAATGGGATTTGATAAACAAGTTATTGACAAGGTCGGTTTCTGGGACGAAAAATATTTCTTATATTTTGAAGATGCTGATTTTTGTGAGCGGGCAAAAAGAGCAGGCATCAAACTTTACTATGATCCGGCGATTGTTATCTGGCATAAAAACGCCCAGTCAACCGGCGGCTCCGGCTCGAGACTTCACCAATATTATCAAAAAAAATCTCAACTGCGCTTTGGTTTGGCATACGCGCCTCTTAAAACGAAACTTCATTTATTAAAAAATTATTTTTTAAAACGAAGTTGAAGCTTTTTAATCAGTAAATAAGCAAGAAAGTATAATCAGTTTATCCCTATAAAAAAAATAATGATCTGGTGTTTTAAATTAATCTTCCATACCTCATCCCAACCCCCAAATCTGATATAAGGATAATAGGAAACCAACAATCCAAAAAAGAAAATTTCTAGTTGATTAATTAACTGTTTAAAATAGGGAAGAATCACAAACAATGTTATAAAATACCACGGCTGGACTTCGCGGAAAAAAGAGAGATAAATAATAAATAACATCATTGTTATCATTGCTCCGTTGTTCAATTGTTTATAGTTTTTCGACATTACCATAAGCGGAAGCGTAGTGTATTTTATTCCTCCGGAAATTAGAAAAAGAACTCGAGCGATAAGATTTTTACTGTTAATTAAATAATAAATCCCGATCAGTCCGATGCTAACAGCAATTAAGTCGTTATGGGAGTTAACCAAACCTTCAATTATTATCAATGGATGGGTAGCAAAAATTAACGCTTGTTTTTTATTAACTTTATTTAAAAAATAAACACCGCCGATATAAAATCCGATAAACATCATCTTAAAAAAAATGAAGTTTAAAAAAAACTTTCCTGCGGCTAAAAAAGACGGAAGCAAAGAAATCAAAATAAAAGTCGGACCGTAAGGGTAACTGCGGTGAGTCCAGTGCATAAACCTTAACCATGGGTCGTTGGGAAAATCTAGCGCTTTATGCAGATATGGGTTAAGTCCATAATAAGTAAAAATTTTTGCATCAAATATATAATTAAAAAAGTCGTGTGACAAAAAAGGGTAACTCAACAACAAAGCTATACCAACAATAAATGCGATCCTTACAGGATTATATCGCTGATATTTTCTTAACAAAATAAAGTAAACCAAAAATAAAAGAATAATTATCACAAGATAAATTAACCAAGCTGATTGTCTTTGAAAATAACCGATGTTCACTGCAAAATTTCGCCAGTCCGTCCATAGGCGGTGATTGACTAAAGTCAGATTCGGATCAACTAAAAAATATGAATAAACCGATAAGCTTAGTAGAACTATAAAATAGACGAGTAAAGTTATCATTTTTTTCGATTAATCATCAGTTATTGATAATCAATCCTCAAAATTGCTTCATCGCCAACCTCAATTTTCTGCAACTGATAGACCGACTGATTTTTCTCAAAAAAGTTGTCTATCACCTCTTTTTTTCCTGCTAACCAGCGAATTTTATATTTATTAATCGTTTCATACAACCCTTGGTCATCTGTGGTATAGAACAAGGTCTTTCTGTCACTATAGTAAATCGTGGTTGGATACAGATGATCCAACCTTAAAATAATCTCATCAGGAGACACCAGCTGTTTTAATCTTAAGGCAGTGGTAACTTCAGCAATGCTCGCTCGCGTTTTAATAATCGCCATAATATTGACTGTCAAGGTTTTATATGATACATATGCCAACAATCCTATCAGACCCAAAGCTGTAATCCGGCGAAGTTTAATCTTATCCACCAGCACTAACACCTCCCTTACTCCATACCCAACCGTCAACCCCCAAAACGGCATCGACGGCACCAAGTACCAGTTGTTTTTCCTTTCGGTAAAGCTCAATAGCAACAGCAGTGTTAAAGAAAAATACAGCAGGGCGAGGTTCTTTCTCTCTCTGAATCTAATCAAAAGAAAAACCAATCCAACAATAAAAGGGTATATCAGTCTCCGCTGTAAGCTGTAATAGGTGTAATCCCAATAATCTCTCTTGAAAAACTCTAACTTCACCTGACTAACACCTTGATCAGCCCGGTACAGGTAGTATCTTAAAAACTCTTTGCCTGCCTGTTTTTCCCCAAGTTTAAGCCAACCGCCCACAATCAAAACCAACAACAAAAACATAAAAAAATAGTTCACTAAGTTTTTTAGCCAACTGCGGTAATCCAAAAACTCATAGATAATAAACCCGGCTAAAGGAAAAACCACCACCGATGATTTTTGCAGATAAATCAATCCGAATAATATTCCTAATAGAAGGTAACGAAAACGGAATCGGCTAATCATCAATAGATAAACTAATAAGATCATCAGCGATAAAAGCGCATCTAAATTACCTGTTCTTGTCCTCCAAATATAAACGTTGTTTAATGCCACTGCCGAAAACGCAAAAAGACTTGGCACTAAACCAAAACGCCGGTAACTTAACAGCAAGATAATTACGATCACAATAAAACCGCTGATTGCCGAAGTCAATCTAACCGACAGCTCTGACAACCCAATCAGCTTTGCCCAAAAACAATTAAGCCAAAAATTAAAGGGAGTTTTATCAAGAAATAACTGATAATTCCAATGAACAGTAATCCAATCCTTTGACCGCAGCATCTCCTTAGTCATCTGTGCATAAAAAGCCTCATCCCAGTTTTCAAAATAGGAAGCACCCAGTTGGTAAAAGCAGATATAGATCGCCAATCCGATCAAAGCTGATATTATGATATAATCCACTAATCGCCTTCTTTCAATCTTAGCTAATCTGTTAAAAATAGATTTTTCTGCTATCATATTGGTTAGTGAAAACCAGGCAAAAACCGCTCCGTTTACCTCAAATTATTATATTCTTATTTTTAATCATTCTGTTCTGTTATTTTAGACTGCGGCCGATTTATTTTCAAACCGTCCCTTATACCTTTGATCAAGGCAGAGATTTTTTAAAAGCTGCGGAGATTGTACGTGATCATAACCCAACCTTCATCGGCCCTGCAACCGGCATCGATGGCGTTTACCACGGAGTTTGGTGGTATTATTTTTTAACGATTCCCTACATAATATTCAACGGCTGGCCTGAAGGATTTTATTATGCTGTTTTTTTTATCCATCTGGTCGCCTCGTTGGCGTTTACTGTGTTTTTAATCAGACAATTAAGCTGGCTGACCGGAATATTGTTTTTCTCCGTCGTTGCTGTTTCCCCTTATTTTATTAAAATATCAACCTTCCCAATCAGCAGCACTCTTGGTCCTGTTTTTATGCTTGGCTTTCTGTATTGTTTATATCAAATAATCGAAAATCCCAAACCAACTCGATTGTTTTTCTTCGGTCTCTCCCTTGGTTTTCTTGGTGAGTCAGAACTACCAATCGCCCTATATTTCTATCCAACTTTTTTTTTGCTCTGGCTTATTCTGCCTTTTTTCAGACATCATATTTTTCGGATAAAAAATCTATTAAGCTTCATCTGCGGTTTTCTTATTCCCCTTCTGCCCCGGCTATTGTTTGAGTTAAAAAACAATTTTATCCAGACCAAGGCGTTAATCAACTTTATCTTTAATCCATCCGCCACTCATCCCCAAAGCCTTGTTGGCGCCGTAGATGACCGGTTTAATATTTTATTAAAATTTTATTATCAGATTTTTTATTATCAATCGCCAATTTTATCTTTATTTATCCTTTTTCCTGCTGTCATAATTGCTTTTTGTTTTTTTAAAAAATATTCTTTTCCCCAAAAAAATCTTATATTTTTTTTAACACTTTCTCTGCCGGTTGTTTATCTCTTGATGGTTATTAACCGCAACAATTTTTTCTGGGATAACTACTTTGAAGGCATTCAATTTTTTTATTTATTTATTATTTTAATTTTATTGCAACCTGGGCTCCCTAATCGATTCGTTAACCTAATTTTATCGATCGTGGTTGGTTTTTTTGTTGGTCTTAATTTTTTTCATGGCTATCTTTTTATCATCGATAACCGACCGCCGCCTGTTGTCGGGTTAAAAGGTGATCTGCAGACAGTTGTCTATATCTTGCAAAAAAATAACAAGGATCGTTTCTGTCTGCGGATATATACCCCGCCGGTCATTCCCCATACTTATCACTATTTGTTTAGCTATTTTTCTTGGGTAAAAAATTACCCGACGTTTACAACTGATTTTGTTAACAACCAATGCTGGTATATTATTGATGATGAAGTTTACCAAGAGAGAGTGGTTAAATGGCGTAACCAGCATCTGCCAAAAAACGCTCGCCGATTAACTAAAAAAATCTTAGGCAATCAAACTCAGGTTGAACTCTGGCAGCTGATTGATGAGGAAAAATCTGATTAATCTATTACTATCTGAAAGTCAGATCTTGAATTAAGTTCGGATCAGCTGTTTCGGCAATCTCTTCGTCGGTCAACCGGTATTTTTCAATTATCGGTCCATTTGCCTGCTTAATAATTTTTATTGGTTTTCCTTTTATTTTAACTTGGTGCGTTTTCCACCATTGATTATTAATCCAAGGCTGATCTTTCGGTGGTGAATCCAGATATAAATAGGTCAGTTCCTTTTTTTTATACGGGTAACCTTTAGTGGTGGAAAACTCTTTTTGTGTATAACTGATGGCGTATCGACCTGAATAACCATAAAGATCCGGTGACCAAACAAAATAGCCAAAATCATTTGTATCAACATCAATAAACATCGCTCTTGCCGCTTGATGATATACCAGCCAGCCTTGTTTGGTATTGGTCAGCCCTTTAACAGCGTAAAAAAAGTTAACAAACAAAACCAAGATGAAAAAAACATTGAATAGTCGCCTGTCAACTAGCTCAATTAAAGAAGAAAAAATAATCAATGTCATCGGTAAAAATGGCCAGTAGAAAAATCCCCAGATCTGACCCTTAAACAAAAACATCAAAAGCCAAAAACCACAATAGTAATAAAAATACAGCAAATATATCTGCCAGCGTTTTATTTTTCTTCTTATCGATTGGAATAATAACCAACCAAATATTATTATAAAAGGATAGATAAACTGTCCGTTTTTTGGAAATAATCCCCATCCGTCGACTAATAATCCTTTGACTCTCTGCAAAACGAACTGATACAAATTGATCTGATCCAAGTTAGATTTCGTTAATAAAAATTTAATTAACGCCCGTATCTGAAAAAAATCATGGCGGAGCTCGAATAGAATGAATGTTGATAGAGGAACAACTAAAATCAATATTGCCGCCAGGTGACTAATTTTTTTCCAGCTGATCACCCGATAAATTAAATAGCCGAGAGTTAACACCAAAATTACACTTCCAAATCCTACCTGAAACTGAATTACCAGTCCAAGGAAGAATAAACCAATTATTAGATTCATAACTTTACCTGTGTTAATATACCTATTGAAAAATAAAAAAAACAAAGGATAGGTCATTAATCCCCCGAAAGAATTAAACAAGCTTGACGTATAAAATATCGAAAAAACTGAAAAT
>FWPV01004218.1_pt1 | contig 10459 bp, 8 predicted proteins | sample 2228371 | NCBI WGS metagenome assembly FWPV01 (sample SAMEA103939776, study PRJEB20133) | metagenome
CCCCACGCCCTCCCCTACGCCGACACCCACCCCCACCCATACGTCCACACCAACCCATACGCCCACACCAACCCATATGCCCACACCGACCCATACGCCCACCCCCCGGCCAGCCCCGGCCACCGACCTGCGCGCTCAGGCAATAGGCCCGGACCGCATCAGGCTCACGTGGTCGGCGTCTCTGACGACGAACGTGGCCGGCTACTGGGTCTATGGCGACGACGGCAGCGTGGGCACTCGCTTCCGGCGGCTCGGCTGGACTGGGGGCACCACCTTCATAGATGAGGGTCTGCAACCGGGGTTCCTCTACATCTACTACGTGCGCGCCGTTCTCGATGGCGGCGAGTCCCGGGCCAGCAACCTGGCCGGGACCACCATCCCGCCCCTGCCCACCGCCACCGCGTCACCGACATCTACGCCGGCTCCGCCCACCTCCACACCATCGCCGACGCGCGTGCCCTCCGCCACGCCGCCAGTCGCCAGCGCAACACCCGTTGTCACCCCATCCAGCCCGGGCCAGACGCTGACCCCATCGGTCACGCCGGAGCCGGGCCGGCGGCTCGTGCTCTCGGTGGTCAGCCATCGGCGCTACGTGGATGAGTTCGGCGAGCTGCGGATCGTGGGGGAGGTGCGCAACGATTTTGACGTGAACGCCCAGGCGGTGGTGATCACCGCCATCCTGTACGACGCCCAGGGGCGAGAGCTGGAACGGGCGACGGCGCCCACGCTGCTCAAGTTCGTGCGGGCGGGTCAGCGTGCGCCGTTCCTCATCGTGCGGCCGGCGCCAAAGGGCCTGCACAGCTACACCCTGTCGGTCGCCGGGGTGAGCACGGCACACCTCCCGGCCGCGAGTCTGGCGGTGGTGGAGAAGAAGCAGTACGAGGACCAGGCAGGATTGTATCACGTGGAAGGCCGGGTGAGCAACGTCGGAGCCGTGGCCGTGGACCGGGTGCGGGTCGCCCTGACCATCTACAATGCCGCTGGCGACGTGGTGAACGCCGAGGCCGCCTACACGACCCCGCAGCGGCTGGCGCCCGGCGAAAGCGGCACGTTCCACATCACGGTGCTCCAGGCCCCCAACGCGGACCGTTACACCATCCAGGTAGAGGGGGAGCCTCAGTAGATGAAAAGGAGTCGGATATGGGCAGTGACAGCACAGAAAAGGGCCTGCTTTCCCCGGATCAGGTAGAGGTGATCGGTCGCCTGCGGCGCATCGAAGGCCAGGTGCGGGGCCTCCAACGCATGGTGGAAGAAGGGCAATCCTGCGAGTCCATCATCACCCAGCTCATGGCGGCGCGTGCCGCGCTGGACCAGGTGGGCATTCATCTGCTCACTCACCACGTGCAAGAGTGCGTCCGGGCCGCCGCGCCGGGGGAGCCGGACAAAAAGCGCCTGGAACGCGCGCTCAACCTGTTCCTGAAGCTACAATGACGAATGAGCGAATGGACGAATGGACGAATGTTTCAGCATTCGGTTAGTGCCACGAGGTTTTCGCCATCCCTGCCGACAGGTCATTCTGAGGAGCGCAGCGACGAAGAATCTCGTTGCTGCGCAGCGGGAAAACGAGATTCTTCGCTCCCTGCGGTCGCTCAGAATGACACTCAACCAGGTGGCGAAAAACTAAAGACACTAACGCATTCGTAGATTCGTCAATTCGTAGATTCGTGGGGAGGGGGACATGGCAGCGACGACGCTGGTCATCAACGGGGATGGTCTCACGTTGGACGACGTGGCCCGGGTGGCACGGGACCCGGCCGTACACGTGGAATTGGCGAGCGAGGCCCGGGTCCGCGTGGCGGCGGCGCGCCGGGCTGTGGAGGATTGGGTCGCCCGGGGCGAGGTGGTCTATGGCATCACCACCGGCTTTGGGGCCTTCAAAGACCGCGTGATCCCGCCGGAGGATGTGCATACCCTCCAGCGCAACATCGCCACGAGCCACGCGGCCGGGGTGGGAGCGCCGCTCCCGGCCGAGGTCGTGCGCGCGGCGATGCTCATCCGGGCCAATACCCTGGCCCGGGGGCACAGCGGCGTCCGGGTCTCCACGCTAGAGTCGCTGTTGGCGATGCTGAACCGGGGCGTGGTCCCCGTGGTGCCCGCGCAAGGCTCTTTGGGTTCCAGCGGCGACCTGGCCCCACTGGCCCACATCGCCCTGGTTCTCATCGGCGGGGGGGAGGCATTCTTTGCGGGCGAACGTCTGCCCGGCGCGGAAGCTCTGCGCCGCGCCGATCTCGCGCCGGTGGCGCTGGTCGCCAAAGAGGGCCTGGCCCTCACCAACGGCACGGCGGTCATGGCCGCCATCGGCGCGCTGACCACGGTAGATGCCGAGAATCTTTGCCGGGCGGCGGACATCGCCGGGGCGCTGAGCATGGAGGCCCTGCACGCCACTCCCCGCGCCCTGGATCCGCGCATCCATGCGGCCCGGCCCCATCCACGCCAGGTAGAGTGCGCGACCTACTTGCGCAGCCTGTTGGCCGGCAGCACCTTCCTCCGACCCGATGACCCCCGCAACGTGCAAGATGCCTACACCCTCCGTTGTATTCCTCAGGTCCACGGCGCCATCCGCGATGTGGTCCTCTATGCCCGATGGGCGCTGGAGATCGAACTGAACAGCACCACAGACAACCCGCTCATCTTCCTGAACGATGATGGCACCGCTGAGGCGCTGAGCGGCGGCAATTTTCACGGTGAGCCGGTGGCGCTGGCGATGGACTACCTGACCCTGGGCCTCACCGAACTGGGCAACATCAGCGAGCGGCGCATCGCCCGACTGATGGATGCCACCAGCAACGGCGGGGTCCTGCCGCCCTTTCTGACCCGGCAAGGAGGCTTGAACAGCGGCTTTATGTTGGCCCATTATACGGCGGCGGCGTTGGCCTCGGAGAACCGGGGGCTGGCGCACCCGGCCGCGGCCGACAACATCCCGGTCTGTGCCAATACGGAGGATCACAACAGCATGGGCACCATCGCGGCCCGGCGCGCGAGCCAGGTGCTCCGCCACGTGGAGACCATCATCGCCATCGAGGTGCTGGCGGCCAGCCAGGGCATTGACTTTCGACGCGCCGTCCTGGGGCCGGCGGCGCGCCTGGGTCAGGGCACCGCCGCCGCCTACGAGTGGGTCCGTCAACACGTGCCCTTTGTGGAGCAAGATCGTGTGATGTACCCGCTGCTAGAGGCCGTGCGGGAATTGGTTGTGGGGGGGACGCTGGTCCAGGCAGTGCGCGCGGCCGGGGTCGAGTGAGGGATGCACAAATCGTCCTGCGACCCGCGTGCTTTGCACGGCGGCAAGCCTCCCGTGGACTGCCGTGAGCAGCGGTCGGAGCTTTTTCAGATCACAGGAGGAACCAGCATGACCGAATTGCATGTAATCTATGCACCTATCCTGCGGTTCAATAAGGAAGAACTGTTTTTTCCCATGCGCGTTGAGGATATGCTCAGCTATTGCAGCCTGCATGTGAAAGGCCAGGATGCGCCGGTCGTGCCCAGAGGACAGGTCGCGCGCGAACATCTGCAACGACACGGGCAGGCCCCGGGCGCATTCCTGCGCTCGGTGGAGGCGGGGCCACTGCGAGGGGAGGAGGTGGTCTCCCAATGGGGCCGGGAGACGTTGGAGATGGTCTACCGCGCGGCGTTGGCGCAACCAGCGGCCTTGCTGGAGGACCTGGCCCGCCGGGCCTATAGCTGGTTCAGCCCCAAGACCCAGACCGCCGCGCAGCTCTTCTGGTGGAACGCGCTGCTGTCGCAGGTGCTGTCCGGCGCGGTGCGCACGGCGCCAGGCGAACTGCCCCGCCTGATCTTGCCGGGCGAAACGCAACGCGATGCCGCCGAGCAGTACCAATCGCGGTTCGGCCGCGCACCAGCCTATACGTACTACTACCGCCAGGTGCGAGATGGCAATTATCTCTGCTTGCAATACTGGTTTTTTTATAGTTTCAATGATTGGGGCTGCCGGTTCCGGGGATTCAATGACCACGAGGGCGATTGGGAGGGCATGATGCTCTTCTTTCGGCTCGACGAGTTCGGCCGGCCCCAGGAGCCACCAGCCTATGTCACCTTTGCCGATCACGAATCGCGCCAGACGAAACCCTGGGACCACTCGGACGTCACCCGCATCGGCACTCATCCGGTGGGCTTTGTGGGCGGTGGTTCCCATGCCACCTATCCGCAGGCCCACGTCCATCCCCTGGTGTCTTTGTACAGCATCTTTGACTATGCCACCGGTGACGGGGTCACCATTGACCACGACGACTGGGTCTATCGCCTGGACCTGGATCAGTTGCCCTGGCTGAGTGACTACCAGGGGTCCTGGGGCACGCGGTTCTGGCTATCCACTGCCCAGGCGCGGACGATGTTGAGCCTGGCCTTGATGACGGCCTCGCCCCTGGCGGCCCTGGCGGGACTGACCGGCCCGGCCGAGATCGAGTTGCCTGGCGTCAGCGCGCCGCGTGGGCCGATGGGACACCATCGCCCGCAATACGCCAGCCCGGTGGCCTGGGCCGGCGTGCCGACGTGACGCCCCGATGTTCTCCCCGCTTGTTCCCTCAAATCTCTGCGCTCTCCTGCTCAGGGCGGGTTTGCAACCCGCCACCCCTGGCGCGGGTTACAAACCCGCGCCGGGCGGAAGCTGTCAGCTGGCCCACGCGCGGCGGTTCCTACCCTCACCCCGGCCATCTGCACCCGTCAGGGTGTCTCCCTCGTAGGGCGAGGGGGCTTCCCTGGCGCGCCCACGTAGAGCGTGGGCACGAGTTTGGGCAAACCACGGGCCGGCGCATCGTGCACCGGCCCACAAGCTACCTTCGGCGACAGCGTCTCACGGGAAGATCTTGCCCGGGTTCAGGATACGGTGGGGGTCGAACACGTCCCGGATCTGGCGCATGAGGGCGATCTGGACCTCGTCCAGGGCCAGGGGCAGGTAACGGCGCCGGGTGGCCCCGATCCCGTGCTCCCCCGTGATCGTCCCGCCCAACGCCAGGGCCAGGCGATAGATCTCCTCTTGCACCCGCGGCAAGATCGTCTCCCACCGCTCGTCTGGGATGGCGTCCTTGAGGATGTTGACGTGGACGTTGCCGTCGCCCGCGTGGCCAAAATTGACGATGCGCACGTCGTAGCGGCTGGCGATCTCCCGGATGCCCCGCAGCAGCGGGGGGATCTCGGCCCGGGGCACCACCACATCCTCCATGTGGTTCATCGGGCTTGCGTGCTTGAGGGCCTCGATGATCATGCGCCGGGCTTCCCAGAGCCGGTCGCGGGTGGGCCGGTCCTGGGCCACCAGCACATCCCGCGCGCCGTGCGCCAGGCACAGGTCGCCCACCGTCTCCATCTCGGCTTCCACGGCCTCTTGCAAGTTGCCGTCGAGCTGGATCAGCAGATGCGCGGCCGCGTCATGGAAGGGCACCTCTTTCTGCAACAGCCGTTCCACCGCCAGGATGCTGTCTTGCTCCATGAACTCGATGGTGGCCGGTACGATGCGTGCGGCGATGATGGCCGACACGGTATCGGCGGCCGCCTGCAAGTCGTCAAAGGGCACCAACAGGTCCACCTGCACCTTGGGCAGGGGCAGCAGTCGCAGGATGATCCGGGTCACCACGGCGAGCGTGCCTTCCGAGCCGATGAGCAACTGGATCAGGTTGTAACCAGCCACGTCCTTGACCCGCTTGCCACCGCAGGTGATGATCGCGCCGGAGGGCAACACGGCCTCCAGGCCGCACACATAGTGCATGGTCACGCCGTATTTGACGGCCCGTGGCCCGCCCGCGCCCTCGGCGATGTTCCCGCCGATGGTGCACGAGTCCAGGCTGGCCGGGTCCGGCGGATAGAACAGCCCCTCGGCCTCCACGGCGCGGTGGATGTCGCCGGTGATGACCCCCGGCTCGACCGTGATCATCAGGTTCTCGCGGTCAATCTCCAGGATGCGGTTCATCTTTTCCGTGGACAGCACGATGCCGCCCAGGACCGGCACCGCCCCGCCGCTGAGACCATAGCCGGCCCCGCGCGGCGTCACCGGGATGCGCTCCTGTTGGGCCAGTCGAAAGATCTCCGCGACCTGCTGCGCGTTGGTGACCCGGACCACCACCTCCGGGTCGGCGCGCAGGCCCACCACCTCATCGTGGGCGTAGGGTTCCAGCCGCTCGGCTTCGGTCAAGACGTTGTCCGCGCCGACGATCTGGCGCAGGGTGGCAATGATGTGGGGAGTAACAGGATTGTACATGGGTTACCTCGTGTTGCGTGTTGCGTATTGCGTATTGCGTATTGCGTATTGCGTATCATGTGGGCAATGGGATATCGCCGGACAGATCGGTAGTGCCCGCCTCATAGAAATCTGGCCTCCAGCGAATACGCACTACGCAGTACGCAGTACGTTCTGCGCCGCTGCCAGCCCAACCCCCGGCTCGAACCTGTACCCGGCCTTCGCCAACCCCTGCTCGATGGCGCCCACGGTGCTCAGGATGTCGGCCGGCGTGACCGCGCCCATGTGCCCGATGCGGAAGTAGCGGTCCCGGATGACCGGGTGCAGGCCACCGGCCAGGATGACGCCGGCCATGCCGATGTGTCCCAGCACGGAGGCATCCACGCCGTCCGGGTAGTAGGGGGCGGTGAGGGTATTGGCTGCCTTGTCGGGGCTGACCGGCACCTGCCGCAGCCCCAGGGCCGCGATGGCGGCCTTGAACGCGTCGCTCAGTCGCCGGTGCCGGGCAAAGCGGGCCTCCAGCCCCTCGTCCAAGATCTGCCCCAGGCTCACGTTCAGGGCATAGATGAGGTTCACCGGCGGGGTGCCAAAGTAGGCCGGCCGCCGGGCCTCGTAAGCCGCCATGATGGGCAACCAGTGGGTCCAGTCGGCGTAATAGTTGCCCACCGGCGTCTTGCGCTGGCGAAAGGCATCCAGCGCGCGCGGCCCGGCCATCACCAGGGCCAGGCCCGGCGGCGTGCCCAACGCCTTCTGCGAGGCCGTGAGGACCAGGTCCATCCCCCATTCTTCCTGGCGCAGCTCCTCGCCGGCCACGGAACACACCCCATCCACCACGACCAGGGCGCCATAGCGGCGCCCCAACGCCGCCAGGCCCGGCACGTCCACGCCCACGGCGGTGGAGGTGTCCACGTGAGTGATAGTCATCAGCTTGCAGGCATCCCGTTCCAGCGCGGCGGCCACGTCCTCCAGGGCCGGCGCGTCGCCGATGGCCGGAGCCAGCACCTGGGTCACGCGCGCCCCATAGCGCGCCAGGATGTCGGCAAAGCGGTCGCCAAAGTAGCCGGTGTTCACCACCAGAGCCTTGTCGCCCGGCTCCACCAGGTTGGCGGCGGCCATGTCCATCGCCAGGGTGCCAGAGCCAGCGAGGACAAAGGGCTGCCCGTTGGGGCAGAGAAAGACCTGGCGCAGTCGTTCCAGGGCTTGCCCCAAGACCTCGATAAAGTTAGGAGCCACGTGGCTGGTGGTGGGCATCCCCATAGCCTGTAGCACCGCCGGGGTGAACTCGACGGGGCCGGGGATCATGAGCAGTTTACGATCTTTCATGGCGGTACTCATTCTCCTTTCAAAGCTGTTCGAGTTGCGCGTGCTTCCGGGCGTGCAGTTCCAGCACCTGGTCTTGCACCTTCTTCAGATACGCCCCCCGCAGCGGATACCAGATCAGGATGATGGCCCCGGCGAGCATCGCCAGGCCGGGGATCAGTCCCACGATGACCTTGATGCCCAGGATGGCTGTCTCCGGCTGGTTCAGGCAGATCTGGCCCAGGTTCTGCTCCCGCGTGATAAAGCCGGTCGCCGCCAGGATCAGGGCGATGAGGGACAGGGCCACGGACTGGGCCGGCTTGGTCAGCAGAGCGTTCACCCCAAAGAATGCCCCCTCACGCCGCACGCCAGAGCGCAGCTCGTCCTCGTCGGCCACCTGAGCAAAGAGCACGTTGGTCAACGTCTGCGGCCCGGCCAGGCCAAAGCCGGCCACGGCCAGGCAGACCAGGATCAGCGGCGTCGGCACCACCACGATGAGCACCAACGCCACCCCGGCGATCAACAGGAGAAGCTGTTGTGCCCCCACCACGCCCAGTCGCCGGCGGATCAGCGTGGTGATGGGCACCCCGGCGATCAGGGGCACGAACACGCATACCAGGAGGATGGTCGTGCTCATCTGGAGCACGTAATCGGCCAGGTAAAACATCGCCCCGATGACCAATGCGCTCATCAGGATGGACATAAAGTTGGCGGCCACCAGGATCAGGAACGAGCGGCTGGTGAAGGTGTATTTGATCATCGCGATAAAGCCCAGCGGTCGGTCCACCAGGTAGAACTCGGGGCGTTCCTTGACCTTGAGGGTCGTGATGATGATGAACGTCGCGCAGAGCACCCCGACCACGATCATCGAGACCTGCAACGGCAGGAAGGAAGGCGACATGCCGGCCTTGGGCCGGAAAAAGTCGGGGATGAGGAACCCCAGGATCATCCCCAGCAGCCCAAAGAGCGAGGCCGAGATCTGCAGCCCGTTCCGCTCCGCGTCCGATTCGGTCACCTCCGGCAACAGGGCCGAATAGACCAGCCCGATGATGGTATAGGCCGTATCGTACAGGAGCATCGTCACCAACATCCACAGGAACAACACCTCCTGGCCGGCCTTGGGCGGCGCGAACCAGACCAGGATGAACGTCAGCGCCAGGAACGGGGCGGTGTAGCGCATGTACGGGATACGCCGGCCGCGCCTGGAGCGGGTGCTGTCGGTGATGTAGCCAAAGAGCGGGTCATTGATGGCGTTCCATACCGCATAGATGGTGGATGCCACGGTGATCCACCCGGCCTGCAAGCCCAGGTAATCCTGGTAAAAGATGGGCAGCAGGGCAGCATAGATGCCGGAGATGAGGGACGTGCCCAGGGCCGCGATCCCCCAGATGAACTTGTAGCTCAGCGTAAGCTGGACCGGTGCGGGTTTGACCAGGGCGTTCTGAGACATCTTGGACCTCCCGGATTGCGGATTGCAGAATTGGTTGGTTTTCCTCACGCCAGCGGCAGGCTGTTCGCCCAACGCGGTTCCCGTACCCACCAGCGCAGGGCGGCCAGAGCCACCAGGTTGATGATCGCACACAGGGCAAAGAGCAGCTCATAGCTGACGCCGGCCAGGCCGGCCCCCACCAACGGCGCCACCATGTTCACCAGGCCCAGGCCGGTGTTCACCAGGCCCACATAGGTCGGTCGCCGGGCTGGGTCCCCGAACTCGAACACCACCAGGATGCCGGAGACGATCCCCGCCCCGGCGCTGATGCCCAGCAGGACAAAGGCCACGAAATACCAGGCCGCCCCCGGCGCCAGCCAGGCGATGGCAAAGGCCAGCGCAGTGGACAGGCCGGCGATCTCTAGCGATAGCTTGTGCCCATAACGGTCCGCCAGGAAACCAAAGGCCAGATTCCCGGCGGTCTGGCCCCCCAACAGCGCCGCCGTATAGAGGCCCACGGTGCTATCGGCCACCTGCCAGCGTTGTACGGCGGCCACGGTGACAAATCCCGCCCCCATCCCCCCCACGGCCTGCAACAGCCGGGCCAGCAGGAACCGGCGAAAGTTGTGATCCTGGCGCAAGATGGCCGGCAGGCTCGCCCAAAACTGACGATGGCCCTGCCGGGGGGCTATGACCGCCTGGACCGGCTCGCGCGTCAGGGCGAGAAAGACCCAACTGAGGGTGATGCCGAAGGCGGCCAGGGCAAAGAGGACCACAAAGTTGGTGGGGAAAGCCAGGACCTCCAGGAGCCAGGTGCTGAGGGCCGCGCCCAACGCCCCCATGCCGATGCCGACGAACATGGTGGTGCCAAAGAAACGCCCGCGCCGGGCCACGGGGAAGCACCGGGCGATGAGGTCTTGCCAGGCCGTCGCCACGACGCCGGCCCCCAGGCCGTGCCAGGTCAGGCCGACGAAGAACAAGACCAGCGCCGGGAGCGGGGCCACGCCGGCCACCAGCGCTGTCAGCACCAACACGAATAGCGGCAACCGCTCCGTGAACAGGCCCAGGTTGACCACCACCGGCTTTTTGCGGGCCAGACGTTCGACCGCCTGGGCGGTGAAGAGCTGCGGCAGATACCACGTCCCCTGCGCGATGACGGCGGCCAGCCCCAGGGCCAGCGGGTTCGGCGTGAGCTTGCTGATGAACAGCGGCACGATGGTGGCCGAGGACATAAAACTGGCCCCAAACCAGAAGCTGGCCCCATCCAGCAGGTTGACGGCAAAGTTCCAGCGATAGTTCCGCTCCACCTCAGCGGCGATCTCAGCCTCCGGGCGGAGTGGCGCGGGCTGGTTTAGTTGCAATAGCCAACCGAACGCTGTGCGTATCCAGCGGATCAACAAGACGAACGCTCCCAGAACGTCAAACAGTGACGGATGCCCCGTCGCGCTGCTGCCCCCGCCGGAAAATGACCGGGATCAACGGCAATGCCAGCAGGTTCAGCAGGGCGATGATGACGAACGTCAGGCGATAGCCGGCCACATCTGCCA
>FWPV01016358.1_pt1 | contig 10458 bp, 5 predicted proteins | sample 2228371 | NCBI WGS metagenome assembly FWPV01 (sample SAMEA103939776, study PRJEB20133) | metagenome
CCTGGCCAGATCAAGAATTCCGGGTGGACCTGGGCAGCCCAGCCATCATCACCACCGACTCCCATGTGCCAGCCGTCCAGGTGAAGGATGGTCTCGGCACAGCGCGTAAGCTCGTAGGGATGACCGGCTTTTTCCAGGTCTGGGATCGTATAGTGCAGGGCGTCGATGTGGAGGAGGTTGAGGCCGGTAATCAGCACGCCGTGCCCGGATTCATTGGTTAGCGCTAGCCAACGCACGTCTTCTTTGCCACCTGTTTCGCCGGGGTAGACGTAGGGTGTAAATTGGTCATCGACGGTGCTGGTATACAGCCCGACGGCTGCGCCTTTTTTACGGTCTACATAGTTTTCGTGAGGACCGCGGCCGAACCAGGTCAACCGCTCGAATCCTGCTGGGAGGACCATCTCGAGGCCGATGCGAGGAATGTACGGCAGGCTCTCGTGAATGGATACCCGGTGGTCAATCACCACATTTCCACTGCCGAAAACCCGGTACATGACCTGGCTGTCAATGCCGTAGGCCTGACCGGCGCCCGACAGATGGGCGGCGACTCGAACGTCTACCTCTTTCGGACTGACCCGGATCACCTGCACGCTGACTGGGCGGCGCTCCAGTCGATCAATCCCGGCAGATCGCCATTTATGGGCGCTGGCTGGCGGGTTGCCCATCAACAAATCAAAGTCAGTCGGGGCTCGGTAAAAGTTCTCTTTTGGGCCAGATTGAAGGAGTGCCTGGCCGTTCACCTGGTATGCGATGATTATTCCATCGACTCGGTCAAACACCACTTCGAACCCGGTGTTGTGGATGGTGACCAGATCGCCTTCCTCGGATAGCAAGAGATCCGGCATGTCTTCCGGGGATACAAGCGGGCCGGGTGGGACCGGGAAGAGGAGGGCGAACTGCTCCCAGTACACTTCATGACCGGCCGGAGCCCAGGCTGTGGACCGGTTGAGCACGAAATGGACGTTGAGGTGGTATTCAGCGCCGGGGGCAAGCCTGTCCGGCAATTGAAAAGGAATGCTGAGCTGCATTTTTTGCCCGGCGGGCAGGTTTGAAGGCGGTAAAGAACCTGATTGGAGGATTATGCCATCCTCCATCATTTCCCAGCGGATATCCAGGTGGCTCAGGTCGAGGGTGTGGTGTTTATTCCACAGGGTGAAATTTCCATCCAGGATATCCTGTGGACGTGCAGCACTTAGGGCGAGAGGTGCCTGGACCTTTTTCACCTCATACGCGCCCGGGTGGGGGACGAGGTCGGGACCGACGATGCCATTGCAGCACATTTGCGGATCTTCATTGTCCTGGTAGTAGCGTTTGAAATCGAAATCTGGGCCAAAGTCACCGCCATAAGCAAAATATGGCTCTCCCCTGGCGTTGCGGTGCAGCAGGGCCTTATCGTTCCAATCCCAGATGCAACCGCCCTGGAAGCGCGGGTAGGTATCGATCATATCCCAGAACTTGAAGAAATTGCCGGTGACGTTGCCTTTCGCATAGGCATATTCGCACATCATGACCGGCCGCTTCTCCGCTGGGTCGGCCAGGATCTGTTGAATGGCACTCAGCCGGGGGTACATGACGGAGACGACATCGGATACTTCTGGCCCGGGATGGCCGCTTTCTGAATGGATAAAGCGGGTTGGGTCGTAAGCCCGGATCCAGTTAGCCATCGCAGCGTGGTGGGGCCCGGCGCCCGATTCATTGCCCAACGACCAGAGGATCACGCAGGGGTGGTTCTTGTCACGTTGAACCATACGGATTCCCCGCTCAAGGTAGGCATGCGCCCAGAGCGGGTGGTGACTCAACTCGCCGCCCACGCCGTGGGTTTCGATGTTGGCTTCATCGATGATAAAAATGCCGTATTCGTCGCACAGGTCGTACCAGAGCGGGTGGTCGGGATAATGACTGGTTCGAACGGTGTTGAAGTTGAGCTGTTTCATCAAGATGATTTCACGGCGCATATCCTCTTCGGTCAAGGCGCGGCCGCGTTCCGGGTGGTGCTCGTGGCGGTCGACGCCGCGCATTACCAGCCGCCGGCCGTTGACCAGGAGAACACCATCTTTGATTTCGACCTGGCGGAATCCAACCCGGCAGCTTTCGAAATCGACAGCCTTACCCTGCGGGTCGATGAGAGCCAGCACCAGGCGATACAGGTAGGGCGTTTCGGCGCTCCATTGGCGCGGGCTGCTGACCGGCTCTTCAATGCGCGCGCAGGCGGTGCGCAGCGTGGGCTGCAGCGACCAGCCTGTTCGACTGGCGACCGGCGCTCTCACCGGGCCGGCGAAGATGGGTTCTCCATCCTCCGCGTACAGCATCGCTTCGACGGAGTAGGATTGCATTTCCGGGTTCTTGGTGATGTAGGCTTCGACCATCAGGCGAGCATCCTGGTAGCGATCGTCAAACAACGTCCGGACGGTGAAATCCTCCAGGCGAATGTGTGGCTTGCTGTACAGGATTACATCGCGCTGGATACCGCTCATCCGCCACATATCCTGGCATTCCAGGTAGGTGCCGTCGCAGTAGCGCATGACCTGAACCGCCAGTTCATTCTGGCCTGGGTGGACATACCCGGTGATGTCGAACTCGGCCGGCAGGCGGCTGTCCTGGCTGTAGCCTGCTTCCTGCCCGTTGACCCACACCAGGCAGTTTGAATCGACCGACTCAAAAAGCAGGAAAACGTCCCGTTCAATCCAGTCTGAAGGAAGTTCAAAGCTGGTCCGGTAACAGCCAGTCGGGTTGGCCTCCGGGACAAAAGGGGGATCAGGCTCAAAGGGATAATGGACGTTGATGTAAATGGGGTTATCTGGAAAACCCTGCAGCTGCCAGTTTCCCGGGACGACAATATCCTGCCAGGTGGTCGTGTCAAAGTTGCGATCCGGGAACCCGGCCGGCACGTCCTTGGGAGAACCGGCCAGGTAAAACTTCCAGGTCCCGTTCAGCAGGCGGACGTAAGGGGACGCGAGACGGTCGCCTGCCAGGGCCGAGCCTGCATCCGGGTAAGCGCCTAAGGGCACATGACCCTGGCGTTTATTCCGGCCAACGATCAATGGGTTTTCCCATTCATGCGTACTGGTCATAGATCAATTTCTCCGGTAATATCTTCAAATGGCTCTTCCGGCGTGATCTGCAGCTGCAGATCATGCCGGAAGATAGGAATTGACAGCTATTTCGCCTGCTGAAGGACCGCTACGCCGGCAGGGGCAAGGCAAGCTTCTGAGATATCCTTCTCCTCGAGTAGATCTCTCCATAGGCCATCCAACTGGATGACCTGGCGCGCTTCACTGAAATTGAGCAGGAACAGGAGGCGGATCGATTCGCTCTGCCGCTCGTAAGCCCGCACACCCGGGGGAGTGCGCAGGTTTGGCGAAACTCCTGCCTGATTAATTAACCAGGGGATAAAGGCATGAAGCTGTTCATCCCGCAGCAGCGTGCCCACATAGACGACCTTGCCTTTGCCGAAGTTGTGGATGGTGATGGCCGGCAAGCCGGTCAGCCAGCTGCTCTGGAAGTATGCGACTGCTTCGGCGCCGGCAAGGTTAATTTCATCTGCCCAGACCATGCCTTCAGTCACCCCAGCCGGGCCGCCCGAAACAGCCTGGAGCGCAACTGGATTTTCAAGTGTCGTGTAGTCATCGATCTCAATCCCGGCCGCCTCGACAAGTGGGCCGGGAGAGGGCCGGTCGAAGATCACGTTGTACTCATCTGCCACGCCGCTGCGCGGAGTCAGGCAGAGGACGCCGCCGTTCTCAACGAAGCCGCGCAGGTTGTCCGCAGTCCGTTGATCGAGGATATACTGGCGCGGGGCGATCACCAGGCTGTAAGCGGAAAGATCCTCGCGGGGGTCCAGCGCGTCGGTGGTGACGTTATGATCCATCAGTGCGGTGTGGTAAGCCTTGGCTTCTTCGTGCACATCCAGTTCGTCAATGCCAAAGGTGCTTGAGAGAACCTGCGTGCTGGATACGGATGTCAGCGCCCACCGCGATTCATAGCTCATCACAATGGCGGTTTTGGCTGCCGGGCGGGTCGCGTCGATAATGGGGGCGATGCGGGCCAGCTCTTCGCCGGTTTGTTTGAGCTCGGCATAGCGGCGGTTGGACTGGCCGCTGTGGGGCAGGACTCCGTGCCAATACTCCTCGTGGCCCCAACGCGCGGTGCGCCAGCGGAAATAATTGATCCCCGATGCGCCGTGGGCAATCGACCGGTAAGTCCACAGGCGCATCCAGCCCGGCGGTGTGCCTGGGCGCCAGTGGGGCGATCCGGAGCGCTGCTCAAGGATAATCAGCTCGCCGCGCGCGCCCCGGCAGTAATCCAGCGCAAATTCCGGGTTGTGGGTCGGGTAAAAATTCGTCCCGTAGATGTCGGTGTACTGGCCCATCTCGAAGATATCGGTGTGGGTGGCCCGGCTGGATTGAAAGTTGGTCGTCACCCATGCCTGGGGATGGAGCGCCTTCATCAATTCGTAGCGCCAGCGGGCAAATTCAGCGTTCACCTTGGACTGGAAGCGGGCGTACTCGAGCGCAAGGCTGGGATAAGCCATCGAGACCCCAATGGGCAGGGGAATTTCTGCGAAATCAGAGAAGGCAAACGACCAGAAATGGCTGCCCCATTTGTCGTTCAAATTCTCAACCGTGACGTACTTTTCTTGCAGGTATTGGATAAACTTACCGTGGCAGATTTCGCAGTAGCAGGTATTCCCGGAGCCGATTTCGTTGTCGATGTGCCAGGCAATCACGTTTTCATTGCCGGCGTAATGCTCGACCATCCGGCGGTCGATTTGCTGGGATAATTCGATGAAGGTGGGGTTGTTATGGCAGATGGTGTAGCGGTGCCCGTAGTTGGAGGTGTGCCCATCGGCGCGGACGTTGCGGATGCCGGGATACTTATGGTAAATCCACGGCGGAGGATTGCGCGAGCAGGTGCACATCATGGTTTTTATGCCGTGGCGGGCCAGCAAATCCACGGACCGGTCGAGCCAATCAAAATCGTACCGGCCTTCGCGAGGTTCGATCTTACTCCAGGCAAATTCTCCCATGCGGACGCCGTTCACATGCGCGTCCTGCATCATTCTTGCGTCGATAGGCCAGCGTTCTTCTGGCCAGTGTTCAGGGTAATAAGCGAGCCCGAAATACATGTCTATCCTCCAATCAGATGTCGGTGCGGTACTGGAAAGTAAGCAAATTTAAAGCCTGGTTGGCGTCACCAGGCTTTAAGTGTTCATCAAGCAGTTCCATATCCCTATTGTTTTAGAATTTCGACGGCCCCAGAAAGCGAAAGCTCGCGGGCGCGGTGGCACTTGGCAAAATGCCCTGGCGTGATCTCTTCAAAGGCTGGTTCTTCCGTTCTGCAGATATCGATGCAGTAATTGCAGCGCGGGTGGAAATAGCAGCCAGAGGGTGGATTGGCGGGGTTAGCCACTTCGCCGGTCAACAAGACGCGCTTTTCATTTCTCCGCTTCGGGTTCGGAAGGGGGATGGCGGACATGAGCGCTTCGGTGTAGGGGTGGAATGGATTGGTGTAAAGCTCGCGGGTAGGCGCCAGCTCGACCATTTTGCCGACATACATCACCGCGACCCGGTCGCTAATGTGGGCGACCACGCTCAGGTCATGGGCGACAAACAGGAAAGTCAACCCCATTTCAGCCTGCAAGTCCTGCAGTAAGTTGAGAATTTGGGCCTGCACGGATACATCCAGGGCCGACACCGGCTCATCACAGACGACAAACTTGGGGTTTGGGGCCAGGGCGCGGGCCAGGCCGATGCGCTGGCGCTGTCCGCCGCTGAAAGCGTGCGGATAGCGGCGCATATATTCTGGCCGCAGTCCGACCTTTCGCAGCATGTCGGCCACCCGATCTTCAAGCTCTTTACCCTGGGCCAGGTGCATGGCCCGCATTGGCGCGCCGACAATATCCAGCAGAGTCATGCGAGGGTTCAGCGAGGCATAGGGGTCCTGGAAGATCATGCGCATGTTTCGGCGCACGCGAATAAGATTTTCACCTTCCAGTTCGGCGACATTTACTTTCCCCATCTGAGGATCGCGAAAAAGAATTTGCCCGCTGGATGGGTTGATCGCTTTGAGGATCGAGCGGCCGGCAGTTGTCTTGCCACACCCGCTCTCTCCAACCAGTCCCAATGTTTCGCCCTCATTAATGTAAAAGCTCAGATCGTCGACGGCCCGTACATAACCAACGACCCGCTTGAAGAAGCCCCGCTTAATCGGGAAATACTTTTTTAACGAACGGACCTCCAGCAAAGGTTCTTTTTCAATAACCTGATCTGCCATATGCTTCCTCTCTGAATTCATCCTGACGGCTCACCCGATCCTGTCGATTGGTTAGGTGTACAGGTGACAGCGCACCATGTGCCCCTGATTTGGCGACAACGCCGGCGGTTCGACTTCGTCGCAAACGCCGGGGATAATCTTGGGACAGCGGGGATGGAAGGGGCAGCCCTTGAGCCTGGAGTATGGGTCCGGAACCATTCCCTTAATGACCTCCAACCGCCTGTGTTCGCTGCGCTGGATGGCATCACTCAACTGCGGGATTGACTGGAGAAGCCCCTGCGTGTAGGGATGGAGGGGGTTGTAGAAGATGGTATTCACGTCGGTCTGTTCGACCACCCTGCCCATGTACATGACCGCCACATTATCCGCCATCTCGGCGATCACCCCCAGATTGTGGGTGATGTACTGGATCGACATATTGAACTCATCCTGCAGGTCGCGCATGAGGTTGAGGATTTGGGCTTCCGTCGTCACGTCCAGCGCCGTGGTGGGCTCGTCGGCGATCAACAGGCTGGGGCGGCAGATCAGCGCCATGGCGATCACCGCCCGCTGGCGCATCCCGCCGCTGAGTTGGAATGGGTAGTCATCCACGACCCGTTCTGGGTTGGCCATGCGGACGCGGCGGAGCATCTCGATGGTTTGGTTGCGGGCCTCTGCCTTACTGATATCGTGGTGCAGCATGACCGCTTCCATGATCTGCAGGCCGACCGTCCGCACCGGGCTCATAGCAGTCATAGGCTCCTGGAACACCATCGAGATGTAATTCCCGCGGATATCGCGGATCTCGGGTCCATTGGCATCCAGCTTGGTCAGGTTGATCACTTCCTCCTGAGAGGTATTCCCACTCTTGGGAACCTTGTGAAATAGAATATCACCGGCTTCGATTTTGCCAGGCGGGTAGATCAGCCGGAGAGTGGAAAAGGCTGAGATGGATTTCCCACAGCCGCTTTCGCCCACGATCCCAAGCGTTTCATTCTTGTGAATAGTTAGATCGACGCCGTCAACGGCCCGCACGGTGCCTTCCGCCAGGTGAAAATAGGTGCGCAGGCCCTTGATCTCTAACAAAACGTTGTTTTCTTGTTTGGCTACTGTCTGATCTGGCATATAGCACCTTCTTAGGTCACATAAGGATCGGCGGCGTCACGCAGGCCATCCCCCAGGAAGTTGAACATCAACACAGCCAGGACGACGAACGCGGTTGGCCACAATAACCAGGGAAGCTGAGAGACCGTCTGAAGAGTCTGCGCGTCTTGCAGCATTACGCCCCAACTAATGGTCGGCGCGCGCAGGCCGATGCCCAGGAAGCTGAGCGAGGTTTCCCCGAGGATCATGCCCGGAATGGAAATGGTAAGCGAGACGATGATGTAGCTGGCAAAGCCCGGCAGCATGTAGCGCGTGATGATCGACCATTCGCTTTCCCCATCCAGCTTGGCGGCCATCACGAAATCTTCCTCGCGCATGCTCAGGATTTTCCCGCGCACGACGCGGGCCAGGGTGGTCCAGCCAAAGATGGAGAGAATGATGGTGACAAAGAAATACATGCGCAGCTGCGGCCAGTCTTGCGGAAGCGCGGCAGCCAGCGACATCCACAGGGGAATCGTCGGAATGGACAGGATCACGTCGATGACGCGCATGATCACCTCATCGACCACCCCGCCAAAGAACCCAGACACACCCCCTAATACCAACCCCATAATGAAGGCAAGAAAAACGCCGATCAACCCCACGGTGAGTGAGATGCGCCCGCCGAAGAAGATGCGCGACAGCATATCGCGCCCAAGCGTATCTGTACCAAGCAGGAAGAAGGGGATCACCTCTTTCCCATCTTCTCCCTGCCGCTCTACGCCAAAGAGATGGCGGTCCCAAGAGATGAGCCCCCACATCTTGTAAGGATCACCTTTGACAAAGAGCTTGACCGGGTACATCTTGCTGGGGTCTTCTTTATAGGTTGGCCGGAGAGTCACCGGGTCGCGGTCGCGCACCACCCCGTAGACAAACGGACCGTGGAACTTCCCGGTGTAATCGAAGAGATACACATTGGTGGGCTTCATCGCCAGGAACTCTTTCATTCGGCGCAGCGGGTCAAAAGGCGAGACCACTTCGGCAAAGATCGCAATGAAGTAAAAGATTGCCAGGACGACCATGGCCATTTGGGCCAGGCGGTGGCGGCGGAACTTCCACCACACCAACTGCCACTGCCCGGCGCGGTAAAAAGCTTCATCCTTGGTGGTGTCTTTCCTGGCGATTTTCCCGGATGAGGTTTCTGTAGCTGCGCTCATGCTGCCTCCATATTTCCAAACCGGACGCGCGGATCGATGGCGGCCAGGAGAAGGTCGGAGACCAGGCTGCCGATGGCGGTGAGCGTGCCGATGATGACCATGTAAGCGCCGGCGGTGTACATGTCCTGCTGCATCAGCGCGCGCCACAGCATCGGCCCGGCGGTGTCCAGGTTGAGAACGATCTCAACGATGGTGCCGCCGGAGAAAAACCACACCAGCAGCCAACCAAATGTGCTGACGATTGGATTAATGGCGATGCGGGCCGGGTAGTTGATCAGAACTTTCAGTTCCGGCAGACCCTTGGCGCGGGCGACGGTGACGTACTGCTTACGCAGCTCATCCAGCATGGTGGCGCGCAGGGTGCGGATCAGGCTGGCGGTGCCGCCGATGGCCAGGATGATGACCGGCAGCCAGATGTGCTGGAGAAAATCCACCACTTTTCCCCAACTCCAGGGGGCCAGGGCGTATTCTTGCGAGAACAGCCCGCCCACCTTCAGACCGAAATATTCAAATGAAACGTACATCAATACCAGCGCCAGGAGGAAGCCAGGTACAGCCAGCCCAATAAACCCGAGGAAGGTGAAGAAATAATCAATGAAGGTATATTGTTTGACCGCTACTAGAATACCGACCGGGATGGCAAACGACCAACACACAACAAAGGCCAGGAAGGCGATAAAGAAAGTCCGGCCCATGCGCGAGCCTATGATCTCGTTCACATTCTTGGAGAACACGTAAGAGTAGCCAAAATCGCCCTTCGTGATGATCTTGGTGACCCACTTGAGATACTGCATATGCATGGGCTGGTCCAGGCCGTATTCCTTGGTCAGGCGGTCTACTTCGGCCTGTTCGATCTGCGCTCCGGCGGCTTTCAGGCGGTTGATGTATTCGGTCAGGTAATCACCGGGAGGTAGTTGAATGATGATGAACGCCAATACAGTGATGATTAATATCTGGGGAATCATGCGTAAAAGACGCATCGCAATATATGCTAGCATTGAAAATCACCTCCATTCATCCCGGGAATTAATAGAGACAAAATGGCTTTGCTCCCTACAGTCAATCCAATTACCGGATGCAAGCCTTATGGCTTGCATCCGGTTTTTAATGGTCAATCAGGCGTTACGCCCGAACCCCGCCCTCATAGAAGAAGGCGCAGGGGTGATAGGTGGACAGGCCGTAAGAGTCCCAGCCGATGTAGGCTTTGGGCCGTGGCAGGTTGCGCATGTTCTTGTTGAACAGCAGCGGCGCCGGGCATTCGAGGACCAGCCCCATCTGCAGTGGGTTCTCCGCCAGCCAGTCAAAGATTGACTGCCCGAGCTTGACGCGCTCGTTCTCATCCACCACCTCGGTCATCTTGTCGAAGGTGGAGAGCAGGGCTTTGATCTCATCCGGCGGTTCAATCAGGCCTTCAACTGACTTGTCTGGTGCCAGGTACCACTGGCCCCACTTGGCATCGCAGCCGCCCTGCGAACCGTCCGAGGTCGGGATGAACCACTGCGGCTCGATGTGGAAGAGCATGTCGGTGCAGCGGTCGGCGTGCCAGACAGTGCAGTGCACCAGGGCGTTGCGCTTGCGCTCGACCAGGAGGGCATCCTGGATTTCCTTGCTGGTGGCGTTGATGCCCAACCCCTCGCGCCAGTAAGCGGCGACCATTTCGCAGATCTTTGCGACGGCCGGGCCGACGCGAATACCGGAATGCTCGATGTTATAGGTGAAGGGGCTGCCATCCGGGAAGGTGCGGAAGCCGTCCGCGCCCTTCTTCATGCCCATCTCGTCCAGCAGGGCGTTGGCGGCCTCGAGGTCGAGCTGGGCATAGGCAGTGCCATATTCTTCCTTGTAGTACTTGGAAGTCGGCATGGGGGCCATCTGGCCAACCCGCCCGGTGCCAAAGAAGATGACTTCG
>FWPV01016359.1_pt1 | contig 10458 bp, 11 predicted proteins | sample 2228371 | NCBI WGS metagenome assembly FWPV01 (sample SAMEA103939776, study PRJEB20133) | metagenome
CGATTCATTACAGTTGGAAAATATAAATATTAAAAATCAATTTACCCTACTTCCACAGAATGATATGCGAAAAAGCCTTTATGCCCAGTGGAAGAAGAATGAAAATTTAATAAAATTTGAACAAAATAAAATCAATGAGCTTTATTCGGGGATAATCCAAATACAAATAAAAAATAGCGATACCTCATCTAGAACACGTATAAATAATTTTAAGATGGAGACAAATTCAATTTATACGGAGAAAAACCCTATACCCGAAGAATTAAATTTTCCATCGGGGATAATATATACCATTCAACTTGGAGTATTTAGCAAAAGAGTACCGCCTTCGTATTTTGGGGGGATACAACCTATTATGGCAGAATTTTTGCACAACAAAAATTTAATAAAATATTATGCAGGAATGTTTTCAGATTACGCCACTGCCGATAGTTCTCTACAAATTATTAAAAAAGTGGGATTTAAAGAAGCTTTTATAGTTTCATATTACGACAATAAAAAAATCCCTTTATTACGTGCTAGGGAATTAGAGGAAATGGCTAAAGAATAAAATGTAAGTTTTACATATAAAGGTAATAAGAATCACCGCTTATTGTTGATATTTTTTTAAAAAAATCAATAACTTTGAATAATTAATCCAATTTAATTAATTTATTTTTATTTTTTAAGATAAAACTGAACTATGAAAAATATAGGTAAAGTACGTGAGACTCCCAAAAAGAAAAATTTTCAGGATGAAGGTGGTGGAGAAATTTATTCTCTTGTTTTACATAACGATGACATTCACACCTTTGAGTATGTAATTGAGTCATTAATGGAAATTTGTAACCACGATTCTGAACAGGCAGAACAATGTACCTATCTCGTACATTTTAAAGGTAAATGCGACATAAAGAGAGGCACTTATGAGTATTTACTGCCATTTAAAAAGGGATTAAGAAGAAGAGGTTTGATTGTAACAATCAATTCCTGAAACAATGACGATAACCATCATCATTACACTCATTGTGGTGGGATTATTACTTCTTCTTATTGAATTATTCGTAATACCAGGAATTAGCTTAGCAGGAATAGCCTCCATTGTTTTTTTTGCAGCAGGAATAATATTTTCTTATAAATACTATGGAGGAACAACGGGTAATATCATCTTAGCATTAACATTCTTAAGCATTATTATTACCATTGCTTTTGCATTAAAACCTTCTAGTTGGAAAAAGATTTCTCTTCAAACGCAAATTGATAGTAAAATTGAAGAAAATGGAATTTCATTGATTCGTCCGGGAGATAAGGCATTAACTAAAAGTAAACTATCTCCCATAGGGGAAATTGTTGTAAATGGAGAAGCTTATGAAGCTGAATCTATAAGTGTATATATTGAGCCAAATCAAACCGTTGAAATAGTTAAAATTGAAGGTCGTAAAATATATGTAAAACCCTTAAATTAAAAGTTATGGAAATAGGAATTTATTTAATACTATTTGCGTTAGCACTAATAGTCCTTTGGATATTTTTTTATTTAGTACCTCTTGGGTTATGGTTTCAATGTATACTCACAGGGGTACGAATCTCTCTCATACAGTTAATTCTGATGCGATGGAGGAAAGTTCCTCCCTCTATTATAGTTAATGCCCTTATTAATTCAAAGAAAGCAGGATTAGATTTGAGTGCCGATCAATTAGAAGCTCATTATTTGGCAGGAGGTCATGTACAAAAAGTTGTTAATGCCCTTATCTCAGCCGACAAAGCAAATATACCATTAGATTTCAAAGCAGCGACAGCAATAGATCTTGCCGGACGTGATGTTTTTGAAGCTGTGCAAATGTCAGTAAATCCAAAAGTAATAGACACACCCCCCGTTACTTCTGTTGCAAAAGATGGAATACAATTAATTACAAAAGCACGTGTCACGGTACGTGCCAATATTAAACGTTTGGTTGGTGGAGCGGGTGAAGAAACGGTACTGGCAAGAGTGGGCGAGGGAATAGTTTCTTCTATAGGTTCCTCGGCGTCACATAAAGAAGTACTGGAAAACCCCGATAAAATATCAAAACTTGTGTTGGCTAAAGGTCTTGATGCAGGTACCGCCTTCGAAATTCTATCCATCGATATTGCCGATATAGATATAGGGAAAAATATAGGGGCTGTACTTCAAATGGATCAGGCCAATGCCGATAAAAATATTGCTCAGGCCAAAGCCGAAGAGCGTAGAGCTATGGCTGTTGCCCTCGAACAGGAAATGAAAGCTAAAGCTCAGGAAGCAAGAGCTAAAGTAATTGAAGCTGAGGTTCAAATACCCCTTGCTATTGCAGAAGCTTTTAGACAAGGAAATCTTGGTATTATGGATTACTACCGTATTAGAAATATTGAGGCCGATACCAATATGCGTGAGTCGATTAGTAAAACGGGTGGAAATAACCCATCTGATAACACAAAAAAATAATTTTGCTATTAAATACGATAAACTAGAACATTTATTTCTTAATACGACCAATATTTTATAAAGTTTTTTTTTATAATTCACCTTTTTTTATACTTTTGTGCAGCTTTTAAGCTGCTACGGTGAGGTGGGTGAGTGGCTTAAACCAACAGTTTGCTAAACTGTCGTACTCGTAAGGGTACCGGGGGTTCGAATCCCCCCCTCACCGCAATGTAATTCTGTAGCCTTTTCCCCTCCCCTTTAAATATAAATTCCTTCATGAAAATCGTTATTATCTTTACAGGTAAAACATCCGACAGGTACTTTGAAGATGTTATAAACGAATATCTTACACGACTACAGAAATTTATTTCCACAGAAATTGTGGTCACTCGTGAGGTACAAGTCCATAGGGGAAATAATGAAGAATTAATTAAAAAAACAGAAGCAAATGAAATTTTACGTCATATCGATGACAGCGATTATGTTATTTTACTAGATGAGAAAGGTGAAGAGTATACCTCAATCCAATTTGCCCAACTTTTAAATTCTTATTTTTATAAAAATATTCGTCGTTTAGTTTTTATTGTTGGAGGCGCTTATGGTTTTTCAGAAGACATATATCAAAGAGGAAATAAATTATTATCACTCTCACGAATGACATTCACTCATCAGATGGTGAGAATATTTTTTGTTGAACAATTGTATAGGGCTTTTACTCTTATGAAAAGAATTCCATATCATCATTAGAAGAAAAGATAAAAATGTAATTTTTACGTTTATATTTGTATTTGAAAATAAAAATTTTTAACAATGAGACAGGTATTAGTTACCGGTGGAATAGGCTATATTGGTTCGCATACGGTGGTTGAACTTATAAAGGCAGGTTATAAAGTATGTATTATCGATAATTTATCAAACTCGAGGATAGAGGTGCTTGATGGGATTGAAAAAATTACAGGAGTTCGTCCTGCTTTTGAGAACATCGATTTAAAAGATAGAGAAGCCGTAGAATTTTTTTTTAACAAATATCAAGAAATAGACTCTATTATTCATTTTGCTGCATCGAAAGCAGTAGGGGAATCGGTAGAAAAACCTACCCTCTATTATCGTAACAATATAGTTTCATTACTCAATCTTATAGACTCGATGATAAAATATAAAATACCCTACTTTGTTTTCTCTTCCTCATGTACAGTATATGGACAGCCCGATGAATTACCGGTAACTGAAAAAGCGCCAATAAAAAAAGCGCTTTCTCCTTATGGTAATACCAAACAGATAAGCGAAGAAATACTTCAGGATTCCGTGAATGCACATCCTGGTATTAAAGTTATCTCGCTTCGTTATTTTAATCCCATAGGAGCTCATCCCACTGCTCTCATTGGGGAATTACCCCTGGGGGTACCTGCCAATCTGGTTCCCTTTATAACACAAACGGCCATTGGAATTAGAAAAGAATTGCAAGTATTTGGTGATGATTACAATACCCCCGATGGGTCGTGTATAAGGGATTATATCAATGTAGTTGATTTGGCTCGTGCTCATGTGGTGGCTATACAACGTTTGCTTGAAGGTAAAAATAAAGACAGCTTTGAAGTATTTAATATAGGTACTGGAAAGGGACTTTCAGTATTTGAAATTATACATACTTTTGAAAAAGTAACCGGAGTAAAACTAAACTATCGTGTGGTAGGACGTCGTGCTGGCGACGTAGAGAAAGTATGGGCTGATACTACTTATGCTAATCATGAATTGGGATGGAAGGCCGAAAAAACGATTGAAGAAACGCTACTATCGGCATGGAAATGGGAACAATATGTTCGTAAACAGGGTTGGATTTAAGTTTTTTTAATATTAAACAAAAAAGCCATCGAATACTTCGATGGCTTTCTGTTTTATGAATAAGCCTATTTTTTTATGAATTTCGAACGAAATACATTATTATTAGCATCTATAAAGGTTATTGAATAAATGCCCGCTGCTAAATGAGAGACATCGAGGGTAGAACTTGCGTTTTTCAACTGATAAATGAGTTGTCCGGTTGTGGCGTAAATGTTAACCAACCGTATGGGTACTGAATGCTGAATAAGTATAAGATTAGAAGCAGGGTTGGGATATACTTTTATGATTTTAGAATTAATATTTTCAACAGTGTTACCTGTAGCCTGAGACAGGTTATAGGCTTCATCGGTAAAAGCAACAAGATTATCGTCGGGCAAACTACCAGGATTGCTATACAAAATTTTGCCACCTGTATGACTTACTTCAACCATCTGATTAGGCAATATTTTCTGCCCCAATACAAGTGCAAATTTATTGTTTTGCTGAGTTAGAACAACCTTCTGGATGGGAATAACATTTCCATCAGCTTTGACGGTGAAAGAAGAAGCATCGAAATTGCTGGAATTATCGATAGATGTGATGGTTTGGATAATAATACTATCGCCCGTAGGAACAACAGTTGATCCGGCAATAGGGGATTCAATTAAGGATATATCATCAATAAAATATTGTCCTGTTTCAAAAGCACTAATGGTAACTCTTAATTCACTCTGATCGGCATTGTAGGAAACCAGAGATACTCGTGTCCAATCATTATTGATTATGAAAGTGGCACTGGTTAACTCACGATAATTATCGTAGGTTCCAATAGCAGCGCGCAGACTAAAACCACTAGTACTACGTGCAAAGAAAGTAGCTCTCTGATACATACCAGGAGTAACCGCTATGTGTTCGTAAACAGCTTGTATGTCCCAGAAATTACCTGTGTATTTCTGAATAACATTAATAAATAAAGATTTATTGCCTGTATAAGCCACCGTATCCACAATTGTAAACTCTGCTTGACCGCTGGAGGCACCAAAAAACCATGGATCAGCAGTATTACCTCCCGTTGTAGCTTCTTCAAAACTGCCGTTAGGATCGAGAGGTTCCTGTGTATAAGCATGATTGTAGGTAAACAGGAAAGTTGTGAATACTAAAAATTTTCCAATAACATTGAATAAAAATGTGTAAATCTTCTTCATAGCATTAATTTTTTATATTTTACTGCAATTTAATCACAAAAAAGAATTTATTCGTTATAAAAAACTATCTCAAAAGGGAGAAATATTTGTCAGAAAAAAAGATTCTTTTTGAAATTAAAAAAATTTTATAATTATACTCATTAGATAAGAAATTTTATAACTTAGCAACGGTGAAAATTTAAAGTAAAAAATTATATAAATTATGGGTCTATTTTCATTCCTTACACAGGAAATTGCAATGGATTTGGGGACGGCCAATACTATTATAATTCACAATGAGAAGATAGTTGTAGATGAGCCATCGATAGTTGCAATAGATACAAAAACGGGAAAATTAATTGCAATAGGTCATGCTGCACAACAGATGCATGGGAAGACACATGAAAATATAAAAACCATTCGACCCTTAAAGGACGGAGTGATAGCCGATTTTAATGCGGCCGAACAAATGATAAGGGGAATGATAAAGCTGGTAAATAAAAATAATCAGTTTTTCAATCCTGCCTTAAGGATGATAGTAAGTATTCCCTCTGGAAGTACCGATGTAGAGATCAGAGCGGTAAGGGATTCGGCCGAACATGCCAATGGGCGTGAGGTATACATGATTTACGAGCCTATGGCAGCAGCGCTTGGAATTGGTCTTGATGTAGAAGCACCTGAGGGATGTATGGTGGTGGATATCGGAGGAGGTACCACTGAAATAGCTGTAATTGCTTTAGGAGGGATTGTATGCAATCAGAGTATACGTGTAGCAGGAGATGGTTTTACTGCTGATATTCAATCGTACATGCGCCATCAGCATAACATAAAGGTTGGAGAACGAACTGCTGAAGAGATAAAAATTAAAGTTGGTTCGGCCCTTTCGGATTTAGATAATCCCCCGCCCGACTACATAGTTCGAGGTCCCAATCTTATGACTGCAATGCCCATTGAAATACCTATTTCTTATCAAGAAATAGCCCATTGCCTCGACAAATCCATTTCTAAAATTGAATCTGCAATCATCTCAGTGCTTGAGCAAACCCCGCCAGAACTATATGCAGACATTGTTCAAAAAGGAATTTTCCTCACAGGTGGGGGAGCTTTATTGAGAGGTCTTGATAAAAGGCTTACTGATAAAATTCAGATCCCTTTTCATGTGGCTGAGGATCCTCTACATGCAGTAGCGCGAGGTACGGGTATTGCTCTTAAAAATATAGAACGTTTTACATTCTTGATGCGATAATTTTAAAAATCATTTCAGGGAAGAAATATGAGGTATATTATCCAATTCATTGTAAAACATCAGTTTTTCCTCTTATTTCTTCTACTCGAAACTATTGCTCTCACTTTAGTAATTCGTTTTAATTATTACCATCAAATAACCTATTTAAATTTTGCTCAGGAATGGCATGCTAATATTTCCTTAAAAAAGGAACGTATTAAACAATATCTATTGTTAAAAAAGTTAAATGAAAGATTATTAGCAGAAAATGAATTGTTAAAAAATGAATTAGAAAGATATAAATCTATTGTAGCTGAGGCCAGAGAAAAAGCACTTTCCGATACTTCCGCAAACGGCTATATAGCTGCTCGGGTAATCAATAATTCTGTTGTATTCCCTTACAACTACATTACCATTAATAAAGGGACAAAAAATGGAATTAACCCTGATATGCCCGTATTGTGTGATAAAGGTATAGTTGGAACAATTGTGGCAACCAGCGATAATTACTCCATTGTAATGCCATTGATAAATAAAAAATTTAAGGTAAGTGCCAAATTTAAAAAGAATAACTATTTTGGTTCATTAGAATGGGATGGAAATAATTATAGAATCGGTTTACTTAATGATATTCCCCTGCATGTTAAAATAGAAATAGGGGATACCATTGTAACCAGTGGTTTTTCAAATATTTTTCCCGAAAATGTTCTAATAGGAACCGTAAAAAATTACTCTGTAGCAATGGGTACGTTTTATAGTGTTGAAGTTCTGTTAACTACCGATTTCAAAAACCTATACTACGTTTATGTTTTGAAAGATAAAAATAAATACGAACGTATAAAGCTCGAAAAAATTATTATAAATGAATAGAGCTCTTACATATATATTTTGGTTTTTTTTACTTGTTTTGCTTCAGGTATTTATATTTAACAAAATACAATTTAGTAATCTTATAAATCCCTATTTTTATGTTTTATTTATTTTAGTATTGCCCTTTAATATACCTGGAAGTACGTTATTATTAGTATCCTTTTTGCTGGGTTTTTTTATCGACTTATTTAACAACACGCCTGGGATGCATGCTGCTGCAAGTACTATCATGGCATTTACTCGTCCTGGTGTACTTTCCTGGCTCTCTCCACGAGAAGATTATGAACCCGAAACAATACCTACTCTAAGACATTATGGTTTTCGTTGGTTCGTTAATTATACGTTAATCCTGGTTTTCATTCATCATTTCGCATTATTTTTTATTGAAATGTTTCGTTTCTCAGATTTCTGGTTTACACTTTTTCGAATTTTTTTAAGTACTTTATTTACAAGTTTCCTAATTATTATAAGTCAACTTTTGTTTCCTCGTAAAGGATAAGTAAGGAATGAACAACCAATATGTCAACCGCTACTATATAATTTCGGGTATATTTATTATGGTCGTTTTTATATACCTTGTGAGACTTTTTTACATGCAAATTATTGATACTTCTTACAAATTATCGGCAGAGAACAATTCACAACGTTATGTTACCTTATATCCTGCGCGAGGTCTTATTTACGACCGTAAAAGAAAGCTCATCGTAAGTAATCAGGCAGCATATGATTTAATGGTTAACCCTCAGGAACTTCGTGCTTTTGACACCTTAACTTTTTGTCGTATTTTGGGAATCACGCCGGAATATGTCCGTTCTACCATCCGCAAAGCACGTAATTATTCGCGTTATAAATCCTCTCCTTTTCTTTATCAAATTGCCGATAGTACTTATGCTTCTCTACAGGAACAACTTTATAAATTTCCTGGATTTTATGTACAACCAAGAACATTACGACATTATGAACGTAAAATAGCTTCGCATCTATTAGGTTATGTGGGAGAAGTTGATTCAACCCATATTAAAAAAGACCCTTATTACCAGATGGGAGATTATATTGGAATGAGCGGAATAGAACGTGCTTATGAGAAGGAACTAAGGGGCGTAAAAGGAGTAAAGATTTATCTGGTAGATGTACACAATAGGATTAAGGGCTCATTAGCAAATGGAAAATTTGATAAACCTGCCATACAGGGGAAAGATATTACCACTACCATTGATGCTGATTTACAAGCTTATGGAGAAAAATTAATTAAAAATTTTCGGGGGGGGATAGTTGCTATTGAACCTGCTACAGGAGAAATTTTAACACTTATTTCCAATCCATCATATGATCCTCAATTGCTCATTGGAAGAGTACGATCGGCAAATTTTAATATTTTGAAAAATGATCCCTCCAATCCCCTCTTCAATCGTGCCTTACAATCAAAGAATCCTCCAGGTTCTACCTTCAAATTGCTAAATGCATTGGTTGGGTTACAAACGGGGACGATAACTCCTCAAAGTATTTTCGGTTGTTCCATGGGATATATGGCAGGTATCGTACATGTAGGTTGCCATTTGCATCCTTCCCCATTAGATCTGGTAAGCGCTATTCAGCATTCCTGTAATGCATATTTTTGTAATGTTTTTAGAAGAATAATTGATAATCCTTCAGAAAAAGATCGTTTTTCTGCCTATCAACACTGGAGAGATCTGGTTATGAGTTTTGGCTTGGGTAGAAAAATTAATACCGATTTACCTCATGAATTGGGAGGTAATATTCCTAGTTTGGAATATTACAACAAAATTTATCGTAAATCATGGAATTCTATTACAATAATATCTTTATCTATAGGGCAAGGAGAAATAGGGATTACTCCATTACAACTGGCCAATATAGCTGCTACCATTGCAAATAAAGGTTTTTATTATATTCCGCATACGGTGAAGCTTATCAATGGAAATGATTCAATAGATATACGTTTTAAACAGAAACTATTTACCTCTTTTGATACTTCCTATTTTAAGTTTATTATAGAAGGAATGTATAGGGCAGTAAATGGACCAGGGGGTGGAACGGCCCTAAATGCGGCTGTTAAGGGACTCGATATCTGTGGGAAAACTGGTACTGCTCAGAATCCTCATGGAGACGATCATTCAATTTTTATTGCTTTTGCCCCAAAAAATAGTCCCAGAATTGCTATTGCTGTTTATATAGAAAACGGTGGATTTGGGGCAACCATTGCTGCTCCTATCGCCAGTTTAATGATAGAAAAATATCTCACCGATACTATTACTCGACCCTGGTATGAAGAATACCTTAAAAATAAAGTTATTAATTATCCTAAAAAGTAATCCTCTATGCAAAGAAATGTAAATGTCTGGAAAAGAGTTGATTGGATTACAGTTTTTCTTTATCTCCTGTTGGTGCTTATGGGTTGGATTAGTATTTATGCGGCAGTATTTTCCGAAGAACATAAAAGCATTTTAGATTTAAATATGCGATACGGTAAACAACTCCTTTGGATAAGTGCTTCAATTTTAATTGGCATAATTACCCTTTCTGTCGATACTCGTTTTTTCTCCTTGTTTGCATATTTCATCTATGCTGGGTCGCTTCTATTTTTGATTTTGGTTTTAATATTTGGTAAAGAGGTGAATGGAGCCAGAGCATGGTTTGAGATTGGCTCTTTTCGTCTTCAACCTACCGAATTTGCTAAAGTAGCTACTGCACTCGCATTGGCTAAATATCTTAGCGCTTATAATTTTAAACCCGATATAATTAAAACCTGGATATTTGCATTTATTATAATTGCTATTCCAGCTATACTTATCTCCCTGCAACCCGATGTAGGATCAGTTATTATTTTTAGTTCTTTTTGAGGGTAATCTTGATGATCATTTCCCGCTGAAAAAAATGTTGAGCCTGTTTGCGGTAAATAGCTGCTGGTTTCTCTGATA
>FWPV01016360.1_pt1 | contig 10457 bp, 7 predicted proteins | sample 2228371 | NCBI WGS metagenome assembly FWPV01 (sample SAMEA103939776, study PRJEB20133) | metagenome
CTCGGTGGTGCGCAGCGCCCTTTCCATCCCGCCCTGGTCAGACCCGCTCCAGGCAGAGGTGGCCTCCTACTGGAAATTGTTTGAAGGATCGCCATTGTCAGAATTTGTATCCGCGGCAATCCAAAAGCTGTTCCCAAACCATCCGGAAGAGAAAGTGCGGCAGTGCATCCGCCGTCTTGAGGGGCTGCAAACCGAGAAGCCGTCGATCCGGCGCGAGGAATACGAAGTCTTCAATGCTGACGTTGACCTTCTTTCGCCCCCGTATTTCGAGGCTCGGCGACAGGAGATTTCGGATGAAACGCGGAAGTTCGTCTCCCGCCTTGTTGCGGTGTCGAGACTGAGGGAGGTCCGCGCGCTGCTTGGCTTCACGCGCATCGAGGCACCGGAAATGGACCCGACGATGGAAGTGTTCAACGAGGAACAGGGTGTAAGCGTCTCGCCCGCGCCGTTGTCGGCTCGTGAATTGAACTGGCTTCCAGCGGTCGAGAATCTCGGCGAAGGGGTTTTCCTTCGCCTGGACTCCGAAAGGCTCGCGGCGTGGGAAGGACGCAAGGATGTCGTGCGACGTTCTACGGTGCTGCTCAAGGCATACTCCGAATGGCGTCAGAAACGAGGGCTGCAAGCGTTGAAAGAGCAACGGCCACGGCTGCTTCTGCTGCACACCTTAGCGCATCTGCTCATCCGGCAGATGTCGCTTGATTGTGGATACTCGTCGGCGTCATTGCGAGAGCGAATCTATTCAGACTCGGAAATGGCGGGTCTGCTCATCTACACATCCGCGCCTGACAGCGACGGGAGTCTTGGGGGATTGGTCAGACAGGCCCGGTTGAGCAGAAATCCTGATGGCACGACACGCGACAACTTCGCCCAACTCCTTACCGATGTGGTGGAACTGGCTCGAATTTGCTCAAGTGATCCACTCTGCCGCGAACATGACCCGAAACGCACGGAGCGGTTGAACGGCGCGGCATGTCACGCCTGTGCGATGGTGTCGGAAACTTCCTGCGAGTTCGGAAACCGGCTGCTTGACCGCGGAATGATCGCGGGATTGCCGAATAGTCTCAGGACCGGGTATTTCGATTTCGATGACTGAGAACCACCAGAGAATTCGTGAAGCAACGGCCGCTGTTGTCGAGGCACTCTCCTGCCTGGATGTATCGCAATTGCGCGCCCTTGCAGCATCAGAACCCGGCGATCCAGCGGGAAACGTCTCAGCAGGCCGGTTGAAACACGCAATCGCCATTTCCACAAGTGACGCTACCCATCTCGCTCGACGCTTGAACGATGCAATTACCGGCTCGGGGCTGACTTGGGCCGATGTGGTGCTGGTAATCGAGGCGTTGGCTTATGCCCGGTCAAAGGCCGCAGCCGGGTCTGAAGTGGAAATCGTCTGTACAGCGCCCGAGCGATTCGGGCTGCCCATACGGACGACCTATGCCACGGCCCTGCAAATGATAGGCGAAGCGAGCAGCCAGATAGTTGTCGTGGGTTACGTGTTCACCGAAGGGGCAAGGAATCTGATCGAGGAGTTGGCTCGGGCGGCAAAGGAGCGCGGCGCGCGTATCACAGTAATCGGAAACAGGTTGCGGGAACAATTGCCGTTGTTCAAAGCTGCCTGGCCGGGCGGACTCGCTTTGCCTCGCATGTTCAGCCGGGAAGCCGATGCGGACGATCCACTGGCAGCGCTCCATGCGAAACTTCTTGTGTGTGACAGGACCTCGGCATTGGTCACCAGCGCGAATTTCACCTATCACGGCCTGCACGCGAACATTGAAATCGGCGTCCGAATTCGTGCCGCGGCCGTTGAACATCTGATACGATTCATCGAAGCGATGATCGCTTCGGGCGATCTTGCGACCGTGGAAGGATTACCGTGACATCGTATCGCCAAGAGCCATCATCGCTTGCGTGATGGGCCGACGCAGTGTGATGTGCAAATGCGTTTCGTGGACACTGTACTCTGCTGGCCCACACTTGCCGCCCTGCAAGAATGGCTTCAATTCGATGAAAACAACCTCAGCCATGAGGGTGGAGACGACACCAAATGCTGTACTTGGGGACGGACGACATTTGTACCGATGCAAGAACCTGACAGACGGGTGCTGACTATTTGAACCGACGTGCTGCATTGTCAGACTGCTTCACGCAAGACAGTCACCCCTCGAATCCATCAGCCTGCTTCCTCAGACAGCACTTCTTGAACTTCTTGCCGCTGCCGCAAGGACATAGATCGTTCCGGCCGATTGGCGGTTGCCCTCGCCGGATCGGCTGCGGCCCCAAGTATCCGCCTTCGTTGCCGATGGTCGTTCGCGGGCCGAAGTCTTGCTCGTCGTACTCGTAGTCTTCCTCGGCATCGTCATCCTGATAGCCGTCTTCTTCGTCCTCATCGCCCCAGCATTCGTCCTCGTCGTCATCGTACTGGGCGAACTCTTGGACCTCCTCCAGCCAATACCTATAGTCCTCGACATGCTGGCTGTTGGGATCACCCTCGTCCAGTTCCAGGTTGACCAGCGGCACCTGCTCCGTTTCCTGTTCTCGCCGGACTTCGCACAGAATGCCGCGCGCCATGTCAATGGGCGACGGCGCAGCGAGTCCGACAACTTCGCCATGCTTGTTGGCCGTGGAGTATGGAGTCAGATCGGACCAGTACGAGGCGTTGAACGGGAACGTCAAATGGGCCTTCAAGTAGTCCCAATACTGCTGCTCCGCCTCGTCGCCCATCGTCGGCAGCGCGTCGTCGCTGGTCAGCCCGAACACCATGCGGATTCGGTCGTCCTGATCGTCCGCCGAAAGCGGCCTGACAATGAGATTCGTGGGCTGCTCCATTTCGACCGGCTCGTTGTTGGCGTCCGGTTCCATTTCCTCTTCGTCCAGCCAATATACCTCTGGGTTCGCGTCGTCTCGTCGGCATCGTTTGGCATATACGGGATGAGCGGCGGCAAGCGTTTCCTCGGTCCACTGGACTTCGTAGCTGATGGGAATCAGCCAGGCAATCTGCGTTACCGTCCCGACCCAGCCGCCCAAGGGGATGTCGGGATATTGCGAGTGGAGCACGCCGCGTCGTGTCCGAATGCGATCTCCCACGGCGAATTGCGCCGCCTGCCCATGCAGTCCTGGATGCTGCCCGATCCATCGTCGAAGACGCAGAAGCTGCCGGTTCACCTCTTCGACGCTGAACTTCTCGGGATCGAAATCCTCGCCGAGCCACTCCAGCCGCTCGTCGTACTCCTCTTCGTCCGGGTTTGCCAGAGCGTCGAGCATTTCTTGGTATCCCTAGACACCGCCGCAGTCCTCCGGCGGACAGGCCCGCCGGCCGTCCAGGCATCGCGGGTATCGGACGTGCTCCTCCGGCGGCAGCGTATTCTCGATTTCGATCACATGCCGCCACGAATCGCCGAAGTCGTATTCGTAATCGAAGCAATAATGTCCTTGCTCTACGAGGTCGCTCAGTCGCACGGATCGGGAATCCTGGAACTCGTAAGGATCGACGCCTCGGCTGAAATCCGTGTGCTGCTTGTCTCCGATCTTGAAGGCGTGCATGTGCTCATCATCCCAACCCATGCAGACTTGGATGATCTCACGCAGATCGGCCAGCGAGCAGTCGTGCGTCTCGATCCGCCGCCAGACGGCCGGCTCGATGTCGTCGAGCGCGATCTTCAATTGGAATACCGGCAGATTCGGATCAAGGGCTTTATGTACAACCGGCCTTCTGGCTGTCTTCCGTTTCATCGGCCGTTCTCCTTGAACCACCGCTTCAGTCACTTTTCCAAAGCCGCCATCGACTCGGCAAGGGTCTGACAGCCCGCCTTCAGTCTCCACTCGCGCCATCGCCATCGGCGGCATTGATGTCGAGCAGTTCAAGACGGCCGTGCGTGCGATGGGCAACGACCTCCACCCGTTCGCCCCAGTATGGTTTCACGATGTCCTGGAGTATTCCTGGCGGAACGGCAATGTTGTGTTTCTTTCCGGCATCGTCTTCTACTCCGAAGACAGGATGTTCCTTTCGCTTTGATGATTCGTCAGCGGAGCGAACTGTGCCGATCAATTTCACGGTCTTTGCCTCGTCAGCCTTGGCCCGCCATGCGGTTCCCACCGGATGCGAAAGCGCGACCTGCTTTGTTTCATCGCCGCGCACCGACGTGAAACCTACCGTTGTAACCTTCTCTCCATCCGGGGCCAACTTGCGGGCCAAGGCTGTGAAGTTGTTGAAGTAGGTTTCGTTCTGAATCCTCTGACGCAATGCGTTAGCTTCTTCCGCGTTGAAATCTGCCATACATGCCAAGAAGTCGTCCAGCACCTCAGCCGGACCCGCGAATCCTGGCAAAATCATCTGTCGTTGTGGACGCCCTAGGCGAATCGACATGGCAAAGCTGGCAGCGCGGGCAGCCGAAAAGAACACCTCGAAACCTTCCAGAGACTTTTTGCTGGGGCTGCCGACCTCGCGGAATGGAATACCACGCAGCCGTTCCGCCGTCCTGGTGAGCATCTTTTCCACTATTTCCGCTCGCCGCAAGAATTGGCTGCTCTCGATGACGCCAAATCCTGTGGAGGCACCCGCGATCGACATCTGGAATTCAGCGGGGTCCAACTCCAGCCCGCGAAGGCTCAAGTGCCGGCTGAAGTAGACTGTTTCCAACAGGTCGCGCAGTTCGTCAGCGATTGGAGCCGGCGGATTGCCCGCCAGCCCAATAGCGATCAGTCGTTCCGCCTCTCGGGTGTCGTGGCAGTCCAAGGCCAGCGACGCGGCGCTTCGCAGCAGGACGGACCTTGTGGGTTCGATCTGGGTATCCACCAGCGCCGTCGCCGCTCGTCGTTCCAACTCGAAGGCTTCGCGGAAGAGCGCTTCGGCCGTAGCATAGTCGCCATGAATGTCAGCATGGAACGCCCGGCCTGCGGCGTCCATTGCTTGAGTGTGCAAAGCGTTAATTTCGCTGGCGCTGCTCATTTCGTTGCTATCTCGGCCTGTGGCCGGCTGAACTCGACCACACAGGCATAGGCGGGCAACCCGCTGCTGTCGGACGGTTGCGTCTGTTTGAGTTTCTGTTTCACGCGAGTCAGGAATTGGGAATCCGTTCCCGACAGAATCCCGGATACCTCCAAGCGCGCGGCATCCTGAAATACCAATTGATCGTCAGCACCGTCTGGGCCGAGCCAGTAATCAAACCCGGTGCCCTTTCGTGATTGTCGGATTGCCGTCAGGCCCGTCTGGTTCTTGACCAGCAAGAGTGCCACGCCATAAGCCCCGAGTTCCGTGGCGCGTTCCAGGTCTTCGTAGGCTCGCCGCATCGCGTCCGTTATCGCCGGCCAACGGAGATCATACTTCGGGGTCTCGATCTTCCGCACATGAAGACGCGCGGGTTCCTTGTGCCCCTGGTTCTCCAGGCACACCGCTGCCGCTTCGGCATGTACCCGACCGAGAGCTTCGGTTAAGGCGGGAATACCCGCTTCCAACTGCTGGAGATCAAGGACAACGACGGTTTCCACTGCTTGCACCCTTTTGAAAAACACTGATCCTTTATCTGAACATCGTCATTTCCAATTGAACCGATTCCTGTTTCTGAAGCCCTGTAATCATAACGTCAGTATTGCGGCCCCTGAATTGGCACCTGCACCCCTCCTTCCAGTTCTTCCAGTGTTCGTATCGTCTCATCAGACATCGCTACAACTCTCCCTTGAACGCCTTGTCTAGGATCGACGGCAGCAGGGCGTCAAGTTCGGCGGCGGATTGGGTCTGCGACAGTTTCATAGCGGCCACTCTCTCCTGTACATGTGCAATTCTGTCTTGCCATTCCATTGGCGGCAGCCAAAGCCTATGCGACAGAATCTTGTCGGGGTGTACGCGCTGTCGTCGATGCCCAAGCCCTTTGCTTTCCGCTGCCATCATTGACCATATCTGCGGAGAGCGAAAGTAAGCCCATAAGAATTCAGCCCGTATTTTCGTATTGTCGCACTCGAAGGTCGGATATTCATTGGATACGTAGCAGCCATCGTACTCCCCGGACACCATTCCATACGCCCCCTCAAAGGCAAAGAGGCGGCTGTAGATGAATTGGCCTTGGGAAATGCGGTTGAGAATCTTGGCGCTTGTCGAAATGCCATCAATGTCCGGTTTCGAGAACAAGCCACGCCCAAAGCTGTAGATACCGCAGTTGGGGTATCTCTGATCTGGGATCACTTCATGGGCGTCCCGTACTTCACGAATAACCTCTCCCAAAAAGACCTGTCGCCACCTCATCGCTGTTTTCGCGTCGTCGTCAAGATCGGGGCGATGAGCCATTGCAATGAGCGTGGCTGTCAATTCCTCAGCAATTCTCCCACTCAACCCTCTTGCTTCCTCAACCTTTGCCGCCAGGTCGTCGATCTTGGCGACGATTCGCCGCTGCTCGGGAAGCGGCGGAAGAGGAATCATGTATCCGAGAACGTGTGACGGTCGGATGGCCGCGTAGTTCGTTGTGCCCTGTGCCGTTACCTGTTCCCGGAAGGCGGGGGTCCGCGCGTAGTAGTCGAGAAACCTGCGGTCAAGTTGCTGCTCATCAATCGTGAAGAGAAAGTAGTGGCTGCTGACGATTGCACCATCGAGTTCGTCGGGCACGATGCCAAAACCGCCTACCTTGGCGTCGATCTCGGCCACAAGGAACTCACCGACACGGCAAACCTGCTGTTCCTTGGTCTTGATGTCTGCCCCCGAAACAATGTCCCTCAAGACAACGCCCTTCGCGTGGAGTTGGACTCGGCACCGCTTGTACTCAACGGCATCATCAATCGTGATGAACTGCTTGCGGTGACGGGCCACTTTCCCGAGTGGAATTGACGGCCAGCCGTTGCTCATTTCCCCGCTCCTTTCCGCAAGACGGCTTTGATCTCGCCCATGATCTCGATGATTCGCCTCTCCTTGGCGAGGATGCTTTCGACCAGTTGCTCCGGCGGCAGGTGTTCGAGGGCCTCGGCGGCGTTGGGGTTCTTGATGTCCAGGTTGACCGACACCAGGTTGCCATCGTCGCCCAACTTGACTACATCCGACGCCTTGACCTTCCACGCCCGGCCGTTTTCCTTGCGTTTGCCCCACCATTTCAGGCAGTCGGCAAACTCCTCATACTGGATCGGTTTGGTCTTCGAGTAGTTCTTCCGTCCCTCGGGCAACGGTTGCTCGTAGTACCAGATCGTTTTCGTCGGCCCGGAGCAGTCGAAGAAGAGGAGATTGGTGGGGATCGACGTGTAGGGGGCGAAGACGCCGTTCGGCAGGCGGACAATCGTGTGCAGGTTGAACTCAGTCAGCAGTTCTCGTTTGATCCGGGCACAAACGCCGTCACCAAACAGTGTGCCATTGGGCACGACCACGGCGGCCCGGCCGCCTTTCTCCGATCCCGGCCCAGGACGTTTCAGCTTCCGCATGATGAGTTGCAGGAAGAGCAGGGCCGTTTCCGAGGTCTGCTTGTCGGCAGGGAAATTGCCGCGAATGCCCGCCTCTTCTTCGCCACCGAACGGCGGGTTGGTCAGGATCACGTCCACCCGATCCCGGTTGCCGATCTCCGTCAGTTTCACAGCCAGGCTGTTGCCATAAGTTACTCGCGGCGACCTCAGCCCATGCAAGAGCAGATTCATCTGGGCGAGCATGTAGGGAAGTGGCTTGGCCTCGCCGCCAAAGATGCTCTTCTCCTGCAAGACCTTGAAGTCCTCGACCGTCTTGCATTGTTTCTCCAGGTGCGTGTACGACTCGACCAGGAAGCCGGCGGTGCCGCAGGCGGGGTCCAGGATCGTCTCGCCAAGCCGCGGATCGAGCGCCTCGACCATGAACCGGACCACGGGCCGCGGCGTATAGAACTCGCCGGAGTCGCCCGCCGCGTCACGCATTTCCCGAAGCATCGACTCGTAGAGGTGGCCGAGTGTGTGGATTTCCTCGGCCGAGCCGAAGTGGAGACAATCGACCAGATTGATTACGTCGCGGAGCAGGTAGCCGGAAACCATTCGGTTCGTGACGCCGCGAAACACGTTGGCGATCACATCGCGCCGCCCGTCGCCATTGCGGCCTTGCAGGGACCGGAGATAGGCAAAGAGCCCTGGGCCGCGCTTGCCGTCGGGCCGCACGGCGTCGTCGTTGTTGATGAACCGGATGAGTTCCTCGCCGGTGATACCATCTTTCTTCGCCGCCCAATCACGCCAACGATACGGGGCCTCGATGGCGGGCCGGTACTTCTTGCCGGCAAGTTTTGCTTCGACCTCTTCGCTTTGCTCCAGGTCGTCGAGGAACTTCAGGAACATGACCCAGGTGAGCATCGGCAGCCGGTCCAGGTCGCCGTTGAGACCCCGGTCCTTGCGCATGATGTCGCGGGCCGATTTGATGAGGCTGCCCAACTGCTGGGCCGTGGTCTTTGGTGTATCTGCCTTGGTTGCTCGCTTCTTTGCCATTGTTCGATTGGATGTCCTTTCCAGCGTTCAGTTCTCCCGGTCACGCCGCCGCGTACAGCAATGTCTGCAATTCCGCCACGGCCTCCCGCAGCCGGTCCACGCCGCCGAATTTGCTCACGATGTCCATGACCGTGCCGTGTTCCGAGATCGGCGGCACTTTGAGTACGTCGGGGATGGCAAACTGGGTGGTGCCATGCTCGGCGTATTTCTACAACAGTTCCTCCAGCACCTGCTTGGCCTCGGGACCGAATTTGTCGAAAAAGTCCTTGCGCTCGGTGCGGAGCCGCTCGGCCCTTTCGCGGCGGGTCCGCAGCGGCGCATTGAACGCCAGGTGGCAGAGCAGGTCGAAAGGATCAGCATCCGGCTGCTTGGCTGCCTCGGCCAATTCGTCGAACTCGATGCCACGGTCGGCCAAGGCGGCAATGATCTCGTTTCGGCCACCGGCATCGGCCCAGCGATTGCGGAGCTCGGCGGCATTGGTGAACAGCGACCGCACCTTGTCGGCCGTATAGTCGGTGTACTTGACCACGCGCAACTGGTTGCCCTGCGGATCGAGTTCATAGACCAGATGGGCAGCGATCTCGACCTGTCCGCCATCGACATAGAACTTCTGCCGTTTCTCGCCGCCGGGCGGAATCGGGTCTCCGAAGACTTCGCCATCGTCGTCGGTGTCGTCGTCGCCGGGAACGACTTCCGTTTCGTCGCCGGTTGGATTGCCTTCGTCATCGACCGGCTGTTCGGTAACGGCCACCGGATCGCCGTCAAACTCGGGATCGGCAAACAGCCGCGTCGATTGGGTGAAGTCGAGAATGTAGAAGAAGTATTTTCCGTAGTCGTCGCGCAAGCGAGTGCCCCGACCGATGATCTGCTTGAACTCAACGATGGAGTTGACCACGCGGGCCAGCACGACGTTCTTGCAGGTCGGAGCATCCACGCCAGTCGTCAGCAGTTGCGACGTGGTGAGGATCACGGGGACGTTCTTGTCTACGTCCTGGAAGTTGCTCAAGTGGCCGCGCCCGATGTCGCCTTCGTCCGCCGTCACCCGGCAGGCGTAGTTGGGGTGCTGCTGGACCAGATCGGCGTTCAGGTTGTTCAACTGCCGCCGCATTTCGTCGGCATGTTCCTGATCGACGCAGTAGACAATGGTCTTGGCAAAGCGATCCGTCCGCTTCAAGAAGTCGGTAATGCTGCGAGCGATGGCCTTGGTACGGGCCAACAGCGCCACGGCCCGCTCAAAATCCTTGGTCTGGTACTCCTCGTCGGGAATTTCTCGCCCGAAGCGATCAAGCTCGCCACGGCTGGGTCGCCAGCCCAGAGCGTCATAGGTCGTTACGACGCGGTGAACCCGGTACGGAGCCAGGAAGCCGTCGTCGATTCCCTGCCGCAGGCTATAGGTGTAGACAGGATTGCCGAAATAGGCGTAGGTATTGACGTTCACGTCGCACTTGGGCGTGGCTGTCAGCCCAAGCTGATAGGCCGGATCGAAGTATTCGAGAATCTCGCGCCAACTGCTCTCGTCCCGAGCGCTGCCCCGATGGCACTCGTCCACGATGATGAGGTCGAAGAAATCCGGCGGATACTCACGATACAAGCCAGGGCGATTCTCATCACCGGCAATGGCCTGATAGATGGCGAAATAGATTTCCCGCCCCTGGCTGATCTTGCCGTTGGTGATCTTCCAGCGGGCGTCGCCGAACGGCACGAACGTCTTGTCCTTCGGGTCGTCGATCAGGATGTTTCGATCGGCAAGGTATAGAATCTTGGGGCGGCGATGCTCGCCGGTGCGGTTCCAGCCCGCGTTCCAGAGCTTCCAGCAGATTTGGAAGGCCACCAAGGTCTTGCCCGTGCCGGTGGCCATCGTGAGCAAGATGCGCCGCTGGCCTTTGAGGAGGGCTTCGATCACGCGGTTGATGGCGATGACCTGGTAGTAGCGGAGATGCTTCTCGGGCTGGTGGTAGCAGGGCGTGAGCAACTGCCCGGCGGCCTTGTCGTCTACAAGCTGCCGTCCCTGACGAAGCCGGCACCAGAGTTCGTCGGGCGATGGGAACGTG
>FWPV01016361.1_pt1 | contig 10457 bp, 8 predicted proteins | sample 2228371 | NCBI WGS metagenome assembly FWPV01 (sample SAMEA103939776, study PRJEB20133) | metagenome
CCCTATCAGGGAGAGGGCCGGGGTGAGGGTGGAACCACGTCGGGGACACCCTGACGGGTGCAGGTGGCCGGGGGCCAAGACTCCCCTCCCCGCGCCGGGGACACCCTGACGGGTGCAGGTGGGCCGGGGGAGGGGTTATTTTCGAGAGAGGTGCCATGACACGCTACATCATTCGCCGGCTCTTGCAGGCTGTTCCGTTGCTGTTCATCATCAGCGTGGTGCTGTTTCTCCTGATGCGTAGCTCCGGCGACCCCGTGGCGACGCTCGGTGGCCGGCGCAACCCCCGGCCCGAAGACCGGGAACGACTGACGCGCCTGCTGGGTTTGGACCAGCCCTTGTACATGCAGTATATCTACTGGCTCATCGGCAACGACTGGGCTTTGATTGACGTGGACGGCGACGGCGTGGCCGAGACCCCCGGCCAGCAGAAAGGCGTGCTGCGCGGCGAATTCGGCACCTCCCTGGTCGTCCGAGGCAAGCCAGCGATGGACGTCATCCTCGAACGCATCCCCTATACCCTGCTGTTGATGATCGTGTCGGAGGTGGTGATCATCTTCTTTTCCCTGGTCATCGGCGTCTTTTCGGCCCTGCGCCAGTACTCGCTCCTGGACCACCTGATCACCGGCCTCTCCTTCATCGGCTATTCGATGCCCATCTTTTTCGTGGCCCTGGTGAGCATGTACCTCTTTGCCGTCGAGTTCAAAAGCTGGGGATTGCCCTATCTGCCCACTGGGGGTGTGTTCGAGCCGCAAGAGGGCAATACACCAGCGCAAATAGCCCTCCACCTGGTCCTGCCGGTGACGAGCATCGCCGTGGTCAGCATCGCCGGGTATAGCCGTTTTGTCCGGGCCACCATGCTCGAGGTCCTCGGCGAAGACTATATCCGCACGGCCAAGGCCAAGGGCTTGCACAAGCGAACCATCATCTTCCTGCACGCCCTCAAGAATGCGTCCTTGCCTCTGGTCACCATCGTGGGATTGGACATTCCCATGCTCCTGGGTGGAGCCGTCGTCACCGAGCGCATCTTCGCCTGGCCCGGCACGGGCCGTCTGTTCCTGGACCACGTGTCCCGGGGCGATACGCCGGTGGTCATGGGCATCCTGATGCTGATCGCGGTCGCCGTCATCATCTTCCAACTCCTCACCGACATCACCTACGCCTGGCTGGACCCGCGCATCCGCTACACCTAGAGAAGACCCTTCGGGTTTCCCCAACCCGAAGGGTCTCAGGAGAGTCCAATGAGTACAGACGAAGCAGTAATCTCTGCCCCCCGGCTCGCGATGGACGAGCTGGAAGCCCCGCCGTTGACCCTGCGTCAGTTGACCTGGCGGCGCTTCCGGCGGCACAAGATGGCCATGTTCGGCACCGTGATGCTCGCCCTGTTGATCGCCTATTCCTTCGGGGGCGCGTTGTTCTTCACCGAGGATTACGCCAACCTGACCGATACTTCCCTGCGGCTGCAACCGCCCTCGCGCGAGCACCTCTTCGGCACCGATACGGTGGGCCGCGACATCCTGGCCCGCACCATCTACGGCGGGCAGATCTCGCTGCTGATCGGGCTGACGGCCATGCTCGTGGAGGTGATCGTGGGGGTGTTGATCGGCGCGGCGGCCGGCTACTACGGCGGCTGGCTGGATGCCTTGTTGATGCGGTTCACCGAGGCGGTGTTCGTTATCCCTTCCATCTTTTTGCTCATCGTCATGGCCAAGACGTTCGGGACCCAGATACCCGACATCAACCTGCTGGGCCGGACCTTTAGCGGGAGCGTGATCGTGGTCGTGTTGATCATCGGGCTGACGAGCTGGATGTACCTGGCCCGCATCGTGCGCGCCCAGTTCATCTCCCTCAAGGAGCGCGAGTTCATCCTGGCGGCCCGGGCCACCGGCACGCCGGCCCTCCAGGTCATCTTTGGCCACATCCTGCCCAACACCATGGCCCCGATCATCGTCTCGGCCACGCTGAGCATCGCCGCCGCCATCCTGTCCGAGTCGTACATCAGCTTCCTGGGCATGGGCGTGCAGCCCCCGACCGCCACCTGGGGCAACATGCTGCAAACCGCCTCCTCCGACTTTACCAAGATCCAAGACGCCCCCTGGTTCTGGGTGTTTCCGGGCCTGCTGATCGTGTTGACCGTGCTGAGCATCAACTTTGTGGGGGACGGCCTGCGCGATGCCCTCGACCCCCGCAGCCGGGCGGCGTAGGGGGGAGCCTGATGAGTAACGCGATCCTGCTCCAGGTCCAGGACCTGCGCACGCGGTTCCACACGCCCGAAGGGACGATCTATGCGGTGAACGGCATCTCCTACACGTTAAACGAGGGCGAGACCCTGGCCGTGGTGGGCGAGAGCGGCTGCGGCAAATCCGTCAGCATGATGTCCATCCTGGGGCTGATCCCCATTCCCCCGGGCGAGATCGCCAGCGGAAGCGCCCTGTACCGGGGCCAGGACCTGCTCCGCATGTCCGAGGCCGAACTGGAACGCGTGCGAGGCAAAGAGATCGCCATGATCTTCCAGGACCCGATGACCGCGCTGAACCCGGTGCTGACCATCGGGCGGCAGATGACGGAGGCGCTGGACCGGCATCTGGGCATGAATCGGCAGCAGGCTCACCAGCGCGCGGTGGAACTGTTGGAGATGGTGGGCATCCCCAGTGCCCGCGACCGGCTGCGGGACTACCCACACCAGTTCTCCGGCGGCATGCGCCAGCGGGTCATGATCGCCATGGCCCTGTCTTGCCTGCCCAGCATCCTCATCGCCGATGAGCCGACCACCGCCCTGGACGTGACCATCCAGGCCCAGATCGTGGAGCTGGTCGTCCGGCTGCGCAAACAGGTGGGCCTGGCCATGATCTGGATCACCCACGACCTGGGCGTGGTGGCCGGCCTGGCGGACCGCGTGAACGTGATGTACGCCGGCTTGATCGTCGAGGAGGCCCGCGTGGATGACCTGTACGATAACCCCCGCCACCCCTACACGTTGGCCCTCCTGGCTGCCTTGCCGCGTGTGGACCGGCGCCGCGACCGACGATTGAAATCCATCCCCGGCGCACCGCCCAACCTGCTGGTCGAACCGCATGGCTGTCCCTTTGCTCCCCGCTGTGAGTTCGCCATCGAACGTTGTCGAGCCGAGACCCCGCCGCTGACGCCTGTGGCGCCCGGCCACCAGGTTGCCTGCTGGGTGGACATTGTTACCGGAGCAGCACGATGAACCCGTCGGAGCCACCCCTGGTCATCGTCGAACACCTGACGAAGCACTTTCCCATCACCCGGGGCATCGTGATCCAGCGTCGGGTGGGCGCGGTGCAGGCCGTGGACGATGTCTCGTTCACCATCGCCCGGGGCGAGACCCTGGGGCTGGTCGGTGAGAGTGGCTGCGGCAAGACCACCGTCGGCCGCACCATGCTCGGCCTCTACCCGGCCACCAGCGGCACCGTGATCATTGACGGTCACAACGTGCACCAGGCCCGGGGCCGCGAGCTGATGGTCATCCGGCGCAAGGCCCAGATCATCTTTCAGGACCCCTTTGCCTCGCTCAATCCCCGCTGGACGGTCAATGCCATCGTCAGCGAGCCGATCCGCGTGCACAAGCTCTATCGCAGCGCGCAAGAACGGTCGGAACGGGTTCAGGAGTTGCTGGAACTGGTGGGACTGAACCGTCGCCTGATCAATCGCTTCCCCCACGAGTTCTCCGGGGGGCAGCGGCAGCGCATCGGCATCGCCCGGGCCCTGGCCTCCGACCCCCTGTTCATCGTTTGCGACGAGCCGATCTCGGCGTTGGACGTCTCGATCCAGACCCAGGTCGTCAACCTGCTGGAAGACTTGCAGGATCGGTTCGGCCTGACCTACCTCTTTATCGCCCACGACCTGAGCATGGTACGGCACATCTGCACCCGCGTGGCGGTGATGTACCTGGGCGTGATCGTGGAGCTGGCCGACCGCAACGAGCTATACGAAAGCCCGCTGCATCCTTATACCCGCTCACTCCTTTCCGCCGTGCCGGTCCCCGATCCCAAGGCCGCGCGCCAGCGTCAACGCATCGTCCTGGAGGGGGATGTGCCCAGCCCGATCAACCCGCCCGGCGGCTGTCGCTTCCACACCCGCTGCCCCATCGCCATGGACCGCTGCGCCGCCGAACGGCCCGAGTGGCGCGAGTTGGGCAGCCATCACTTTGTCGCCTGTCACCGGGCCTGAGAGGAAATTTCGGACGCAGATTTCCGCAGATATACGCAGATAGTCTTGAAAAATCAGTGTAAATCTGCGTGTATCTGCGTCCTATCAAGTCGTCGGTTTGCCTGCCCGGTTGGGTTGACCGGGAGGCGAAGCTTCGTTAGGCAGTACGAGGGTAACGATATGGCAACGTTGGACGTGGTGCTGGCGCACGGCCGGCTCGTGGATGGCTGCGGGAACCCCTGGTTCCGGGGCGACGTGGGCATCCAGGCGGGCCGGATCGCCCAGATCGCCCCGCCGGGCACGCTGAAAGGCCGCCAGACCATTGACGTCGGCGACCGCCTGGTCACGCCCGGCTTTATTGACATCCACACCCACTCCGACCTCAGCATTCTGGTGAACCGCCGCGCCGAGAGCGCCGTCCGGCAGGGCGCCACCACGCATATCATCGGCAACTGCGGGATGTCCCCGGCCCCGGTGAGCGAAGAACACCAGGCCGAGATGCGGAACTACTGGGGCCGCATCTCGGAGCAACCGGAGGTCACGTGGGCCTGGCGCACCTTCGGCCAGTACCTGGATGCCCTGGCGAGCGGGGGCCTGGCCCTCAACGTCGGCTCCCTGGCCGGGCACGCCGCGCTGCGCATGGCCGTCATGGGCCTTGACGCGCGCGCCCCCACCGCGTCCGAGCTGGCGCGCATGAAGGAGTTGCTGGCAGAGGCGATGGCGGCCGGCGCATTTGGGCTGTCCACCGGCCTGGTCTATCCCCCGGGCTGCTTTGCCGATACCGCCGAGATCATCGCCCTGTGCCGCGTGGTTGCCCGCTACCACGGGCTGTACGCCTCCCACATCCGGGGCGAGCGGGAGACGATCCTGGACGCCGTGGCCGAGGCCATCCGCATCGGGCGAGAGGCCGGTGTGCCGGTGCAGATCTCGCACAACGCGCCCAAGTTCGGCGCGCCGTGTGACGCGGCGGCCAACCTGCGGCTGGTGGAGGAGGCCCGGGCGCGGGGGCAGGACGTGACCGTGGACAACGACCTGCACACCGATCTAGGCCCGCCGTTGACCGGTGGCCTGCCCCAGGACATCCAGGAGCGCCCCGTCGCCGAGATCGTCGCCCTGCTCCGCGACCCAGATTCGCGACGCCACATCCGCGAGGAGATCGTCCTGGACCGCCGGCCCGCCTTTGGCCCGGCCGGGCTGCTCAAACACGGCCAGTGGCAGCGCATCACCATCCTGCGCGCCCCCCACAGCCCCCAGGCCGTCGGCCAGACCGTGGCCGCCCTCGCCCGCGAGCGCGGTCAGGACCCCTTTGACACGTACCTGGACCTCATCGTCGAGAACGGCCACGACGCAGAGGCCATCTTTGACTACATTGATGAGGCCAACATCCGCACCCTGCTCCGGCATCCGGCGGTCATGATCTGCTCCGACGGGCAGGCGTCGGCCCCCTACGGCTTTCTCGGCGACCCGCAGACCTATTGCCCATGCAGCTATGGCGAGTTCCCCGGCGTGTTCGAGCGATATGTGCGCGACCAGGCGGTGCTGACCCTGGAAGAAGCGGTTCGCAAGATGACCTCCTTCCCGGCCCAACGCCTGGGGCTGATGGATCGGGGCGTGCTGCGGCCCGGCGCCTGGGCCGACGTCGTCGTCCTGGATCTGGCGCGCATCCGCGACCGGGCGACCAATCTCTATCCGCACACCTACCCCTTTGAAAATTATCCCCATCGCTACCCGGAAGGGATTGATTACGTCCTGGTCAACGGCGTCCTGGTCGTCGAGGATGGAGAGCACACCGGGGCCTTGCCGGGCCAAATCCTGCGAAAACCAGTTTTGGAGGGAACACGATAATGACCACAGACCCTATGCCCATCATCGAGGTGCGCGGTACGCACCGCGAGGTGGGGCAGCAGATCGGCGAGAGCCTGCGCCCACTGGTGCAGGCAGTCACAGCCCAATCGCGCGAGGACCTGCCGCCGGGCGTCGCCTGGGAGGACGTGCGGCAGCAGGGCCAGCGTTATCTGGCCGCGAGCCGGGCGGTCTATCCCCAGTTCGTCGCCGAGCTGGAGGGGATCGCCGAAGGGGCCAATGTGTCTTTCGAGGAGCTTTTCCTGGTCATGTGTGAGGAGCTGTGGGCGCCGGCCGCCTGGCGCGGCTGCACCGATTTCGCCGCCCGGGGCCGGGCCACCGTGGACGGCGCGACCCTGCTGGCCCACACCAACGACCGTCCCCCCCAGACGGAGGACGAGATGGTGATCCTCAAGGTGCAGGCCGGGGATGAACCCGAGTTCCTGGGCGTCTCCACCGGCGGCGTGGGCTATAGCGCCGGCTTTAACGCCGCCGGCATCGCCCTCACCGGCAACGAACTCGCCTGCAACGACATCCGGCCCGGCGTGCCCCGTACCCTCATCGTCCGGGCCATCCTGGCCGCCCGGCGGTTGGGCGAGGCCCTGGACGCCTGCCTGCTGCCTCAGCGCGCCTCCAACTATAACAACATCATCGCCGACGCCTATGGCGAGGTCTATAGCATGGAAGGCTCGGCCACCGATTGTGAGGCCATCTACATCGCCGACGACATCCTGGCCCACGCCAATCACTACATCAGCCCGGCCATGCGCCTGTACGAGGCCGACCGCAACGCCATCGGCAACTCGATCCTGCGGCACAACCGGGCCATGCGCCTGCTGCGCGAGAACCTGGGCCACCTGTCGCCGACGCGGTTCCAGAAGCTGCTGGCCGACCACGCCAACTACCCGGCCTCCATCTGCAAGCACGATGGCGACTCGGTGACGGTGTTCAGCATGATCGTCAATCCGGCCGAGCGCCGGGCCTGGATCGGGCGCGGCCGACCGTGCCAGACCACCTACTACGAATATACCCTGACCCCCTGGACTCCGCCGGCCGACTGGCCGCGCGATCAGACCGGATAGACCCTTCGGGTTTCCCAAACCCGAAGGGTCTAATGAGGGTATTGCCGTGGCGCATCCCGTATTGGACCTGGAAACCCTGTTGCGCGTCCCCCACGTGGCGGCCGACGCCGGGTTCGACGTGAATGGCACACGGCTCGCCTTCTCCTGGAACGTCACCGGCCAGTGGGAGATTTACGTATTGCCCCTGGACGGCTCGGCGGAGCCACAGCCGATCACCAGCGGGCCGGGGGCCAAGTTCGCGCCCCAGTGGTCGCCCGATGGGCGGCATCTGGCCTACGTTCTGGATCGGGATGGCAGCGAGGCGTATGACCTCTACGTCTGCGATTGCGCCACCGGCCAGCAGGTCAACCTGACGCCCGATACCCCGGAGGCCATTCAGCCCCACTTTCACTGGTCGCCAGACGGTCAGCAGATCGCTTTCCTCTCCGACCGGTCCGGCCATTTCGACACCTACGTCATGCCAGCGACCGGTGGCGCGGCCCGGCCGGTGCTCTGCACCCCATACCCGGACCAGGAGGTGCGCTGGTCGCCATGTGGGCAGTGGCTGGCCGTCGTGGCCCAGGCCCAGGGCCAGGATGATTGGACCTTCCTCGTCCCGGCCGAAGGCGGGGAGCCACGCATCGTGAGCCTGGGGGCCGGCCCCATCTGCGCCAAAGACTGCCGCTGGTCGCCCGTGGGCGGCCCCCGGCTGGCCTTTGCCTCCAATGTCCACGGCTGGTTCGACATCGGCCTCTACGAGCTGACCACCGGCGCGATCACCTGGCTGACGGCGGGAGCGGGCGACAAGGAAGCGCCGGCCTGGTCTCCTGACGGCCGGAAACTGGCCTGCGTCGTCGGCCACGGCCCCACCCATCAGTTGGCCCTGCTGGACGTGGACGGCGGCCGCATGGAGACGTACCAGATCGCGCCCGGCGTCCACTACCGTCCGGCCTTCACCCCAGACGGCCGGGGCGTGATCTTGGGCTTTGACAATCCAGCGCACCCCTGTGACCTGTGGTATTTGTCCGTGGACGATGGCTCGTTGCGCCCACTCACGCATTCCCTGCCGCCAGCGTTGCGCGACGCACCGTTCGTCCTGCCGGACCAGGTCTGCTATCCCAGCCTGGACGGTGCGCGCGTGCCGGCCCTGCTCTACCGCCCCCCGGCCCACGCGCGCAACCGGGGCGCGCCGGCGGTGGTCTATGTCCACGGCGGCCCCAACTGGTTGGCTCAGGTGACCTGGGACCCGCTGGTGCAGCACATGGTCAGCCGGGGTTGGGTCGTGCTGGCTCCCAACTATCGCGGCTCGACCGGCTACGGACGCGCGTGGCAAGAGGCCAACCGCCAAGACCTGGGCGGCGGCGACACGCAGGACGTGGTGGCCGGCGCGGATTATCTGGTGGCGCAGGGCCTCGCTGATCCGGGCCGCATCGCTGTGACGGGCCGTAGTTGGGGCGGCTACCTGACCATGACCGCCCTGACGCGCTACCCCGACCGCTGGGCCGGGGGTTCGGCGGTGGCCCCGTTCCTCAATTGGTTCACCGGCCACGCCCAGGCGCGGGCGGACCTGCAGCACTGGGACCGGGAGAACATGGGTGACCCGGAGCACGACCGCGAGCGATATCGCGAGCGTTCGCCCTTTTTCTTCCTGGACCGCGTCGCCGCGCCGGTGCAACTGATCTGTGGCGCGCACGACGTGTATTGCCCGGCCACTGAGTCCATCCAGGCCCGGGACCGGCTGCTTGAGCTGGGCAAATCCTGCGATCTGGTGCTCTACCCCGACGAGGGCCACGTTTTCCTCCAGACCGAGAACGTGGTGGATGCCGAGAAGCGTCGAGTGGCTTTCCTGGCGAGGGTGCTGGATCGGTCGCCATGAGCTACGCACACCGCAAAGAAAATGGGATGCGCGGCAAGCTCACACGCGAAGCGTGCCCCACAAAAGGCCCCCTCTCCCTACGAGGGAGACACCCTGACGGGTGCAGGTGGCCGGGGTGAGGGTGGCCCCCTTGCCCTACGAGGGAGACACCCTGACGGGTGCAGGTGGCCGGGGTGAGGGTGGAAACCGCCGCGCGCGGGCAAGCTGACACGCGAAGCGTGCCCTACGACGAGCCTATTTTCCGGTCAGTCGTCATGAACGCCGTTCACCGCAAAGCATGACCATAGTCCCCGTGGGGCCAGACCCTTCGGGTTTGGGAAACCCGAAGGGTCTACGCTCTATTTTCAGATCAGATACCTTAAGTTGCTCCTCAGATACAACCTCGGTCTGACGACACCTGGACTGCGGACGCACGAACCCGGCCAACCGGATCAGTCGTGGATTGAGACCTCAGCCCCATGCCAGACGACGAAACAGCCGGTACAATAGTGCTGTGTCCTGTATTCCGCAGATCGAACGACCGAGGCGCCCATGTCCCCTATCACCATCCTCATCGCCGATGACCACGCCAGCACGCGGGCGGCTGTGCGCACCATCCTGGAGCTGGAACCAGACCTCCGGATCGTCGGCGAGGCCAACAATGGCCTGGAGGCGCTGGCCGCCGTGCGCCATCTGGCCCCGGACGTCGTGCTGATGGACCACCACATGCCGCAGGTGGACGGCCTGGAAACCACCCGGCGGCTCAAGGCGCACTGGCCGCACGTGGCCGTGGTATTCCTGGCCGGCGAGGAAAGCGGTCGGCTGGCGGCCTATCACGCCGGGGCCGAGGCGTATCTGCTCAAGGATACGCCACCCGAAGTCCTCGTGACCACTATCCGCGCCGTGGCCCGGCGCCGACGCTGCGCCTTCGCGGACCCCCCGACGTTATCCGCCCCCGTCTCTCCGGCCATCGCTGCTTAGCAGCAGATTCGCCACACGGAAAACGTGGCTCAAAGCCAGGTCCCCCTCGATCTCATCCCCGATCTCTTGTCAGAATCCGCATTGGCGTGTATAATGTCTATGCGCAATCCGGCGCCCCGCGCGGAGGACGAGGTGATCGAGCAAGGACACGCCCCCGGTCAAGCTTCAGGAGCCGGGCACGGCACGCTGCCTCAGCCGCTGTTGGCGCGCACGCTGCATAATCTCCACCGGCTGATGCCGCACGAGCGCAGCGCGCTCCTGCTGGTGGAGGGGGCGGACAGGCTGTGCCTGATGGCTGCCCGGAATCTAGCGGCCAGCGTGGGCGTCACGTGGCTGGCCCCCCACCTCCTCTTGGCGCTCCAGGCCGGCCAGCCGGTGCCGCTGGACGCAGCGTTGCTGGCAGACCTGCCCGGCCTGGATGAGCTGGCCGATGGTCTGGCCGTGCCGCTGAGAGATGGCGAGACCATCATCGGCGCCCTGATCCTGACGGGGGCCGCGCCGCTGCCTCTCGACGATCTCGCGGCCCAGCGACTTCAGGCCTTCGCGGACCA
>FWPV01008205.1_pt1 | contig 10456 bp, 8 predicted proteins | sample 2228371 | NCBI WGS metagenome assembly FWPV01 (sample SAMEA103939776, study PRJEB20133) | metagenome
CGACAGCATCCATCGCGCATTCACCACCCGCCTGAAGTTCGATGCCGCAAGACTCTCCGGCAAGCCCGTCGAGGCAGCCGACGAAACCGTCAAGAACAACGTGCCGCTGAAGCTGTCCTTCGAGCCGATGCCGGCTGCTGCAGCTGCGCCGGCTCAGGCTGCGGAACCCGCAGAAAAGCAGTAGCTTCCGCCGCCGTCCTTCTTCGCCTCGTACATCGCCCGGTCGGCGCGCTCGATCAGGGCATCGACATTGCCGCCATGGTCGGGATAGATCGCGATGCCGATGCTGCAGGAAATGGCAAAGCGACCGGCCTGGAGCTCGAAAGCCCGGCTCAGCGCAGTGCTGATTTTCCTGGCAACGCCGGCAGCCTGTTCGAGGATATCCGGCAGCAGCACCAGGAACTCGTCGCCGCCGAAGCGTCCCACGACATCCGATTCGCGCAATGCCCCGCGCAGCCGCAGAGCCACAGCCTTCAGCAGCTCATCGCCCACGACGTGCCCCTTACTGTCGTTGACCAGCTTGAAGCCATCGAGATCGACAAAAAACAGGGCGAAACGGCTCCGGTTGCGGCGTGCCCGCAGCAGGTTGTTTTCCACCAGATCGATGAAGTGCTGGCGATTGGGCAGACCGGTCAGGCCGTCGAAACGCGCGAGGTCGCGGATTTTCTGCTCGAGGACCTTCTTCTCGGTAATGTCGTTGGCGTATCCGCTCCAGCAGATGGTGCCGTCCGGCTCCAAAGCCGGCAGATCCTGGGCCGAGATCCAGATCAGCCGGCCATCCCGCGCATGCATGCGGAACTCGCAATGCCAGGGCCGCAGTTCCGCCGCGGTCTGCAGGCTTTCCTCGAGGACGCGGTCGATGTCATCCGGGTGAATCATCGCCAGCACGCCTTCGGCATCGGCCAGCGCCTCGGCCGGCGTCACGCCGAGGATGCGCTGCATGCCCGAACTGACGTAGCGGTAGCGGAACACGCCCTCCGGACTGCGCTCGAGCTGATAGAGGAAGCCCGGCAGAAGGTCGGCAAAGCGGTCCAGCGAATCGATGATTTTTCCGGATTTTGACATTGCGAATTGTGCGGATCAGGCGCACCGATCACGGAATGTTCGGACGCCCATTATCGCCCGATCCGGCGCGGCCTCCGATATTCGCCGCGCATCCGGTTTCCGGCCCCTGCGTTCATGCGGTCTCGACGAAGGCGCTGCCGGCGCGCAGCAATGCCTCGATTTCACCGGCGCTGTATCCGATCTCCGCCAGCACCTCGCGGGTATGCTGGCCTTTTGCCGGCGAGGGCTGCTCCGCGGAAAAGAACTCGCCGTTGTAGCGCATCGGCGCCCCCATTGCGCGTGCGATCTCCGGCAAGCCGGTATCGAGCAGCGGCAGGCAGGCCGCCAGCGCGGGATCCGCCAGCACGTCGGCCACCGTGTTGATCGGGCCGCAGAGTATGTCGGCGGCCCGCAGCCGCTCCAGCCAGTATTCCGCGGGTTTCGACTTCAGCAAGGGCACGATGAGGGCATGCAGTGCCGCTCGGTTGCCGACGCGCCCGGCGTTGCTGGCAAACCGCCCGTCCTGCTCCAGCGCATCCAGCCCGAGGGCCGCGCAGAATTTTTTCCAGTGCGAATCGCGCAGTACCGCGATGGTGATGTAGCGGCCGCCGGCAACCTCGAAAGCGCCGGCCGGCGCGAGCAGGCTGTTCTGGTTGCCCTGGCGCGGCGGCAGCCGGCCCGTAGCCATGTGCTCGGTAAAGCCGCCGCACATCAGTGCTGCCGCAGCCGCCATCAGGCTCACGTCGATATGGGCGCCGCCCTCCCCGGTCAGGCGGCCATAAAGCGCCAGCAGCACCGACTGCACCGCATGGTTTGCCGCCGTCATGTCGATCAGCGGAAATCCCACCCTGAGCGGCGGGCCATCGGGTTCGCCCACCACGCTCATCACGCCGCTGACCGCCTGCAGGATGGTGTCGCTGGCCGGCAACTGCGCGTAGGCACCGTCCTGCCCGAAGCCCGAGATCGTGCAGTAAATGATGTCGGGCTTCAGTGCCTTGCAGCGCTCATGGCTGAAACCCAGCTTGGCCATCACGCCGGCGCGGTAATTCGAAATCACCACATCGGCTTTCGACACCAGGCGCTCGACGATGCGGCGGCCCTCCGCGTCGTTAAGGTCGATGCCGATATCGCGCTTGTTGCGGTTGAGCGCGACGAACTGCGGGTTGCCATGACGTCCCGGCACACCCTTGCCGGCGCTGCGCTGCCAGTCGCCTTCCTTGCGTTCGACCTTGACGACCTGCGCGCCCATGTCGCCCAGCAGCGTGGCGGCGTACGGACCCGCCACGCCCTCGGTCATGTCGACCACCCTCACGTTCTTCAGTATTTTTTTGCTCATGCCGAAAAGCCGCTCCCTTGTCACGTGCCTTGCCTGATGCTGCCCGCCTCTTGGGGTTTACCGCAAATACCGTTGTACGACATGCCCGGCCAGCGCCGCGACCGGCTCCGTCCAGCGGCCGGCTTCGCTCTGCCGGAAAATGCTGACATCCGGATACCAGGGGCTGTGCTGCAGCCCGAGATGCCAGTACCAGAGCAGCGTCGACGAGCGGGCCAGCAGCAGGCAGACCGGCTTGCCGAGGGCAGCCGCCAGATGGGCCGTGGTATTGCTGACCGTGACCACCACATCGCAGGCGTCGATCAGTGCGGCGAGGCCGTCGAGATCGCGAAAGTTGTCGATCTCGGACAGATGGGTCACGCGCTGCCCGGTCTTGCGGAACAGGGCTTCACGCTCGGCCGCGGTGTCGCCGTACTGCAGATCGACCGCGAGAATTTCATCGCGGCTGAGCAAGGGCAACAGTGCCTCCAGCGGCAGGCTTTTCCGGGCACCCAGCTCGGCATTGCGGCTGCCCCAGGAAATGCCGCAGATGATCTGCCCTTTGACCCACAGGCGCCGGCGCAGGAACTCAACGCGCGCACGGTCAGCCTGAAGATAGGCGCGGGGCGCCGCAGGCAAGCGACGACGCAGATACTGGCCAAGACTGCCGATGGCGATCTGCGCGTCACAACGGATATCGCCAAGGCGACCGACCGGCATAACTTCGAAATCCGGATAGGAACGCCGGAACAGCGGTACCAGGCGCTCATCGACGGCGACGATAACCCGGTCGGCCAATGCGCGCAGGTCCGGCAGCATGCCCGCAAAAAAGATCTGGTCGCCCGGCCCCTGCTCGCCCCAGACCAGCAGCGTTCCGCGCAGGGGCTTCCCGTCCCACTGCGCAACACCGGTGTTCAAACGATGCGGCGCATACTGGGCCGTCTGCCAGCGCCACTCGTATTCCGGCCATCCGCCCGCGAAATCCTCGAGCAGCAGTCTGCACAGGCCGAGGTTGCGATGCGCGTCCGCGTTCTGCGGGTCAGCGCACAGCGCAGCGACATAGTCCTGCTGCGCGCTCTGCCAGTTGCCGAGCTGCTGCTGCGCCACCCCCCGGTTCATCCAGGCCAGCGAATTTCCCGTATCGAGTTCCAGCGCCTGGTCATAACTGCGGATGGCTTCATCGATGCGGTCCAGGCGATACAGCGAAATGCCCCGATTGACCAGCACCTCCGCATGATCCGGTTGCAGCTGCAGCGCCATTGCGAAATCCGCCAGCGCGGCCTCGTGCTGCCCTAGCGCCTGCCGCAGCACGCCGCGATTGTTGTACGCAGCGACAAATCCCGGCGCCAGCGCGATCACCTCCGCGTAACGCTCAGCCGCCTCTTCGTAGCGGCCTGCATCCTGCAACAGTACCCCGAGGTTGTACTGCGCATCGACAAATCCGGGATCAATCGCGAGCGCTGCCTCGTAATCCTTCAGGGCCTCCGCGCGGCGTCCAAGATCCTTGTAAACATTGCCCCGGTTGCTGTGAGCCCCGGCGTGGCCGGAATCGAGCTCGATGGCGCGGCCGTATGCCGCGAGTGCGTCCTCCAACCGGCCGAGCAGCCTGAGCACGTTGCCCATGTTGGCGTGCACACCGGCATCCCCCGGATTCAGGCGGATGGCGCCTGCGAGAATCTGCTCCGCCTCCGCGAACCGCCCCTGCTGGGCGACCGCGAGCCCGAGCATGTGCTGAACGTCGAAGTCTGCGTCACCCGACGCGATGCTGCGCAAAGCCGCTTCGGCTGCCGCAAGCGCTCCGTTCTGCAGCAGCTGCAGGGCTTGATCAAACGAGGGGTTTTGCATGTAACCGTGAAGGATCGCGCAAGCTCATCGACGCATTCTGTCGAACTGGAAACAGAGAACCCGAATTATCCATCAATCACGGGAACCCGCTTCGGTCATGTGCCGCTGCCGCCCCCCCTCTTTCGACTATCGGCGCGAAAAACGCGCTGGACTTGGTCGCTCCAAGTTTGGCATTCTCTACGCGGCCTGCCGGCCAGCACTTGTAAACATGACCATGGGACTTCCACTTTGAGCTCCACCCCAGGATCCGCATTGCCGAACCGTCCGGCTGATGCCCCACTCGGCATTCATGATCTTGAAAATCACCTGTGGCAGGCCGCGAACATCCTGCGTGGCCCGGTGGACGCCGCGGACTTCAAGACCTATGTCTTTCCGCTGCTGTTTTTCAAGCGCATTTCCGACGTGCATGACGAGGAATACCGGGCAGCTCTGGACGAATCCGGCGGGGATGAGGAATACGCGCTGTTCCCGCAAAACTACCGTTTCCAGATCCCGAAAGACTGCCACTGGTCCGATGTACGCACTGTCACCACAAATGTCGGTCAGGCGCTGCAAACAGCCATGCGCGGCATCGAGAAAGCCAACCCGGAAACCCTCTACGGCATTTTCGGCGACGCACAGTGGACCAACAAGGATCGCCTGCCCGATGCGCTGCTGCGCGACCTGATCGAGCACTTCTCGCGCATCAACCTCGGCAATGCCGACGCCAAGGCCGACATCCTCGGCCAGTCCTATGAATACCTGATCAAGAAATTCGCCGACGCCACCAACAAAAAGGCCGGGGAGTTCTACACCCCGCGCACGGTGGTGCGGCTGATGGTCAACATCCTCGACCCGCGCGAGGGCGAATCGATCTACGACCCGGCCTGCGGCACCGGCGGCATGCTGCTCGAAGCCATCCACCATGTTCACGAAAACCACGGTGATGACCGCACGCTGTGGGGCAAGTTGTTTGGTCAGGAAAAGAACCTCACCACCTCGGCCATCGCCCGCATGAACCTGTTCCTGCACGGCGCGGCGGATTTCCAGATCGTGCGCGGCGACACACTGCGTAATCCGGCCTTCTTCACCGGCGACAGCCTCGCCACCTTCGACTGCGTGATCGCCAATCCGCCGTTCTCGCTGAAAAAATGGGGTGAAGAGATCTGGAGCAGCGACCCCTACGGCCGCAACTTTGCCGGCATGCCGCCCGGCAAAAGCGGCGACTATGCCTGGGTGCAGCACATGATCAAGTCCATGGCGCCGAAGACCGGGCGCATGGCGGTGGTCTTGCCGCATGGCGCGCTGTTCCGCATGGGTGCGGAAGGCGCAATCCGCAAGAAAATCCTCGGCATGGACCTGCTGGAAGCCGTGATCGGCCTCGGCCCCAACCTCTTCTATGGCACCGGGCTGGCCGCATGCATCCTGGTGTTCCGCCATCGCAAGGCCAAGGACCGCAAGAACAAGGTGCTGATTCTCGATGCTTCCAAGGAATTCAAGACCGGCCGCGCCCAGAACGAACTGCTGCCCGAGCACATCGAGCGGATCCATGGCTGGTATCGCGACTACAAGGATGTCGAAGGGGTTGCCCGCGTGGTCACGCTGGACGAGATCGCCGGCAATGACCACAACCTCAACATCCCGCGCTACGTCGAACCCAAAGCAGCTACAGAAACCCTCAGCGTTGAAGAAGCCATGGCACGGCTCAAAGAAAGTGCGGATGCTGCATTTGCGGCTGAAGAGAAGCTGATTGCCATCATGAAGCGGGAAGGACTGCTGTCATGAGCAACCGCATCACCCAGCAACAACTCGAATCCTATCTGTGGGGTGCAGCCGTATGATGGGACAGTAGGAAATGAATGAAAGTCGCATCACCCAATCTCAGCTCGAGTCCTATCTCTGGGGCGCGGCGACGCTGCTGCGCGGGCTGATCGACGCGGGCGACTACAAGCAGTTCATCTTCCCGCTGCTGTTCTACAAGCGGCTGTGCGACGTGTTTGACGAAGAAACGCAGATCGCACTGACCGAATCCGGCGGCGACAAAAATTTCGCCGATTACCCGGAGAACCACCGCTTCCAGGTCCCGCCCGAAGCACACTGGCGCGAAGTGCGCCAGGCCGCCAAAAACGTCGGCCGGGCGCTGCAGAACGCCATGCGCGCCATCGAAACCGCCAACCCCGACAAGCTCTACGGCATCTTCGGTGATGCGCAGTGGACCAACAAGGATCGCCTGTCGGACGCCATGCTGCGCGATCTGGTTGAACATTTCTCCTCGCTGGAACTGACCATCGCCAACCTGCCCGAGGATGAACTGGGCCAGGGTTATGAATACCTGATCAAGAAATTCGCCGATGACTCCGGCCACACCGCCGCCGAGTTCTACACCAACCGCACGGTCGTGCATCTGATGACCGAGATGCTGCAGCCGCAGCCCGCGGAAAGCATCTACGACCCGACCTGCGGCTCCGGCGGCATGCTGCTCTCGGCCATCACCCACCTGCGCCGGCAGAACAAGGAATGGCGCAACGTCCGGCTCTACGGTCAGGAACGCAATCTGATGACCTCGTCGATTGCGCGCATGAACTGTTTCCTGCACGGCATCGAGGATTTCCGCATCGAGCGCGGCGACACGCTGTCCGAACCCAAGCTCGTCGAGGCCGACCGCTTGATGCGTTTCGATGTAGTACTCGCCAACCCACCCTATTCCATCAAGCAGTGGGACCGCGAAGCCTTTGGCTCCGATCCCTGGGGCCGCAATCTCTATGGCACGCCGCCGCAGGGCCGTGCCGACTACGCCTTCTGGCAGCACATCATCCAGAGCATGTCTCCGAAGACCGGGCGCTGCGCGATCCTGTTCCCGCACGGCGTGCTGTTCCGCCAGGAAGAAGCCGAGATGCGGCGCAAGCTGATCGAAGCCGACCTGATCGAATGCGTGCTCGGCCTCGGCCCCAACCTCTTCTACAACTCGCCGATGGAAGCCTGCGTGGTGATCTGCCGCAGCACCAAACCCAAGGCCCGGCGCAACAAGATCCTGTTCATCAACGCCGTCAATGAAGTCACGCGCGAGCGCGCTCAGAGCTTCCTGACCGACGATCACCTTGAACGCATCGTCAAAGCCTACCAAGCGTTCAAGGACGAACCCGGCTTCACCCGCGTGGCGACGCTGGAAGACATCCGCGCCAAGGACGGCAATCTGAGCATCCCGCTTTACGTCGCCCCGGCGACCGAAGCCCGCCAGGACCAGCCCGGTTATGCTGCCGGCAACGGCGACGCCCTGCCCGACGCCATCCGGGCCTGGCTGGACAGCTCGCAGCAGGTACGGGCTGCGCTGAACGCATTGCTCGCGGATGGCCCGCCCCGTAACAAAGCCTGATCCCGGGCTTGTTTTTGAAACAAAAAAGGGGTATTTTTTGTTTCAAATCAGCCATGGCAAAACATAAAAAATCTGTTGATAATCAAGTACTTAGCAGAATAAAGGCTAAGCGAGGGGGTTGGGTTTTCACTCCCACGGACTTTGTCGACCTCGGCAGCCGCACTGCAGTGGGCCTCGCGCTGATGCGCCACGCCCGTGCCGGCACCATCCGCAAACTGGCCCGCGGCCTCTACGACGTGCCCCGCACACACGCCCAATTCGGCAAGCTGGCGCCTGACACGGACGCCATCGCCAACGCCCTCAAAGGCCGCGATGCCATCCGCTTGCAACCTTCCGGCGCCTACGCCGCCAATATCCTCGGTCTTTCCAACCAGGTACCTGTGCGCCTGGTATTCCTGACCGACGGCCCCAGTCGCCGCGTCAAAATCGGCAAACAGGAAATCGTGCTCAAGCAAACCACTCCGCGCAACATGGCCACCGCCGGACGCATCAGCGGCACGGTGATCCAGGCCCTGCGCTGGCTCGGACAGCGCCATGTCGATGACGACACCATTGCCAAACTGCGCCGCAACCTGAAACCGCAGGACAAAATCACGCTGCTGCAGGACGCGTCGCTCGCGCCAGCATGGATAGGCGCGATCTTTCACCAGCTCGCGAAAGCGCCGCAGTAACCATGGACGCCTATCTCGCGCTTGCAGCACACGATCAGCGCATCGCGTGCCAGCAGGCCGGGGCGCAGTTGCGCCTGAATGCGGCCAGCATCGAAAAGGATTTCTGGGTGTGCTGGACGCTGCGCGAACTGTTCAACCTGCCGGGCTGGGGACCGCACCTCACCTTCAAGGGCGGCACCTCGCTGTCGAAAGCGTGGCGACTGATCGACCGCTTTTCCGAGGACATCGACGTCGTCATCGACCGTCAACACCTCGGCTTCGGTGGCGAACACAGCCCGGAGCAGGCACCCAGCCGCAAGAAACAGCGCGCCGCGATCGATGCGCTGCGCACAGCGGCGCAGGAACAGATCCGCACCTCACTGCATCCGGCACTGCAGGCGATCATCGCCACCAAACTTCCGGCCGGTGCCACCTGGCGACTCGAAGCCGATCCCGGCGATGCCGACCAGCAGACCCTGCTGTTTCATTACCCGACGGTATTCGGTGCCGGCGACTATGTGCCGCCCCGCGTCAAGATCGAACTCGGCGCCCGCTCCGACATCGACCCGGCGGAGCAGCCCGAAATCGCAGCCTATCTCGCTCAACCCTACCCGGACCTGCTCAAGCCCGCCCGCTTCAGCGTGCGCGCAATCGCGCCGCGACGCACCTTCTGGGAAAAGGTCATGCTGCTGCATGAAGAAACGTATCGCCCCTCCGAAAAGAAACGTGCCGCCCGCCTGTCGCGTCACTATTACGACGTGTACTGCCTGATCCAGCGCGGCGTCGCCGAACAGGCACTGGCCGACACCGGCCTGTTCGACCGCATCGCCGCGCACCGCGAAGTGTTTTTCCGCTACTCGTGGATGAACTACGGCACGCTGAAACCCGGCACGCTGCGACTGATGCCCTTGCGCGAGCAGGTCAGCGACTGGCAAAGCGATTACGAGCGCATGCGGGAAACCATGTTTTTTGGCGAAGCTCCGGAATTTCTCGACATTCTGATGGTGATCGAGAAATTCGAGCAGCGCTTCAATGCGGCGGCGGCATGACCACGACGACCGGATTATGAGGATGATCAACCGCCACCATGACCGGCATGATGGCCGCCATCATTGCCACTATCATGATGACGATGACCACGTATCCGTTGAAATCCGCGACCAGAACCACAGACAGCAATGAACAAAAATATCAATAAAAACAATAACTTACAAAACATCACTATCAACCCGGGGTGGGCGAAGCTGCCACTGTTCGACCGCTCGACATGGCAGCGGGTGAAGTTCGGCGATGTCGTCGCCAACGTCAACGACACCGAACGCGATCCGCAGGGCGCGGGCATCGAGCGCTTCATCGGGCTGGAACATCTGGAGCCCGGCTCGCTGCACATCCGCAGCTGGGGCAATGTTGCGGACGGCACCACCTTCAACCGCCGCTGCCGTCCGGGACAGGTGTTGTTCGGCAAGCGCCGTGCTTACCAGCGCAAGGTCGCGGTGGCGGATTTCGACGCCGTGGTATCGGGCGACATTTATGTCTTCGCACCAAAAAATGATCGGCTGCTGCCGGAACTGCTGCCCTTCCTGTGTCTGTCGGAGCGTTTTTTCAAGTTCGCGGTCGAGACTTCGGCCGGCTCGCTGTCGCCGCGCACCAACTGGAGCAGTATCGCCAACTTTGAATTCGACCTGCCGCCGCTCGACCAACAGCGCCGCATCGCGGAAATTTTTTGGGCGGAAAATGAAGTTGAGCAATCACAAATTACGGTTGCTAGCGCAACAAAAAGCCTCCTAAGTGCCCATGTTGAATCGAAGCTTGATGAGCTTTTTCGCGGAACATGCGACCGGTTATCAAATTTGTGGTCGAAAAGCCCGGACAGCGGTTGCTCTGCCCCACCAAGCAGTATTGAAACCGGACATTTTGTTTTGTCACTTACAGCGTTATCGAGCACTGGATACCTGCAAGGAAATTTGAAACCAGTAGAACCAACGCACAAAATGCTTGGCGCAAAGTTATCCAAGGGAGATTTTCTGATTTCACGATCGAATACATCTGAACTGGTCGGTCTAGTTGGAATCTTTAATGAAGAACGGGAAGATGTTTCATTTCCAGACACTATGATGCGGATGCACGTGGATGAAAAAAAACTGCTTAAACCGTTTCTCGAACTCGTTCTAATATCTACACGCGGCAGAAAACATATGATGCGATCTGCCGCAGGCACCAGCGGAAGCATGAAAAAAATCAACAGACAGACCC
>FWPV01016362.1_pt1 | contig 10456 bp, 8 predicted proteins | sample 2228371 | NCBI WGS metagenome assembly FWPV01 (sample SAMEA103939776, study PRJEB20133) | metagenome
GATCTTAATAGCGCAGGATTGCTCCTATGCTGCCTAACCTGTCAAGCTGTTCAGTCGAAAGAATAACCTCCACGTCGCCGCCGCTGCGCATGACCTGGTTGACCAGCAGGTCAACCACATCATAGACCTTTTCGACATCTTCTTCGCCGTTGCACACCTCTTCTGGCCGGGTTGTCAGCCATCCGGTGCTTTTACAGCGGTAAGCGTTCTTACGGAAGCCATCACTGATCAACAGGGTTTGCACGCGCCCTTCGTTTACCGCGGCGATCGTAGCTTCCAGGCCAACGACTGCCCCGCCGGCTTTCGCGTTCAGGTCTTCCAGGCGCCCTACCAGGCGCTTTTCCCGTTCCGCTTCAGCCTGCATGCCCAGTTCCAGGGCGCGCGTACGTACGTCGTTGTGGGTGGCTGTCATGCTCATCGGGAAGGTTCCCATCACCAGGCTTTGCCAAGCTTTAGGCAGTTGATGGACGAAAAGCTTGACATTTTCATCCGTTCCGCCCACCAGCACCCGGCGGACATGGTTAGCTTCGAAGAAGTGGACCGAGAAGTCGACTGCCTCCTTGATGTTGCGGTCAACAACTTCATCGACCGTCCGGCTGGCTGCGCTGGCTCCTCGCCGCCCAGGGACGGTGGAACCACCCGCACCGTGTTTCGCACGTTTCACATTTTCTCCGAGGACGCCCTCCTGTTCGCGAAGTTCTCCCATGTGAAAGAAAAATAAACGAGCGCCTTGTTTATCGACCAGCACGACCCCATATCCCCCATAATTGTCTAGCAGGGCAGCCAGCGGTTTAACGCTCGGCCGGTCGCTGATGTGGACAAGGTTGCGTACCGGAACTGCCAGCGGGTAGGCGCGGAAGAAATCTTTGGCGCTGCATGAGAAGACTGCTACGCCTCGCCCAGACCAGTTGTAACTGTGCTCAAAGAACTTCTCGATGTTTTCAACGTCTTTGGTCAGATTAATGTCTTTGATCATGCTGCGCAGGCGGAGTTTATGCGTGTCCGCGTTACCCTCCGATGGGTCTGTGTTCAGATAGACACTGAGCACAGGCTCTGTAGTGGTGAAGACCAACAGTTCCCGTAGGTCGTTCTCAGACAACATAGCAACCTCCTATTTGGTTTTTAAAGTGAGATAGGCATGCCTCTCTTTATGGGCGTTTATCGAGTGTTACAGTCACCTCCTTTTGTTCGTTGCCGCGAAGAATGGTCAACACCAGGGTGTCGCCCGGGCTTTTGTTTTCCATCAGGTAGGCTAGCAGGTCGCCAAACACGCGCACCGGGCGCCCGTCGGCGGCGATAATCAGGTCGCCGCCAGCGAGTAAGTTTGGAACATCGGTTGGACGGTTCCCGGCAATCAGCCCGGCCCGGTCAGCCGGCCCACCCGGGACAACTTGCAGAACGTACGCGCCGGAAGCCTGGGGCAGCTTCAAAATTTCCTGCTCGAGGAGTGAGATCTCCTCGCGACTGCTTACACCCAGGTAGGGATAGTCATAACTGCCTGTTTCGATTAACGCCGGCACAACCCTTATGACAATGTTGCTCGGGATGGCGAAACCGATCCCGCTGTTACTGGGCTCACCGGTAATTGTGGAATTGGTGGTGCGGATGGCCCGGTTTACCCCGATTACCCGGCCTTTTAAGTCGATTAACGGCCCGCCTGAGTTGCCAGGATTGATGGCAGCATCTGTTTGGATAATCCCACCGGCGCTGAAGAAGGTTCCATCTTGAGTCTGGCGTAAAGATTCGAGTGTCCGCCCGCGCGCCGAAACGATCCCCAATGTCATGGTGCCGCTTAAGCCAAACGGATTACCGATCGCGATGACGGTTTGCCCGACCTTTAATTGATCCGAGTTGCCAACTTCCAGGGGAAACAGTGCTTCAGCCGGTGCGTCAACCTCAATTACAGCCAGGTCAGAATCCAGGTCAGTGCCGATTACCTTGCCGCGGACCTTTAAACCCGATGGAAAGGCAACTTCCAATTCCTGAGCCTCTTCAACCACGTGATAGTTCGTGACAATGTGCCCTTCTTTATCGAAAACAAAGCCTGAACCCAGGCCAGACCCCATCGATCCATATACCCGGATGGAAACGATACCCGGATTGACACGCTCATACAGCGAAGTTAGCAGCGTATCCTGGTATTCCAAGTCGAGAGGCTGCTCGGGAAGCGGGGCGTTTGATGGCGGCGTGATGACAATGGTGACAGGGGCAGGAGACTGGCTGCCGCGGTTGGTCGAAGCACCCGAAACCTGGCAGGCCAGGCTGGTCAGGGCCAAAATGGCGATCAAAAGAAACCAGGGTTTGAATTTATTCATAATTGCCTTCCATAACACTAAAAGAGTCGACAACGGCCGAAGATGCGCTAAGATCAGCGAGACCGGGCCAGCTCTTCGAAGAGCCTGCGTTGTTCAGGGGTAAGCTGGCGTGGAATCTGTACTTTGACTCTCGCGAAGAGGTCTCCGCGCTGGCTGGGCGTGCGCAGGTGTGGCATTCCCCGCCCATTCAGGCGAAATGACTGGCCGGGCTGTGTCCCAGGAGGGATGGTCAGCATCACCGCGCCGTCTGGGGTGGAAACCCGGGTTTCGCCTCCTAATACGGCGGTATAGAGATCAATGTTGATATCGGTATACAGATCATCTCCCTTTCTTTCGAACCTGGGGTCGGGAATCACCTCAATTACCAGGTACAGGTCGCCCGGGCGCCCGTCTGGCCCGGTTGGGCCGGCTCCACTCATGCGGACCTTGGTTCCGTTCCGGGCGCCGGGCGGGATTTTCATTTGCAAGCGACGGCCATCCACTGTTACCGTGCGCTCGGCGCCGTGGTAGGCCTCATCAAAAGTGATCTGTACATTTTGCTGGTATGTGGCCGGTTGGGCCTGGCGCGTCTGACTGCGTGTGCGCGTTCCAACCCCTCCTGGCATTCCACCACCACCAAAAATGGCCTGGAAGAAGTCAGAAAAGCCTTCGAAGCGCCCCCCAAGCAAATCCTCAAAACCGCCAAACGGCCACGACTTCTTCGTCGGACAGGTTGCTGGTGTGCAGACGTGTGCTCCCAAACATGTCGTTCAAGTCGTTCATGTCAAAAGAGACTCTGCCGCCCGGCGCGGCTGTCCACTCGCCCCAGTTAAAGTTGCCCGGAGCGCCGCGCTGCTGCCAACTTGAGTAGGATTCGCCAAGCTGGTCATACCGGGAGCGTTTCTCTTTGTCGCTTAAGACTTCGTAAGCTTCGTTAATTTCCTTGAACTTCTCTTCAGCAGCTTTGTTCCCAGGGTTGCGGTCAGGGTGGTACTGCAGCGCAAGCTTGCGAAACGCGCTCTTAATCTCCGACTCGGTTGCGCTGCGCTCGACCCCCAGGATTTTATAGTAGTCCTTATAATCCATACAATGATTGTATTCCACCCAGATATACTGAGTCAAGCACCCTTGCCACATCTAATGGAACTCTAACGAGGCTCTACAAAACTTTTAACAAAAGAACGCAAAAAGGGCGCTTAACCCATACCGCAGTGTGGCGCTTCCATGCTATGATAAGAATATGGTGAATTCTCGTGACCGCGTAGAGTCTCAAGCCGGTCCATCCACCGGCAACCGCCCGGTGAGCGACCGTATTCTGGTTGTCGAAGCGGATCCTGCCGTAAGTGATTTGATAGGGCGGCAGGCTCTCCGTTCGGTTGGCTATCAAGTGCAGGTCGCCACCGATGCCGCCTCGGCTATTGCGCGTGCTTTGCAGTGGAGCCCGGATGTTATCATGATTGATTTGCAATTGCCCGGGCTGAGCGGCAAAGATTTGATGGTCGCTCTCGCTTCACAAGGCATCCAGACCCCCATCATTATTATCGCTCAGCGGGGCGCCGAAGCGGATATCATCCAGACCTTCCGGCTGGGTGCTGCCGATTACCTGCTCCTGCCGGTCCGTGAGGCTGAGGTCATCAACGCGGTCAACCGCGTTCTTAAGCAGGTTCACGACCGGCGCGAGCGCGAGCGCCTGGCGCAGCAACTTCAGCAGGCCAACCAGGAGCTCCAGATGCGCGTCCGCGAGCTCACCACGATCTTTGCCCTGGGCCGGGCGATGACGTCGATCACCAACCAGGCTGATCTGTTGGGTAAGATCCTTGAAGCTGCCATTCAAACTACCCAGGCTGACCTGGGATGGTTGTTCCTGCGCGAAGACACCAGCCGGCCTTTTGTGATCGTCGCTGAGCATCATCTTCCGGCATCGCTTGGCGTGCGCCTTAATCAGCCGTGGGATGATGGTATCAGCTCGCTTGTGGCGATGTCAGGCGAGATGCTGGCGATTCATGGCGAGGCCCTCAGGCGCTTTAAGATTTCCAGCCTCGGGTTATCGGCGTTAATTGTTCCCATCAAAGCTCAGAAGATTGTATTTGGTTTGCTGGTGATGATGCGCAAGGCGGCGACGCCTTTTGGCACCAGCGAGCAGCACCTGTCGGATGCCCTGGCCGATTATGCTTCGATATCGCTTGTCAATGCCCGCCTGTTTCGCGCGCTGGAGGAACGCGCGCGACAGCACCAGCAGGCGGCCGGGTTTTCGCAGCTGGTAGGCAAAGTGAACAATGAGGTTTTGCGCGTAGTAAAAGAGGATGTTGCTGCGCCGCTGGCCAAAGTGTCTGCTGTGCTGGATGGGCTGGTTAAAGACCCTGCTGCGAAACTGCGCGCTGACCAGCAAAAGCAACTGGCCGTTGTGCGGGATGAAATCCAACGGATTCATCAAGTGGCAGCGATCGTTGCTCCGGTTCAACTGCCGCGCGGTTCGCAAGAGCGCGGACGGGGCAGTTTGAATGATCTGCTCATGCAGTCTCTCCGCCGCATGCTGCCTTTTGCCCAACAGGCCGGGATTTCGTTCGCGCCTGCCCTTCCGGCGCAGCCGGTGATCGTTAGCGGGGATGCTGGCCTGCTGGCCCAGGCTTTCGAAGGTATTTTTAGCAATTTGTTGAGGCTCAGCAGCGCCGGCGCCCTCCTGGCAGTCCATCTTGAGACAACCCCAGATGGGCAGGCCCATGTGATGATCAATATGGGGGGCAAGGGTATCTCAGCGAGTGAAGTGGAGAAAATATTCGAAGACCCCGGTTTGTCGTTCAACCAGAAAGGCACTGGTAAGCGGCCGGGCGCGCCGGGGATCTCTTTGGGATTGGTCAAGGAAATCCTGGTCCATCACAACGGGCAAATCTGGGTTTCGAGCCAGGCCGGGCGAGGCTCCGATTTTCATGTTGTGCTGCCTCTGGCCCGCTAGCCGATCCGGGAGCAAACCCTGAATGTTTGGTGTTCATTGTCTGCCTGAAAAAGATTTGATTGCAGCTCTAATCCATTCCAGGTCCTATTTTGAAACCTGTATCATTTTATGTGGTCGACGGCCGTCGGCCACATAAAACGAGAAAAGTCCGAAGAACTTATAACGCTGGGGATGATTTTGAATACACAAGAGCACATTCTCATTGTAGCTCAGAGATCACAGGAGATCCTTTCTCTCGATCAGGCACTGCGGTCGCAGGGATTTCAGGTAGCCATCCTTGAGAATGCTTCTGGCTTGCTTGACCTGGCTGCCCGGTCAGTTCTTTCGCTGGTGGTCCTGGATGGGCGATCCGCAGGGGAACAATGCCTTGATCTGCTGGCTGAATTTGCCTGGCGTTTCCCATCCCTGCCGGTTGTTATGCTGGCCAATCAGGATAGCCCTGCTTCGCTCAGGCGAGCCATGCGCCTGGGTGTTGCCGATTACCTGGTTTCGCCAGTCGGGGTCGAAGATATCCTGCACGCTGTCCAGGCCTCCCTTGATATGGCCAGGCGGCGGAAAGATGCCCACCTGGTCGAGGCCCGCCGTTTTACGGCAACTCTGCAGCGCCAGGTCGACGAGATGGAAGCCCTCGCCCGCCTTGGACGCCAGGTTACTTCCTCTTTATCGCTGGATAGCGTCCTGGCGTCGATTGTAGATGCGGCGGTCGAGCTGACCGGCGCCGAGGAGGGCAGCCTGTTGTTGATCGACGAGGCTACCGGCGAGCTTTATATGCGCGCTTCACGCAATTTCCAGGAGGATTTTGTGCGCACGTTCAGGCTGCCGGTTACTGACAGCATAGCCGGCAGCGTGATCCGCAGCGGTGAAGCATTCCTGTTCGATGCCAATACGCCGCAGAAGATCAAAACATCTTACCTGGTTCAGAGCCTCCTTTATGTTCCGCTCCAGCTGCACGGGCATGTGTTTGGTGTGTTGGGGGTGGATAACCGCCAAAGCCGGCTGCCGCTGACCCAGCGGCATGTCAGGTTGCTCAACACGCTGGCAGGGTATGCTGTGATTGCGCTTGAAAATGCCCGCCTGTATGGTGATATCTCTGCCGAGCACAGCAAACTCGAAACGATCTTGAACAACATCCATGATGGTGTGATTGTGGTAGGCCCGGACCGGCGGCTTGTGCTGGTAAACAAAGTTGCCCGCCAGATTTTTAACATCGGCGGCGAAGAAAACTTAAAGAATCTCCCCTTTCAAGCGGTTTTCAACTATCCGGAGCTGCTCGATTTATTGTCTGTTCCTGAAGGAAGCCCAGCCAACCAGACAGAGCTAAGCCTGGATGAGGATCACCTGTTTTCAGTGCGAGTTGCGCGGATCCAGGGGGTTGGCCAGGCTTTGACCCTTTATGATTTAACCAACTTCAAGAAGCTTGACCGGATTAAGACGGAGTTTGTTCAAACGGTTTCCCACAATTTGCGCTCGCCGCTTACTTCTATCCTTGGGTATGTTGAGTTGATTGGGCGGGCCGGGCCGGTTAATGATATGCAGAGCGACTTTATCCGGCGGGTGCAGACCAGCGTGCGAAACATTACTTACCTGGTTGACGACCTGATAGACCTGGGACGGATTGAATCTGGTTTTGACCTCCGCAGAGAAAATGTTTCTCTCGAGCAGCTTATTCGTTTCGCCGCTGATGGGATGAAAAAGGCATTGGCTGCCAAAAGCATCCATCTGCAGATTATAATCTCACCTGGTGTCCCCTCAATCCTGGCGAACCCGGTCCAGATGCGGCAGGTGATCGACCACCTGCTGGATAACGCCATCAAATACACACTTCCGGGTGGGAAGATAACGATTTGGAGCCAGATGGCGCAGAACCAGATTATCCTCCAGGTCAGCGACACGGGTATTGGCATCCCGGCTATCGACCTGCCCAATATTTTCGACAGATTTTACCGGGCCAGCAATGCCGGTGATATTTCCGGCACCGGATTGGGGCTGGCAATTGTGAAAACGATCGTTGAATACCATGGCGGCCGCATTTGGGTTGATTCCACCGTTGGCGCAGGCACTACGTTCACAATTGTCTTGCCGTTAGCACAGCAGTAAACCATTTTTCATGATGTAAATTCCCGCTTTGGAGGGTTTCCCGATGAGTATTTTCAATCAGCAGCGCCTGACCAACGAAACATTTAAGCTAGACATCGAACGTATGCGCAAGGGTTGGTATAGCGATAAGTACTTCAACAATATTGCGTATATGCTCAGCGAGCTATCCCGCCGGGGCTACACCTATCGTGGTTCTGACCCGAAACTCCCCCCTGGTGTGTCGGCTGAAGGACTGCATAATGGCGACCTTGAAGTTGAGATGCAGTGGTTTACCCGCCGGAATGGGAAAACCATTGTTGTGGGCGTTGATAAAGCCCTCACTATGCTCCGTCATTGCACAGGGTACTGGGAGAACGGTGTGTTTGTGGATACGGCCGATCAGCTCAAAGTATGGGCTGTTCATGATGGGGCTGTGGTGACCTCAGATGGCGATCCACTTCACGCGCAGCCGGTCATTCGCGTCCATGGCCGGTACCGTGATTTCGCGATTCTTGAGACACCTACCCTGGGTATCCTCACCCGCGCCAGCCGGGTAGCCACCAACGTCTATGAAACGATCCTGGCTGCACGCGGCAAGCCCATCCTCTTTTTCCCGGCCCGTTTTGATGCGCATGAGGTCCAGACCGCCGACGGCTACGCCTATACCATCGCTGTCGAACGGTACAACATGGATTATGCTTCTACCCTGGGCCCGTTTGTTTCGACTGACGCGCAGGGAGACTGGTGGGGTGGGTATGGCGGCGGGACGGTTGCTCATGCCGCCATTGCTTCTTTCCTGGGAGATACAGCCGAAGCCATGCTTGCTTTCGCCGAGGTCTTACCGCTTTCAATTCCCCGCATAGCCCTGGTAGACTTTAACAACAACAATGTCGCCGATTCGCTCAAGGTTTGCCAGGCGATGTTCGGCCGTTTTCGCGAGCTCACTGAAGCAGGAGAAAAAGAAGAGGCGGAGCGCTACCGGCTGTATGGGGTGCGCCTGGACACCTCTGCTTCGCTGCGAGATGTGTCGGTCCCGCCCCTGGGCGACCCGGCCCTCGATTTGGGAGTCAATCCCCGCCTGGTCTTTCTGGTTCGCCAGGCGCTGGATTCTGCCTGGGAAAGCTGGAACCTGCCCGAGGCGTGGCAGGAGCAGGCTCGCCAGTACTGCCAGGCCGTCAAGATTGTCGTGTCCGGGGGGTTCCGCCCAGAAAAGATCCGCCGCTTCGAACAACTGCGTGTCCCGGCCGATATTTATGCCGTTGGCTCTTCTCTTTTCAGCAACGATGGCCCGACGGTCACCGATTACACGGCGGATGTCGTCCGGATAAAGATCAATGACCAGTGGATCGATATGGCCAAAGTGGGCCGTCGCTCGCTGGAAAACCCGCAGTTAGAGCGCGTCTGGTAGTTCCATCACAATCGCAACCCAGTCGTTTATCTGGCGCAGGTCGACCTTCCGCAGCCCTTTGGCTTCAGCGGCCTGGATTACATCTTGGGCCTGGGTGTCGAGGATGCCCGACAGCACCAGCTTCCCGCCTGGCGCCACCAACCTGGCCAGGCCGGCTTCGAACAGGCGGATGATGACCGGGGCCAGGATATTGGCCAGCACCAGCGGCGCCTGGCGCAGGCTGAAGCTTCCTTCCAGAATTTCGGTGACCGACCCAAGGCCGGTTTCGATCTGAGCCAGCACCCCATTGGCCTGGGCGTTCTCGCGTGTTGAGCGGATGGCCGCGTTGTCGATATCGACCGCCAGCGCATGCGCGGCGCCGAGTTTCAGCGCCCCGATCGAGAGAATCCCCGAGCCGCAGCCCACATCGATCACCGGCTGGCCTGGCACGACCGTTTCTTCGAGCAGTTCCATGCACAGTTGGGTCGTGGGGTGGGTGCCGGTCCCGAAGGCCATGCTGGGGTCGATCTTCACCGCGGTACGGCTGCCGGGGGGCTCTTCGATCCAGGCCGGCAGGATCAGCAGCCGCTTGCCAATGGGGATTGGCCGGTAATGCTGCTTCCAGACCGCCATCCAATCTTCATCGTTGATCACCCGGAAGGCTGCCTCTGGGATGGCCTGGATCTGGCCCAGGTGCCACAGGCCTTCTTCCAATCGCTGGCGGGTTTCTTCGATCTTCTCGTCGATTGCCATGTAACCGTACACTTTGACCGGGCCAAAGGGCGTTCCTTCGTCTTCGGCGTCGTTGTAGGTCACGCCGCTTTCCACCACCACTCCGTTCGAAACAAACCGGCTGAGCAGTTCAGAAATTGCCTCAGCCAGTTCGGGATCAACCGTCAACGAAACTTCCAACCAGCGCGGGTTGGGTACTTGCGGTTCAGCCACCCAGCACCTCCTTAAGTTTGTCGAGGAAGCTGCGTTCCTGTGGCCGCACATCGCTGCCCAGGGTCTGGGCTAGCTGCTCGAAAAGTTTTCTTTGTTCGTTGTTCAATCGCGAGGGCACTTCCACGTTTACAATAACTTTTTGGTCTCCGCGGCCATTGCTGCGCAGGAACGGAACCCCCTTGCCTTTCAAGGTGAAAATTCGCCCCGGCTGCGTCCCGGAGGGGATGTTGAGGCGAGCCGGTCCATCGACGGTTGGGACCTCGATATCCGCCCCTAGCGCCGCCTGGGCCACGTTGATGTTCAAATCCACCAGGATATCCGTCCCATTGCGGCGGAAATATTTGTGCGGCCGCACCTGGATTTCGACATACAGGTTGCCGTTTGGCCCGCCAAAGATACCTGGCTGACCTTCTCCGGCCAGGCGGATTTGCGTCCCGGTGTCTACTCCGCCGGGGATGGTGATGGTCTTGCGGATCGTTTTGCGCTCGAGTCCGCGCCCGTGACAGGTTGTACAAGGGGAGTTGATCACTTCACCTTGCCCATTGCAGGCAGGGCAGGTGGTTACCTGTACCATCGAGCCCAGGAAAGTCTGGCGGACCTGGCGAACTTCGCCGCGCCCTTCGCAGGTTGTGCAGCGCACCGGGCTGGTCCCGGGCTGGGCGCCTGTCCCGCGGCAGGTGGAGCAGGTCTCATCACGGGTGTACTCGATCTCTTTATCGACTCCAAAGACCGCTTCTTCGAAGGTCAGGGTAACAGCCAGGTTGAGGTCGGCGCCTCGCCGGGGAGCATTCCGCGCCCGCC
>FWPV01005699.1_pt1 | contig 10455 bp, 5 predicted proteins | sample 2228371 | NCBI WGS metagenome assembly FWPV01 (sample SAMEA103939776, study PRJEB20133) | metagenome
GCGCAGTCGGCACCGTCTTCCTGGGCATCGTGCTGTTCGGCGATCCGGCCAATGCGGCGCGTCTGGCCTGCGTAGCACTGATCGTCGCCGGCATCCTTGGACTGAAGCTCACGTCGGCCTGAGTGCCGCTGCGGGAGCGCTGCCGTCGGAGCTTGCACAGCGGCCGCTTCCGCAGAACGCTCGCCGTGCCCGCCGATCGCCGACCATCTGCGCCGGCGAAGGGTCCTCCGGCCGCCCGACAAAGACCGCACTTGTGCCGCCTGCCAGCAATCGACTAAAATCCGCGGTTTTGGCCTGCGCGCGAATTGCGTGCAGGCTTCATCCCTCCGAGCCCGCCATGACCGATTCCGCCGCACTGCCGCCCGACGACGAAAACCACATCATCGCGGAGCGGCGCGAAAAACTGCGCCAGTGGCGCGAAGGCGGCGCGGCCTATCCGAACGACTTCAACCGCACGCACTACGCCGGCGAACTGACCGCGCAGCACGCCTCGACCAGCGGTGAAGCCCTTGAGGCGACGCTCGAACACGTTCAACTGGCCGGTCGCATGATGCTCAAGCGCGTCATGGGCAAGGCCAGTTTCGCGACGTTGCAGGACATGTCGGGTCGCATCCAGCTCTACATCACGAATGACGGCGTGGGCGAAGCGGCGCATGGCGCGTTCAAGCACTGGGATCTGGGCGACATCGTCGGCTGTTCCGGCGTGCTGTTCCGCACCCGAACGGGTGAGCTGACGATCAAGTGCGACAGCGTGCGCCTGCTGTCGAAAGCGCTGCGCCCGCTGCCGGAGAAATTCCACGGCCTGGCCGATCAGGAAACGAAGTACCGCTTCCGCTATCTCGACCTGATCACCAACGACGCCTCGCGCAACACCTTCATCGCGCGCAGCCGCCTGATGAGTTCGCTGCGCGCCGAAATGACGCGTCAGGGCTTTCTCGAAGTCGAAACGCCGATGATGCATCCCATCCCCGGCGGCGCGGCGGCCAAGCCGTTCAAGACCCACCACAACGCGCTCGACATGGAGCTGTTCCTGCGCATCGCGCCCGAGCTGTACCTGAAGCGCCTGGTGGTCGGTGGCTTCGAGAAGGTGTTCGAGGTGAACCGCAACTTCCGCAACGAAGGCATCAGCCCGCGCCACAACCCCGAATTCACGATGATGGAGTTCTATCAGGCCTATGCCGACTACCGGCAGCTGATGGATTTCACCGAATACCTGCTGCGCCACTGCGCCGAACAGGCGCTGGGCACGACGAAATTCATGTACCAGGGCCGCGAACTCGATCTCGGCCAGCCTTTCCACCGGCTGACCATCGTGCAGGCAATACAGAAATACAACCCGCAGTATTCCGACGCCGATCTGGCCGACGAAGCCTTCGTGAAGAAGGCGATCAACACGCACGGCGAAACGGTCAAGCCGGGCGGCCTCGGTTCGCTGCAGCTGCAGCTGTTCGAGGCCTGCGCCGAGGCGCAGCTGTGGGAGCCGACCTACATCATCCACTACCCGGCGGAGGTGAGCCCGCTGGCGCGCCGCTCCGACACCCAGCCGGACATCACCGAACGCTTCGAACTGTTCATCGTCGGGCGCGAAATCGCCAACGGATTTTCCGAGCTGAACGACCCGGAAGACCAGGCGGCACGCTTTCTCGACCAGGCGAAAGCCAAGGACGCCGGCGACGAGGAGGCGATGTTTTTCGACGCCGACTACATCCGCGCACTCGAACACGGCCTGCCGCCGACCGGCGGCTGCGGCATCGGCATCGACCGCCTGGTCATGCTGCTGACCGACTCGTCCAATATCCGCGACGTCATCCTGTTCCCGCAGATGCGCCGCGAGTAGCCGTATCTGCCTCGGGAGGCGTGGCTGTTGGGGTGAGGCCGCAGCCACCGGCCGCCACCGGAACTCCGGCGCGTCTGCATTCATCACAGGTGCCGCACCCGCATCCGGCAAAAAGGTCCTGAATGTCCCGCCCGCTTCAACCCCTGCAGCCCGCCACGCTGACCTTCGACGACGAAGGCACGCCGCGCTCGTCGCTGTTCGACGACCGCTATCACTCCTGCGAAGGGCCTCTGGCCCAGGCGCAGTTCGTGTTTCTGGGCGGCAACGGCCTGCCCGGGCGCTGGGCCGGACGCGAACGCTTCGTCGTGCTGGAGACCGGATTCGGCCTCGGCCTGAACTTCCTCGCCACCTGGCGCGCCTGGCGCGACGACCCGGCGCGCTGCGACCGGCTGCACTTCGTGTCGGTCGAAAAGCATCCGGTCGCCCAGTACGACCTCGCGACCTACTACCAGCGTGCGCTGCCGCAGGACATGAGCGACATGGCACAGCGGCTGGTCGAACGCTGGCCGCTGCCGGTGGCGGGCGTTCATCGCATCGAATTCGATGGCGGCCGCGTCGTGCTGACGCTGGCCTTCGGCGACGCCGACGCACTGCTGCCGCAACTGACGCTGCGTGCCAACGCGCTGTTTCTCGACGGTTTTTCGCCTGCACGCAACCCGGACATGTGGTCCGAGCGCATCTGCCGGCACCTGAAGCGTCTGAGCGCGGACGACGTCACGCTGGCGACCTGGACCGTATCGGCGGCGCTGCGTCGGGCGCTCGCCGATCACAGTTTCGTCACCGAAAAGCGGCTCGGACTGAAGCCCAAGCGCGACATGCTGACCGGCGCGCTGCATCCGCAGGCGCAGGCGGCCGCACAGCGCCATCGACCGCAAGCCGGCACGCCCCGGCGCGTGGCGGTGATCGGCGCCGGGCTGGCCGGCTGCGCGCTGGCCGAGCGGCTGGCAGCACGCGGCATCGAAGTGGTGCTGATCGAGCGCCACGCGGTACCGGCGCAGGAGGCCTCGGGCAATCCGGCCGGCGTGCTGCGACCGATGGTGGCGCGCGACGACAGCTTCGCCGCGCGCTTTTCGCGCGCCGCCTTCCTGCATGCCTCCAGCCATCTGCGGCGGCTCGACGGCGAGGGGCGCCCGCTGAAATGGGGGCCGACCGGCGTCATGCAGATCGCGCAGGACGCCGATCAGGAACAGATGCAGCACGCGCTGTGGGCCTCGCACGCCCTGCCTGACGCGTTCGTCCGTCACCTGTCCGACTGGGAAATGACGCGACGCGTCGGCTATACGGTTCCGCGCGGCGGATGGTGGTTTCCGCGCGGCGCCTGGGTCAATCCGCCGAGCCTGTGCGAAGCCAATCTCGAACGGGCCGGCGACGCCGTGACCTGGTTGTTTTCGAGCGAGGCCATCGGTCTCGCGCACGACGGCGACGCCTGGCAGGTGAGCACCGGTGATCGCACGCGGGTGAGCGCCGAGGCGGTGGTGCTGGCCAATGCATCGGACGCGGCTGCGCTGTCGCCGCTGGCGCTGCCGCTGATCCGCATCCGCGGCCAGGTCACCCGCCTGCCGCGCGCGCTGCTGCCGCAGCTGCATGTCACGCTGTGCTGCGACGGCTATCTGTGCCCGACGCCGGACGGCGACCTGAATCTGGGCGCCAGCTTCGACGTCGGCGACGAAGACTGCAGCGTGCGTACCGACAGCCATGCCGGCAATCTGGCCCGGCTCGAGCGGCTGCTGCCGGACACGGTGCTGATGCCCGACCTGCGCAAGCTCGCCGGTCGGGTCGCTTTCCGCACCGCGACCCCCGACCGCATGCCGCTGATCGGCGAACTGCCCGGACAGCCCGGTCTGTACGCCTTCACCGGGCTGGGTTCGCGCGGGCTGGTGTGGTCGCCGCTGGGTGCCGAAGTCCTGGCGGCCCGACTGTGTGGTGACCCGATACCTGTTGAGAATGAACTCGCATCCGCAATCGATCCACGACGTTTTTTGCTGGAAAACTGATCCGGATCAAGACAGCGATCGGTTCGGGCAAATCTCCTGAAGATTATTTCGTTCGTGCCGTAAGTCACGCAGAGGCCAGCCAACTGCCGATCTGCGACACGGACCGTGGGGATCGGGCGTTTCGGCACAGCCACGCCTCGTACTCATGAGAGATGTCATGAAAATAAACATGCCGGTCACCCAGAAAGAAGTATTCCTTGAACCCGGCAAGCCGATCGTCACCAAGACCGATCTGAAGGGTCGCATCACCTACGCAAACGAATGGTTCGTCGCCATCAGCGGTTTCACGCGCGATGAGCTGGTGGGCGAGAGCCACAATGTGGTGCGCCACCCGGACATGCCCCCCGAAGCATTCGAAGACCTGTGGAACACGATCAAGGCCGGCCAGCCGTGGCGCGGCCTCGTGAAGAACCGCGCCAAGAACGGCGATCACTACTGGGTAGAGGCCTTCGTGACGCCGATGACGGTGGATGGCCGCACCGTGGGCTACCAGTCGGTGCGCAACATTCCGAAGCGCGAGGACGTGGCCAGCGCCGAGGCGCTGTACCGCGCAGTACGCGACAAGAGCGCGAAATTCCCGACCACTCCCCGTCACAAGGAAAAGCTCGGACTCGCTGCCCGCATCTGGCTGAGCGCCGGCGTCAGCAGCCTGCTGGCCATCGGCGGTGCCGCGCTGGGCGGCCTGTGGGGCATGGTGATGGCCGGTCTGTCCGCACTGATTGCAGTGGGCGGCGCCTGGTATCTGAGCAGTGGCGTTGTTTCAAGGCTGACCAGCCTGCATGCGACCATCGTTGCGCTCGACGAAGGCAAGCTGGCGACCCGGATCGACGCACCGAAAGGCCCGCTGCGCGAACTGTTCGTCGGCATGGAAGTGATGCGCATCCATCTGCGCGCGATGTTCGCCGACGTGCTGGTCAGCGCGCGCGAGGTCGATGAACGGTCACAGGAACTCGACAACGCGATGCGTGTGCTCATCACCTCGACCGGTGCCCAGGGCGAAAACGTCATGCAGGTCGCCGCTGCGATGGAAGAAATGAGCGTGTCGATCAACGAGGTGTCGAGCAATACCGACCGCAGCCTCGAAGCCGTGCGGCGTACCGAAACCAGCGCCCACGATGCCATGCAGACGATGGAAGCGGGCATTGCCAGCAGCCATCGCGTCGTCGGCGTGGTGACCCAGTCGCAGACGCGCATTTCCGAAGTGAATGCATCGGTCGAGAAGATCAGCGCCATGTCGCAGGTGATCAATGACATTGCCGAACAGACCAATCTGCTGGCGCTCAATGCGGCGATCGAGGCGGCACGGGCCGGCGAACAGGGCCGCGGCTTCGCGGTGGTCGCCGACGAGGTGCGCAAGCTGGCCGAACGCACGCGCACCAGTACCAAGGACATTGCGCTGGCCGTGACGGACATCATCCAGCTGGCCAGTTCGGCCGTCGATACGATGAGCGCGACAGCCGGTGAGGTCGCACGTTCGACCGGCAACATCGAAGCCAGCAGTACCGGCCTGCAGGCCATCTGGGACGCCAGCCGCGAAGCGGCCAACTACTCGGAGGAAATCACGCAGATGCTGCGCCAGCAGTCGCTCGCCTCGCATGAGGTCGCATCCAGCATGGAGCGCATTTCGGGTTCGGTCGAACAGACCACCGCCAGCGTGCAGTCGGTCGGCGATGCCGCGAGCCGGCTCCATTCGACGTCGAAGGAATTGCGCGACCTGGTGAAACACCTGGAGCAGGCGCTGCACTGAACCCTTCCGGCCGCCCGGAAACGGGTGCGCCCCTTGCAGCCCCCGCCCGTTCCAGCATTCGTTTCCCGGCAAGCGCCCCGCACCACGCGGTGCGCTTGCTGCGGCACGCCGGTCAGCTGCGGATCGGCGCCTGTGCCCCGGTCAGACCCTGCAGCACATCGGCCACACTCCTCGCGTGGCCGGCCACGGTCGCGGTTCCGGTGCTGTAGGACTCTATCGTTTCCAGTACCCCGGTCAGGCTCGACACCGCCTTCGACTGGCTTTCGAACATCTGCGCCACCCGCACGATCTCGATCGCCAGCGCGGAAATGTCCTTGCCGATCTCGCCCGCGCTGTTGCGCGACTTCTCGGCCAGCATGCGCACCTCGTCGGCCACCACCGCGAAGCCGCGGCCGGCCTCGCCGGCGCGCGCCGCCTCGATCGCCGCATTGAGCGCCAGCAGGTTGGTCTGGTCGGCGATCTGCTGGATCATTTCGACCACGTGCTGGATGCGATCGCTGGCCTGCGACAGGTCGCGCGCGCTGCCCCCGACTTCGCCAGCCCGGCTGGCCAGGGTGTCCACGGTATCCACCGCCTGCCTGAGCACCGCCTGCTGATCGGACAGACGTGTCGTCAGGTCGCCGACCGAGGCGTACAGATCGGTCGAGCAGGCTTCGAGCTGCCGTGCCGTCGCATCGCGCGTCTGTTCGGCGGCGAGCATGATTTCGCCCAGCTGGTTGAGGTCGCGCACGACCGGCACCATGCTGGCATCGACGTTGGCCGGATCGAGCCGGCTGGTGAAGTTGCCCGAACGGTAGTCGGAAATCTGCTGCACCATCACGCGCGACATGCCCGCCAGCTTGGCATTGTGCCGACGCAGGAAGAAGGCCTTGAATTCGCCATGGTGGGCAATGAAGTTGTCCACGTACTCGTCGCGGAAGGTGTCGGCTGGCTGCGTGCGGAAGAAGAATACGGCCGTCAGCGTCTGGTTCAGGTTCAGGCCGAGAATTTCGCCGAAGGTCGAGAAGCCGGCGATGTTGCCACCACCGAATACCCGCTCCAGCCCCGCCAGTTCGGCGCTGTTGTAGAGGCGGCGCAGCACGCAGTCATTGAACATGCCGGCCAGCGGTTCGCCCGGCTTGTTCGCCATGAAGGCGCGGTAGTCGCGTTCGGTCGTGCTGGCAAAGGGGGTGCGCCGCACCAGCACCAGTTCTTCGCCCGGCGCCACGTCGCAGTAGAAGTCGACCCGGTCGTTGTCGACATCGAGCCGCGCCACCGAGCGCACGTACAGTTGGTTGTTGACCCGGATGGCGAACGAGTGACTGTCGAGCCTGGCGGACAGCTGTTTGCGGTCGCAGCCGAAGGTCCTGCACAGCGCCTCGATCAGCGACACCACGCGCCCTTCGCCGTTGATCACCAGACTGACCTGCCGGCGTTCGACCGAAGCACTGAATATCTGGAAGCTTGTGCCGGCCGGCTCGAAGTTCTGGCTCTTGAACACGCCGAAACGCACTTGTGGCGCCATCTTCAGGAAGGCGACCAGCACATGGTTGTTGTAGCGGCGCGAACCGTCGTGCAGCCAGGTGTCGCGGAAATCGAGCTTGCCGCCGGCCGAGCCGCCGACGAACAGGCAGGGGAAGCGCCCCGACTCGTACAGCGCCTCCATGAAGAAGGATTCGGAATTCGACAAGCCGTCGAACAGCACGTAGGCGAAGGTGTCGCGATGATCGATGTCGAGATCGACCTGCGTGGCCTGGATGCTGCGCACCAGCCGATCGATGCGCTCGCGATAGTCCATCACCCGGCCGCTCTGCCGCAGATCCTCGCTGGACAACGGAATGGCGACCACACGGGCCACGCCGATCACGCTGCGATCGAAGCACTGCAGCACGACGCGGTCGCGCCCGTCGGTCGCGTCGCAATACAGGGATCCGCCGCCGCTGCACAGTTCGCCCGCCGTCGTGGTCAAGGTCAGCGCGACATCCGGGAAGCGGGCGCGCACGCTGCGCGCCACTTGCTCGATGTCGGCATCGGGGGCCACGTAACCGCTGATGAAGGACGGCGTGCCGACGACTGCGGCAAGCCGGGACTCAAGTTCCGCGACCCGAGTCTGGAAGGTGTCTACGCCCCTTTGACCGGAAACCGCCCTGCGTTCGAAAAGCTTCATTTCTTGTCTCCCTGTAAGTCCCGGTACCCGGCCGTGTTGCCGGATACGAAGCGGACTTACGGGAGGACGTCAGCGCTCTTTAGAGTGCGTCAGGCAAACATTTCGCTCGATGTCCAGAATCTGGACATCCTGTTTTTTCTTTAAGCACATGGGCTTGGATGTGACACTTTATGCGTCTTCAGGCTTCGGCGCCGTCCTGCAACACCCGGTCGGCCAGCGCACGGGCGCTGTTGAAGGCGTCCTCGACCCGTTCGCCCAGGCAACCGTCCGACGCATAGCCGAGCTTGCTCTGCGCGTCCCACAGGCAGTCACGTCCCAAGGCCTCGAGCACCCTCGCAAAACGCCAGCGATGCGCACGGCACATCGACGGCGCACTCGTCGCGCCGACCGCTGACAGGAAGGCTTCGAGCAGCAGCGGCTGCACCTGCTCGGCGCTCAGTTCGAGGTGCTCTTGCGACCACTGAGGGGAGGCATGGATCACCCAGCAGTCGTGCGCACTGTCGCGCTGGGGTTTGCTGCTGTCGCGGGCCGCCCAGCCGAGCACCCCACCGGCGGCCGGGCGCAGGCAGTCGGCGGCATCGAGTCGTGTGTCGAACGACAGCATCAGGGCCCAGCACGGCGCATAGCGGATGCGCGGCATTGCGTCGGCAAAGGCGGCCACCTCCACCTCCGTGCAGCGCCCGAACAGCGCCGCCGCCTGCGGCGCGGGCAGCGTCACCAGCACCGCATCGAAGCAGGCCGGCAAGCGGCCCTGTGCTGTTTCCAGCCACCAGCCGAGGTGATCGCGACCGAAACCGGTGATCGCGGTTTCCATATGCAGCTCAGCGCCCCACAGCATGCGGGGCGCGATGGCATTCATGCCGGGTACGCCGACCCAGCGCGGCGATGCATCGAGCCCGACCGGCGCCCAGGCGGCCGCCACACCGGCGCGCCGCCAGTCGGCGAGCTGCGCCGCCATGGCTTCGCCGCGCACCGTCATGTACTGCACGCCATGGTCGAACTGAAACCGGTCGGCACGTCGCGTTGCCAGTCGGCCGCCCGCTGCACGTCCCTTGTCGAACACCTGCACGTTCAGGCCGGCGTCGACCAGTCTGCGGGCCAGCGTGCAGCCGGCCATGCCGGCCCCCACCACTGCGATGTCACGCACTTTTGCACTCTCCCGTTCCGGTGAAATCCGGCTTCTCACCCGTATCGACCTCGAATCGTGGCCGACGTTTGCGGCGCGCTGGCACGTGACGCGAACGGCGACGCGGCCACCCCGGCAGGGGCCCGCCGGAGCCGGCACGCGCGCGCTCTGTGCTAGGGTGCGATTGAAACAGAAATGTGCGTCGGCGAGCGATGACTGCCGCGCACACACAATCGCTCCGCCCATGCCCCGCCAACTGCTCGCCCACTACCCGCAAACCGACACGCGCTACGACGAACTGCTGTCCGGACCGTGGGCTCTTCGGCCGCACTGGCGCAGCCTGTTCGACACACTGGTGCGCGCCCGGCCGGAACAGATGCAGGAGCGGCTGAGCTCGATGCGTCGGCAGATCCGCGAAAACGGTGTCACCTACAACGTGTACGCCGACCCGCGCGGTGTCGAGCGGCCGTGGGAACTGGATGCGCTGCCGCTGATCATCCCGCCGGACGAGTGGGAGCAGATTTCCGGCGCCATCGCGCAACGTGCCGAGCTGCTGAACCGCATCCTGCTCGACGTGTACGGCCCGCAGCAGATGCTGGAGGAAGGCCTGCTGCCGCCGGCGCTGATCTACGGCCACTCCGGGTTTCTGCGGCCGTGTCACGGCATGGCGGTGCCGGGCAACATCCACCTTCACCTGTACGCCGCCGATCTGGCGCGCTCGCCGGATGGCCGCTGGTGGGTGCTGAACGACCGCACTCAGGCGCCGTCGGGCGCCGGCTATTCGCTGGAAAACCGGCTGGTCATTTCACGCATCTTTTCGGAACAGTTCCGCGACCTGCGCGTCGAGCACCTGGCCAGCTTCTTCGCCACGCTGCGCGACACGCTGGCACAGCACGCGCCGCAGAGCGATGGCCCGCCGCTGATCGTGCTGCTGACCCCGGGGCCCTACAACGAAACCTATTTCGAGCACGCCTATCTGGCGCGCTACCTGGGATTTCCGCTGGTCGAAGGCTCCGACCTGATGGTGCGCGACGGCTGTGTCTGGCTGAAGAACCTGTCCGGCCTGCGTCGGGTGCACGTGATCCTGCGCCGGCTCGACGACGACTTCTGCGACCCGCTGGAGCTGGATGGCGAATCGGCGATCGGCGTACCCGGTCTGGTCGAAGCGGCCCGTCAGGGCAATGTGCTGATCGCCAATTCGCTCGGTTCGAACCTGCTCGAATCGGGCGCCCTGCTCGGCTTCCTGCCCCGTCTGTGCCGACGCCTGCTGGGCGAGGAACTGGCTATGCCATCGCTCGCCACCTGGTGGTGCGGCGAGGAGGCGGCGCTCGAAGACGCGATCGAGAAGCTGGACAAGCTGGTGATCAAGCCGGCGTTTCCGCAGCTGCGCATCCAGTCGGTGTTCGGCCAGGATCTCGACCGGCGCGAGCGCGCCGCACTGATCGCCCGCATGCGCGCGCGACCGCACCATTACGTGGCGCAGGAACTGGTGCAGCTGTCGCAGGCACCGGTGTGGGACACCCAGCATCCGCGCCGGCTCGCGGCTCGCGCAGTCGGCCTGCGCGTGTTTGCCTGCGCCTCGCCGGACGGCTACGTCGTGATGCC
>FWPV01016363.1_pt1 | contig 10455 bp, 9 predicted proteins | sample 2228371 | NCBI WGS metagenome assembly FWPV01 (sample SAMEA103939776, study PRJEB20133) | metagenome
ACCTCGGGATTAGGAATCTCCCTTGCCACGTCGCGGGCCAAGTCCGAGAGCCTGTCTACTAAAGGCGCAAAAACGGCGGCTGGAGAAGTCTTTGCAGCCCGGCGTCCTGGTGTTCCCCGTTCGGTGGCTCACCCGCCCTGCGAAATCTCGTCAGGCGTTCCGTCGTTGTACACACCTTCGCGCCGCAGCACCACGCCCACCGTCTGCCACAGGATCTTCAGGTCCAGCCCGTAGGACCAGTGATCCACGTACCAGACATCGCGCTCAATGCGTTGGGGCCAGGTGAGTTGATTCCGGCCGTCGATCTGGGCCAGGCCGGTAACACCCGGCGGCACCTGTAAGCGCCGTCGCTGAAAGTCGTTGTACTTCTCCACCTGGTATGGCAGCGTGGGGCGTGGACCGACCAGGCTCATCTCCCCCGCCAGGATGTTGAAGAACTGCGGCAGTTCGTCCAGGCTGTACGCGCGCAGAAAACGGCCCACCCGCGTTACTCTGGGGTCCTGCTCGTTGGTATGATACCCTAGAGGGTGCTCGGTCGCATTCTGCACCATGGTGCGGAACTTGAAGATGCGGAAGATGCGCCCGTCCTTTCCCACCCGTTCCTGTCGGAAGAAGACCGGCCCGGGCGAATCCAACTTGATGGCCACCGCAATGGCGAAGAATACCGGCGCAAGGAGCACCAGCCCGATAACCGAGACCACGATGTCCGTCGCTCGCTTCAGGAATCGCTGGAACGCCATGCCCATCATCTTCTGCAGCCGTATTGCGCGGTACAGCGGAACCCCTCGTAGGCGCTGGAGTTGTCCACCGCGCTGTCCAGTTTGACCTGGTTGACGATGGCCACCAGTTGATCGCCGGGCGCGCCTTCCACCACCACCGAATATTGCCCGTTACTGGCCAGCACGGCGTCGCTGTAGGTCCAGGGGCGCTCCGCCACGGACCTGCCGGGAGCAAGCGGGTAGTTCTTCAGGCCGGCATTGGGCCATTCCGCGCCCGTGTTGAAATCGTAGTACCGCACCGTTATCGTAGCCGTAACCGCGCCCACGTTCTGGATGACAACCGGTGTGATGTATCCATAGTAGCCCTTGACCACGTTGGGCAGGAAGATGTACTGCGAGCCATCGTTGAACCCGTTGTAAGCCGAGCCGTCCTTGTGATCGGCCAGGTTGCGGTTCTGGTTCACCACGGCCACAAGTTGATCCCCGGGTTGCCCTCGCACCACGACGGAGTACTGCTTGTTGGGCGGCAGCACGTCGTCGGGATACGTCCACGGCCGTTCGGGCAGCGAACGCCCCGGCTTGAGTTCGTAGTTCTTCTTGCCCGCCAGCGGATAGAATGTGCCGTCAAATCCATAGTATTCCACGTTGACATAGGCAGTCGTCGTACCTACGTTCTGGATAATCGCGGGGGTAATGTAGCCCGCGTACCCTTTGACCATGTTGGGCAGGTAGACGGTGGGCCCGCCCGACGGGAAACCAGAATAGGCCAGGTCCGTGTCGCGCCCGATTTGGTTCACCGCGCCCACGATGGATTGGCCCTCGTCCGCCGTTACCACCACCGCGTACTGCTTGTTGGTGGGGAGTTCGGAATCCGGCACGACGGCAGGATCGTACTCGTAACTCACATTGGGCGGTAGGATTCTCTGCCGTCTGGCGCTCTCAATGGGGTTCCCCGTATTGAAATCAAAGAACTCAATGACGATGTTGGCGTCGGTATCGCCGCTGTTCTGGATATAGAACGGCGTTGTGAACCCATAGTATCGCTTGGTGATATTGGGGAGATAGACCCGCCGCGTTCCGGGCTCCAGTGCGTTGTAGGCCATCTCGCGACCGGTGGCGAGTTCGTTGACCACCGCCGCCAGCGGACGCGTTCCCTGGATGACCATGGAGTACATGCCATCGGTCAGGTTCGGGTCGGGGTTCTGATAGGGGCGGACGGCGCGGGCGCGCCCTGGCTCCAGTTGAAACGTCTCACGCGCCGTGGCAATGTGGCTGCCGTCTACCATACGGTAGTAATCCACAAAGACTGTGGCCACACCATCGCCCATGTTCTGCACGACGACCGGCGAGCGCCAAACCATCCCTGGCGGATAACTGCCCTGGCCCTGCGTCGCGATGGGGAGGAGCAGAACGACCACGGCCGCGGCGACGATCAGCGACTTTCTCATGACGCCCTCCTTGTATGCGCCCCCCAAACTGCCTCCACGGTGAGCATTATACCGGGGCGTGCGCGAAATGGCAACTCGCAACACGCAGAGTCAGCAACTCTCAATACGGTTTTGGGGAGGATGGCCCGGGTAGTGGTAGGCCCCTTGACCTCACCCAGCCCCGCCCGCACCCGACGGCACCCGCTTGCCTACCACTCCGCAAGTGCTTCAGACGGCGTGCGCGCGGCGACCGCACCCGACACCCGCTCGCGCTGCTGCTTGTCCAGCGTAACCAGCGTGCTCCCAAACCGCACCGAGACCGCGGCATATACGGCGTCGCTTCCGCGCAGCCGATATTCGGCCGCCAGATCTGCCGCCTGGTCGGCCAGCACCGAATCCAGCGGGACCCAGATCACGTGCGGCAGTTGCTTGAGCGCCGCGGCAAACTGCCGGGCGAGCGTCGGGTTACCCTGGCCGCGACCGAGCGCAGCGGCGACTTCGGGCAAGAGCAGCGTGGGGACTGCGATGGGCCTCGCCGCATCCTGCATCCGCTTCAGCAGGCTCTGGCTCTCCGCATGGCCGGGCTCCCGCGGGCTGAATGCGCTGAGAAAGACGCTGGCGTCCACCGTGTACACCGTCGCCATACCGGCCCCCTACCGTCGCATCTCGGACAGAATCTCCACCGCCGTCTTGTCCGATTCCCAGCCCTCCCCGACGGCCTGGCCCAGGGCGACCAGTTCTCGCCAAGCGGCGTCGCGCCTCTCCTGAACCGCCAGGTCATCGCCTTCGGCCTCGCCGACCGGCAGAAGGATGCCCACCGGCTTGCCGCGGTAGGTGATGAGGTAACGGGCCCGGCGCTCGCGCACGGCCCGGACGATCTCTGACGCCCGGGCTTTCAGTTCTCGCACCCCGATCTCCGGCATGGTGTCCTCCCAGAGATGTAGCCACCTAAGTAACTACATTCTACATCATCCGGTCGGCCTTGTCAAGAGGCCCGCCCACTCGGGCCACCCCTTACCGAATCACCTCCACCCCGCCCATGTACGGCCGCAGAACCTCGGGCACGACGATGCTCCCGTCGGCCTGCTGGTAGTTCTCCATCACGGCGATCATCACGCGGGGCAGGGCCAGGCCAGACCCGTTGAGTGTGTGCACATATTCCGGCTTCGCGCCCGGCTCCCGGCGGAAGCGGATGTTGGCGCGCCGCGCCTGGAAATCCAGGAAGTTGGAACAGGAAGACACTTCCAACCATTCGCCGCATCCCGGCGCCCACATCTCCACGTCGTACTTGGCGGCGGCCGTGAAGGACAGATCGCCCGTGCACATCTGCACCACGCGGTGCGGGATGCCCAGCCTGCGGCACACATCTTCGGCGTTGTCAATCAGCGTTTCCAGTTCCTGCATGGAGGTTTCGGGCGCGACGATTTTGACCATCTCCACCTTGTCAAACTGATGCCCGCGTTTGATGCCCCGCACATCGCGGCCCGCGCTCATCTTCTCGCGCCGCCAGCACGGCGTGTAGGCCACGTAGTACAGCGGCAGTGTGCCTGGCTCCAGAATCTCCTCGCGGTGCAGGTTGGTTACGGGCACCTCGGCGGTGGGCACCCACCACAGGTCATCCTCCACGTCGTGGTACAGGTTGTCGCCGAACTTGGGCAACTGCCCTGTGCCCCACAAGCACTTCTCGTTGACCACGAAGGGCGGATAGACCTCGGTATAACCATGCTCGTGTACGTGCAGGTCCAGCATCCAGGCTATGAGGGCGCGCTGGAGCCTGGCCCCCAGCCCTTTGAGCACGTAGAAGCGGGTGCCGGCGATTTTCACGCCGCGGTCAAAGTCCAGGATACCCAGCGCAGGCCCCAACTCCCAGTGCGGCAACGGTTGAAAGTCAAACTGCCGCGGCTCGCCCACGGTGCGCACGACCACGTTGTGTGTCTCGTCCGGCCCAACGGGGACGCCAGGTGCAGGCAGATTGGGCACCTCATACAGGGCCGCCGTAAGCCGCTCCTCTACGGTCTTCAGTTCGGCCTCCAAGGTCTTGATCTGCTCACCCACCTGCCGCATCTCGGCCACCAGCCGCTCGCGTTCGGCGGCATCCTTGATGTGCGGAATCTCCTTGGATACCGCATTGCGCCGCGCCCGCAGGCTTTCTACCAACTGCAACAGCTCGCGCCTGCGTCGGTCTAGCTGCAGGATTTCGTCAATGGGCGCAGTGGTGTTCAAGTCGGCCAGAGCCTTCTTGACCTCGTCGGCATGCTCGCGTATGAAGTTCAGGTCTAGCATCTCGTTCCTCCTTGTGGGCGCTGTTCTGACCGTTGCCACGCGGTGCGCGCATGGCCCGAAAACGAAAAAGGCCCCATCCGAAAGGACGGGAGCCATTGCTACCGTGTTGCCACCTTCCTGCGCCTGCCCCTCGCGGGACAGACCTCAGTGGGTCGGCACGCGTCCGACCCGGCCCTGTAACGGGGGCGACCGGCTCGGCATACTCTGGGCGGGGTCATCCGCCCGTTTCCGCCTGCGACTCCGGAGGGCTTTTCGGCCGGTTCGCGCTGCCGCCTTCCACCTGCGGCGGCTCTCTGGAAGCCGTATCCCGGCCTACTTGTCTCCATCACCGTCGTTGCTATGCAGTTGTGTACGCGCATCGTCCGCAGAGAGCGCACGGGCCACCAGGGCAGTGCGCCGCGTCCTCCGACCTCGCGGTGCGCGTCTTCTTGCAGCATTATGGCGCGAACCCCTGCCCGTGTCAAATCCGGCGTTCGGCCCGGCCCGCGCCGCCGCGCGGTTCAACGGGGCGCGTCCCAGGAGCCCTGCCTGCGCGTTGCTAGGCGCCCCTGGATGACGAGGCGTTGGGCACGGGAGCCCACGGGACGTAGGCCTCCCAGCGTTCCAAGAAGTACGGGCGCTGGCGGATGAAGGCCTCGGCCTGCCGTGCCACAACCCGCTCGGTGTCCTCCACCGACATCCCGCGCGTCTCCTGGAGGAAGGCGAGTTGCCGCGCGCACAGGAGCGGGATCAGGGCTTCCACCACCCGATCGGGGTCCGCCTCGCCCTTGTTGTACACCACAACAAAGTCGTACACGCATCGGGCCCACAAATCGTCCGGAAAGCGGAATCCCTCGTCCGGCTGATTGAGGATGTCGCGCACCTCATCCGCTTGTTCGGGCGCGAGGGCCAATTGCCACAGGCGGCGATGGCGTTTGGAAGCCTGGCGGAACCGAGTGCTGAGATATGACTCGGTGAGGATGCCCTCATCCGGCGCTCCCAATGGCGCGGTGCCGATGATCGGCACGGGCTGCACCGGCGGGAACGTGGGCCAGACCTTGCGGAAGATGTGGGCCAATCGGAACAGCGTGCCCCCCATCTGGGAGAAGGCTTGGTCGGTGGTCGTGGACGGTTCCCGCGACTCATGTTTTCGGACACCCAGCGCGGCCTGGCCGATGCTCCGCGCCTCGTGCACCGCCATAGCGGTCATCCAAATCCCGACACCCGCGCGCGCCACCTCCGTCTCCCACACATCCTTATCGGCCAGGTAGCCTGCCAACTCGCCCGACAGCCCCACAACCTCGGCGGTGGGCTGGCGCACGTCCCGCCCCAGCAACGTGCGCAACAGCGGGTACGCGACGAAGTCAATCGGGCCTGCTTCCGTGCGCGGGTATGTATAGTATGGGCTCAGGTACTCGCACTCACCTGAAAGGATGGGCTCGGCCAGGGCCCGCACCCACCACGGCGGCACTCCTTTCAGGTCCCCGTCCAACACGACGCAGGCCTCCGCTTCCAGTGCGATGGCTATCTGAAAGATGGCGCGCACCGCACTTCCCCGGCCCGCAATCCCGTGATAACCGGTTACAATACGCTTTACGCTCGCGGGCATCGGCGGAGCCGAAGCCGCCTCCACGGTGCCGTCGGTGGAGCCCCCATCGGCGACCACCAGCACCGCACGCAGGTCCGGATAATGAGCCGCGAGCCCCATGGACACCTGCTGCACCAGCGGGGCAACGGTCTTTGAATTGCGGAACGTGGAAATGCCCACCACCAGGTCGGCCCTGCCGATCTGTCGGATACGACGTTTTGCGTCGGCCCTGAGGGCTGTCTCAAACATGACGGTTCCTCCTCAGTCCCTCGGGTATCTATCCCACAAGAACAAACACCAAGTCATTGACATTCGTTCCCGTGGGGCCTGTCCGCACTCCATCTCCTAGAATCTGGAAGAAGCGGTACGAGTCGTTGTTGTCCAGGAATTCCCTGGCGACGAGGCCAGCCGCGCGTGCCCGGGCCACCGTTTCGCCGGTAACGAACGCGCCCGCCGCATCGGTAGGGCCATCGCCGCCATCGGTCGCCAGTGTCGCCAGCGCCACGTGGCGCCAACCCTCTAGCGCGATAGCCGCCGCCAGCGCCAATTCCTGATTGCGGCCGCCCGTGCCGGTCCCCGTAACGGTAACGGTCGTTTCGCCGCCCGCCACAATGCAAGCGGGCACCGAAACAGGATTGCCGCTGTGGACGCATTCCTTGGCAACAGCGGCCACCGCTCGTGCCACATGTCGCGCCTCGCCCTCCAGGTACGTCGTCAGCAGAAGCGCGTTATACCCTCGGCTGCGCGCTTCGGCCACCGCTGCCGACGCCGCGATCTCGTTGCTCCCGATGAGCACATTGTACACATTGCGGAAAGCCGCGTCGCCTTCCTTTGGCGTTTCCGGGATCGCGCCTGCCATCCCTGCCTGCAGTCGTCCCCGAATGCCCGGATGCAGCCCTCGGATGAGGTTGTAGCGCTCCAGGATACGCCAAGCCTCTTCGAACGTGGTGGGGTCGGGCACCGTCGGGCCAGACGCCACCACGTCCAGCGGACTGCCCACCACATCGGAGAGAATGAGCGAAAGGACCGTGGCAGGGTAAGCCAGCCTGGCCAGTTGCCCGCCCTTCACCAGCGAGAGATGCTTGCGCACGCAGTTGATCTCATTGATCGTCGCCCCGGACTTCAAGAGGGCTTGGGTGAGTTCCTGCAGATCGGCCAAGCGGATGCCGTGGGCGGGCAGGGTCAGAAGTGCCGAACCGCCCCCCGAGAACAAACAGATAACCAAATCGTGCGGGCCCAGCGGCTCCAGCAGGTCGGCGATTCGCTGCGCTCCGGACATGCCCGCCTCATCGGGCGTCGGGTGGCCCCCCTCCACGATGCGGATGCGCCCATCCTTGCCCCCGACGACGTGCCCGCGCTTGGCGATGACCAGACCCTCAGCGATGCGATCGCCGAGAATCTCTTCCACCGCCGCTGCCATAGCCGGGACGGCCTTGCCTGCCCCCACAACCACAATGCGGTGATAGTGCTTCAGGTCATATACCTTGTCGCGAATCTCCAGCACGTCGCCGCTCAGGTGGAGCATGGCACGAATGGCCCGGCGCGGGTCCACCGCATCCAGCGCCGCCCGCATGATCGCTGCCATGTCCTCGCGATGGCGGCTCTCTACGGGGTCCTCCCCTACGTTGCGGACGAATCCCAACGGATAGGACACATTCCCCTCACGGCTGCTTAATCTTGTTCAAAGCCTGATCTGCGGCTTGCTTAGGCGACCATTGCCCTCTGAGGACTTGCACCAGCGCCAGTTGTAGGGCTGCCCGACCCCCCGACGTTCTCAGCGAGACGGGATAGGGGACGGCCGCCTGGGCTGCCCCTAGCACCGCTTCGCTGCGAGCGGCGGCCCCATGCGCCTCGCCCCACGCCGATGGCTTCGTAGGCAAGAGCCCTGCGGCATCGCACCATGCGGCCTGCTGCTCGGGTCGGAGAACCCACTCCAGGAACCTCGTGGCTGCCTGTTGTCTTTCAGGCGTCGGCGCGACAATCGCCCACGCCCACACGTGAGCCAAAGGGATGGAATCGCCACCGGTTGTCGGCACGGCGGCCAACCCCATGCCCCCCGGAACCGAAACGCCGCGCCCCACGTGCGACGCGGGAACCATAACAAGGTCGGCCTCGCCGGCCCTGTACAGTTCCCATACCTCGGCGCTGCTCGTCAAGGATGCCGTCTCGGGAACGAGAACGGCCTGATCCACCAGCCCGCGATAATTCTCCAACGCGCGGGTCAGCAGACGGCCATCCAACGACGGTGCGCCCTCGGCACCCACGAGCGAGCCGCCCAAGGCCAGATATTGGGTCAGCAAGGCCTCGGCTGCGACCTCCTCATCGCCCGCCGCGAAAGCACAGCGCCGGCCGGCAGCGGCAATCCCGTCCCACGATAGGGGCAGGGTCATCGGCATGTGGTACGCAACCAGCAGAAAATCCATGGCGAACGGCGTGCCAAGTCGCACGAAGGCTGCAGAGCCGGCTTCCTTGAGGTTGGCGAACAACCCATCGTGCGCGGAAGGGAGAAGCGCCTCCATCGGCTGGAGAACTCCCAGCGAAGCAATCTGCTCCAGCGCCCCGTCGGTAGTCAGGATAAGATCGGGCAGGTAGGCCGGGGCTACCGTGCGGGCTTTGCTCAGCAAATCCACCAACCCGCCCTGCCCGTAGGTCTCCTTGACCGAGATTTGCACGCGAACGCCAGGGTGCATCTGGCTGAAGCCCTGTGAGGTCGAAGCATCGGCCTGGGCAAGGGGCGAGAACTCGGGCGACACCCAGACGTAGAGCGTCATCGGAGCCGGCGCGGGTGTCGGCGATGCCTGAGGGGCAGGGATTGTGATCGCAGGACTGGCCGTGGGCCCGGTCACGGGCGACTGCGTGGGCGTGGGGACTGCCCCGCCGCGACAGGCCATCAGCGTCAGGGCCAGCGCCGCTACCACTACTTCCGCCAACCTGCGCGCGGCATGGCCCCCGGGCGCAGCGCCACCCCGGGGCTGCGATTCAGGCACGTTGTACGTCGCGCGATCTCGGGTCATACCTTCGCCTTCGTTCAAATGAGTAACATGCGAGAGGCCACTGGAGAAGGCCCATCCGTGTGGCAAATGCCGATGCCCCGCCGGGATCGCCCTACGCGGCTCCCTCGGAAGGCGCCCTTGGGGGGCGGTCAGCGCCGGCAGCACAAGCGCCCGAAGTTCTCAAGGGCCCTGCACCCATTATATCACACTTTTCCGCTTCTGGAACAAGGAGTTTCCACCAAATTCGGCTTCGCAAAACTTGCAATTTTGTTCCACGTCGTGTAAACTACGCTATAGGCGCAACAGGCGAGTGCGCGCGGGAGGAAAACGTATGCCAGAAGCAGGGCGAGACAAGGCGTTGGAAACAACCCTCATGGGGTTGCGAAAACGGTTCGGTGACGGCGTCATCATGCGGTTGGGCGAGAGCACCGGACTCAACGTGGATGCCATCCCCACAGGTTCCATCGCGCTGGACATTGCGCTGGGCGTGGGGGGCATCCCGCGAGGGCGCATCACTGAAATCTATGGCCCGGAAGCGTCGGGCAAGACGACCCTGTGCCAGCACATCATCGCCGAAGCACAGAAACGAGGTGGAATCGCAGCATTCATTGACGTGGAGCATGCGCTAGACCCTGCGTATGCCCGCCGCTGCGGGGTGAACATAGACGAATTGTACATCTCGCAGCCGGACACGGGCGAGCAGGCGCTGGAGATCGCCGAGGCACTGGTACGCAGTGGGGCAGTGGACGTCATCGTCATTGACTCCGTTGCCGCCCTGGTCCCACGGGCCGAGATTGAAGGCGAGATGGGCGATGCTCACATGGGGTTACAGGCCCGGCTGATGTCGCAGGCCCTGCGAAAACTCGCAGGCGCCATCAAGCGATCCAACACAGCCGTCGTGTTCACCAACCAGTTGCGGATGAAAATAGGAGTGCTCTTCGGGAACCCAGAGACCACACCCGGCGGCAACGCCCTGAAGTTCTATGCGTCGGTGCGGTTGGACATGCGCCGACTGGAGGCCATCAAACAGGGTGGGGCCGTGGTGGGAAACCGCGTCAAGGTGAGCGTGAAAAAGAACAAGGTCGCGCCCCCCTTCCGAGTGGCCGAGTTTGACATCCTGTTTGACGAAGGCATCTCCCGCACGGGCGACTTGCTGGATGTCGCTACCGCCCTCGGCGTCGTGGAGAAACGCGGCACATTCTACTCCTATAGCGACCTGCGACTGGGACAGGGACGCGATAACGCAAAAGCGTTCTTAGCCGAAAACCCCGACCTGTTCGCTGAAATAGACCGAAAAGTCCGTGACATCGCAGGATTGACACGGCAGGGAGGTGCAGCGTCGGGTCCCTTCTTCGCAGAAGGGGATGAGGAACTAGAAGACTTGGGAGACACAGAAGTCGACGAATAACACCTGGCTGAGTGCGACACGGTCGCTGGTTTTCACCGGTACGACACATCAAGCGTTT
>FWPV01016366.1_pt1 | contig 10455 bp, 7 predicted proteins | sample 2228371 | NCBI WGS metagenome assembly FWPV01 (sample SAMEA103939776, study PRJEB20133) | metagenome
CATGAGGCTCATCAACCCGCTACCATTCTCAACCGTCGGTAGCGGGCACCGGCTCAACGACGATTTCTTCGACCGGCGGAGTTGGCGTTGGCAATGGCTTGCCATCAGGCCCAAGGTCAGCGGGGTTGTACTCGAAAATATCGGGCCATGGCTTGAAACGGGTCACAAATTCACGCCGTTCGATTTCGCGACCGCTGGCATCCTGGACGATCCGGGTAAAGAGAATGTCCATGCCGCCGCGAGCGGTATCACTCTGGCGCGGTTGCCCAACCGGGCGATCAGGCACCGCCACATACACCGGTTCGGTTGGCGGAGGCGTGCGATTGGTAATCACCGGCCCTTCCAGCAAGACCTTCCGGCCAGTCTCTGGGCCATAGAGACGGACTTCGGCCAGATGGCGCCGCGTATCCACCAGCGTCTGCATCAAGATCCAGCCGCCGGTGTCATTCAGAAACTTCAGATCGGGACCGCCAGTAAAGATCGTTGCATCCATCCCCGGTCCATCACCATACGGGCCGAACCCGTAGCGATCGTACCAGCTTATGTAGAATGAATGCCCCCAACGCTCAGTGATCGGCAAACCGGCCCAGAAGGCAGCGCGGAAGACTGTGGTGCTATCCTGACAGATCCCTCCGCCCCATTCCAGTTGGGTGCGATTCTGGATGATTGCATATCCCTCAACAAAGCCATTTGAGCCATCGATCCGGCCAATTGCCTGGTTGAAGGAAAACTCTTCGCCGGGCGCAATCAGCAGACCGTTGAGCAGCCGCATCCCGGCCTGAATATTCGTCACCCGATACGGCGCCGAACCGGTAAAATCGCTGCGTCCCACCCCGATCAGAGTGGTAATGCCCAACTGATCGAGATTGTCAGCCGTTACCGGCGGAGGGATCTCACGAAAGTTAACGGTCACCACGCGCTGATCGGCAGGTCTGGTCAATGCTTCCAGTACGGCAGCCAGAGCCTGAGCCTCGTCGATCCGACGACCCGGCTTTCCCTCCTGCAAAATCGATAGCCGGCCATCGTCCCAGTTCAGGCGTGGATACGTCCCCTTCACTTCGCTGGCATCACCAATCTCGATCAAAGCCTGCATCAACAGATCGCGATCGATGCTCACGTTAAGACGATCGCCCGCCGGATCTGCTACCCGTTCAACGCGAATAAGGCGAGCGAGATCATCGAGCGAGAGGACAAATGGCCGATCGGCGATCATCAATGTTACCGGCCCGGCCAGCAACGCGGCGATCTGATCCTGGGCAACAAAAGCGGCATCATCGCGCAGTGACGGCTCAAGTGCGCGCGTGCGCAATGCTACCGTATCGGGATTGAGATCCTGAATCGCCGCGATAATCTCGTGGAGGGGGATGCCGATCAATACCTGGCGACCAACGACACTCGGCTCCACGTAGACGGTCGTTCCATTGACAACCAGTTGGGCATCGATTGCAGGCTGCTCAACTTCAGCTACCCGCGCCATCAGATAGCGCTGCATCTGATCCTGATCAACCGCCAATCGCAGCGGTAACTCGACTCCATACTGCCAGATCGCCACCATCTGCTGGAGGTTGGTCAGCGCGTCATGACTGCGACCAACGGCAAAGGCTGCATCAAGCGCCGCATCGACATCAAGACTGATACCTAGCTCAGCGAGAGTTGGCGTCCATGTCTGACCACTGTAGGTCAACACGACCGGCTGAGCCAGAAAGGACGCAAATGCAGCATCGATGGCAGCGCGGGCTTCGGCCCGACTCATATTGCCAACGGCAACGCCGCGCACACTAACATTGGGCAAAATCCGGCCAGCGTAGCGCCGGTCGAGATAGGCCAAACCGCCGGCAATCAGGCCAGCGCCGACCAGCAGCGCAAGGAATAGCCAGACCAGGTTGCGCCGCCATGAACGACGCTGCGCCAAACGCTGCGTTGATGATCGCGACTCTGCGAGATCAGACCAGTCAGCGGCACCGACCTGCGCAGAGTAATCAAAGACATCGCCGGCGCCGCGTTCGTGAGCTTGATTGAAGGGCGGAATCTGCTGGGCTGACACCAAAACCTCCTCGCCAACGGCAATTCGTCTGACACTTTACTATACCGTTGCCGGGCGCGCATGTCAATCAAATAAACCTGAAAAATGGCCATATATCAGCTAGACATCATCCAGATCAGGCGCGCAAGCCATACCAACGTGAGATCCATTGTCACACATCCGGCAGCCACGCAAGCCTCGCCACACCCTGAATTGAATGATCAAAGGATAGGGAGTCAGGGTATCGATTGCTTTGGCAGCGCGTATGCTCCCCCTAATACCAACTTTAGGTGCCCAATCATCTTCAGATCAGCGCGCGGCGCTTCCCGCGCGCCCGTGCCATCCTGCTGTCTGGTCAGGAGCGTGTGGCGCCGTCTCGATCCGTGTCATTGCGAGGGCGCGGAGCGCCCGAAGCAATCCCCCGCGTCAGCGGGAGTCGTGCCGCAGCGCCCGCTGCTGCTCCGCTCTCCCAGCGGGAGTGAGGGCGCGCAGGCGATGGCCACGCCACCCCCATCCCGGTCATACCAGCGTTCGGCGCGCGATCGGTGCTGCCCCAGCAACCGCTCTTCAGAGCGCTCCCGCCGCATCCTGCGCACTGCGGCAGCGTTGATGTGGCTGCCCGATACGTGACAATCTATCTAAAGTCGGTATAATACTGGTATGGTCTAGATGGCGGCGCGCAATCTCCCGCTTTCCGCATGTCAGAGCGCGCAGCGCGATGTTCCTCTGGGGCTGGTAGCCGAGAGGGAAAGACCATTCACGGCAGGATTTCATCGAGCCAGCGTCAGTTGGCATCTGGCGTCGAACCTTCAGGTTCAGGCGCAACCCCCCCTGCTTTACGGCTGTTGACTGAGGTCGAAGCAGCAGCCGATCGCACTTGCAACAAATATTTCACGATCGACAATAATTCACTGACGCGAAATGGCTTCTGCAACATAGCCGCTACCGGCGCTTCACCAAGATCGGCAGCATCGAGCGGATACCCGCTCATTAGCGCCAGCGGCAAATCAGGATGCCGGGAGGCGAGCTGACGGCAAACCTCGTAACCGCTCATATCAGGAAGCGAAATATCAATCAGGGCACAGGCAATGCCGGTTTCTCGATCAACCAACTGAATGGCTTCGCTGCCGCTGACTGCCATTTGCGAGCGGTAGCCAGCCTGAGACAGCATGCGTTCGATCAGCGCGCGCACTCCTGAATTATCATCAACCACTAATATCTGAAATGAAGCATGTTCTGCATTGAGACTATTTGAACCCATCTCCGTCAACGATAGCGGCGGCAACCATACTGTGAACGCACTGCCTTTGCCGGGTTGGCTTTCAACCTCAAGCGCACCGCCGTAGCGCTGAACGATTTTAAGCACTCCCGCCAGACCAAGGCCTGTTCCATGCTCTTTTGTAGTAAAAAACGGTTCAAATATCCGCTGATAGACTGCCGGATCAATGCCGGAACCATCATCGCGCACCGCCATCAGCGTGTAGCGACCGGGTTTCAAGGATTGTTGCAGAACGAATCGATCCGAATCAGCAGGAGGCACCGCACCTGATGCAGTTTGAATCCAGATATTGCCCCGTCCATCTGGCAATGCTTCCACCGCATTCACCACCAGATTCATCAACACCTGCCGCATTTCGATCGGGTCAACCATCACCATTGGCAGATCAGGATCAAGCTCAAGATGCACTACCGCCTGTTCACTGATCATCCCGCGAATGACCGGCAACGTCTCTGCAATCAGTTGGTTGAGATCAAGCGGTTGTCTCTCTATCTGTTGTTTTCCGGCGAAGCCCAGCAAGCGATGGGCCAGATCAGCCGCCTGATGAATAGCATGCAGAAGGTTAGAAAAATGATACTGCGCCGTTGGCGAAAGCGGCGCAACCTTCTCCATAATATACGCATGGCCGGCAATGATATTGAGTAAATTATTGAAATCGTGCGCCACGCTTCCGGCCATCACTGCCAGACTCTCCAGGCGCTCGATCGTCTGCAAACGCCGCTCGTATTGCAACAGCTCTTCGGTTTTCTCGCGCTGCTCGGTCAGATCCTGACAGAAGAGCAACAACTCGGCAGGCTCGCCCTGGGCATTCCGCCGACAGCTCATCGTCCAGAACAGATAGTGTTTGCGCTGCTGCCTGACAAACGACGTTTCAAACGATTGCGCGCGATCGGTTGCGATCACCTCGCGCGCCAGCGCAGTAAACAACGGTCGCTCAGCTTCATTCAACAGGGTCGCCGGATAATCGCTACCGATGACTTCGCTGCGGGTGCGACCAAAGATCTGCTCGGCCATGCGGTTGAACTCGGTAATGCGCAGCTCAGGATCGAGACAGATGATCACATTGCCGGCCAGCTCGATCAGCGAGCGGAAGCGCTCGAATGAGTCGGTCATGCGCGCAAAGAGCATGGTGTTGACCAGGGCAACACTGATCTGATCGGCCAGCAGCGAGAGCAGAAAGAAGTCTTCGTCGTCGAGGGGCGGGTTACCCTGCGCCTCGACAATGATCACCCCCATCGGCATTGAGTCATCGTAGCGCAATGGCACCGCGATGCACTGCGTCGTGCCCGGCAACACCTCGATGAAGTCGGGATCGCGGCGGACATCGCGCGCAAACGCAGCTTTGCCGGTGCGCATCACCCGTCCGGCGACACCTTCATGCAGACCAATGATCGGCAATACTCGATCATATCCCAGCGCCACCTGGAGATGAAGCGCCTGATCTTTAAGTAGATAGATGCTGATCAACTGATAGCCAAACACACTGTGGAGCTGTTCCACCACCAACCGGCAGAGCATCTCGGTTTGCAGGGTTGAATTGACCAGCGCGGCCACTCGCTGCACCAGCAACAACTGATCAAGACGGCGCTGCATGGCGCGATAGAGCAACACATGATCTACCACCAGCGCCAGGCGTTGCGCAACTTCATGCGCGAGCGCGATGTCATCGGGCAAAAATCGCCGCCCTGAGCGAGCGGAAAGGGTCAGCGCCAGCACGCCGCAGGCGCGATCCTGAATGCGCATCGGCACGCACAGAATGTGCCGCGGCCTGATCTGGCGCAGGACGGCCTGATAGGCTGGCGAGAAAGCCGGATCGTCACTGTAATCCGGCGGCAGATCGGTCAGCAACAGATCGTCTTCAAGCTCCAGGGCGCGGGCCGGCGCTGAAGCAGGATCGATCAGCAAAGCTTCGCGAGTGAGCTGTTCGGCCAGCGGCTGCCAGTCGGGGTCGGCGCAGGCAATGGCGATGCGACGCATCTGCTGATGTTCATCACGGGTGATGATGGCGCACCAGTCGGCCAGATCCGGCACCAGTCGCTGGGCAATCCTGGGCAGCACCTCGATCTGATCGAGCGAAGTGAACAGTGCGCCAATATCGGCGAGCAAGCGGGCTTGTTGAGCAGTCCAGCGTTCTTCCATCTGTTGCGCCGAAGATAAGCATCATGCCAACGCGCGCCATACATGCCTGGACAGTATGCCCCGCTGTTTAGTATTTATAAGTATACATCTGTAAAAAAGTCGGATCAAGCGCATTTGAAGGAATGTCCGCCAACATGCCACGCGCCGACAGCGGATTGCGCCGCGCCGCAACCAGGAACTCGTGCTACAATGCCTGTGAGACAGCTACAAAGCTCGCATGTTCTGGAGCAAGACCATGGATCGCGCCCAATCAGCGAATCTTCCCGCTACCACGCAGAGCTATCGTCTGCTGGATTATCGCGTTACTGGCTGCAATGCTGGCCACCGGCGGCAGCCTGTTCTTCAGCGAAGCGCTGCGCTGGATTCCGTGCGAATTGTGCTGGTATCAGCGCATTTTGATGTATCCGCTGATTGTCATTCTCTTTGTCGGCATTTGGCGCGATGACCGGCAGGTTTACTGGTATGCGTTGCCCCTTTCGCTGAGCGGGATTGCCGTCTCACTGTACCACTATCTCATGGTGATGCTGATCATCCCGCCCGCGCCATGCGCTGGCGCGGTGCCGTGCGCGTTCGATTACATCAATATTCCAGGCGCGCTGAGCTTTGTGAAGATCCCCTTCCTAGCGCTGGTCGCCTTCGTCATCATCAGCGTGATGATGGCCAATCTGGCGCTGACGGAAACGCCGCCCGCCCACGGGCGCGCCGCCCGCATTGCTGCCGTGGCGATTGTGCTCGGCACAACCGCACTCTTCGTCGGTCTGGGCATGATGATCTGATGGTCAGCATGCGAATAAACAATCTGTCATTGTGACCCTGACGCGCATGTGGTATACTCCACCCATCATCGGTTTGGCAACAGGGCTGCGCGGGGGCGCAGCCAGGAGGGAGCGGAAGCGGAGAACGACGAGACGAAGCGCATGGGCTTCGCCATCGGCGAAGTTGACGAGGACGGAGGTTCCCGGCGCGAGCCGGAGCTAACGGGGCTACAGTACCCGGAACATCGAGCGATCAGCGGAAGCCTCCCCGGCGCAGGGCGCCGCCGGCAAGCTGGCGAGTGAACACCTCCTGGTGACAGGCAAGGGCAGAGCTGCCAGCAGCGACCCACCATTTCATCTTTCCCCCATCTCATCTGAACCGAATCTTTTGCCGCGCCATCACGAGCAGGCAGCGGCTGGGGCTAGCTGTGTTGTTCACTGCTCCGCCATACTGCTGCGCTCGCGCTGGTTGCGTCTGCTATGCAATGAAGGAGCAATGACCTATGTGTGGCATTGTCGGCTATGTTGGCGCCCGCGAAGCGACCGGAGTCGTCGTTCAGGGCTTGCAGCGGCTTGAGTATCGCGGCTACGACTCGGCGGGGATCGCCATCTACGATCCCGCCGTTGGTCTGCAACTGCGCCGCAGCACCGGTAAACTGGAGAATCTGCAACGGCGGCTGGCCGTCGAACCGACCCGCGGCACGATCGGGATCGGTCATACCCGCTGGGCTACCCACGGCGGCGTCACCGAGACCAACGCCCATCCCCATCGCGATGCCAGCGGCGCAATTGTGGTCATCCAGAATGGGATTGTTGAGAACTATCTGGAACTGAAAGGACGGCTGCTCGAACTTGGCTATCGCTTCGAGTCGCAAACCGATACCGAAGTGATTGCCCATCTCACCGGTCACTATTACCAGACCAGCCGCAATCTGGTCACTGCGGTGCGCCAGACATTGCGCGAACTGCGCGGCGGCAACGCAATCGTAGCATTCTGCATCCACGAACCAGACTCGCTGGTCGCCGCTCGTCTCGGCAATGCTGGCGGGATTGCCATCGGAATCGGCGACCACGAACACTTTATCGCCTCCGACATTCCGGCCATTCTCGACCACACCCGCGAGCTGATCTTCCTGGAAGACCGCGATGTCGCGGTTGTCCGCCGCGATGGGGTCACGATTACTCAACTCGACGGCACACCGGCGCAACGTGCCGTCCACACAATCAACTGGGATCCGGTTGCCGCCGCTAAAGGCGATTATCGCCATTTCATGCAGAAAGAGATTGCCGAGCAGCCACGCGCGCTGATGGACGCCTTGCGCGGACGGATCGATCAGGAACGCGGCCAGATCACGCTCGACGATCTGCGGCTCAGTGACAGCGATCTGCGCCGGATTGAGCGCATCTACATTGCTGCCTGCGGCACAGCCTGGCATGCCGGACTGGTCGCCAAGTTTATGATCGAACACCTGGCCAGAGTGCGGGTTGAAGTCGATTACGCGAGCGAATTTCGCTACCGCGAGCCGGTGTTGCAGCGCAACGGCGAGCGCGACGCCCTGCTCATCGCGATCACGCAGAGCGGTGAGACGGTGGACACACTGGCGGCGATGGAAGAAGCGCGCGCGCAGGGCGCGCCCAGTGTGGCGATCGTTAATGCTATCGGCAGCCAGGCTGCCCGTCTGGCCGATGGCGGCGCGCTCTACCTCCACGCTGGGCCAGAGATCGGGGTAGCCTCAACCAAAGCCTTCACCTCGATGCTGGAAGTCGCCTTCCTCTTCGCGCTTCGCCTGGGACAGGCGCGCGGCGTTCTCAGCCCAGCCCAGATCCGCGCATACACGCAGGCATTGATCGAGCTGCCAGGCAAAGCGGCCCAGACGATTGAACAGACGACGCCGCTCTGCATCGAACTGGCCGAGCGCTACCATCACGCCAGCAACGCGCTCTACCTTGGTCGCCAGATCAATTATCCAATCGCGCTGGAGGGTGCGCTCAAGCTGAAGGAAATCAGTTACATTCACGCCGAGGGCTACCCGGCGGGGGAGATGAAACATGGTCCGATCGCGCTGATCGACGAACATCTGCCGGTGATCTGCATTGCTACCCGCGACCACATCTACGAGAAGATGATCAGCAACATCGAGCAGGTGCGCGCCCGTCATGGTCAAGTGATTGCCATCGGCCACAGCGGCGACGATCTGCTGGCCAGCAAAGCCAACCATCTGATTGCCGTGCCGGCAACGATACCGCTGCTGCAACCAATCCTGAACGTGATCCCGTTGCAGATCTTCGCCTATCACATCGCGGTACTGCGTGGTTGCGACGTTGATCAGCCGCGCAATCTGGCCAAGAGCGTGACGGTCGAATAAGCAACGATAGATTCGTCCCTCAGGCGCCGCGCTCGGCGAGGGCGCGGCTGGCCTGCTCGGCAGCGTCAGCGTCAGCCGGATCAGCGCCGGCTGGCCGATAGCGCGCCCGCTCATAAGCTGAGGTAAGCGTAGCGAGTGACGCCGGATCGGGCAGTGAAGGGGCAGCGGAAGCGCACCATTCGGCAGGGGTTTGCGCCGGCGGTCGCCGCAGACCACGCGCTTCAAGCGCCAGCAACGCCTGGACATACGCGCGGCGCACGCGGGTAGAAGGATCGGCGCCGCGCAGCGCGGCCAGCGCGGCCTGAAGGCCAGTCAGTCGGCGGCGGAATGGGGAACGCAGCGCGCCGAGCAGATCGCGCATGTCGGCCAGCAGGCTCTGACCAACATCGAGCGATTGTCGCTCTTCATCGCTGATCGTCACGCGCGCGCGCCGTCGCCAGAGCATGATCAGGACCAGCAACACCGCCAGTGGGATCAGGGCCAAAATGAAGGTCGCCTGCTGCGCCACGGCGACAACTGTCTCAACCGCACCGGTATCGACGGTTGTCGCTTCTTGAGTTGGTGGCGGTTCCGGCAACAGATTGAGTTGGGTCAATGCCTGAGCCAGCAGACCGAGCAGCGCGCGCAGAGCGCCGCCAAAGACTTCAGCCAGCAGATAAACGATAGCCGAACCGATCAGAGCCAGCGGCAACAAAAGCAGGCGCAGCGCCGTCACGAGCCCTTCCAGCGCCGCCTCACCACTCAAGAGCGCCACCAGCGCCACGCCAGTCGCCAGCACGCCGCCGATGACTGCCGCCAGCAACGCAATCCAGCGCCCATCAACCGCCTGCCGTTGACTGGCTGCCGTCTCGCTCACATGGGTCAAAGCCAGCGCACCCAACGCAGCGCCGGCCAATCCCCCCACATACACCAGCAGGATGTCGGTTGGAAGCGGCGATCCGGCGCGGAAGATGGGGGCCAGCAGCAGACTGGCGCCGACAATCAGCACACTGCGACCGATCAGGGTGAGCAGGGTAACGCTATCGCTCGCGGCCAGACCGGCGCCACGCCAGACGAGGAAAAATGCGATGACGATGGTCAGGTAAATCAGCCCGCTCTGCTCCTGAGCAGGCCACAATGCGGTCACAAGGCGCAGCGGATCGAGACCGAAGGTCAGCCAGCCCAACCCAGCCGCCGCCGCCAGCGGCGCCAGCGCGAGCGCGCCCCGCCGATACGGCGGACGTATGCCATCAGCCAGCCAACCCAGCGCCACCGCTCCTGCCAGCCCCAGCCACGGCAACACCAGCCCGGTCAACGCCAGCAACGGCAACCCGGTCAGGGATGCTTCAAACGCAACCAGCAATCCGATCCGCAACCAACGCATCGCCGCGCCTCAGAAGGAACCAATAGCAAAGCCGGGAGCGCGCGCGCTCCCGGCTTCAGCCCCGCCAGCCTACTTCGTCTCGCGATAGAGCACATGACGACGGACAATCGGATCGTACTTGCGCAACTCGAGGCGGCTCGGATCGTTGCGCCGGTTCTTCTCGGTGGTATAGGTATGACCGCTCTCGGTGCTCTTCAGCTTAATCACGATGCGGTTGCCTTTTTTGCTCGCCATAGCGCTTCCTCTTCCCAACACTACACACGAAATTGCGCCTGACCGGCGCACTGCTGTTCAGTATACCATACCGGCGCGAGAGCGGCAACTGGCGCGTAACGTTAGAACGGTATCTTACTCACCTTCGCAGCCTGCTCGGCTCACGCTCTTGATCTGATATTCCCTGCGACCAGTCATCGTTGCGCCTTCTTTCTTGTCTTGCCAGCCGAGCAGCGTCTCCGCAGCGCGAGGACGCTGCCCGTGATGACATCCCTTCACCTTCACGCCATCGGTGGGGAATACGTTCGCTGACGATC
>FWPV01016375.1_pt1 | contig 10453 bp, 7 predicted proteins | sample 2228371 | NCBI WGS metagenome assembly FWPV01 (sample SAMEA103939776, study PRJEB20133) | metagenome
AGCAAGGGTCCCACTGGGTTTTCCCCAAACATCTTCTGGAGTGGAGATAGATATTTTAAAAAGGCTCTTCAACGAGGAAGAGGCCCGTATCGCCATCTTGCTCACCCCCTTTCCAGAAAATGCGGAACAGATCTCCAGGCGCACTGGCTACGAGGGCGAAGACCTTGGGGAAAAGTTGGAATCCATGTCCCGAAAAGGCCTGGTTTTCCGCGTAAGACGCCAAGGCCAGACCCTTTACAGCGCTGCCCCCTTCATGATCGGCCTTTATGAATATTCCGTCTTTAGGCTGGACCAGGAGCTTGCCGAACTTTACTGTAAATACTACGAAACCGCCTACATGGAGGAGATGGGAGCGAGTGGTGTTCCCGGTTTCAAAGTTCTTCCCATCGCGGAGCGGGTGCGCGAGGACCCGATTCTCTTACCCTTTCTCGATTTGAGGGAAATGGTCAGATCCGCCAGGAAGATATCGGTCGCGGAATGCATCTGTCGCAAAGAAGCCCGCCTCCTCGGTAAGGGTTGCGATCATCCCCTAGAGAACTGTCTTAGCTTTGGGGCAGCCGCAGAATACTATATCGAGAACGGCATGGGAAGAGAGATAACCTACCAAGAGGCCATGGCCATCCTGGAGGAAGCAGACCATTCAGGGCTGGTCCACGCCGGCGCCAATACCAAACATCTCTCCAATATCTGTAATTGCTGCCCTTGTTGCTGCGCCTCCATGAAGGGGATTACTTTAAAGGGACTCCACCGGCGCCGATATCTCAACGCTCTATTCGAGGCTGTCATCGACGAAGAGAGGTGCACAGGTTGTGAGGCCTGCGTTCCGCGCTGCCCGGTAGGAGCCATTACTTGCAAGGATTTCTCCGCGGTCGACCGGGACAGATGTCTCGGTTGTGGCATATGCGCGGGGGTTTGCGCCAGCGAGGCAATTGAATTACATATACGGGATGACCGAGAAGAGCCTTATGATCGCATGTTGAACCTGGGGTTAGCCATAATCGAGGGCAAGCGCAAAGCTTCCCGGAACAGATGATCCGGCCTTGAGTGATTTATCACTGCGGGTTTCATGTAGGGGAATTGAACTAACTTGCCTTAAAAGATTTTTCGCCTGCAGGTTTCATCTAGGGGATTTGAAATTAGTTTCATGCAGAGGGATTGAAATTAACTTATATTGATATGAGTTGAGACACGGGCCTTTCCCCCACCATGTCCAGTATGGGATCGGTAATGAGGTGCCTTGATTTATTCATAAATTCATAAATTGATGCATGGGTAACTTGATTGCCTATGCTTGGACGAGAAATAGGCTAAATGTACTCGGTTCACAGGTAAGCTAAGGCATAAATCTCTAAAAATAGTCGAATAGCCATCCATTCAAATCCTCAACTCTACTTTTGGGTGGAGAATACCTGATGAAGGGCTTCGGCGAATAGAAGCGCTCCTTGGGGATTAAGATGCACTCCATCGATGGTGAGCAACAAACCTCGCTTGCTGGAGACCATTTCCGCTCCTTTCCTGGTTAAGCAGTACAATGGGTCCAGGAAAATTCCCCAGAAATTATCGAGGAAATATCCCCCACTTGCGCTGTGCTGGGCCAAATAACCCTGGAATCTCTCCGCCACATCGGCGACAAGGACGCCCCTTTCCTTTGCTAGCTCGACCATCGCCCCGTTATACTCCATCCTGCGCCGGTTTAGCTTACTGGAGAGGTCTTCTCCGATACAGGGAATGGTGGTGAGCACGATACTCTCTATCCTTCGCCTCAACTCCTCGACAATTCCGCTGTAGATTTCTTTAAACTCAGCGGGGTCTTCGACGGGGATACAACCCCTCCGTTTCAAGCGGCGCGCCAGGAGTCCCCAGCGGCCTCCCCGCTCCTCCAGCTCAGTAATGAGAAGGTCATTGGTCCCCACTTCGAGGACCAATGCATCAGCGACGACCTCTTTTACCAGCTTCAACGCCCTTTCGCCCAGCGTTACCAGGGTTTCACCGCCTGAGGGGCGGGCGATGACCTGGCAATCCCCTAGCATTTTTGCGAAGAGACGGGGGAAGTTCTGGTGAGGCCATCCACCGGCCAAACTATCCCCCACGATCAGAATCTTTCTCACTTCCCCTCCTTAAAATAGATAATTTATTTCCCATCATATTGGATATCCTTTACATTCTGAGACTAAACTGACGAGGCCAATTAGATCGTATCCCGAGAGTGGTGCGAATAATTACCTGGTTTACATTCTGAAACTAAATTGACGCAGCCGATTAGCTATCTGTTATCGCCATTGGAAGAGAAGACCCAAGCGGTCATGCTAAACCTCCATCAATACCTAAATACCCACAAGAAAAGGCCGTCAGAGTAGAAGAGGGGGCGTATATTTTGTACATTCTACCTATCGAAAAATTTACCCTTTCACGAATTTCTCGCGAATTTTTCCCGCTCAACATCGAGCTCCTATAATCCCATGCGGCCTTAACTGAAAATGGGCTTTCCTTTGTTTACTATGGAGAGATGTTCGTCTCGAGAGTCGACACATTAACCCCATCGCCTTCCTAGAACCACTATCAGCAGGGCCCTCGGTTTCCCATCCTCGCGAACGAAGTCCAAGACGACGTATTCTACGATCTGTAGAAAGAGATGAACAGTTCGATTGCGACCTTAGCCGATCCCTTTCAGCGTCTCCATCTCCATCATCTCCCCTATCTCGGGTGAGGAAACTGATGGGGATGGGGCACTTAGATCGAGAGGTATTGGGAACTCGCCAGCTCACCTGGCGAAAGGGAAATTGGAGAAGAAAGGGAGCCAATTCCACCCACCGGCAAGCCGGCTTCGACGGCTCAGAAAGGCTTGCAGGAAGGTCCTCAAGGGTATTCTAGATGGGAAAGGGCGGTGCTCCGAAAGTCTGAGGATATTCTTTTAAAGGGATGTCATGAATTGAAAGAGCCCAATACAAACCACCAGAAGGAAACCGGACTGCGTTTAGCCGCACGGCTCGCTCAATACCAGGCTATTACCGAGTAGCCAGGGGACCTCTCTCCTCGCATGCGCGTTTTTAAAGGGTTGGGCTTTTACATCCATCACGATCCTAGCCCCTGGTGGAAGTTATAACCTGCGCCTACCCCGGCTTCTGGACCGTGCGAGGCTCATATACGGGATATAGTGTCAACACGTATTCCCCCAAGGGCAACATGATACCGCTGAACCCCTGACTGATCTGGTATCTCTTCATCTCTACCAGGATTACGCCATCGATGGCGATTGCGGTTCTCGACTCAGCCGCCTGTGCCAGGATAGAAACTTCCGGCAGCACCTGGTAGAGATGGCTACTGGCATCCAGAAATTGCGGGGTTTCCTGGTCTAAGCGAGGATATTTCACCACCACCAGGTAACCCTTCTCCGGAATGTAATCGGAGGTTTCCTTCAGCGGATGTTCCATTATCAGCTGGTAGGCCTCCTCGAAACCTTTGACCTTTTCTGGGACCCACACCCTGACCGTCTTCCCCATCTCAACCAGGTGTAAGTTTATTTCCCTGTAGGTTGCATCATAAAATTGAGGTTCGCGGTACTCCTCCTTCAATTCGAAGTACCCAGTGTCATATATCCGCTGGAGAAGATCTTCCACTTCATCCCGATTCAGCCTCGCCTCCTTTAGCATGCCCAAAAAACCTTCTCCTTCCCATTTGATCACCCTTCCGTCACCATAGAGCCGGAAAACTGGAATAAGGTCATCGGCGGGATGAGGCAAACCTCCTCCCCTGCTTACCTGTATAACCAGGTTGCCGGAGTCCCGGTTATATTCCAACAAGACTTTTTTCTTCGCGCAACCATACAGGGCGAAAAGGCTCAGGGGTATCAGAAAAGCAATGAATATAATCAGCGATTTTTTACCAAGCCTGGTCCATTTGGGCAAGTAGCCGAGAGTATCCATTGCATATGACCCCTTCCTTGGACTTGATATCAATTTCCAAAATCTTTGCATTATGAAATATTTTTTTTCCTTATCGACTGTCCGCACTTTGTAAGGGATATGCTACATTTATCCTGGGTCCATAGCAATAATTTTACCTTCGACTATCTTAGTCTCTTTTCAACTCTCTATCTTGCCGCCCAGCTCCTTGATTATCTTCTCCGCCTCTTCCACGGTGCGCTCAATTACCTCTTGCACGGTGGGAATGTCATTCAAAAGCCCGGTCACCTGGCCCACCGGCAAAACGCCATTTTTCGTGTCACCGTCTTCGGTGGCGATCCTTATGAGCTTGAAGGCGTTGGCCATGTAGGCTAGCTGTTTTGCATTGTTCCAACCAGATCCAAGCACGCCAATGAAAAGCTTGGCGAAGGGGAGGCCTAACTGCTGGGCGATGGCTCGTGAATTGGGTATGGCCTGCAGCAGTTTGATGGGGTTGAGCCCCGCCTTGATGGCTTTGCGTGCTCCCTCGGTATCCAGCACACGGCACCACAGACCGTCGAAACGCTTGGAGTACAGGGTATCGTTAACCGTCTTCTCCAGGGATAAGCGTTTGTAGTTCTCATGCAGCGGGCTTTCCTGCGTGGTCATCATTCGGGTGCCCATGGCCACTCCCTCGGCCCCCAGGGCTAGTGCTCCTGCGAGACCCCGGCCATCTCCTACCCCGCCAGCGGCAATCACCGGGATATTCAAACCCGAAGCCAGGCTGGGCACAAGACAGAACGTGGTCACCGCTTCACCATGAGCCGCGGCTTCGTTACCAGTGGCTATGACGGCATCGCAGCCATATTCCTCCGCCCTTTTGGCATGGCGATAGTTGGTTACTGTGGCCACCACCTTCCCACCGTATTCGTGGGCCATCTGCACGATCCAATCCCCCTTGCCCAGAGCGAAGTTGATCACCGGCACCTTTTCCTCCAGAGCCACCCTAGCGTTGTCGGCGGCACCGGGGAAAAGCAGGGAGGCATTGATTCCAAATGGTTTATCGGTCAGCTCCCTGATCTCGTGAATGGCCTGCCTGGTCTGATTGGCATCCAAGGGACCAGTGGCCAGGATGCCCAGACCTCCCGCATTGGATACTGCCGCCACCATCTTCGGCACGCTAATCCAGCTCATCCCCGACATGATAATGGGGTGCTTGATTCCGAAAAGTTCAGTGATGCGCGTTTTCATCGAACACTCCTTCCACTATAAACGGCTATCCTAACACCTACCTCCCAACGACAATTCCCTTAATCGAAAATCATGTTTAATTATATCCGAGAGCATCCCCGATTTCATTACCCTGAGATCATCTGCATGTAATATTGGTCCAATTTCACCACTCGCAGGAATGCCCCGGTATGAGTCTCGAAGCCTTAGCCCATGCCCACTTTATTCACTCGGATACTTTCAAACCAGGTGGCGATCCCATGCCCTCGTGATCTTGTTCGCCTCTTGCAATAGATATGTTGAGCTAAGGAAGGTGTATCCGCTCGGCCAAATCGCAAGCCTCGCGATGGATATTTTCACCAACGTTCACCATCTCGCCCAACTCCAGTCTGAGGTCGGTTGCCCACTGGTACGGTGGCCAGCGAGGAAGATCCTTCCCACGGGGATCACCTGACCGGGCCAGGTTAGTCCAGTACCCCATGATTGTTAAGGAGAGACGCTGGTCAGTCGAGTCGAATCCCTCCCCCTCGGGCAATTCTCCAAAAACGTAAGGTATCTCCGCTCCATGACAAGCACACAACTCTTTCCCCTCCTCGGTGGGAGGAACCCTTGAGAATTGATAGAGATAAGCTCTGGAGCCTTTCTTTTCCATGCAGCGCGCCAAGAATCTAGCCGGGGCAGTAAATTCTAGAGCAGTATATAACTCGCTCCAGGAGTGCGCCGCCTCTCTATCATTCTTCGCTGGAAAGAGCCTCATGGCTTCCTCCGCGTATTCGCCCGCTAGTTCTTTCACCAGCAGCCGATAATCTTCAAGGGAGAATTTCAAGCCTGCGGTAAAATAATTGGTTTCATCTTTGTTCGATCCCACCACCAAAGGCATAGCTTCCTGCTCTCCTCTAGAAAATACCTCCTCGGGTCTCTGGGGAAGCAAATGGCCATCCACCACCGGACCAAAGCGCAAGCCTTGGGGAAGTAGACTCACTTCCAGATTCGCCGCGGCAATAATCTTCTTTTCATCGGTAGCCCGCAAAGCGCCAAGAGGGTCGCGTTTAAGTTCATAGCCCAGAGTCCTTACCAGCTCCTGTCCTATTTCCTCTGCCTGGTGGAGAAACTGATAAGACGGCGGGAGAAAACATCTCGCCCAGAAGGGAGAACTTTGCACAATAGCCCGATGGAACAGGCCCTTTGCCGAGGGGCTGGTCATTAGGTAAGCCGTACTAGTTGCGCCAGCGGATTCTCCAAAAAGAGTAACCCTTCCATTGTCTCCATGGAATTCGCCGATATTTCTCTGGACCCAGCGCAATGCGGCGATCTGGTCCATCAACCCGTAGTTTCCGGAGACGCCCGAGGGGGATTCCTTGGAGAGAAGAGGATGGGCTAGGAATCCTAAGGGTCCCAAGCGATAGTTTAAAGTGACCACGATTACGCCAAGGGAGGCAAGCTTTTTGCCCTTGAACAGGGTCCAACCCCGATGCAGCTGGAGGGACGCCGATCCCGCTAAGAAGGCGCCCCCGTGGATCCAAACCATCACCGGCATCTTCTTCTCAGGACTTTCCTCCGGAACCCACAAGTTAAGATAGAGGCAATCTTCGCCTAGCCTACCCACCTCGTATATTCTGGATTCTGGCTGAGCGCAAGCCAAACCATAGCTCTCACAGGGCCGTATGCCTTTCCAAGGCTTCACGGGTTGAGGCGGCTTGAAGCGCAGGTTTCCTAGGGGAGGCGCCGCATAGGGAATCCCTAGGAATTCCCAGACCCCATCCTGCAGACGACCCTTTATCTTTCCCGAATCGATCTCCACAACCCCGGACCCGAACACGGCTTCCCACCTCACCCTACAGAGAATATTCGACTCTTTATCTTTCCCGAATCGATCTCCATGACCCCAGGCCCGAACAAGGTTCCCCACCCCACCCCTCACAAAGAAGATATTTCTCCCGGGTTTCAATTTTCGCGCTATGCTTTTTTCTAAAACATAGACGATTATTATATGTGGATTCCAAATCATCCCGATATAATCATCACGATATTATAATCTATTTTCACTGATCCTTCGGTAGCAGTTTTGAAAAGCCGAATTTTCCCGCGATCTCGCAGAAACACATCCAGAGGTGAGGCGTAGCGGCGAAACCAACTGGCTTTCCCTCTATTCCCCGCAAATAACATCTGTGAACCAACAGCCATGGGCAATCGGATTTGATGGCATAAAAACAAGGTCGCCTTTACTTATTGTTATAACCGATAAAATTTTTCCCCTGGAATCAAGCTCGTCACATAAGATCTGCACATCACAGGGAAAGTTCTATGCCCACCGGGCAATGGTCCGAACCCGACACCTCCTTGAGGATAAAGGCGGAGCTCACCTTGTCTCTTAGATCATCGCTCACGAAAACGTAATCTATCCTCCAGCCTATATCCCTCTCCCTGGCACGGGTCTTCAGGTCCCACCAACTGTAATGTCCAGGTTCCTGGTTGAAAATCCTGAAAGTGTCCACGAAACCATGTTGGATAAATCGGTCTATCCACGCCCTCTCTTCAGGCAGAAACCCGGAAACCTTTTGGTTCTCTCGAGGACGCGCTAGGTCAATCTCTTTATGGGCGGTGTTGAAATCGCCGCATGCGATAATGCTCCGGCCTTCCCCGCGAAATCCCTGCACGTTCTCCAAGAAAGCATCGTAAAATTCCAGTTTATAAAGGAGCCGCTCCCTGGAAAGTTTCCCGTTGGGGAAGTATACGTTATATAGGATAAAATCGCGGTAATCGGCGATGAGGATTCTGCCCTCTCCATCGAACTTAGCGATTCCGAATCCCTTCCAAATGTCCGAGGGCTCCATCCTGCTGTATAAAGCCACTCCGCTGTAACCCTTTCTTTGCGCCGAGGAGAAATAGGCATGATATCCCTCGATTTCCTTGAGTTCCCTAGGAATTTGCTCCTCGGAGGTCTTGGTCTCTTGCAGGCAAAGGATATCTGGGCTTTCTTCCTTCAGCCAGGAGATGAAACCCTTTTTCAATACGGCTCGAAGGCCATTCACGTTCCATGAAAGCAGGCGGATCTTCATCAATCACCTGTGCCTTCCCTTCTTATGCATCCATTCCTACCATCAATTTATCACATCGTGAAGAAACATAATGAATAAATCGGGAGAAGCCTTTCTTTAATGCCGCATATTTGCCTTTGTAATTTCGCAATCGCGAATCATGGGAACGTTGTCTCAATTCGAAAAGTCGATCGACTATGCCGGGTTTCTAGACACGCTTCCCCGGAACACACAAGGGAACCATGGCTTCCTTCTGTCCGAGGGGAAAGCGCCTTGTGAAACTCGACTTCCTCGTGGTGTTGATTGAAAACCCCAAATCTGCTGGAAAAACTATCTATAAGGACGAGATTATTGATTATAATCTTCCCGATGACGGTCTATTCCTATTTCTCATCCTGTTCCTGTCCAACTGGAGGTGGGACGAACGATAGGGATTCAGAGGGGTAACATAGAATACGGTCTTATCATTTTCCCCTTTGTAGAAGAACTCGATCTTTCCACCTTTTAGATGCCGAAAACCATTTACCCTAAACATCGACGTCCCCATCTACTCTTTCTACCAGCTGATTCGCCACCACTACTGTTATCGGGTTCACGGCGGGTAAACTGAAGATTTACGCGCATATTTCATCTATTCGCGTGGAATTTTTTCTGCCCAGATATATGGGCCTGCATGATCACAGCACTGAGGATAGGATCTTCTCTTCTCATGTATAATTTGCATGTTGTAAAATCTTTGCGGTCGATTTTTTTCAATCCCTTTAGCCTTAAAAATCGTGGATGGTTTTTATCTCGCGATAGGGAGCTTAAGAAAAGCACGATAAAGGTCTTTTCCTTTCCACGGCCATAAGCAAGGATGAAAAAGGAAAGGAAACGTTTTATTGCCTATAATTTTGTTTTTCCAAAAAGAAGTAGAATCAGTGCGTCATTGCCTGACCTTTTTAGCTCCGGGGATAATCGAATAAACGCTATATTTACATAGTGTAATATATTAATCGATTGCTATGGCAGCCTGTTTCGCCGGAGATTTCACCATAGTACCCATGGACCACTCTGTCCCCATTTTTCCGCAGAGTTCATTCTTCATCGTCGAAGAGGGGGCGCTGGGTGCGCCGGGCCCAACCGTAGCAGAGAGCGATCAACTGATCCTGGTGGTCTTTGACCACCATGGTATAATGACACACCCTTTTACCCAGGACGTTCTCCTCGCAGGTGGCGGTGAGCAGCGCTTCATTGTCGGGAGCCTTGAGGAAATCGATGCTCACATGCATGGCCATGGTCACCTTCTCCCTAGTGTTGGCGGCTGCCCCGAAGGCGGCGTCGGCCAAAGCAAAAATGGCTCCCCCGTGGACGGTCTGAAAAAAATTCTGATGTTCTTCCTTGAGACGCATCTGCACTTTGGCGTAACCTTTTCTCACCTCCAGGATCTCGATGCCCAGCATCTCGCAGAACCTGTCGCGGGAGAAGAGTTCCAGGTACCTCTCCATATTCAACCCTCCGCTATGGCGGCCAGAGGCAGGTCTCTCTCCGCAAGCCCCTCCATCTTCGGCCTCACTTCTTTCGGCTTCGGGAGGCCAGCTCGGAGTGGATGAACTCCACGATGGCGCTTGTGGGGGTCCCTGGCCCAAAGACCCCGTCTATACCGATCTCCCTCAAGGCCTGGTGGTCCTCCTGGGGAAAGACTCCACCGATCAGAAGGAGGAAATCATCCCTACATCCCTCCTTTTCTAGGGCTTCCACCACCGCCCGCGCCCACTCCAGGTGGGCTCCGGAATGCACGGAGAATCCGATTACGTCCACGTCCTCCTGAAGGGCAGTCTCCACCATCCCCTCCAGGTTCTTAAATCCCACGAAGATGGTCTCCATCCCCGCCTCGGATAGCGCCTTGGAGACGGTTATGATTCCCCTCCAGTGACCATCCAGCCCTGGCTTGAAGAGAAGCACCCTGATTTTGCGGTCCATCTTCTCACCCCCTTAGGCCACGATGGGCAGGTCCCAGACGCCCCAGATCTCTCGATAGATGTCGGTGATCTCCCCCAGGGTGGCCCCAGCCGCGGTGAGCTGGCTCACCACCGGAAGGACGTTCTGGTTGGCCTCGCAGACCCGGCGCAGCTGGTCCAGGAGGGAGCGCACCTTAGAGTTGTCCCTCTCCCGGCGCAGCTTCTCCAGGCGCTCCAGCTCTATCTCCGCCGCCCGAGGGTTGATGCGGAAGGCGGGCGGGGGTTCCTCTTCCTCCTTGACATAGCAGTTCACCCCCACCACTTTCTCGACCCCGGATTCCTGGTCCCGGCGGCGGCGGCGATA
>FWPV01016377.1_pt1 | contig 10450 bp, 9 predicted proteins | sample 2228371 | NCBI WGS metagenome assembly FWPV01 (sample SAMEA103939776, study PRJEB20133) | metagenome
CATTTTTTATTAAAGATGATTTATTGTTTCTGTTGTTTGGAATGACAGGTTTTGGAGTTTATCAAATTTTATAAGAGGTGGTTATGAACATCTCATCTGAAGAAAAAAATATTCTGTTAAAAGCCGCTCGTGATTCCATTTCATCTTTGTTTAATGGGAATGAACCACAACAGCCCGATTATGAAAAATATCCACTGCTTAAAGAAAAGTTCGGAGCTTTTGTAACTCTCACCATTCATCACCAATTAAGAGGCTGCATCGGTTACATCATAGGAAGAGAACCATTGTTTGAAACAATATGCTCTGCAGCAATTCATGCAGCCGTAAGTGATTCAAGATTTCCTGCACTAACAAAAAGTGAGCTTGAAAAAATTCATATAGAAATCTCCATTCTATCTGAGTTTGTACCAATAAAAAGTTATGATGAAATAATTATCGGAAAACATGGGCTTTATCTGGATGAAGGCGGGGGCGGATTACTTTTACCTCAAGTTGCCACAGAGCATAAAATGAATCGTGAGCAGTTTCTTTCTGCTCTTTGCAACAAAGCCGGATTTTACAGTGAATACTGGAAAGAAAGAATGCTGAAAATAAAAGTCTTTACTGCTGAAATATTTTCTGAAGAAGAAAAGGAGACAGTAAAATGAAAATAAGACATCAACAGGTGGCAGGATATTTTTATCCCGCTGAAAAAGAAAAGCTATCCTTAGATATTTCACTGATGCTTAAAGTTGCAAAACCCGATGTAACTTTTAATAAAATATTTGGAATCATATCACCTCACGCCGGATATATTTATTCAGGCAGAACAGCCGCTTATGTTTATAATCTGATTAAAGGCAAAGACTACAAAACAGTTATAATTATTTCACCAAGTCACAGCGAATATTTCCCGGGAATTTCAATTTATGAAGGGGATGCATATGAAACCCCACTCGGAATAGTTGAAATTGATAATGAGATGGCAGATAAACTTTGTGAAGACAACAAAATTATTTTCAGAGGCATTCAGGGGCATCGCAGGGAACACGCATTGGAAGTGCAGATTCCTTTCCTTCAGTCTGTAATAAAAGACTTTAAAATTGTTCCGGTTGTTATGGGAGATCAAAGCAAAAGATTTGTGGATGAGCTTGCTGAAAAAATCTCGCGGGTTGCTGATGAACATACACTTGTAGTTGCAAGTTCGGATATGTCCCATTTTTATGATGTATCAGAAGCTGATAGACTTGATTCAATTGTTGAAAAAAGAATTAATGATTTTGATTTTGAAAAACTTCATCAGGATTTGGAGAAACATGAATGTGAAGCTTGCGGCGGCGGACCAATTGTTGCTCTTATGAAAGCAGCCGCTCTGAGAGATATAAATCATTCAAAAGTAATTCATCGCAGTAATTCCGGAGACGTAACGGGAGACAGATCAGAAGTTGTTGGATACCTATCTGCAGTGGTTTATCAATCTTAAAAAATTGATTTAGATACCAAGTAAGTGATCATCGCAAACAGCGCTGATAATGGAATTGTAAGAATCCAAGCCCACAAAATATTTTTTGCAACACCCCATCTTACCGCTGATACGCTTTTTAATGAGCCAACCCCAATTATTGCTCCGGTAATTGTATGAGTTGTGCTGACCGGAATGCCGCCCAAAGTGGCACCAATAATTGTTAGTCCTGCAGATGTCTCTGCACTAAATCCACCAAATGGAGTAAGCTTTGTAACTCTCATTCCCAGAGTCTTAATTACTTTCCAGCCTCCAACCAAAGTACCAAGTGCGATGACCGAATGACTGAGTATAATTACCCAAAAGGGGACATAAAATGTTTCACCAAGCAGTTTGTTGGAAAAGAGAACAATGGTAATAATGCCAATTGTTTTTTGTGCATCGTTTGAGCCATGACTTAAACTGTAAACAGCGGCTGAGACAAGCTGAAGCTTTCTAAAATATTTATCCACTTTTTTGGGTGGCTGCTTTCTTACTATCCATAAAGTTACTATCGAGAAAAAGTATGCACCCAGCAAACCAATAATAGGAGCTAGAAAAATAAAGATGATGATCTTTACATATCCAGATAATATAATTGCTGCAAAACCGGCTTTGGTTAAAGCCGCTCCACCATAACCTCCGATAATAGCATGAGAAACACTGATTGGTAATCCATAGTGAGTTGCGGATGCGGTTAAAATTATTGCTCCCACAATACCGGAAAAGATAACGTAATTATCAACTATGCTTACATCAACAATTCCTTTTCCTATTGTTGTTGCTACACTTACGCCAAACGCAAATGCAGCAATAAAATTAAAAAATGCAGCCCAGGCTACAGCCTGAAAAGGGGTTAAGACTCTTGTGGATACTATTGTAGCAATGGAATTTGCGGCATCGTTCATGCCGTTGTAAAAATCAAAGACAAGTGCAAGGAAGATTATAAGTATGACAATTTCCATTATTCAGGCTTCAGGCATTCTTAAGAAAGATTGAAAGGATTACATTCGCAGTGGATTGGCATCTGTCACTTGTCCTCTCGAGTAAATCAATTATTTCCTTTTTCTTAATTAATTCAATTGCGTCTTTTTCATTTTCAAACAATTCTTTTGTTGCCTGCTGATAAACTTTATCTGCTTCAACCTCAAGATCTTTAACTGCTTTCAGCTCGTTTGTTCGTTTAACTTTCAAATCCTGAATTGCAACACCGAGTTCTTTTACCTGTGCTCTGATAATTAACGCAAGTTTATCAGCATAGTCGATTTTCTTTTGAATGTGAAAAGTTTCAACTCTTACTGTTGCACCTAAAAGCATATCGCTGATATCATCCAATCTTTTTATCAGTGCAAAAATATCTTCTCTATCAAATGGTGTTATATAAGTTTTATTTAATCGCTTGGTTATTTTGTATGAAATTTCATCGCAGCGTAATTCAAGTGGTTTCATTTTTAGGATATGAGTTTGGGGATCTTCAAAGGAGAATATCTTTTCGGTATGCTCAGCCATTTCTTCTATAAAACCGATCATCTCTTTAAATTCTTCAAAATACTTTTCTTCTTTAGGTAGTAATTTTTTGAACATAACTCAACCAATGTTATTGAAGTGATTAAATAAAAATGAACCTTCGACTCTCCAAAACTAAAGAATGCAATGTAATTCACAAACAAAATTTTATTCAAAAATTTCCTGTTGTTTTGGTATATTCACGCACCAAAACTGAATAAATAAATAAGGTGATGTGTGAGCGATAAAAAAAATAAACCTTCGGATGCAGTTGCTAATATTGTATCACTTGCAAAAAGAAGAGGATTTGTATTTCAGTCCAGTGAAATTTATGGTGGATTAAACGGCTGCTGGGATTACGGTCCGCTTGGAGTAGAACTTCTTAAAAACATAAAAGAAGAGTGGTGGAAGTTTATGACTTACCGTGAGGATGTTGAAGGACTTGATGCGTCGATTTTGATGCATCCAAAAGTCTGGGAAGCTTCCGGTCACGTTGAAAATTTTACAGATCCGATGATTGATTGTAAACAGTGCAAAGCCCGTTTCAGATTAGATGTGCTTGGTGATTCGATAAACGAAAAGAAAAAAGAAAAAGCATTGGCTGATCTTAAAAATGATTTTAAAGACAATCAAACAATATTTAACAGAATTGAAGATAAATTAAATAACCCCGGTGATGAGGATGCATTCAATTTGCTTTTAGAAGATGAAGAAGTTGGTAAAACACTTTTGTCAAAATTGAATTGTCCTCAGTGCGGTAATGCAAATACATTTACTGATGCGCGTAAGTTTAATCTTATGTTTAAAACATTTGTCGGGCCCGTTGAAGACAGCAGCAATGTTGTTTATTTAAGACCGGAAACAGCACAGGGAATTTTTGTGAACTTCCTTAATGTGCAAAGTTCATCAAGACAAAAACTTCCATTTGGTATTGCACAGATTGGTAAAGCATTCCGTAATGAAATTAACACAAAGAATTTTCTTTTCCGCACAAGAGAATTTGAGCAGATGGAAATGCAGTTTTTTGTTAAGCCCGAATCTGCAAAAGAATGGTATGAATACTGGAAAGCTGCACGACTTGAGTGGTTCAAATCTTTAGGAATGACATCAAGTAAACTGCGTTATCACGATCATCCGCAGCACAAATTAGCACATTATGCTGCAGATGCAACCGATATCGAATACGAATTTCCATTTGGTTGGGGAGAGATAGAGGGAATACACAACAGAACTAATTTTGATTTAACTCAGCACGAAAAATATTCCGGAAAATCATTAAAATATTTTGATGATGAAAGCAAAGAAAAATTTATTCCTTTTATCATTGAAACCTCAGCAGGTGCCAGCAGAAGCTTTATGGCATTTTTAATTGATTCCTACTACGAAGAAGAAGTGAATGGCGAAATGAGATCTGTTCTTAGATTCCACCCAAAGCTTGCCCCGATTAAAGCTGCAATTTTTCCATTAGTTAATAAAGATGGAATGCCAGAAGTTGCCCGCGAGATTGAAAAAGATCTAAGAAAAAACTTTAAAGTTTTTTATGATGATAAAGGAGCCGTGGGCAGAAGGTATCGCAGACAGGATGAAGCCGGGACACCGTTCTGTATTACTGTTGATACACAAACACTTGAAGATAAAACCATTACTGTCCGCGATAGAGATACAATGCAGCAGGAAAGAATTGCAATTGATCAGTTAACAAGATATTTGAGTGATAAACTTTTGGGTTAATTGAAAATTGAAAATGAACAATTAAAAATTAGGCGATTTGACCAATCGCCTTTTTTATTTGCACTTGTTTATATTGTCCGCCATTCAAAAATTTGATATAAAATTTTATTGATTATGAAAAATTTCATTCTGTATATCTTCTTTTTAAACACTTTACTATTTGCGCAGCCTTCGGATTTTGATAATCGTGTTGAGGTTGGTATCAAACAAATCTACAACATAAAATTTGATGATGCTGAAAAAACATTCAGAGCAATAATGACTGATTATCCAAATGATCCGGCAGGAAGATTTTTTCTTGCAATGATTGATTGGTGGAAAATAATGCTCGATCCGGATAATGAATCATACGACGAAATGTTTTTCCTGAAACTTGAAGATGTAATTTATCAGTGTAATCAGATATTAAAGAAAAATCCTAAAGATGTTAATGCACTTTTCTTTAAAGGCGGTGCAATTGGTTTCAGAGGAAGATTGCATGCATTCAGAGAAAGCTGGTTAAAGGCTGCTGATAACGGACGTGAAGCTCTTCCTATTGTTGAAGAAGCCTCCGCTCTTGATCCAGAAAATATGGATGTACAGTTGGGTTTTGGTATTTACAATTATTATGCGGCTGTTATTCCAGAAGAAAATTCTTTTATTAAACCATTGATGATATTTTTTCCTAAAGGTGATAAAGAAAAAGGATTACAGCAATTAAAAAACACTGCATTCAATGGTAAGTTTGCAAAATATGAAGCCAGATATTTTTTGATGACCCTTTATTATCGTTACGAAAGTAATTCTATTATTGCAGATGAATATGCCAGATTGCTTAACGATGATTTTCCTGATAATCCTGTCTTCCAGAAATGGCGCGGCAGAATTGCAGTAAGACGAGGAGATTATGAACTGGCTGATTCTATTTTTAATGATGTTCTGAATAAATCAGAAAGAGGTTTGCCTGGATATGGCACACCTGCAACTCTTAGAGAAGCTGCTTATTATGTTGGTTACATTCTGAAAAATAATGGACAGCTCGATTCAGCTAAAACTTATTTTGAAAAGTGTTATGTAGAATCTCAGAAGATTGATAAGGATGAAGAATCGGGATTTCAGGTAAATGCTGTTTTATATCTTGCACAGATTGCCGAAGCTCAGAATAAAACTAAAGAAGCAATAAGACTTTATGAAAAGTTGCTTGATATGAGGGATTACGGAAGCTCTCACAGAATCGCAGAGGGAAGTCTGAAGAATTTGAAGAATAATTAGCAATCTCATAAATCTAAAGTTTGAGATTGGTTCGTTCCTCACAGTAATATTTTAATGTAATTGAGAATATAGTACAAACCCAGTTTCTTAAAGAAACCGGGTTTGTTTTAGTTAAGAAATTTAAAACGCAGTAGATATTCCTATTCTGTGTAAGCCGCCAACCAAACCAAGAGAAGAATAACCGTAATCAAACTGATAATTAGAAATGGTAATTCCCAATCCGGCATTAAATCCGGCAATGCCCGCAGTTGAACCAATCTTAAATTCTGATCTGCGCTCGTTATCATAACCAAATCTTAATTTAAGTGCTTTACTAAGCGTAAATTCAGCACCAACCGTAAATGCTTTAAACTTCTGATAAAATTCATCACGCTTTTCATTTAGTCTGTGGAAATCAAGGGAAAGTCTTAACGGGAGGTTCTCTAATTTTTTAGATACTCCAAATACAACATCAAGAGGTAAGTCTTCTTTTGTATCATAATAAGTTGAAAGTTGTCCGCCGATATTTAAAACCGCAAAACCAAAAAACCAATTTGATTTTGGAAAAATATACTGCAGACCTAAATCCAAAGCCAGCGCAGTGGAAGATCTGTCAGCTATTCCGGAATAGACAAATTTTGCATTAGCACCGTAATTAAAATTCTCATCAATTTGATTCGAGTAACCAAGAATGAATGCAAATTCACCCGCACCAAACTCACCCGTTCTGTTTCCGGATTCATCAGCTTCTTCAAAATTACCATAGTTGATGTACTTAACTGCAGCACCAAATCTGCCAACGCTTTCAAATTCTGTAGAGTAGGAAAGGCTTGCAAGATTTATATCCATCAGATGCTTAACAAAAGAAAAAGAAATTGGATTATTTGTAAGTGAGTTTAATCCGGCAGGATTATAAAATATTACATCAGCATCATCATTGTTAGAGACAAAACTACCTCCAAGAGCTGCTGCACGAGCAGAGTTATCAACTCTTAAAAAGTCATAAGTAGTTTGACCAAAAATTAAACTGGCTGATACTATAAAAACGCTTAGGGATAAAAGGATGATCCTTTTCATTATTTCTCCAAAAATTCTGTAGCTATTTAACTATATGCTAAAATAAAGGCAAGGGGAAATGGACTTCTCAATTAAAAAAGACTTTTGAAAAATAGATTTCGTATTGATTATCATACTCTCAAAAGCGGGAATCTATCTCATATTCAATGGATTCCCGTTTCCCTGAGAATGACCCTTTGAATTTTTCAGAAGTCTCTAAAAATAAAAAGATAAAGAACAGAGTTATAATAAGTTTTGTCTCATTCTTTCAGCCCTTTCTTTCTCTTGCTGCAAAAATTCCTGATGTGAATAATAATCACTCAGCCACCGGTCTACATCATACTTAATCAGGAAACAATAAAAATAAAAGAAAGCAAGAGGAATAAGAATAATTGCATCGTGAAATAAAGCATCAAGAAATAAAAAGTGTACAAATAAGAGTGGAATTATTATCATTACAAAAAAAGTAATTATCCAGCCAAACTTCCTTTCTTTGATTAAAACATAAAAAATGTAAGGCGTAAAAAGTATTGCAGCGGCAGCTATTAGTAATAAGAGTAAATTATATGGATCGATAGTTAACATAGTAAGAAGGACAATAAGCGGGTAGTATAAAAAGATAGCAGCTATTGAAAAACGAATTTGATAAAATAATATATCCCTGAACCTTTGAACTGCATCAACATTTTTAATCAATCTTCGATTATTTACAATGTTTGCATTCATTTATTTAAAATGGTCTCTTATTTCAATCTCTTTTTGTCTATTTCTTCCTCTATACGTGCCTGAAACCTGCTATAACGGCTCCGCGAGTTATCACGGATCAGCCAGCCTTGTACTTCTGTCTTTAGTAAATAACAGTAAATTCCATAAAACAAAATCGGGGGAAATGCACCCATCATAATAAAGAAAAATTGTTGAAATATCATATAAAACAAGATAAAAGGAATCACGAAAAAAATAAAAAATGACAAAATCCATTTCCATTTCTTCTCTATAAAAAGTATATAAATAATGTACGGTGAAAAAATACCTGCTGAAATAGTAATTGCTATTAATAAATAGCTTCGATAAGGCTCAAGTATACCACTTGTAAGTATTTTGGGGCGCAAACTTATGAAGCATAAAAAAAAAGTAAAAACTAAAACCGGGGCTAATATTTTCAAATATACCCGGAAGATATTATGAAACTTCTCTACTGCGTGGATATTTGAAATAAGTTTTATCTTCTCTTCCATCATAAATCTTCAAAAGATAATTTTGATCAAAATAAATTTACCTAAAATCTTATAAAATCTAAATTTACTTAGCAATTCTGATAAGATTTTAATAAGTTTCTATTTAATTAGCGGTTGGGCTATTTGTTTGAAATTTGGATGATGAATCATACTTTTTATTAGTACATAAAGGTTTTTATATATTATTTCAGGTTCATTTTAAATAAATCAATATATTAATTATTTCATGGGTGGATTTATGTTAAAATCATTAATTACTTTAATGTTGTTAACAGCTATTTGTTTTTCAAATGCTGATGCACAATATATTTATGTCAATTCAAATTTTGAAACTGAAGGGACAAGAACATCTACTTATACTGCACTAAGTCCAGGAAATATTTCAATCAGTTTCTTACAGACACCTGGGGTAGCAGAACCACCTTTGTATTATCCCTTAATATTCAAATTACGCATACAGGTGTATATCAATGATGTCTTACAAAACAGTTCGGGCGGTGATTTAAGCATAATATATCATTATAGTCATACGCTCAATAATGTTCAACCATCTTCCATTGTTAAAGTACAACTAGACTTTGCATTAACTTCTCCCGCCTACCAAGGTCTTCCTCCAGCAACAATGGTGGTTTCAAGTACGGTTGAAGTGTCAAATACTATTAATGTTGCATCAGGTGAAACATTTACTATTCAACCAGGAACAACTTTAAAATTTGCTGCAGGTAAATCTTTAATTGTAAATGGCACATTAAATGCAAATCAAGCTACATTTACAAGAAGTGGAACAACAGGAAGCTGGAATGGAATTGTTTTCAATCAGGGTAGCAGCGGAACAATACAGAACTGCAATATTTCTTATGCAAACACAGGCATTACTTGTAATTATAGTTTACCTAATATTAATAACAACACCATAGAATATAACTCAACCGGTATTGCAAATTATAATCTGGGGAGCAGTTCTGTTGAATTAACAGGCAACACTATTCAGAATAACAGCTATCAGGGAATTTATCTCTCATATTCATCGCCAAGGATTTATAGTAATACTATCTTAAACAATGGTTCATATGGAATCAGCTGTTCTAATTCAAGTCCAATACTTGTTGGAAATACAATCACGGGGCATACATCTAGTGGATTAAATTGTCATAATTACAGTTCACCTCATTTAGCTTCCTGGGGTGGCGGATTGTATTGGGGTGCTGGTCATAATGTAATTAAAAACAATACTGGTTGTGGTATTTCTGCAGATTATTATAGTAATATATTTTTAGGTGGTAACCCATACGGTGGATATAATAGTATTTTTAGCAATACAAGTTATGAAATAAAAGCTTATTATGGATGCAACATAATGGCGGAAATAAACTGGTGGGGAACATATCCACCAAATAGTTCAGAGTTTTATTCTTATCAATCGACCATAGATTATACTCCCGCACTAAGTTCTGATCCAAATTCAGGTATGCAAAAAGTAGCAATCTTAGAGAGTAATTCGATACCAAGTTCAGTTGAGATTACTTCAGCAGAGACAGAACTCGATATTGCATTTAAATATCAATTAGAAGGTAAATTTGATGAAGCAATTACAATTTATGCTGACTTCATCAATAAAAATTTTGATAATCCAAAAGCAGCCTATGCTTTAGTAAGATTAAACGAATGTTATAGAGAATCGAACAAAGATGGGTTTATAAATTATATTAACAACGATGTAAAAACACTAATAAAAAGTAATAATGAATTAGCAGTTGTAGCCCTTGAGTTAGAAAGTCAATATCTTGTTAATGAAGGGAAATTCATTGAAGCAATAAATAATTTCCAAAAAATAAAAAAAGAGTTTAACCTTAACGCATATATTGATAAGAATTCAATTTATAACACTGGTTACATCTATCTTAAATATTTAAGTAACATAGAAAAAGCGAAAGAGAATTTCGATGAACTGAGTATGAAATATCCCGATGATGAATTAACAATTGACAGTAAATACTTGATAAGTGAATATGATGGAAACATATTACCTAAGATAATTCCTCAACAAAGCATTGCGACTAAAATCAATATACCACAAAATTTTGATTTGATAGGTAATTATCCCAATCCTTTCAATCCAAGTACAACAATAAGTTACGTATTGCCTTATCAATCCTTAGTAGAAATAATAATTTACGATATAATGGGCAGAGAGATCAGAAGCTACATT
>FWPV01016380.1_pt1 | contig 10450 bp, 10 predicted proteins | sample 2228371 | NCBI WGS metagenome assembly FWPV01 (sample SAMEA103939776, study PRJEB20133) | metagenome
CAATACTCCATGCCGACTGCCACATTGAGCCGGTAAGAGCCCCTGCTATGCTCAAACGTTCGATAATCGCGCCATTATCAGTGGAAGCTACGCGACCAATTTCAAATATGCCAATATCTCGTATGCCTCGACTTGCGTTATAGCTGATAACTCTCAGAAGATTAGGGATAAGGCGCTTTCGAATCCGGCTTAAATCTTCGCTTATCGGATTGCGGATAACAACTTCACCGCATTCACCCTCTGACGGAGGCACAAGTGAATGGGTGACAACTTCTTGCAGACCGCACGCAATTAGGGTATTGGCAACTTCAGTTGCGAATTTTCCCTCCGGACTGTCGCTCCCTTGGGTTGTCTCACCCCGTGGGAGCATCTCCGGAATCGCATTGTATCCGTACAGTCTGCCGACCTCTTCGATTAAATCAATCTCGCGCGTTATGTCTGGTCTGAAGGTAGGAACTGTTACTGATAATGGATCGCCTTTCACTACGGACATGCCCAATCTTGAAAGGTAATCTGCAATTTCATCTGAGCTTACTTGAACTCCAAGGACGTCGCATGTCCGCTTTTGCCTGACCTCAATGGTTAAGGGTTCAATTTTCTTTGGATAGGCGTCCACAATGCCCTTTGCTATTGATCCGCCAGACCACTCTACGATTAGTTGTGCGACGCGATCGAGGGCATATGTTGTTAACTCGGGATCCACGCCACGTTCAAATCTATATGATGCCTCGGTGCTCATGCCGAGGTACTTTGCGGCTTTTCGTATGGAGATGCGGTTGAAGTGTGCTGATTCCAATAAAACGTTTCGCGTGTTGAAACTTACCTCAGTATCCGCACCGCCCATAATTCCTGCGACGGCTACTGCCCTCTCAGAATCGGCTATCACAAGGATGTCCTCGTTTAGTATGCGCTCTTCGCCATCTAAGGTTATAATTTTTTCGTCATGCTTTGCTTGACGCACGATTATATGGTGATCCTTTACCAAGTCATAATCAAAAGCATGAAGTGGCTGCCCTAATTCGAGTAGCACATAATTGGTTGCATCCACTACGTTGTTGATAGGTCTAAGACCGCCTGCGATTAGCCTTTCCTGAACCCAGGCTGGCGATGGACCGACCTTTACATCGGTAATTACACGCGCTGAATACCGTGGGCAATTGATAGGGCTCTCGATGTCAACTTTTACAAGGTCGGATGCTTTTGTTTCGCTCTCGACGAGGACAGGCTTTGGAGGATTGAGTTGAGTTCTAAGCAAAGCTGAAATTTCACGTGCCACGCCAACTATTGAAAGCAGGTCGGGCCTGTTTGGGGTAACATAGGTTGAAAAGACAGGCTTTCCACCTATCTCAGTTACCTCTTCCACTTCGAGACCAGCGAGTGTCAACCGCTCCGCAAGTTGCTTCGGAGGCACATCAAAGCTCACATATTCTCTTAGCCATTCGACAGGTACTAACACAGCAGTAACCTTTTTGTGGAAAACTTAAAATTGCTGAAGAAACCGCAGGTCGTTCTCAAGAAATAGACGCAGATCGTCTATGGCATGCTTGAGCATGGGCATGCGCTCGATTCCCAAGCCAAAAGCGAACCCTGTGTATCTTTCAGAATCGATGTCGAAGCGCTCCAGCACGTTTGGATGAATCATTCCTGCACCGCCCAACTCAAGCCAACCCGTTGATTTGCAAAGAGAACATCCTGCACCCTTGCACATTACGCAGCTTATTGCCCACTCTGCGCCCGGCTCTACAAATGGAAAAAAATCCGGGCGAAACCGCACTTTAGTTTCTGGACCAAACATCTCGCGCACGAATTGCGCGAGGGTAGCTTTCAGGTTCGCTAGGGAGATACCTTCGTCAACCGCAAAGCAGTCAACTTGGTGGAAGGTATGTGAATGGGTAGCATCCACGGCGTCGAACCTGAAACATCGCCCAATAGTTGCAATGCGAAACGGTGGTTTTTGGCTTTCCATCACTCTTCCTTGAAGAGCAGTTGTCTGCGTCCTAAGCAGGAGGTCATCGGTTATGTAAAATGACATCTGCTCATCCAGTGCTGGATGCTCTTCGGGATAGTTCAGGGCATCGAAGTTGTAGAGATACTGTTCTATCTCAGGACCTTCGACCACCTGATAACCCATCCCGATGAAGATCCGCTTGACCTCCGCAATTGTTGCAGACAGGATGTGGCGCCTGCCTACTCGGAACAACCTACCTGGCAGCGTGACATCAACTGCCTCACGGGCAAGCTGGGCATCCCGCTCTTCGGCTAGAATCTTCTCGCGCCTTTCGGCGATTTTTCCTTCCAGCAGTTGTCGAAGTTCATTTGCACGTTGGCCAAACGATGGCCTTTGCTCTGGAGGCAGCGTCTTAACGCTGCGTAATAGCTCAGTAACCTTGCCCTTGCGTCCCAGATACTCTGTTTCGAGTTCTGCCAACGCCTGCGAAGATGCTGCTGTTGCAATCCGTTGCTCTGCCTCACGGCGAAGGGCTTCGATTTTTTCGTAAATCAAATCCTATTCCCCATTCTTAGAAAGTCAAGCTGCTAGTTGTTCAGAAGCATGCTTAACCAATGCGGCAAAAGCAGGTTTGTCGTGCACTGCCATCTCTGCAAGGACTTTGCGGTCTATGGCTACTCCACCTTTCGTTAAACCTTGGATGAACCTGCTATAGGAGATGCCGTTTTCTCGGCATGCTGCGTTTATGCGCGTTATCCAAAGGCTACGGAACTCCCGCTTTCTTACTCTGCGGTCACGATATGCATAGTTGAGCGCTTTTGCGACTGCTTCATTCGCAGTCTTGAAAAGGCGGCTTCTTGCGCCCCAGTAGCCCTTTGCACGCTCCATGACTTTCTTGTGCCGCTTATGGGTCATTACTCCACGCTTTACCCGTGGCATCTAACCTGCTCCTTTCAGTATTGCAACTAAATAAAGTTTGTCTCCGCTATGAAGAGTACGGAATCATTCGGTGTACTTTCTGCTTTTCGCCGCCGAAAACCAGCGACTCTACGCTTAGCCTGCGCTTTCGGGCCGGGGACTTTTTCATCATGAGATGCCCTTTGCCCGTGTTCCGCCTAACAATTTTGCCTGTTGCGGTTATCTGGAATCTCTTTGCTGCCGTTTTTCTTGTTCTTATCTTTGGCATTCGGACCTATTCCTTTCAAGATGCAAATTGCCGCGCGATCGCTAAAGCCAAGCTTCGGATCCGTGGCACGGCTGGGCATTTTTTTCTTAAAGTCGCCAACTGGCAGGGCGCGAACTTCTTCCTACTTCGGGCTTAATACCATCGTCATCGTCCGGCCTTCCATGGCGAAAAGCTTTTCAACCACCGCTACATTGGCGGTTGCCTCTGCAACCCGATCAAGTGCACGCCTAGCGAATTCCGGATGCGTTATTTCGCGACTCCGGAATATTACTATTATCTTAACCTTGTTTCCTTCTTCAAGGAACCTCAGGGCGTGTTTCAACTTGACCTGAAAATCATGCTCGTCAGTGCCGGGGCGCATTTTAATGCTTTTTACCTCGGTTACCCGCTGTTTCTTTCGAGCCTCCCTTTCACGCTTTCCTTGCTCATACTTGTATTTCCCATAATCCATTATCTTGCATACGGGAGGCACAGCGGTCGGCGCTACTTCAATTAGATCAAGACCCCTTTCCCTTGCAATCGCTAGCGCTTCGTGGACGGGCTTGATCCCAAGCTGGTTCCCCTGCTCATCTACCAGCCTGCATTCTCGAGCCCGAATCCGCTCGTTAACCCTGAGATCTTTATTTATGCTCCATCACCTCGTAAAAATTGACCACAGGGCTATTGTGGATTTGCTTACGCACACAGCCCGGAGTCGGTGTGCAAAACTCAAGGAACCGCGTCTCCGTGTGCCATCCGAACCCTGCGGCCATGAAGTCTAAAGTATTATTGCGATTAATATAACACAAAATTATCAATCCGTCAACTCGTTTTTAGCAAGTGCGATAAAGTCCTCTAAAAGCATAGCTCCTACGTCACCGGTTTCACGCTTCCTTACCGACACTTTGCCTGATTCGGCTTCTTTGTCACCAACTATGAGCATGTATGGTATTTTTTGCATTTGGGCTTCACGGATTTTAAAGCCTGTCTTTTCATTACGTGAATCTACCGAAACTCTAAAGCCTGCGGCACGTAGACTGCCAGCTACTTGTTCTCCATATTGGTGATGTCTGTCTGCGATTGGCAACACAATCATTTGTATAGGGGCAAGCCAGAGTGGAAACGCTCCCGCATATTCCTCTATTAGCACGCCCATAAAGCGTTCAATAGCTCCCAAAGCCGCTCGGTGAATCATCACTGGTCTGTGTGGTTTGCCATCCTCGCCAATGTATTCCAGGTCAAAGCGTTCTGGCATTGAGAAATCGAGCTGTATTGTGCCTAACTGCCATGAGCGTCCCATTGAATCTTTGACGTGAAAGTCAATCTTTGGCCCATAGAAAGCGCCGTCGCCTGGGTTTACTTGGTAAACTATGTCGTTTGTACGGAGCGCTTCGTGTAGGGCGTTTTCGGCGGTTTCCCATATCTCATCGGATCCGATGGACTTCTCAGGACGTGTGCTGAGCTCAATGCGGTAGTCCTTGAATCCATACTTCGCATACGTCGTGCGAATTAAATCAATGACGCCTGTAATCTCAGATTGGATTTGCTCCGGCCTGCAGAAGATGTGTCCATCGTCAATTGTAAAGCTCCGCACACGGAACAAGCCGGTCAAAACGCCGGAGAGCTCGTGGCGATGTACTAGTCCCAGTTCAGCAAACCTAAGCGGTAGGTCCCGATATGACCTCAAAGTTTCTTTGTAGATTAGGATTGCGCCCGGGCAGTTCATTGGCTTCACGGCGTAAGTCTGCTCATCAATCTCAAGGAAATACATATTCTCTCGATATGTTTCCCAATGGCCGCTCTGCCGCCAAAGCGATTCATTAAGGATCATTGGTGTGCGAATTTCGAGATACCCGCGCTTCTGATGCTCCTGTCGCCAAAAGTCAACGATTTGGTTATAGACGATTGCTCCCTTTGGATGCCAGAATGGGAATCCCGGACCTTCGTCGTGAAAACTAAATAGATCGAGGTCTTTGCCAATTTTTCGATGGTCTCGCTTCCGAGCTTCTTCAAGGCGCTTTAGATAGTCATCCAATTCCTGCTGGGTAGGAAAAGCCGTCCCATAGATGCGTTGTAGCATCGGGTTCTTTGAATTCCCCCGCCAGTAGGCTCCGGCGACGCTTAGGAGCTTGAAAGCCTTGACTTGTCCAGTGCTTGATAAATGAGGGCCACGACATAAATCTGTAAAAGACCCCTGGCTGTAGATTGTAACTTCAGGTTCGTCTATTTCACGAAGAAGTTCCAACTTGTAGGGCTCATTAGCAAATAGACACTCGGCTTCCTCTTTTGGAACCTCTCTTCGCTCGAATGGAAAATCTGCTGCAATAATTTCGCGCATTCTCGCTTCGATTTTCTCTAGGTCTTCGGGCGAGAAACCTTCCTTGCGATCGAAATCATAGTAAAAGCCATCCTCGATCGCAGGTCCAATTCCTAGCTTAACTTCCGGATAAAGTTCTTTTACCGCTTGTGCCAGTATATGCGCCGCGCTGTGTCTTAGAGTTAGAAGATCCACTTTGCACCTCTTGTCAGCACGATTGTGAGACCCTGAAGATTAGTTACTGATTATTGGCTCTCTTTCTCTCACTGAGTTTCATAGGAGATGATACATTATTCTTTGGAGATTTGCAAATTATGCGGAAGGAAAACGTCTTGATCTGTTATATCTTTGGGTTAACCGGGTAAGCAAGCCAAAGATGGCTGAAGTAAGGCAGCTGAAGCAGTAATGAATAGCGTGGTTCATTGTTTCAAATCGGCTTTCTTCCGAATATCCGCATTCACAGCTTCTTCTGCCTCGCAGATTAAGCCTTTGATCTTTTCCCTTCATTTTTTCCTTCCCCAATAAAAGCAGGTAGAAGCTATCAAGCCAACTTAATTTCACCGGCGACAGCTTTTTCGAGAATATGCTTACGTAGGGTAGTTTGCAGCTCTTCTTGACGACCTGGCTCTACAACTCCGGTAATTCGAATAACAACCTTTGTCGCGTCTACAGCAGTGATCCCATCAACCCGCGGCGGACTAACAACCCCTTCGATTTCGTCAGCAACCTTTTTGCCCAATTCGTCTATCAAAGCCCGTACCACTTCAAGATCGGAGTTCGAAGCAACGCTGACATCCATTGAAGCCTGTAGTGTTCCCCGAGAGTGGTTTGTTACCAGTGTCACATCGCCATTTGAAATAAAGACAAGTTTGCCAACATCATCGCGAATTTTGGTAACCCGCATACCAAGTTCTTCTACTGTGCCTGAGACAGCACCAATGGTGACATAATCGCCAACTGCATATTGATTTTCCAAAACGATGAAGAATCCGGAGATAACGTCGCGAACAAGCCTCTGGGCGCCAAAACCTATCGCTAAGCCCGCTACTCCTGCAGTCGTGAGCAACGGAGCAATGTTTACTTTGAAGACTTCGAGGATCATTACGCCAGCTATGAAGATGAGCACGTAGGATATTACGCTTTTAATGAGGGTGCCAAGGGTCTTTGCACGTGCAACCGTTCCTGGCGTCGGACCCCTTGTTTCACGCTGAGTTACCACGCGGATCACGCGTTCAACAAGTTTATTGGCAACGGCACGGATAAATAAGAAAATGATAACAATCTTGCCTATTGCTGCTATGTAGGGGATTGCGTTGTATGCCGTAGTTCTCCAAAACTCAGCCGTAAGCGCCGTGCTCCAATTCATAAACCCCAGTACCCCCCCGCAGAAATTTGTAATTGCCAAACCGGATTGTAACAATTTTTTTCTTTGTATGCAAAGGCAAGGGCTGGCTCTAAGATTTAAGCGCGGGATATGTTACTGAATGCTGGTTCGGCATTTACCGATAATAACTATGTGGTGATCGCTTTAGACTTATGTGCCAATTAGCCATTAGATTGCATGCTTCGAACTTTGAGTTTCCCTCTCAGAGGCTGCGGTTTCTCTCAGTTTGCGCCAATAATTACTATATAGCCGTTCATGTCTTTGCAGCCACAATATTGAGGCACAAAGAGGAAAGAGTTGGTGGACCTAAGTTTTCACCCTCAAAAAGCGAGGAGGAAAAAACTTTATGAGTTGGTTTATTAACGCATTCGGATTCCTATGCAAGGGTGGCCCCGTAATGATCCCTCTGATGGCTTGCTCAGTCATCTCGGTTGCGGTGATGATCGAGCGTTTCATACGCCTGAGACAGGCTGGAGCTGCCCCTGATGAGTTGATGGAGCGCATTGAGAAGTGCCTTGCTCTCGGCAAGGGCTCAGAAGCAGTCAATCTTTGCCGAACCGTTGGCACACCATTGGCGGAAATGCTCGCTCGCGGGATTGAATGCAGAGGAATGGGATCTCGGCAGGCAGAGCGTTGCATGGAAGAATACGCCCTAAAAATGACCCCTGCTTTGTTCAATCGGTTACCAATCTTAGATACGATAATTACAATCGCTCCCCTGCTAGGGTTGCTGGGAACAGTGACGGGCATGATCCGATCATTTCATGTAATTTCTACGAAATCTGGCTTGGGGACGCCAACTGCAATTACCGGCGGAGTAGCGGAAGCTTTGATTGCTACTGCGACTGGCCTTGCCATAGCAATTGCTACTCTTATTGGCTACAACTACTTAACTGAAAAGGCAAAGGGCTTGGTCAGCGACATGGAGGTTTATGGAACACGCTTAGTAAATATTCTCTCTGCCGGCGAGGAGGATCAGCATGAGGCTAAAGCGCTTCGAGCCTAAAAGGGCAAGGATTGAGATCGTGCCGATGATTGACACGATCTTTTTCCTCCTTGTGTTTTTTATGATTGCATCGCTGGCGATGACTACCATGAAGGGCATGCCGGTAAACCTTCCGAAGTCAAGCACAGCCCAAGACAGATCTATGGTTAAAACCGTAGTTACGATAACCGCAACTGGCAAGTTCTATGTTGACAAGCGTCCCGTTCCATTCGCGCTCATTCAACCAACGCTGCGAGAGAAACTAAAAGAAAATCCAAAAATGGTGGTGGTAATCAACTGCGATAAGAGCCGCAATTGGGGCGATGGCATTGAGGTGATGGATGAGGCGAAGAAAGCCGGCGCTGAGATCATCACCATTGCCACAGAGCCGAAGGTTGAGAAAGAGTAAAATGCGCGACAAGGTGCTTACCTATGCAATTGCTGTCTCGATAGGAATTCATCTTGCCATTCTTGGTTTGGTTGGCAGAACATCGGCAGCTCGCCCGATTGACGTCGAGGACCTAAAGCTAGTCCGGGTGGAGGTCGCAGATGTTCCTGAAAATGTCAAAGTCTCAGAACCGGATAATATCAAACCAACACCTAAACCCAAACCTCCAGAGCCCGAACATGTATCTCTTCCTCCGCCTGAGAAGATACCAGTAGCGCCGCCTCCGAAGCCAAAACAGGGGGCTGTTAAACAAACCTCATTTCAAAAAAACCAAAGGAAGCCGCCGATTGCCGAATATTCTCCCGGCTCCACTGTTGCATCAAACAAACTGCCTGCCGAGCCGGGAGGCGATTTGAATCTCGGCTCACCCAGTCAGCGCGGGGATATCAACATAGGCACAGGTGGTCAAACTCCAGTCGGATGGGTACCGGGCAATCCGGGTGGCAGAGGCATAGGCTCGGGCAGTGGAGAAGGCGTTGGGAAGCCTGAGCCCACGCAAAACGCTTCCGCTGAGCCTGCCCAAGAACCTAATCCGCCACCACCGCCACCACCGCCGCCGGATGTAGAAGTCAAAGTATGTGCTGAGTCCGGGATGCTCCTGGGTCAATATTGTGAACGGACTGAGATTAGGTCGTTCAGACCCGGCAAAGAGCCAACCTCGGTTTGCACAATCTGCAAGCCTAAGCATATCTCAACGCTAGCCGATAGAGCTGAACCAGAACTAATCAGCGGTCCAAAGCGACCGAAATATCCACCATCGGCTAGGGACCAAGGAATAGAGGGTTCGGTTACTGTCGAGTACACAATAAATACGGAAGGCAACGTCGTAGGAGTGAAGGTGACAAAATCATCTGGCAACTCTGACCTCGACCGCGCGGCGATTGAAACGGTTGGGAGTCGAAAGTACAAACCCGCCGTGCAAGGCGGCATCCCTCGCAATTTCCGCAAGCGGGAGACATTCCACTTCGCACTGAACTAATTAGCAGATAACGCACCTTGTTTCACGCATTCAGTCATTGCTTGTCTGCCTACTAGCCATGCGGCTTGAAATCTGATGAGCAAAAAATGAGGCTTGGCGGATGAATCTGCTACAATGCTTCAAAATATTTATCATCTGTGCAAATAGACGATCCAAATCACAACCCTCTTATCTCACAAAGCGCGATATCTTGACATCGGGCATTGTTTAATTTTAAAATAAAAAGTTGCAATTTTTAGTAATGGCGTCAGCTGACGTTCGATTTAAAAGTCAAGCGATCGGCTGCGGAGTTATTTATGTTTACTCTCACCGTAAATAGTTCCAAAATTTGAAAGGGGAGTCGGGATGATATATCCTTCGATAGATGAGCTTGACGCCAAGGTTGGTAGCAAGTATGCACTTGTAATAGCAGTGGCAAAGCGGGCGCGCCAATTGCGCGAGGGAGCAACACCGCTGGTTGAAAGCAAATCTAAAAATCCGATTACCATCGCCCTAGAGGAGATTGCAGCTGGGAAGCTTCGTATTTACAAGCCCACGCCGGAGGAACAAGCAGCCCGCGAAGAGCAGCTTGCTCTTCCACGCGAACGCAAGCGTGAGATAGAAGAAGCTGTTGACCGGCTAAAGGCTCAAGTCCAGGAAGACATAGAGGAGGCAAGCGAGGAGGAAACACATCTTGGGGAAGAAAGCTATGAGGCACAAACTCAGATTGTCGAAGAGTAGTGTCTCAAATAGCAAGTATGTGTATTCCCCAAAAAGCTTTTGCTTCGCGTAATAACTTTGAAAAACAAATTAGGTACAATCCGAGTGATTAAGCGAATAAGATGCCTGTGAAGAGAGATTACTATGAGGTATTGGGAGTTGATCGTGGGGTCTCACAGGAAGAGATCAAGAAAGCATACCGACGATTAGCACGCCAATACCATCCAGATGTGAATAAGGGTGATGCGAACGCCGAAGAGCTCTTTAAGGAAATCAACGAAGCCTACGATGTCCTAAGCGATCCTAAGAAGCGTGAGATCTACGACCGATATGGTCATCAGGGGCTAAATGGCAGATTTGCGGGAAATGGCACAGGCTTCGGATTTGAGGACTTCGGCATAGGTGGGTTCGGCGACATTTTTGACTTGTTCTTTGGATCGGGAATGAGGACAGAAGCACATCGAAGATCAACTGCCGAGCCCGGTGCGGACCTTCAATATGAACTTGAAATAACTTTAGAGGAAG
>FWPV01016384.1_pt1 | contig 10450 bp, 11 predicted proteins | sample 2228371 | NCBI WGS metagenome assembly FWPV01 (sample SAMEA103939776, study PRJEB20133) | metagenome
AATGCATGACTAATCCGACGCATTCCCCCGACATTCAGCAGGTCCTGGGCCTGCAGAAGCCCCGCCAGCCGATGAGAACACGCATCGTCATCATCCTGGTCCTGCTCCTGCTGGCCGCAGGCATCGCCTGGCTGGTGCTGCGCCCGACGCAGGAATCCTCGGCAATGAACTACAGCACCACCCCGGCCGAGATGGGCCATCTCGTGGTCACCGTCTCCGCCACGGGCAATCTGCATCCGACCAACCAGGTGGACGTGGGCAGCGAGCTCTCGGGCACCATCCAGACGGTGCTGGTGCATGAGAATGACCGGGTGAGCAAAGGGCAGATCCTGGCCTGGCTGGACCCGAGCCGCCTGAAGGATCAGGTCGCCCTGTCCAGGGCAGCCCTCGCCTCGGCCGAGGCCCAGGTGCTGCAGGCGAAGGCGACCGAGGACGAGGCCCGCGCCAATCTCAGCCGCCTGCGCGAGGTGGCACGTCTCTCCGGCGGCAAGGTGCCCTCGAAGGCCGAGCTGGACAATGCCGAGGCTGCCCTCACCCGGGCACGCGCCAGTGTGGCGGCCTCCCGCGCGGCCGTCGAGCAGGCCAGGGCGACGCTCAACTCGAACGAGACCAATCTGGCCAAGTCGGTCATCCGTTCGCCCATCGACGGGGTGGTGCTGGCACGCAAGGTGGAGCCCGGCCAGACCGTGGCGGCCTCCCTCCAAGCCCCCGTGCTGTTCGTTCTGGCCGAGGACCTCGCCCGCATGGAGCTGCAGGTGGACGTGGATGAAGCCGACGTCGGCGAGGTCCGCGCGGGCCAGCAGGCCCGCTTCACGGTGGATGCCTACCGCAACCGCAGCTATCCCGCCACGGTGGTGCGGGTGAACTACGGCTCGCAGGTCAAGGACGGCGTGGTGTCCTACCTGACCATCCTGCAGGTGGACAACGACGACCTGAGCCTGCGGCCCGGCATGACGGCCACGGCCGAGATCACCACCACCGCGCTGGAGAATGTGCTGCTGGTGCCCAACGCGGCCTTGCGCTTCAGCCCCGCGTCCGCCCCGGCGGCGACGCAGCGGAGCCTGGTCAGTCTCCTGCTGCCCCGTCCGCCGCGCAGCACCTCGTCCAGGAACACGGGGAATGCGTCGCGCAGCGGCAAGCAGCAGGTCTGGGTGCTGCGCAACAGCGAACCCGTTCCCGTCGAGGTGACGACCGGCGCCACCGACGGGCGCATGACCCAGATCACCGGCGGCGGGCTGCAGCCGGGGATGGGGGTCATCACCGAAGCCTTGGCCATGAAGAAATGACCGCGGCCACACCCCCCGGAGAACCGCTGATCGCCCTGCGCGGGGTCACCAAGACCTACGGCCAGGGGCAGGCCGCCTTTCAGGCCCTGCGCGGGGTCGACCTCGCCATCGAGGCGGGTGACTTCGTCGCCATCATGGGACCGAGCGGCTCGGGCAAGTCGACCGCCATGAACATCATGGGCTGCCTGGACGTCCCCAGCGGCGGCAGCTACCTGTTCCGCGGCGTCCCCGTGGAGCGGCTGGATCGCAACCAGCGCGCCCTGCTGCGGCGCCACTACCTCGGCTTCGTGTTCCAGGGCTTCAACCTGCTGGCGCGCACCTCGGCGCAGGAGAACGTGGAGCTGCCCCTGCTCTATCGCGGCGAAAGCGCCGCATCGCGCCACACGCTCGCCCGCGAGGCGCTCGCCTCGGTGGGGCTGGAGGGCTTCGGCCACCACACCCCCGCCGAGCTGTCCGGCGGCCAGCAGCAGCGGGTCGCCATCGCCCGCGCCATCGTCACCCGGCCGACCGTGCTGCTGGCGGACGAGCCGACCGGCAACCTCGACACCCACACCAGCCGCGAGATCATGGAGCTGCTCACCGGGCTCAACCGCGATATGGACATCACCGTGCTGATGGTGACCCACGAGCCGGAGATGGCGGAATATGCCCATCGCGTGGTCCATTTCCGCGACGGGAAGGTCGCCAGCGACGAGCGCAACGCGGGGGCCGCCTGATGCTGTGGAACACCCTGCTGCTTGCCCTGCGCTCGATCCGGCGCAACCTGATGCGTTCCTTCCTGACCATCCTCGGCATCGTCATCGGCGTCGCCGCGGTCATCACCATGGTGACTCTCGGCAACGGCGCCACCCAGGCCATCTCCGACCAGGTATCGAGCCTCGGCAGCAACCTGCTGATCGTGCGCCCGGGGCAGCGTCTCGGCCCCGGCAGCGATACCGCCGGCGCCCCCAACTTCAGGCTTGCCGATGCCGAGGCCATCGCCGAGCAGATCAGCTCGGTGCAGGCCGTGGCCCCCACGGCCAACCGGGGCGTGACCGTCGTCTACGGGGCCGAGAACTGGTCCACCAACATCACCGGCAGCACCAACGCCTGGTTCCAGACCGGCAAATGGACCCTGGCCAGCGGCCGCCTGTTCAACGAGGCGGAAGAGCGCGGCGGCAAGGCTGTCTGCGTGATCGGCGAAACCATCCGGCGTGAGCTGTTCGGCAGCCTGAGCCCCCTGGGCCTGAACCTGCGCGTGAAAAACTTCTCCTGCGAGGTGATCGGGCTCCTGGTGAGCAAGGGCCAGTCGGCCTTCGGCTCGGACCAGGATGACGTGGTGGTCATGCCCCTGCGCACCGTGCAGCGGCGGCTGACCGGCACGCAGGACGTCAGCGGCCTGCGCATCTCGGTGCGGGAGGGTGCCTCGATCGACCAGGCCAAGAGGCAGGTCGCCCTGCTGCTGCGCGAGCGGCGCAACATCGCCGAGAACGAGGACGACAACTTCAGCGTGCTCGACACCCGCCAGATCACCGAAACCCTCTCCGGCACCACACGCGTCATGACCACCCTGCTCGGCGCGGTGGCGGCGGTCAGCCTGCTGGTCGGCGGCATCGGCATCATGAACATCATGCTGGTGTCGGTGACCGAGCGCACGCGCGAGATCGGCATCCGCCTCGCCATCGGCGCGCTGGAGCGCGAAGTGCTGCTGCAGTTCCTGATCGAGGCGGTGGTGCTGTCCTCGCTCGGCGGGCTGGTCGGCATCCTACTCGCCACCGGGGCATCGATCGGCCTCGCCCAGCTGATGAAGGTGCCCTACATCTTCAACCCCGGCATCAACCTGCTCGCCTTCCTGTTCTCGGCCGCCATCGGCGTGATCTTCGGCTTCTTCCCCGCCCGCCGTGCGGCCAGGCTGGACCCGATCGACGCCCTGCGGCACGAATAGCCCCTCGGGAGACTCACCATGCCCTCATCCATCCTGATCACCGGCGCAAGCCGCGGCATCGGTCTTGAAATGGCTCGCCAGTACCTGGCGGACGACTGGCGCGTGTTCGCCTGCTGTCGGCAGCCCGGACAGGCTTTCGAACTGGACCGGCTGGCCCGCGAGAGCCGTGGCATGCTGAGCGTGCATGCGCTGGACGTGGCCGAAGCGCATTCCATCGATGCGCTCAAGCGCGAGCTGGGGACGCAGCCGCTGGACATCCTGTGCAACAACGCCGGCATCTACGGCCCGGACGACCAGAGCTTCGGCAGCGTGCGCGAGTCCGACTGGCTGGAGGTGCTGCGGGTCGACACCATCGCCCCGCTGATGATTGCGCAGGCGCTGGTGGACAACGTGGCCGCGAGCGGGCGGCGCCTGATCGCCAACATGTCGAGCAAGATGGGCTCGATGGACGACAATCGCTCCGGCGGTTGCTACATCTACCGCTCGGCCAAGGCCGGACTGAACGCGGTGACGAAAAGCCTGGCGATCGACCTTGCCCCGCGCGGTGTCACCACCGTCGCCCTGCACCCCGGCTGGGTGCTGACCGACATGGGAGGGCCGAACGCCGAAATCACGGCCACGCAGTCCGTGGCCGCCCTGCGCGGCATCCTCGCACGGGTCACACCCTGCGAGGCTGGGGCGTTCTTCGACGTGGACGGCAGCATCATCCCTTGGTGATGAGACGGCGCTTCACAGCGCGTTCGGGCAGGCCTCGCCCCGCCCGATCTGACTGAGGTTCTCCAGCGTCGTCTGAGCGATCGCGGTCAGCGCCTCACGGGTGAAAAAACCCTGGTGCGAGGTGACGAGCACATTGGGGAAGGTCAGCAGGCGCTCGAGCAGGTCGTCCTGGATGATCTCGTTGGAGTGGTCCTCGAAGAACAGATGCTCCTCCTGCTCATAGACATCCAGCCCCAGCGCGCCGATATGACCGCTCTTGAGACCGGCGATGATCGCCTGAGTGTCGATCAACGCCCCGCGTCCGGTATTGATCAGCATCACCCCGCGCTTCATGCGCGGGATGCTGTGCACGTCGATCATGTGGCGCGTCTGTGGCGTCAGCGGGCAGTGCAGGCTGATGATGTCGCTCTCGGCAAGCAGGGTGTCGCGGTCGACATAGCGCATACCAAGCGCCAGACAGTCCGGGTTTTCCCACTGGTCTGACCCGAGCAGCACGCAGCCAAAACCATGGAGGATGCGGGCGAGCACACTGCCAATGCGCCCGGTCCCGACGATGCCCACCGTCTTGCCGTGCATGTCGAAGCCGAGCAGGCCGTTGAGGGCAAAATTCCCCTCCCGCACACGGTTGTAGGCGCGGTGGGTGTGGCGGTTGAGGGTCAGCATCAGCGCCACGGCATGCTCCGCCACCGCATGGGGCGAATAGGCCGGCACGCGCACCACCTGGATGCCAAGCGCCCGCGCCGCAGGGAGGTCGACGTTGTTGAAGCCCGCGCAGCGCAGGGCCACCACCCGTACCCCCTCCCCCGCGAGGCAGCGCAACAGGTGCTCGTCCAGCTGGTCGTGGACGAACACGCAGACGGCCTCGAACCCTTCCGCCAGGCCGCAGGTCTGCGGGGTCAGGGCGGCCTCGAAGAACTCCAGCTGATGGCCGTGCGCGGCGTTCGCGCTGATCAGGCTGTCGCGGTCGTAGGGTTTGCTGCTGAAGACGGCAACACGCATGGGACAAGGCTCCAGTCGATGAATGCTGAAAAGCTTGCCTTAGCTTAACGCGGCTTGCGTGACGCCGTCGTGATGCAGTGCCTCAGGCCGTGAGCAGGGTGATCGTCGCCTCGGCGGTGGCCTTGTCGATGCGGATGAGTACCTCGCTGTACTCCGGCAGGTCGCTCAGGGGGGTGGGGTCGTCCACGCAGGCGCAGCCAGCGATGATGCTGGTGTAGAACAGGCCGGCCTTCACCTCGATGGCGTCAAACGTCTCGGACGTGGAGATGACGCGCACCTGGAGGTTTTCGCCACTGGTGAAGTTGCCATGGGCGAGTCCCTGCTGCAGGGGCAGGTTTTCGACCCCGAGCTGCCGGACCTCGTCCTTCAGGACATCGTTGAATGCGGGGGTTCCCCAGGCCGCCAGGACCTTGCTCAGTCGGGGCATGTCACACCTCCTTCCGGCACGGCCGGAACGTCAGGCCGGGGGCTCCTGCCCGGGTTGGTCGGCGTCCTGCCGGTTCCATATTTCGTAGCACTCGAGACCGCAGAAATGCATGACGTATTCGACCGCCTCCACGTTTTTGGACTCGGAGGCGGGAATCTCCTTGAGGCATACCTCGCACTTCACCATCTCCGGGTCGACCGAGCTTCTGGGGTAGAGCATGGCTGTGCTCCTACTTCGGATCGAACGGGTTGCAAGGCCGTCCTGGCAGCCGCTTGACGTTCTCCCTGTCGGAGCGCCCGGCGTTCGAACCCGGGCGGCATGACGCGCGATGCGGGCGGTAGAGGGGCATCGGCCTGCACTGCGATGGGACATCGGGCATGCCCCTGTCATTCATCAGTATAGGAGGTGGAAGGCCCTGCTGCGCCCCCTGATCCGACTTGCCCCAGGGCAATTGCATGAACCTATTTCATCGGTCTGGACGCTCGCGTAGGAGCGGCGCCCTCGCCGCGATAGGTCAGCCCTGAACGGGCTATCGGCCCGAGGACGGGCCTCCTACAGCCAACGAGAGCAAGGATGCCCCCTCGTACGCTGGATTTTCAACTTGTGCGATCGCTCCACGCCTTCATGCGATTGCCCTGCGGCTTGCCCATTCAGGGGGCATCCGCTAAGACATGAGGGTGAATCCCTCCTCGGATGAAGCCATGAAACGGGAACTACCCCTGGCCGACGTCTACACCGTACTCGAGCCCGGCCCGGTCGTGCTGCTCAGCACCTCGCGCGGGGGCGTGGCGAACGTGATGACCATGTCCTGGCACGTGATGATGGAGTTCGAACCGCCACTGGTGGGCTGCGTCGTCAGCGAGACCAACCACTCCTTTGTCGCGCTCGAGGAGACCGGTGAATGCGTGCTGAACGTGCCAACGGTGGAGCTGGCCGACAAGGTGGTGTCCTGCGGCAATGCCTCCGGCCGCACGGTGAACAAGTTCAAGGCCTTCGGCCTGACCGCGAAACCGGCCGCCAAGGTGGCCGCGCCGCTGGTCGGGGAATGCTACGCGAACCTCGAATGCCAGGTGAGGGACCGCCAGATGGTCGCCCACTACAACTTCTTCGTGCTGGAGGTGGTCAAGGCCTGGCACGACCCGGCCGTCATCCGGCCGGAGACACTGCATCACCGTGGCTACGGCCGGTTCATGGTGGCGGGCAGGGAGATCGTCCTGCCCTCGGCGATGCGCTGACCCTTGCGGAGGGTCTCAATCCGGTGCCAGGCCGACCGTCGCCTCAGCCGTCGCCCGGTCGATGTCGATCAGCAGCTCGACGTATTCCGACATCATGCTCAAGGGGTTGGGGTCATCGCTGCAGTTGCAGCCGGTGGTGATGCTGGAATAGTGCACCGCCGCGCGGATGCGCGGGCCGGTCATGCCTTCTTCCAGCGCGAGGACGCCGATTTTCACGTCGTCCAGCAGCGCCACGGTGCCATAGGTCAGGCCGAGTTGCAGCGGGCGGGACAGGGCATCCTGCCGCAGCAGTTCGTTGCGCAGGACGTCCTTGAAATCAGGGGTGCCCAAGGCTTGCAGGGCGGCTTCGAGTCTGGGCATGACCGCCCTCACTTGCCGATCAGGCTGAGGAATTCCATCCGCGTGCCACGGTCCTCACGGAAACGGCCGAGCATCATGGAGGTGGTGGTCCAGGAATTCTGCTTCTCCACCCCGCGCATCATCATGCAGAAGTGCTGCGCCTCCACGACCACGGCCACGCCCTTGGCGCCGGTCACCTGGAGGATCGCCTCGGCGATCTGGCGGGTCATGTTCTCCTGGATCTGCAGGCGGCGGGCGAACATCTCGACGATGCGCGCCACCTTGGACAGGCCGAGCACCTTGCCGCTCGGCAGGTAGCCGACGTGCACCTTGCCGACCATCGGCAGCAGGTGGTGTTCGCAGAGCGAATAGAGCTCGATATCCTTGACGATCACCATCTCGTCGTTGTCGGAGTCAAACAGCGCGCCGCCCACCACCTGCTCGAGCGTCTCGTGGTAGCCCTTGGTCAGGAACTGCATCGCCTTGGCGGCGCGCCTCGGCGTGTCGAGCAGGCCGTCGCGGCTCAGGTCCTCCCCCACGGCGCCGAGAATGGCCTCGTAATGCTTTTCCATCAATCCGCTCTCCGCTTTACCATGTTGCGAGTGTAACAGAGGGAAACACCCGGGTTCCCCCGCCCTCCACCAAGGTTGTCCCACCACGCATGAACGCCGCCATCGAACTCCTGCTGAACCGCCACTCCACCCCTGCAAAGCACCTCGGCGCCCCAGCCCCGGAGGGCGAGCACCTCGACCTGATCCTGCGCGCGGCCATGAGCGCTCCCGACCACCGTGCCCTGCGACCATGGCGCTTCCTGCTGGTACAGGGCGAGGCCCGCGCGCGGCTGGGCGACATCTTCGCGGAAGGGTATCGCTGCCGCCATCCGGAAGCCGAGGCGGAGCTGATCGAGCGCCAGCGCGGGAAGCCTATGCGCTCCCCGCTGTTGATCCTGCTGATTGCCCACCTCCAGGAATGCGCCAAGGTACCGGAATGGGAACAGATGATGGCCGTGGGCGCCGCCGCCGAGCACATGCAGCTGATGGCGCAGGCGCTGGGCTACGGCAGCGTTTGGCTCTCCGGCGAGAGCTGCGGCGACGCATGGGTACGGCAGGCGTTGGGTCTGCTGCCGCACGAGCGGCTGGCGGGCTACCTCGCCATGGGCACGCCCACCGCCGAGCCCCTCACCAAGTCGCGGCCCGATCCCTGGACCTTCACCGAGGAATGGACGGGCTGACCCTACCCACTGCCACAGCGGGCGCCATGGCTAAAACGCATGGCGCCGAATCAGACTGTTTCAAAAGGGCTGTCCTGCCCTTTTGAAACTCGCCTCGTCGCGGTACACGCCCGCGACGGGCTCCGAGAATCAATCACTTATTGTGATTGATTCTCGCGCGAGCCGTCCTTGGCTCGCATTCCCAGGCTGTGTCAAAGACTTTTGACACAGCCTGGAGGGCGGGCCTCCTACACCACCTTCGCTGCGCTCGGGTGGGAGAGGCCTTTCGCCACACCAAGGCGGATCAAGCCTTCCGGAGGTTATGCCTTTCAGCGCTTCTCCAGCACCTTGTCCACCAGCCCGTAGGCGGCGGCCTGCTGGGCGTCCATGAAGTTATCGCGGTCGGTGTCCTGCTCGACACGCTCGACCGGCTGACCGGTGTGGAAGGCCAACAGTTCGTTCATGCGCTGGCGGGTCTTGATGATCTCCTCGGCGTGGATCTTGATGTCCGAGGCCTGACCGCGGAAACCGCCCAGCGGCTGGTGGATCATCACGCGCGAGTTGGGCAGGCAGAAACGCTTGCCCGGCGCGCCGCCCGCGAGCAGGAAGGCGCCCATGCTGGCCGCCTGGCCGATGCACAGGGTGCTGACGTCCGGCTTGATGAACTGCATGGTGTCGTAGATCGCCATGCCGGAGGTGATCACGCCACCCGGCGAGTTGATGTACAGGTGGATGTCCTTGTCCGGGTTTTCCGACTCGAGGAACAGCAGCTGGGCCACCACCAGGTTGGCCATGTGGTCTTCGATCTCGCCCACGATGAAGATCACCCGCTCCTTGAGCAGGCGCGAATAGATGTCATAGGCGCGCTCGCCCCGGGCACTCTGCTCGACCACCATCGGCACAAGGCCAAGCATCTGCGGGTCCGGGTTCTGGGCGGCGTAGGGGGGGAGGATCATCGGATGGTTCTCTGTGTGCGTGTTGACGGAATGGGGGCTGCACGGCCCTTTTTCAACGCAGTGTGACACAAACCCCGGAAAGCAACGAGGCGGCCGGAGCCGCCTCGTTGCCGAAGGCTGCCGGCCATGACTGGCCGGCACCCAGTCGCCGGGCCGATCAGGACGCCGGCTTGACGACCTCGTCGAAGCTCATCGGCTTGTCGGTCACCTTGGCCTTGGCGAGCACGTGTTCGACCACCAGGTCCTCGGCGGCCAGGGCTTCGAGGTTCTGCATCAGCTCGGGATGGCTCTTGTAGTACACCTTGACCTCGGCCGGGTCTTCGTAGCTCGCGGCGATGTCATCCAGCAGGGCATCCACGCGGGCTGCATCGACCTTCAGGCCTTCGCTCTTCACCAGCTCGGCCACCAGCAGACCCAGCTTGACGCGGCGCTCGGCCTCAGGCTTGAAGATGTCGAGCGGCAGCTGGTCGGCCTTGGCGCCACGCATCTGCTGGCTGAACTGCTGACGCACACGCTGGGCCTCTTCCTCGACCAGCGCCTTGGGCAGCGGGACCTCGTTGGCCGCCAGCAGGCCGTCCATCACCTGCTGCTTGACGCGGCGCTTGATGGACTGGGCCAGCTCGCGCTCCATGTTCTTGCGCACCTCACCGCGCAGCGCCTCGGCACCACCTTCCTTCACACCGAAGGCGGCGCAGAAGGCGTCGTCGATCTCCGGCAGGACGGGTTCGGCCACGCTCTTGACGGTGACGTCGAAGCTGGCCTTCTTGCCGGCCAGATGTTCGGCGTGGTAGTCCTCAGGGAAAGTCACTTCGATGGTCTTGGACTCGCCGGCCTTCATGCCGACGATCGGAGCCTCGAAGTCCTTCAGCAGCATGCCCTTGCCCAGCTCGACCGGCATGTCCTGGGCGGAGCCGCCGTCGAACGGCTCACCGTCGATGCTGCCCTTGAAGTCCACGATCACGCGGTCGCCCTCGGCGGCGGCGCGCTCGACGGTGTTGTAGGTGACGCGTTGCTTGCGCAGGTTCTCGATCATGGCGTCGACATCGGCCTCGCCGATCTCCGCCTTGGGGCGCTCGATGGCGATCGCGGACAGGTCGGCCAGGGTGATCTCCGGATAGACCTCGATCTCGGCCACATAACGCAGGCCTTCGCCAGCGATCATGTCGACCTCGGTGATGCGCGGGCCGCCGGCCGGGCGCAGCTTCTGCTCGGTCACGGCACTCACGTAGGTGCGCTGGATCAGGTCACCCACCACTTCGTCACGCGCCTGCTCGCCGTAACGCTGGCGCACAACCGGCAGCGGGGCCTTGCCCGGGCGGAAGCCATCCATGCGCACACGGCGGGCGAGATCCTTCAG
>FWPV01016385.1_pt1 | contig 10450 bp, 11 predicted proteins | sample 2228371 | NCBI WGS metagenome assembly FWPV01 (sample SAMEA103939776, study PRJEB20133) | metagenome
AATAGGATTGTCGTATAAAAAAGTAAAACAGGCTGACAAGCCTGTTGATAATATATTAACAAGCTAGACAGCATGTCACTATAGGCTTATCATATTGACCTATTTCCTTGATAGGTTTTAACCTGATCCACCAACTTTTAATGGTTTATGGAGGACTAAATGTTAACAGACCGCGAAAGATTTTTAAGATGTGTTCTCGGACAGGATGTTGATAGACCACCATATTGGTTATTCTGGGGTCCATGGGGAACTACTTTCAGACGATGGGAAGTAGATGGGAAACCACCATCTGCTAACCATCGTAACCTCTGGCAAGTGGAATCACCTCCAGCAGTTGTTCCCATTCATTATGGACCGTTTCCTCTGCTCCCACATACTGTCATTGAAGAAAATGAACAATACGTCACATGGATAGACAACTGGGGAATAACTCGCAGGGATTATAAGCTAGGAGAATCAATGCCAGCGTTTTTAGAATTTCCTGTCAAAAATCGTGATGACTGGGAAAAATTTAAGAAAGAAAGGCTTGATCCAGATAATCCCGACAGACTATCGGGTAATTGGCGCGATATATGCTTTGAATGGATGCGTCAGGAAATACCTATCCAGCTCGGTAGTTTTCCTGATGTTGGTATTTATGGCAGTTTACGATGGCTATTAGGTGATGAAGATTGCCTTGTAGCATTCAGGCTTGATCCTGAATTGGTCCATGATATTATGAACCATGTTACGGATTTATACCTGACATTGTTTAAAAAAGTTGTGGATGCAGGAGTGCGTGTGGATGTTGTTCATATTTGGGAGGATATGTGCGGAAGGCAGGGACCATTGATCTCACCGAAGGATTGGCGCGATTTTATGGGTCCTTGCTATAGAAGAATCCGAGAGTTTTGCGATCAATACAATATACCAATACTTTCTGTAGATACTGATGGTCAGCCAGAGTTAATCGTTCCACCTATGATGGAGGCTGGAGTTAATTACCTTTGGCCAATGGAAGTTGCTGCGGGATGTGATGTGAACGTGTATCGTGATCGCTATCCAGCGCTTGCGCTTATGGGAGGTATTGACAAGAGGGAATTAGCAAAAGGTCCAGATGCTATCGACAGAGAACTTGAACGTGTGCGTCCTGCTATGGAGAAAGGAAGGTATATTCCTGAATTAGATCACGGAATACCAAACGATGTATCCTGGCAGAATTACTGTTATTATGCTAAACGGCTGGGTCAATTAGTTTCCGCGATTAATGACTAGAATAGTACCATGTTCTGTTAGGAGGTTTGCAAATGAGCTATTCAAGGACGGTCTTTATGTTTGCCTGTTTTGTCTTTGTAAGTCTTCTTATATCAATACAGGCTAATGCCAAAATTGATCCTGCTACCTGTGTGGGAGCCTGGCTTCTCAATGAAGCAGGAGCAGAAACTTCTGAAGATATTTCAGGAAATGGTAACCATGTAGTTATAAAGGGTAAGCCAAAATGGGATGAAGGTAAATTTGGAAAAGCAATAGACTTCGACGGTGTAGATGATTATATTGAATGCCCGGATAATGATACTTTAGACGTTGGAACAGTAAATTTTACTGTTGTATCATGGATAAAATGTGCAAAATATAATCCAGGTGATTGGGAAGCACAAATTGTATATAAATTTGATCATACTGCACCAAGACATGGATATTTGTTAGGAGTCCGTGGGAGTCTTGATGCTGCAAATCAAAATAAACCTGTATTTATTCTAGGGCTGGGCGATTCCTCCGGTATACATCTATTTGGAACAAAGCCAATTAACGATGGTAACTGGCATCATCTAGCTGTTTCAGTAGATAGAAATAGTTCTATGATAATGTATAGGGATGGCGAAATGGAAGCTCAACAAAATATATCTGCCTTCGCAAAACAAAACGAGGATAACGCTAAAGCCTTTAACATAGGTTGTGAGTCAGGCGTCCCATCAAGAACTATAAAAAGTGTTATTGATGAGGTTGCACTTTTTAAGGCAATACTTTCTCAAGAAGATATTATTAATGTAATGAATAACGGTCTTGAGAGAATATTTGGTGCAAAGTCAGTTTCTTATGAGGGGAAATTGCCTATTACATGGGCAAATATTAAGCAAAAGGGATATAATCTACAAGATTGAAAGGAGGATTATGGTGCTTATGCACCATAAAAAAGAATTATGAGTATTAAACCAGGTTTCACATCTCTTTTTAACGGAAAAGATTTAACAGGCTGGGTCGGTAACCCTGATCTATGGAAAGTTGAAGATGGAGTTATTGTTGCTCGATCTACTGGAAGGTTAGATCATAATGAATTCCTCTGGTATAAAGAGGAGTTCTCAGATTTTATTATGTATTCTGAGATATGTCTGCATGGATTTAACAGCGGTATACAATTTCGTAGCATTGTAAATAACGATGGTAGCATGGCAGGTTATCAGGCTGATATCGGAGATGGATGCTGGGGGTCGCTATATGAAGAGCGTTTACGCGGTGTTATGGTGCCTTATAAACCTCAATTGATCGAATCAATTCTGAAAAAAGAAGATTGGAATGAATACCAGATAGTAGCGGTATCAGACTATATAATCTTGATCTTAAATGGTGTTGTGACAGCAGAGATAAACGATCCAGACGGCGCAAAATCTGGACTGTTTGGTCTTCAGCTTCATGGTGGTCCACCACAGGAAATCAGATTCCGTAATCTATGTATTAAAACATTATAAAATGGACAACTTACGGTAGTAAGGGAGCAGGAATGACAAACGCATAAAAGATGTCATTCCTGCCCCGGATTTTTCAGAGGTAATATCCCTCCTACGATTTAATAAGCAGTATCCAGACATAAATTTTTTGTCCACAAGCTCTAATTAGCAACCCACATTAGGTTTCTAGCCTGATATATCATAGATTTTAAAAAATTGTCAACATTATTATGACTGAGAATAATATTTTTCATACATATTATTTAACAAAAACCTATCAGTGAGAATCAGGTTCATCTTTATTCCTCTTAAAGTTGCGATAAAGTCCTTGTTACTCTTCTCACTCGGATCCTTTATTTTTGCTATTCGATCGTCAGGGCATGCCATCCCTTTCATCGCACTATGATGATAAAAATCTGCTAATGTTAAGCCTTTGAACTGTTCTCTAAACTTAATATCATTAAATTTCTTTGCTTCTGGTGACGAAATTTTTTGATAAAAGAAATCCAGTATACGCCCTTTAGTGTCAAGAGCCAGGAATATTTGCATTCCTCCATACATCCCCTTTTGATTAACCCCATGTATATAACCAATAATCTCTTTACCTTTAAGAACGGTGTAAAAGGAATGTGGCACATCAATAGATTCAAATAAAGGATCAAGCTTATCTCCTAATCTTTGCTCTATTTCTTTTGCAAGTTTTTCACCGCCATTTTCTTTAAATGTTGTAACTAATGTTTTGTATCCTGTTGACTGAGGAAATATTGATTTTACATCCCTATCGGGGTCATTGAGAGAACACCCAACTGCAGCAAAAATCTTTGCTGGAATTAATAAAACAGCTAGAAACAATATAACAAAAAGTTTTGTTTTCATCATTATCACCTTCCATAGTAATATATCTGCATTATTATTTGCTTTTCATCATTAAAATTGTGAAAATAAGCTGTTCGAAAAGTTAATTCTGGAATAATTTTATAAGCCAGGCTCAATGAGAGGACATTTTCTTTCTCATTTTGGCTGAATGTTTGCCATTGTATTTCAGATTGCAGAGCCTTAAATATAGGATAGTTTGCCTCAAGGAATAATCCATAGACAGTATCACTTCCATTTTTCCCATAATTCAACTCAGTTTTAAGAAGCATAGACCTGATCTGATATTGAGAGTCCAATCCTATTCTTTTCTTCAGGATCATTTTTTCTTCCATATCAAAAGTATTACCATGTGTAATTTCATCCATCAGAATCTTACCATATAAAAACGAAAGTCCATGAGTGGGGTTATTTTTCTGAAAAGTTCCTATTCTTTGAGTAAACAAAAAATTTCCATCATATTTAATTTTCATTCCTGAACCAAGTTGAATGGCTGTTTCATAGTCAAATTTCTTGAAAAATCTTCGGAATCCAATACCCCAATCACTCTTAAAACCGATGTTTTTATGAGCAAGTGTCTGTAGAAGCGTCCCATGTGTATCAAGTAATGGTTCAAGACCGTAAAATGGATCAAAATGTCCAATACGTAATTTATTTCCAAGTTTTATGTTATACTCTAACCACGCATTATGCACCTCCAATCCCCAATCATTTTCCAATGGCTTATATGTTAAGCGAGTCTGCAAATTGATAGTCATAAAATCACCATATTCATTAGAAAATTTTCCAAGATATTCAGCACCAACTGAATTCTTTAACATTGATGACTCGTCAATCCATCCTCTTTCATTTGATCTTCCACCTATAAGATTTAGCTCTTTGTATAATAAAGCTTTTCCATTGTTTATAATTAGGAACACAAAAAAATATATGGATAAAACTTTTATTGTAAATCTTGTAAAGCTTTTCATTGTATTATCCTGCCATCCTGAAGATGAACAATTCTGTCTGATTCTTCAGCTATATTCAGGTCATGAGTTGCAATAACTATAGCCAATCCTGATCTGGCTAGCTCTTTAAAAAGACCTATTATCATATCCCGCTCTTCTTTTTCTAATCTCCCTGTTGGTTCATCTGCGATAATTATTTTTGGTTCATATATAAGGGCGCGGGCAATTGATACAAGCTGTTTATCACCACCGCTTATCATGTTTGCTTGTAGATGTTCCTTCCCCTTTAGCCTTACTTTTTCAAGTAGTTCATCGAATTTTCCATTCTGTATGTGATCCCTTGTAAAAAAAAGCGGTAGTTCTATATTTTCCTTCACAGTAAGGGTTGGAATGATATGGAATCTTTGGAATATGAACCCTATATTTTTTCGCCGAACATGGACAAGTTGTGACTCCTTAAGATTAGTTACATCTTGCCCTGCGATCTTTACGATTCCTTCAGTAGGCACATCTAAACAGCCTATTATATTCATGAAAGTTGTCTTCCCTGACCCAGATGGACCGACAACAGCAACCATCTCACCTGAATCCATTTCAAAATTAACACCATCGATAGCTTTAACTATTTCTGATCCACGACGATAATATTTCTTTAAGTCAGTTGTCTCGATAATATTTCCATCTTTAATCATTGTATTTCATCCCTCTCAATATTCCCGTTTTTTAGATGAATGATCCGCCTGGATTGATTACCAAGCTGTGTATTATGTGTAGCCATAAGCACTGTTAAATTTTCATCAGAACTTAACTGCTGTAATAGATCAAATATCTTTTGGGAATTTTTCGAATCAAGATTACCTGTTGGTTCATCGGCTAAAAGTATTTTTGGTGAAATTGCCAAAGCACGTGCAATGGCAACTCTCTGCATCTCACCTCCAGATAATTCGTTTGGTAAATGATTCAACCTATGTCCAAGACCGACTTTCCCCAACATTTCAATAGCTTTGTCTCGGTTAACTCCTGCCTTTGCAAGATACATAGCCATCTCAACATTTTCTAAAGCGGTTAAACTGGGTATAAGTAGAAAGTCCTGAAATATAAAACCAATATTTTTTCTCCTTATACTCGAAAGGTTAGATTCTTCAAGTGCAGAAAGCTCATTCCCTAGAACATTTAATGATCCATCTGTTAAAGTATCAAGACATCCGATCAAGTTTAGCAATGTTGTTTTTCCCGCACCTGATGGACCCATTATAGTAACAAACTCTCCTTGTTTGACCTTAAAGCTTATACCCTTTAATGCCAATATTTCACTACCGGGCGTTTTATAGTATTTTTTTAGCCTATCTGCTTTTATTATATCCATTTTTTTCACTCTCCACTTCTTATGGCTTCGATCGGTCTCATAAGTGATGCCCTTAAAGCAGGATAAATTCCTGAAACAAGACCTAATGCAATGGCACCTAATATGGATGCTATTAAAAGCCTAAATGTAATAAGCATTAATTTTCCACTAGGGGCATAAGGCAATACCTGACGAACAAAATGTTCAACAATGTTTCCGCCCAGAACAGCTATTATTATTCCACCTAATCCACCAGCAAAACAGATTAGAATTGTTTCCATCCATATAAGCTTGAAAATATCTATCTTGCTTGCCCCAATAGCTTTCATAACTCCGATCTCCTGTGTCCTTTCAAAGACAGACATCAATATCGTGTCTACAACGCCGATAATTGCAATGAATATGGCAACTATCGCTATAGATGTTATAAGAGTTCTGGTTGTTGATACAAGGCTTAACACAGTTCCTTTGACCTGTGCCATACTTACCACCTGGATACTTGGCACATCATACAGTTCTTTCTCAAATTCAGGTAATGTATTTATTTCTTTAAGTTTTATTCCTATACCACTTAATTTATTGGAAAGATCGAATATTCTCTGGGCAGTTTTCAATGGTAGGAATATGACTCCATCGTCCTGTGTTCCTGTCCTTTCAAAAACACCTTTTACAGTTAGTATTTTGTTTATGCCTGGAATAAATATCTGATCGCCCACAGTCCTTTGTTCAAGCTCTGCTGCTTCATATCCCAGGATTGCTTCATCAGCATTATCACTTGAGAACCATTCACCTACCTTGAATTTTGACCATGGTTTTAGATCGAGATATGACCTTTCTATGCCTATATACATAACAAATCCACCGCGCCCATCCTGTCTTTCACTATCATATATGGTATGCATAAGCTGTGGAGTCAGCTTATCAATTCGTGGATCATTTGCAACTTTGTTATATATATCCTGTTCCATATAAGTAAGCCCACCACCGCCCTTCAACATCAGTGTTGCTGCTTCATAGGGACAGCCTTTAGCAGTTATAAGCACCTGGTAACCCATCTTATCAATATCGTTTGTCAATGCCTTATTGTATCCAAGGCTAAATCCAAGCAGTATTATCAATACAGCAACTGCTATGGATACACCAAATACTGTTAGTATTGTTCTGACTTTTTTTCTCTTTAAATTTTTGTATGCTAGTTTTAAAAGCTTCATTTTATCTCCACTCCCTTTCCTAATATTGCAGTCTTGCCACTATCATTTATCACATTACCTTCAACGATTGCTATTTTGCCTACTCTTTGTGGTAAAATGAATCCTGATAATGTGACATATATAGTATCCTTTTCACCTTTTAAATAGAACCAATGGCCACCCGGGCATTCGTTTACAATCTTTCCTTCTACCTTTACTGTTTTCCCTTCAAAATCTTTTGGTTTTGTGATTATATCCTCTACTTTTGTTATTTTCTGTTCAGATATTACAGCTCCGTAATTATCAGCTTTATTAGTATTACTACATCCTAATATAAGTGATATTATTGACATATAGACTAAGCCTATTATTATGGATTTTAAAATCATGATTATCATCCTTTCTTATAAAAAGTTATATTTATCCTTATTTACACAGTTATTATTAAATTATTGATATTTTTGCTTTTCTGATTTTAGATTATGGGAGGAGAACGATAATGTGATTGCCCTAAATATAAGCATGGTTGCATTATGACATTAATATATTCAGGGCAATTATTGGAGGTAAACAAGAAATGCGAATTTAAAATGGGAACTATTCCCGTTGTATCTACATGAATATTGCGAAAAGCTCTATTTGTTTTGCTCTCATTAAGTGGCGATGTTAATGGAATTTCTTTAACACATGTAACATCGTAATGACCTTCTGAAATCTTATTGCAAGGTATAGTCTGATCTTTTGAACAGTTGCATACTGTATCTTTTTGCTGGCAACATCCACCAAAAGATAATCCTGCAAAAGAATTCTGCAGAAGCCATACTAAAATAATAATTAGAATTATTGAATACCTTTTATACATAAGATCTCTCGCAATCTAACATGTATTTTTCCAGACAAATAGTTTGCTTTGCACTAATCTAATACCAGATTATTTATAATTTCTATTAATTCAATAGAAATTATATCATATATTCAAACAAATGTCAAGAGAGTTTTAAACTCCCCAAGCATAAACTTTTTATCCGCATCTTTTTAGTAAAAAAACACAGAGACACGGAGGCACGGAGAAAAATTAATCGTAAAGAACACGAATAAAAAAATCACGAATTGGACGAATAAAGTATCACGAAGGACACGAACAGGGCGAATAGCACGAATATAATAAAAAAATAATTATTCGTGTAATTCGTCTTATTCGTTCCATTCGTGATTAGAAAAATAAAATATCTCCGTGCTCTGTGCCTCCGTGTTTAGTTTTTATTATGTCCATTATAATTGCTGTTTAGGTTTGCGAATGAAAACTTTCTGCCTGGAGAGAAATATACTTGAAAAACAGCAGGTAAAGTTTGTATACTAAAGTAATTCATTAATGAATCCTTTAGTTTGTTATTATTACTTATTTAATATATCATTAAACTCGCTTTTACAATGTTATTTATCATTTGAAAACCTTTGATAGAATTGACATTATAGGAAATATTTAGTATATTTTTCATAACTGTTTAATAGAACTTGAAAGGAGATATAAGTGGTTGAAAATCTGTATAATGAGATATATCGTCCGCAGTTTCACTTTACTGCCAAAAATGGATGGCTAAATGATCCGAATGGACTTTTATATTATAAAGGGGAATATCACCTATTTTTTCAACATAACCCTTTTGGCACTGAGTGGGGAAATATGACCTGGGGACATGCGATAAGTTCGGATATATTGCACTGGAAACAACTGGAAAATGCTATTGAACCCGATGAATCAGGAACGATTTTTTCCGGTTCAGGTGTCGTTGACCAGAAAAATACAGCAGGATTTCAAACAGGCGATGAAAAGGCTCTTGTATGTATATATACATCTGCAGGAGGAACATCAGAAGCATCGAAGGGAAAACCCTTTACACAATCAATTGCTTATAGCAATGATTGTGGGAGAACATGGATAAAATATGAGAAGAATCCTGTTGTCCCACATATTGTCGGCAGTAATCGAGATCCGAAAGTCATCCGGCATGAACCAACAGAAAGATGGGTTATGGCACTTTACCTTGATGGTAATGAATATATGATACTTACATCACCAGATCTTAAAGATTGGACAGGTCAATCGACTGTTCATCTAAATAGCACTGGAGAATGTCCTGATATATTTGAGCTTCCAGTTGACGGTGATCCTGACAATAAAAAGTGGGTCTTCTGGGGAGCTAATGGGAACTATCTGATCGGTAATTTTGATGGAACAAGGTTTCATCCAGAAAGCGAAGTTTTGCGCACAGAATTGGGTCCTAATAGTTATGCAGCACAAACCTGGAGCGATATACCAGAAACAGATGGTAGAAGGATTCAAATTGCATGGATGTCAGGCGGAAAATATCCCGATATGCCATTCAATCAGCAAATGAGTTTTCCCTGTGAACTAACACTAAAGACAACCAGCGAAGGCATAAGACTTTTCAAAAATCCGATTGGTGAAATTGCCAATATCTACGGGAAAAAGCATGTTTGGAATGACTTGGATTTAAATGGGAAATTTGATTTAGTAAACGGACAGTTATTTGATATTCATACTGAAATCGAAATAGATGATTCTGGCGAATTTGCGTTCGATATTCGTGGAGAAAAGGTTGAATATAGTGCTAAAAGCAAGCAAATTAAGGCATTTGCACGAACTGCTAAACTTGAGCCTATAAATAAAAGGGTTAAAATAAGATTGCTTATAGATAGAACATCTATTGAAGTCTTCGGCAATAATGGTATGATCTCAATGAGTTCATGTTTTTTGCCAGACCCATCAAATGATAATATAAGTATATATGCTATCGAAGGCAAATCTAAGATAATCACTCTCATTGTGTATGAACTTAATTCAATATGGCAAATTAAAAAATGGAAGGAGAATTAAATTTTAATGATACTAAAAGGAAAGGCATGGAAATTTGGAGATAATATAAGCACCGATCTTATCGCACCTGGACGTTATTATCATCTTAGATCAAATCTACCAGAACTAGCAAAGCATGTTCTTGAGGATGCTGATCCGGAATTTGCAAGCAAGATGAATAAAGGTGATTTTGTTGTTGGAGGCAAGAATTTTGGACTCGGTTCCAGTCGCGAGCATGCTCCGTTAATAATAAAAATAGCAGGAGTTAATGCTGTTATTGCAAAAAAGTTTGCACGCATATTCTTCAGGAACGCTATTAACGTTGGTTTACCAGCAATTGAATGTGATACAGACTTGATTTCTGCAGGTGATGAACTTGAGGTTGACCTATCTTCAGGGAAAATATTTAATAAAACACAAAATACCGAAATTCCCTTTAAACCATTACCATCAGTTATGACAAAAATTCTCATGGATGGTGGACTTGTGGCACACATAGCAAAGCATGG
>FWPV01006386.1_pt1 | contig 10448 bp, 6 predicted proteins | sample 2228371 | NCBI WGS metagenome assembly FWPV01 (sample SAMEA103939776, study PRJEB20133) | metagenome
GGATGAATACGTTGCTTAAAGGTAGGGATTACTTAAATGATGAAACAACAAATATTATCAAATCTATTGTCAAGGATAAAATAAATGACTACGAAAAGGCCAGGGCAATTTATGAATATATGCAAAACAAAACAAGATATGTAAGCATTCAAGAAGGGATTGGTGGTTGGCAGCCATTCGCTGCTGAAACCGTCGATAGGCTTGGCTACGGTGATTGCAAGGCGTTATCAAACTATACAATTGCTTTATTAAATGCAGCTGGCATTAAAGCATATTATACACCTGTTTTGGCTGGAGAAAAGACCCGTGCAATTATTTCCGATTTTCCATATAACCAGTTTAATCATATAATCGTTTGTCTGCCATTGCAAAATGACACAATATGGCTTGAATGTACCAACCAGCATTTCCCTTTTGGTTATATCGGCAGTTTTACTGATGACCGTGATGCGCTTATAGTTACTGAAAATGGCGGAAAGCTCTTACATACCAAAGTATATACTGCTACTGACAATCGTATGGTACGAAACAGCGACATCAGGCTTGACCAGGCAGGAAACGCCGTTATTACAAACAAGGCTATATTCAACGGAATATTTTATGAGGACAAGCTTTATTTTTACCTTGCAGGCACTGAAGATAAAAAAAGAATGATATTGAACGAGGTCAATCTGCCGGGAGCTTCATTGAAAAAGTTCAGCTATCAGGATATTCGTGATAGATCACCTGTAATAGCCGAGGACATTGAAATTGAGGTTCCCCGGTATGCAACGGTTACTGGGCCCCGGATGCTGGTTCCTGTAATGCCTTTATACCGCGACGGAGGAGTGCCGAAGAAAGTTGCGCAACGCATTTCAGATGTGCTTATACCAAGGTCAAAAGTTTACTGTGATACGGTTACTATTTCTATTCCTGAGGGATATAAACTTGAATCATTGCCTTCTGCAGTCACTGTCGATTCGAAGTTTGGTTCATATTCTTTACAGGCTGATTATACCAACGGCATGGTTATATGCATCAGAAGGCTTGAAGTGAAGAAAGGCAAGCATGCGCCCGAAACCTATACCGAACTGATTGATTTTTATAAAAAGCTGAATATTGCTGATAATGCGAAAATCAGCCTCCTGAAAACCGAAAGTTAAACCCGGATTAGTCATTAGGAGTCACGCGGAGCGTGACGAACTAATTACTTAGCTGGATTTAACCCCGATTTAGATTTTGTTAGGTTTTCTTACTTTTATCGGAAAGAAGAAAACCTTACAAAATATTAATCGCCCGGATATCGGGGAAAAACGCTAATGCGTTTTTTGGGTTTATCGCTCTTGTTTAGTGATTAACGGTTCTTTGCCGATAGCACAATGCTTGAAAACAACTTAGCTTAAAAATTAACGCTTTTTGAAAACGAGATTAAACAGCAATAAAATAATTATAGCCCCGATTGCGCCGGTTATAACTGCCCCAACCAGGCCGGTGCCAATGTTAATACCAAGCTTTCCGAAAAGCCAGTAACCGACAAATCCTCCAAGGATGCCTATAATTACATTGCCAATAAAACCCAGTCCGCTGCCTTTGTATATCATACTTCCCAGCCAACCGGCAACTGCACCGATAAGGAGTGTTAAAATTATTTCCATGTTCTTAATTGTTTATGTTTTAAAATAAATCATAACCGAAATTAATAAACAATTCTATTAAAGTCAACTAAATCAAAAAGATATTACTGATTCAAGAAACAACATTGTTTGTGCCTGAAAAACAAAAAAGTATATATTTGTGCCATTTTACAAAACCGGATACCATGAAACAGATTCTGATTATTCTTTCAGGTTTTATTTTCGGCACTACAAGTGCCCAAAACCTTCAGTTACATTATGATTTCGGCGAAGGCAGAAAATATTGCACTGCTACGCTTGAGATGTTCAGGCCCGACACGCTGGGGTCAACCTTCTGGTTTGTGGATTTTGACTTTGACTTTCCCGGAAAACCACGCAGTATGTCTTCTGCATATTGGGAAATATCCAGAGATTTTTACATTCCGGGCATAAAAAAAGTTAAAGGCCTTGAACAACTTACCTGGCATCTGGAATATAATGACGGATTCATGGTATATAACACATCGGGTGACACAATGGCTGCCCTTAGCTATAACAGCGTGCTTCTTACCGGATTTGGTTATCCTGTTAAAATAGGCAGTGTGGTTTTATCCTCAATGATATTGTGCAGGATGCCGAGAGGTATGGATATTCCCGACTTTCAATTTACCACAGTATGGTTTCAACCCATAATGAAAGGCCGGATAATACTGACAGGTTTCCTTGATATATGGTCACAGGATAAAATATATGACGACAACAAAAAAGAAATTGTTATACAAACCGAGCCACAGCTATGGTACATGATAACACCCAAAATAGCAATTGGGGGTGAAGTTGAAATAAGCAAAAATTTCCCGGTTGGCCCAAATAAATGGGAATTTATGCCCACTATTGGTTTCAGGTGGGAATTCTGACAGTAATAAATTGTAAATAATCACCTGATTTTAGTTAATTTTACCATTAAAGGCATATTTAAAACTACCATATGCTTGAGAAAATATTTCACTTTAAAGAACACAAAAGCAATACACATAATGAAATAATCGGTGGACTCACCACCTTTATGACAATGGCATATATACTTGCCGTCAACCCTCAGATACTGAGCGACGCAGGTATGGATAAAGGATCAGTTTTCACCGCAACGATCATTTCATCAGTTATTGCCATGCTTTTTATGTCGCTAATGGCCAACCTTCCGATAGCTTTAGCGCCGGGAATGGGATTAAATGCCTTTTTTACATACACTGTAGTTTACAATATGGGTTATAGCTGGCAGATGGCATTAACCGCTGTCTTTACAGAAGGTATCCTTTTCATTATCATGTCGCTTTTTAATATCCGTGAGGCAATAATAAAAAGTATTCCGGTTAATCTCAAATACGCTATATCTGTGGGCATAGGGCTTTTCATCGCATTAATTGGCCTGAAAAATGCGGGTTTTATTGTTAGCGACCCTGATACATTACTTAAAATGGGCAATACTGCTGATCCGCAGGTATTACTTTCAATGGCAGGATTTATTTTAATAGGAGTAATGCTTATCCTTCGCATCAAGGGTGCACTGATTCTGGGAATACTTGTAATTACAATCATTGGTATCCCATTGGGTATCTCTCATTTTCCCGAAAAAAGCCTGATAAGTATTCCGCCTTCAATTAAACCTACTTTTTTTGCATTTGATTTTTCGCTCTTTACACGTCCCGATATTATTACAATAGTATTCACCTTTCTTTTTGTTGATGTCTTTGACACTGTCGGCACTCTTGTCGGCGTTTGTTCAAAAGCAAAACTGCTTGATGAGAAAGGCAATGTGCCAAAGGCCAAACAGGCGCTGCTTGCCGATGCCATAGGAACTACTGTTGGGGCTATCTTCGGTACAAGCACTGTTACTTCGTATATTGAAAGTGCTGCCGGTATTTCGGCCGGAGGCCGCACAGGTTTTTCAACCCTCATTGTTGCCTTACTATTTATAATGGCTCTGTTTCTATATCCTTTGTTCGGTATGATTCCAGGCGCAGCGACAGCACCAGTGCTGGTAATTGTAGGGCTTTTCATGATAAGTCCCATTCAGAATATCGACCTCGATAACTATTATGAAGCTATTCCGGTATTTCTCACAATCATTATCATGCCATTAACACTAAGTATATCAGAAGGTATTATATTTGGTATTTTAAGTTATGTTGCCTTGAAAATTTTTACCGGTAAATGGCGGCAGGTATCCCTGGTTCTCTATATTCTGAGTGTGATATTCATTATTAAATTTCTTATATAATTTCAAAATGTGGGGACATTTCTGATAGTCGTAATATAATTTTATATTTGTTCTGCCGTTTTAATTTAATCTTAACTAAAAATGGATAAAAACAAGCTTTCCGACATAATTGTTGCCATTTATCATTATATTGTGCAGCGGATTTTCCTTCGCAATATGGCACTGGCTTTTATTTTTCTTATTACCGGCACTTTTGTTATTATGCAATTGCTTAAAATATATACACGCCATAACGAAGCTTTATCAGTACCTGAATTGCAAGGACTTACACTTAACGAAGCCCGCGAATTAGCCAAACGCAAACAAATGCGTGTTGTTGTATTCGATTCGGTTTTTCTTACTGATTTTGAACGCGGAACCGTTGTCGACCAGCATCCGAAAGCTGGTTTTAAGGTAAAACGTAACCGTAAGATATTCCTTACAATGAATGCTATGAATCCTGAACGCATTCCAATGCCCGACCTTATTTCGCTGACCTTCAGGCAGGCCAAAGCCAAACTCGAATCGTTCAATCTTAAGCTTGGTGAGGTCTCCTATGAACCCGATATAGGAGTTAACCTGGTATTACAACAAAAACTAAACGGCCGCGAAATCAACCCTGGCGACTCAGTTAGTAAAGGTTCATATATCGATCTGGTACTTGGCAAAGGCTTAAGTGATGAGCAGACATATGTTCCGTCGCTTATAGGTTTAAGTCTTGAGCAGGCAAAAATAAAGGCATCCGACCGTTTTTTACGCATAGGTGGCATACTGCCTGATAATACGGTAAAAACGGAAGAAGATAAATCAGTTGCCCTCATCTATAAGCAGCAGCCAATGCCTGTCTCCGGTGTTACACTGCCGCTGGGATCGTCAATTGATGTATGGATTACAACAGACTCAACAAAAATACAGGAAGCAGACTCATTGAAACTATAGACAGATGAATAGTAACTCATATTGTTTTTTTCAAAAGGCTATATTGTCGGTTATTTTGTTATGCCTTTTTTTCCCGACTAAAGGGCAGTCACTCATTGGGCTAACAGAAAATCAGGAAATCAAAAAGGTTTTTCAGTCAGACAACAGCCGTAAAAAATCAACTGCAGGCATATCAAGTCATGAACTTCCGTTTTTTGATGATTTTTCAACCATTTCAATATACCCCGACCCGGAAAAATGGACTGATTCCTATGCATTCATAAACTCTTCTTTTCCGCTCCTTCCTCCTTCAATCGGCGTGGCTACCCTCGATGCCATTGATTCGCGTGGTAATGTTTATGCTATTGACAGCAGACCCACACCATCAGATACTCTGACATCGGTGCCTATAAACCTGTTACCATACAAAGGAAACTCAAAACAGGTAATTCTGAGTTTTTTTTACCAGGCCGGAGGAAAAGGTGAAATACCTGATCCGCAAGATTCACTGATTCTCGAATTTTATTCTGTAACCGACAACCAATGGGTTCATATATGGAAAACAACAACCGATTCATCAACACCTTTTATCCAAATAATTAAGCAGGTTCCTGAGCATTTTTATGAAGACGGTTTTCGGTTCCGTTTCAGGAATTATACCAGTATGTCTCCTGATGAAACCAAAGGCAAATATGGCGCCTTAAGTAATGTTGACCAATGGCATATTGACTATGTAAGACTTGATGCCGAAAACATCATCACCCATGAAAAAATTTCCGATATAGCCTTTGTTGAACCCTTGAAAGGAATGCTGAAACACTATGTTTCCGTTCCATGGGCTCATGTCAATTATGCACAGGATATTATGCGCCAGTACACACGATATGTGATAAGGAACATGGAAGATTCTGCCCGCACTTTTTACCGTTCATACTATGTTAGAGATCTGAATAACAACAAAAAATATTACTATAATCAATATGATGAAATGATTCTTCCAGAAACATTGATTATCCGAAATGACCCGTTTGATCACGCTTATACACAGACACAAAGCGAATATGGCAGATATGAAGTGGCTGCATATATAACAACACCACCAAAACAGTTCTGGGGAAATGATACTGTTAAATATTATCAGGAATTCAGCGATTATTATGCATACGATGACGGAACACCCGAATTCGGTTTCGGCGTTTCAGGAGAATCGAGCTACGGAGCATTAATTGCTGTCCGTTTTCCATTATACCGGCAGGATACCATCAGAGGTATCGCAATTTTTTTTAACAAAACCATGAACCATAATACTGCTGATCTTGAATTTAATCTCTGTGTGTGGAATAACCGGAATGGTAAACCGGCCGATTTGTTATATGTTTCTGAAGATACTTATACACCCGACACAAGCATGGGATTACTCGAATTCAAGAAATATATGTTTCCGGATGACCTGAATTTAATTGTAAGCGATACTATTTATGTGGGATTAAAACAGTTAACCGAAAATTTTCTTAATATTGGCTATGATAACAGCTGTAATAACTGTTCGAATATTATGGTAAATACATCAGGCACCTGGTTTTTGTACACCGAAAAAAATCCATTGTATAACGGCACATTAATGATAAGACCATTATTCAGCCGGAAATCATCAACAGGCATTACTGACAAACATACATCGCTCGACAACAGGTTGATATTATATCCGGTTCCGGCAGGTGACCGGCTGAATATTATACTTACAGAAACGGACCATGTCACTCAGGGTGAGGTTACCATACATGATATCTCAGGCCGTTTGGTACTTACAACCGTATTATCTGAGTCTATTTCAGTAAGCCGGCTGCAGAACGGATTATATTTTATTAATATAAAGCTCTCATCCGGTGAGAATTTCACATCAAAGCTAATTATAAGCCGATAATAAATAGTACCATGCAGGATGAGTTGTTTGAACAGTCCGAACTGTATGAACATCACCGGATTCTGGTAGATAAAGGGCAGGAACCATTGCGGATTGACAAGTATCTGGGGAACCGAATTGAAAATGTATCGCGCAATAAAATACAACAGGCAGCCAAGGCGGGAAATATACTTGTTAACGGGACAGCCATAAAACCCAATTATAAAGTAAAACCTCTTGATGTAATTTCGGTTTTACTGCCATATCCTCACCGTGAAATTGAACTAATTCCCGAACCCATTCCAATTAATATCTTATATGAAGATGATGATATTATTGTTGTAAACAAAGAAGCGGGAATGGTAGTTCACCCTGGTCACGGAAATTATACGGGAACACTTGTTAATGCACTGGCCTATCACCTTAAAGACCTGCCCTTGTTTCAAAGTGGAGAAATCAGACCAGGTTTGGTTCACCGGATTGATAAAGATACATCAGGCATTTTGGTTGTGGCAAAAACCGAATTGGCTTTAAACAAACTGGCACGACAGTTTTTCGACAGAACTATCAAAAGAACATACATAGCTCTGGTCTGGGGGCATTTTGATAAAGAAACAGGAACTGTTGAAGGCAATATAGGCCGCAGTTTACGTGACCGGATGAAAATGCAGGTTTTTCCGTCGGGCGATCATGGCAAAACGGCTATCACGCATTACCGCGTAATTGAGTCATTCGGATATGTTTCTCTTATCGAATGCAGGCTCGAAACAGGCCGTACGCACCAGATAAGAGCGCATATGGAATACATCGGCCATCCCATATTCAATGACGAACGGTATGGAGGAAACAAAATACTACGCGGTACTACTTTTACAAAATACAGACAGTTTATTCAAAACTGCTTTAAAATAATGCCACGACACGCCCTTCATGCACAATCACTGGCTTTCAGGCATCCTGAAACCGGCGATATAATGCAATTCAATTCTTCCTTACCTGACGATTTCAGGCAAATATTGAAAAAATGGCGAACCTATACCGCAGACAGAAATATTAACCTATAACAACCGACAACTATTCTTCGTCAGTATTATTTACCCGGAGGCGGTTTTTCATCATCTTCATCCTGTGGAACGCAGTTCTTGAATTGCTTGATATACAATAAATTAATCATAACTAAAAAGGTTTGGTTTATATAAAATTAAGCAATTTTTTTTACATTGTCAATACTTCATATTAATTTTTTATTTTTATTGCCGGAAACAGAATTGTTTATGAGCCCATCGCCCATCTTTTTAATTGGTATAGTAACAGCCCTCTCCTTTTGCATAAATACTGATATTCGGGCAACCCATTCTATCGATCAACAGATTAAACAGGTTGATAACCTGATGATGTCTTACGAATGGAAAACAGCAATAAAACTATGTGATTCTCTGCTTGCCTTAACAGGCAGCTCTGAACTCAATGCTCAATTTGCACTGAGAAAAGGCATTCTTGTATTCGAAATGGGAGATATTAACAATTCGAAGGCAATACTTCGTCAGTATAGCAACTTAGAAAAAATTAACTGTCTGCCGGGTAACAATATTTGGTATATCTATCATTATTTAAAGGGGCTCAATGAAGCTTTCGATATGGATTATGCCAATGCACGGAAATCATTTAGTAAGGCTCTTGGTTTTCCCGAAAATGATTATGCTAATGCTTTTTTTAAATTCAACATTTATAAAGCATTAGGCCAGATTTCTCAGGAAATGAAGAATTACAGAGAAGCACGCATTTATTATGAAAAAGCGGAAAATAAACTTTCTTTATTAAACAAATTCAGTGAATATAATCAGATTACGCTTGACGTTTTAAGAGGTATTTCTTATATGCTTGAATATAAGAATAGTCTTGCTGCTCATTTGATTATTCAGAGCCAGAATAATTTAAAAAATTCGGGTAATCCCAGGCATCCGAGCCTTACTGAAACCTATTTACAAATAATAAAATATAATCTGTCAAATGATAACACCCAACAGATAGATATTCTGCTTAACACAGTTTCTGATATCCTTGACAGGTACTATTTTGCCGATAGTTACCATTATATAATCCTCGATTATTACAGAGGGCAATACCATGGCATCATTTATGACTATGTTAAAGCAAGTGCCTATTTTCAGTATGTATATAACAATATAGTGAAGTACAATTTTAAATGCCTTGATAAATATATATTCAAAACGATGCAATGGATGGTTTATATTGCAGAAATGAGAAATGAATGGCAAAAAGCCCTTGAGCTCAACAATGATGCTATACGTTTCGCTTATCAGGCAGGCATTTCACCATGTTATAATTATATGGAAACCGGCTCTATTTATGAGAAAAAGAACAGGATTGAAGACGCTGTAGCATATTACCGGAAGGCATATTTATGCGCAAAAGAGACACCGGAATTTGAAAACCGTTTAATACCATGCCAGACCAACCTTTGGTTGGGCAAACTATATTTAAAAAACAAAGACATAAATAAAGCAATATATTATCTTACTGAAGCAGCTCGTGCAAACCAGCCCGATGATATTTTTGACAGACAACTGGTTTATGTTAATCTGGCAAAATGCTATCTGATGCAGAAGAATTATAAAACTGCATTGGATACCCTTCAGAGCGCCCTGATTTTTTCAACCAGTGGCTTTCACAATAAATCAATTTATGCAAATCCCGAATTATCACACATCAACACTTATATTAGCGTAAACACCGTGTTGAATTATAAAGCCTATTGCCTTTATTATTATTACCATGATGTTTCGCATAATCCGCTCGATTTGGAATTAAGCGCTAATACCTATCAGCTCAGCGCCAGACTACTCGAAAAAAGACTTGCTTCAATTGATAATGAACTCTCTGAATTGGAATATATTGAAAAATGTAAGACCACCTTTAATAACACTGTAGAATTGTCTTACGATGTTTTTGAAGTCACCGGTAATACTGAATACGCTTTAAAATCTTTTGAATATGCTGAAAAAAGTAAAATGCTGGTTTTATTACTGAATCAGCAAAAAACAGCAGCAAAAAAATACACAGGCATACCTGATTCGTTAATTCAGTTGGAAACATTGCTGAGAAATGAAATATCGCAGGCTTCAGTAAATAAGTTTCAGAAAGATGAAAAGGGTTTTCAACCTCAGTTGAATGCTCATGCAAATATGCAACAGCTTACTGATTTATACAGTCAATATGAAAAACTTCAGATGTTATTTGAGAAAAATTATCCGGCTTACTATGATTTGAAATATAATTTCAAAACATCTCCGGTCAACGAAATTCAACAATATTTAGCGCATAATCAGGTAATTCTTGAATACGTAGTAACATACAGGGAATTATATACATTTGCAATTACCAGAGAAAAACTCTATACAGCAGTCCAGCCTGTTGATTCTTCTTTCAGAAGCGCTATCAACCGAGTCCGTGATTTTCTTTCATACAATCCTTTAATACGGCAAAACAAAAAGTCAGGAATAAAATATACTGAAGATGCATATTATCTTTATAAAATCCTGATTTCTCCTTTTTCTTCAATAATAAACGGCAAATCATTGATTATCATTCCGGATGAAGACCTGAATCTGATTCCCTTTGAAATACTTTTAACACAGCCGGTTAAAGCTACCAGGAATATCAGTTACAGCAACCTTCCTTATCTTGTAGTTCAGTTCCCTGTGAGTTATGCTTATTCAGCAACACTTTTCAGGAGCAATCTGCAGGGTAAAAT
>FWPV01016390.1_pt1 | contig 10447 bp, 9 predicted proteins | sample 2228371 | NCBI WGS metagenome assembly FWPV01 (sample SAMEA103939776, study PRJEB20133) | metagenome
ATGCATTAGCACTGCTCGCTCGGGAGCGCGGCCGCTAAACTACTACACCCTCGCCGCCAATTCCTTGGCCCTTCCCAGGTACGTGCGCGGTGTCAGCATCAGCAGCCGTTCCTTGTCCGCCGCTGGAATCGGCAGCTGGGCAATGAACGCTTTGAGCTCCGCCTCGGTGATTTCCCGGCCGCGCGTCATCGCTTTGAGTTGCTCGTAGGGGTTCTCTAGCCCATAGCGACGCATCACCGTCTGCACCGCTTCGCCCAACAGCGCCCATTGTGCGTCAAGGTCCTGCGCGAGCGCCGCTTCATTGACCTCAAGCTTGGCGACACCGCGCAACAGCGCGTCCAGCGCCAACACGGTATGTCCGAACGCCACCCCAAGGTTGCGTAGCACCGTCGAATCGGTCAGATCGCGCTGCCAGCGCGAAACGGGGAGTTTGTCCGCCAGATGCCGCAGCAGTGCGTTTGCGACCCCGAGGTTGCCCTCGGCGTTTTCGAAGTCGATCGGGTTGACCTTGTGTGGCATGGTGGAAGAACCGACTTCCCCCGCCTTGAGCTTTTGCCGGAAATACCCCAACGAAATGTAGCCCCAGACGTCGCGCGCGAAGTCGATCAGTACCGTGTTGGTGCGCGCCATCGCATCCAGAAGTTCCGAGACACTGTCATGCGGCTCGATCTGGATGGTGTAAGGATTGAACGCTAGGCCCAATCGTTCGATGAACGCGCGCGCGATCGCCTCCCAGTCGAGTTCGGGGTAAGCGGCGCAATGCGCGTTGTAGTTGCCCACCGCACCGTTGAATTTGGCGGTCAGTGCCACCGCGGCGATGTGGCCCCGTGCGCGTTGCAGTCGCGCCACGACGTTGGCGATCTCTTTGCCCAGGGTCGTAGGGCTGGCGGGCTGACCGTGGGTGCGCGACATCATCGGTGTGGCGGCATGGCGATGCGCCAATACCCGCAGCGCCTCGATCAGGCGATCGAGCTGCGGCAACAGCGCTTCGTCACGGCCGCTGCGCAACATCAAGGCATAGGCCACATTGTTGATGTCCTCGGAGGTGCAGCCGAAATGCACAAACTCAAGGTACGGCGCCAGCGCCGGCCGGGTTTTGAGCTGCGTCTTGAGCCAATATTCGACCGCCTTGACGTCGTGGTTGGTTTCGCGTTCGATCGCCTTGATCGCCGCCGCGTCCTCGGCACTGAAGTGCGCGACGAGCGCGTCCAGCGCCGCGGCATCTTCGGCGGCCAGTGGCGGCAGTTCGGTGATCTCTGGCGTGGCCGCCAGGTGTTTGAACCACGCCACCTCAACCGCCACGCGATATCGAATCAAACCATATTCCGAGAAAATGGGCCGCAGCGCTTCAACTTTGCTTGCGTAACGGCCATCGAGCGGAGATAAGGCAAACAAAGGATCCGGCGTCATTTCGTCCTCTTGTTTTTCATCAGCTGCGATACTCAGCGTTGATTTTGACGTAATCGTAAGAAAAATCACACGTCCAGACCGTGGCTTGCGCCGTACCCCGCCCCAACGCCACACGGATGATGAGCTCCGCTGCCTTCATGATGCGGGCGCCGTCTTCCTCGCGGTAGGACGCCGCGCGCCCGCCATGTTCGGCCACCAGCACCGACTCGCTGGGGTTGCCCAGCCAAACGCGCACCGCCGCGACATCTAGGTCACTGATCCCCGCGTAACCGATCGCCGCAAGGATCCGCCCCAGGTTGGGATCACAGGCAAAAAGCGCGGTTTTCACCAGCGGCGAACGGGCAATCGCATAGGCAACCTGCTTGCACTCCGCAACATCACGCCCGCCTTCAACCACTACGCTCACGAACTTGGTCGCCCCCTCGCCGTCGCGGACGATCGCCTGCGCCAGGTGCTGTGCCACGTCGGTGAGCGCCTGCTGGAACACGGCGGCGTCGGGGTGTTCGGAGGTCAACTCCGGCCCCGTGCGCCGGGTCGCGATCACCACGAACGAGTCATTCGTCGAGGTGTCGCCATCCACAGTGATCGCATTGAATGAAACGTCGGCCACTTGCCGCGTCAGCTGCGGCAACCAGGCCGGATCGATGCAAGCGTCGGTGGTGATGAACGCCAGCATCGTCGCCATGTTGGGGTGGATCATCCCGGCACCTTTGGCCATGCCGGTGATCGTCACCGTGCTGCCGTCGCTAAGGCGCACCTGGCAGCTTAGCGCTTTGGGCACGGTATCGGTGGTCATGATCGCTGCTGCGGCATCGCACCAGGCGCCTCCGTCGGCGCGAAGATCGGCAAGTGCCGCGGGCAATCCGGCCAGCAAGCGCGCCATCGGCAGCGGCTCCAGAATCACGCCGGTGGAAAAAGGCAACACCGCTTGCGGCGCAATGTCCATCTGCGCCGCCAATGCGGCACAAGTGGCGTGCGCATCGGCTAGCCCTTGCGCCCCCGTACCGGCGTTGGCGATGCCCGTGTTGATCACCAGCGCGCGCACCGCGCCGCCGCTGGCGGCCAGATGTTCGCGGCACACTTGTACCGGAGCGGCGCAAAAGCGGTTTTGCGTAAACACCCCCGCCGCGATGCTCCCCGCATCGAGCGCGATCACAGCGAGGTCTTTGCGCCCAGGTTTGCGGATCCCTGCGGCGGCGACCCCCAGGCGGACGCCGGGAACAGGGTGGATCTGTTGCGGCGAAGGAGGTATCAAGCGTACGGCCATGAACAATCCTTTCTCATCACACCAATCGCCCGTGGCAATGTTTGTATTTCTTGCCCGAACCGCAGGGACAGGGGTCGTTGCGCCCAATGCGCGGGCCAGCATGCACCGTGGGCTGCGCTTTGCTCTCGGCGGCCGGTTCTTCCTCGGCGACGACATGCACCTCGGGATGCTCGTAGCGCACGTTCTTCGGCGCCGGTTCGGCGGAGGCGACTTCTTCGACCGCTTCGGGCGCCTGGATGCGCACGGTCATGAGCACGCGGGTGACATCGCGCCGGATCGCCTCCAGCATCGTTTCGAACAGTTCGAACGCTTCGCGCTTGTATTCTTGCTTGGGGTTTTTCTGCGCATAGCCGCGCAGGTGGATGCCCTGACGCAGGTGATCGAGCGCCGCCAGATGCTCGCGCCAATGCTGGTCAATGCTCTGGAGCAGCAACCCACGCTCGAAATGCGCCCACGCCGACGGTTCCACCAGCGCTTTTTTCTGGGCGTACGCTTCGTCCGCTGCGGCCAGAATGCGCTCGAGGATCGCCTCGTCGCTCAGTTCTGGCTCGGCCTCTAGCCAGCTACGGATGGGCAGCGGCAACGCGAATTCGGCGGCGAGTTCCTGCTCAAGCCCCGACAGATCCCACTGCTCGATGACACTGTCGGCCGGAACATAGCGGCGGAACACGTCGGTCAGTACCCCCGCGCGCATCTCGGCGATCAGGTCTGAAACTTCCTCGGCGTCCACGACCTCGTTGCGCAACCCGTAAAGTACCTTGCGCTGTTCATTGGCGACATCGTCGTATTCCAGCAATTGCTTGCGGATGTCGAAGTTGTGCTGCTCGACGCGCCGCTGTGCGGTTTCGAGCGCACGCGACACCATCGGGTGTTCGATCGCTTCGCCCTCGGGCATTTTCAACCGCACCATCAACGCATTGAGGCGATCACCCGCAAAGATCTTCAGTAGCGGGTCTTCGAGCGAAAGCAAAAACACCGAGGAGCCTGGGTCCCCTTGGCGACCAGAGCGACCGCGCAGTTGGTTGTCGATGCGCCGCGATTCGTTACGCTCCGTGCCAATCACGCGTAAGCCCCCCGCCGCGATGACCTCGTCGTGGCGGCGCTGCCATTCGGCTTGGATCGCCGCGATGCGCTGCGCTTTTTCTTCCTCGCTGAGGTTGGGGTCGGCGTTTACCGCCTCGATCTCGGGCTTCGGGTTGCCGCCCAGGATGATGTCGGTGCCGCGCCCAGCCATGTTGGTGGCAATGGTCACCATCCCGGGACGACCGGCCTGGGCGATGATCTCGGCTTCGCGCGCATGCTGCTTGGCGTTGAGCACTTGGTGCGGTATACCGGCCTTTTTGAGTTCGCGCGACAAAAACTCATTGACTTCGATCGAGGCCGTGCCCACCAGCACCGGCTGGTTGCGCGCGCGGCAGGCCTTGATCTCGTCGATCACCGCACGCCACTTTTCTTTGGCCGTGCGGTAAATGCGGTCGTTCTCGTCGCGGCGGATCATCGGCCGGTGGGTCGGGATCACCACCACCTCCAAGCCATAGATCTGCTGGAACTCGTAGGCTTCGGTATCGGCGGTGCCGGTCATGCCCGCGAGTTTTTCATACATGCGGAAGTAGTTCTGGAAGGTGATCGAGGCCAGTGTCTGGTTTTCGGCGCGGATCGCCACCCCTTCTTTGGCTTCGATCGCCTGATGCAACCCTTCGGACCAGCGCCGACCCGGCATCAACCGGCCGGTGAATTCGTCGACGATGATGATTTCCCCGTCCTGCACGACGTAATGCTGGTCGCGGTGATAGAGGGTATGCGCGCGCAAGGCGGCAAAGACGTGGTGCAGTAGGGTGATGTTGCGCGGGTCATAAAGGCTTGTTCCCGGCGGCAATAGCCCTTGTTCGGTGAGGATGCGCTCAAGCTTTTCGTAGCCGCGTTCGGTCAGCAGCACCTGCCGCGCTTTGAGGTCGACCGTGTAGTCGCCCTCAGCGATCACTTCGCCGTTTTCTTCTTTGTGTTCGTTGAGAAAAGGCACGATCGCGTTGATCTTGACGTACAGTTCGGTGCTGTCTTCGGCCTGCCCGGAGATGATGAGCGGCGTGCGCGCCTCGTCGATGAGGATGGAATCGACCTCGTCGACGATCGCGTAATGCAGCCCGCGCTGCACCCGGTCGCCGGGGTGATAGACCATGTTGTCGCGCAGGTAATCGAAGCCAAACTCGTTGTTGGTGCCGTAGGTGATGTCGGCGGCATAGGCTGCCTGTTTGTCAGCATGGCTCATGCCGGGCACGTTGACCCCGACCGTCAGGCCAAGAAAGCGGTAGATTTGCCCCATCCACTCGGCGTCGCGTTTGGCGAGGTAGTCGTTGACCGTCACGACATGCACGCCGCGCCCGGTAAGCGCGTTGAGATATGCCGGCAGGGTGGCCACCAGCGTCTTGCCTTCACCGGTGCGCATTTCGGCGATTTTGCCTTCGTGCAGCACCATGCCACCAATGAGCTGGACGTCGAAGTGGCGCATCCCAAGCGTGCGTTTGCCCGCTTCACGCACCACCGCAAAGGCTTCCGGCAACAGCGCATCGAGCGACTCGCCATTGGCCAAGCGTTGTTTGAATTCGGCGGTCTTGGCAGCCAGTTGTTCGTCGGGAAGCGCCGCGACGCTGCTTTCGAGCGCGTTGATTCGTGCTACGATCGCACGATAGCGCTTGATCAGGCGGTCGTTGCGACTGCCAAAGATTTTCTTCAAAAAGTTGGCGATCATGTCGAGATGCCGCTCCAAATTCTCATCAGGCGAAGTGTAGCATGGGCTGGCAGGGACTGACCGAAAGCGCCAAGTCGGCCACAGAGTTGGCGGCGCTGCAGCGGCACGCGCGCTGGCTTGAAGCAATGCAGGGGGTCGTGCGCGCCGCTTTGCCGCCGACGCTCGCGTCGCTGGTATTCGTGGGCAACTGGCACGAAGACGAAACGCTGACGCTCCTGAGCCCCTCGGCGTTGGCGGTAGCCCGCCTCAAGCAAATGACGCCCACCCTGACCGCCGCGCTGCAAGCCAAGGGTTACCCGGTGGCGCGCATCAAACTGCGGGTCGCGCCGGGGTTAAGCCATTTGTCGCCGCCGGAACCCTTCGCGGCGCCGCCCAAAGCCCCCCCTCGAGCGCTCACGCCGCAGGCGCGTTCGGCGCTCGCGGCACTGGCGCAGGAGCTGCCGCCCAACAATGAGGTTGGGACGGCGCTGCGGGAATGGCTAGCCAAGCTAAGAGCCCGCGAGGATCGGTAGCCCACGCACCAAACAGAACGGACAGCAAAGCTTAGAGCCCCAGGAGTCGCTGCAACGCAAATAGCAGAAGATAGAGCGCCGTGACGCCAGCGGTAAGTATCAGGACACGCCAAGCCCAGCGGCGATAGTCGATCCGCCCGGTAAGCACCGACGCCAGGAGCAAGATGGCGAAGGCGATGAGCCCCGCGACCAGCACGAAACGAAACGCGATCATGGCGCTCCGGCCAGCCAACGGCGTAACGAAAAACTCGTCGCAGCGGGCAAGGAAGGAACAGGGTTTTTCGCCTCCACCGCCCGCAGCGTTTCCATGCGCCAGGCATGCGCGTTCGCCAAGAGCGCGCGCAACAGCTGGTTGTTCAACGCATGGCCGGACTTGAAGGCACGATAGCGCGCCAAGAGCGGCGCCCCGAGCACGTAAAGGTCGCCAATAGCATCCAAAATCTTATGACGCACGAACTCGTCTTCGCGACGCAATCCCCCGGCGTTGAGCACGCGATGCTCATCGAGCACGATCGCGTTGTCCAGGCTGCCGCCGCGCGCCAGGCCCATTTGCCGCAACGCTTCGACTTCATGCACAAAACCAAAGGTGCGCGCCCGGCCCACCGTTGCCTCGTAGTCGTCTTGCTGCCAATCGAAACTCGCCGTGGTCGGTGTTGCGGCAATCGCCGGATGATCAAAAGCGATCGCGAATTCGACGCGAAAACCATCAAAAGGCACGAGCTCGGCCCATTTGTCGCCTTCGGCGACGCGCACCGGCTCCAGCACCCGCACATAACGGCGCGCTTTGGCCTGCGCCACGCGACCGGCTTGGCGCAGCAGCATTAGGAACGGGGCGGCGCTGCCGTCCATGATCGGCACTTCCGGCGCATCGAGCTGGACGAGCACATTGTCGATCGCCAACGCCGCGAGCGCCGAAAGCAGGTGTTCGACGGTCGCCACCGTCACCTCCCCCGTCGCCAGGCCCGTGCACAAGCGCGTTTCGCGCACGGCTTCGGGGTGCACCGCCAAACGCACGGGCGGCGCAAGATCGCAACGCTCGAAGACGATGCCGTGATCGGGGGGTGCTGGCAGCAGCCGCAGCGTCACTTTCTGTCCGCTGTGTAACCCGACGCCGACCACTTCGACGGGTCGAGCCAGGGTGTGCTGCTGCCAAGGAAGGGAACGCACGGACAGGGGCTCCGTCAGTCGTTTTGCTTGCGCAAAAACGCCGGAATGTCGAGGCGATCCATACCGCGGTTCATCAGCCCATCGACAAAGCCGCGCGTCCCGGGACGGCGCGGTTGTCGCACCACGCGGGCTTTGTCAGGGCGCGCCGCGAGATCACTGCCACCATAAGTTCCCGTAGCAACCATCTCGTCCGCCGCTACATTGCTGACATTGTGAAGCCGGGCTGCTCCTAAGCCAGTGGCAACGACAGTCACCCGGATGCGATCGCCCATTGCGTCATCGAACACGGTGCCGTACTTGACGAACGCCTCGGGGGCGGCAAAGCCCTTGATCGCACGCACGGCATCGCGCACTTCGCTCATCTTGAGCGTTTCTTTGCTGGCAGTGATGTTGATGAGCACACAGCGCGCCCCTGACAACTCCGTGCCCTCGAGAAGCGGGCTGACGGCTGCTTGTTCTGCGGCGATGCGTGCGCGATCCACGCCGCTGGCCTCGGCCGAGCCCATCATCGCCCGGCCCATTTCGGCCATCGCCGTGCGTACATCCTGGAAGTCGACGTTGACCATCCCCGGCACGTTGATGATTTCGGCAATGCCGGCGACCGCGTTCTTGAGCACGTCATCGGCCGCCTTGAAGCAGCTTTCAAAAAGCGCATCTTCACCGAAAATTTCCAGCAAGCGATCGTTGAGTACGACGATGAGCGAATCGACATGCCGGGTCAGTTCCTCGATTCCGGTTTCGGCCACCCGATCGCGGTTTTCGAATTCAAAGGGTTTGGTGACCACTGCCACGGTCAAGATGCCCATTTCTTTGGCGATTTCGGCAATCACCGGTGCTGCGCCCGTGCCCGTGCCACCGCCCATGCCCGCGGTAAGGAAAATCATGTGCGCGCCCTCGAGCGCCTGGGCGATTTTGTCGCGCGATTCGAACGCTGCTTCGCGTCCCGCTTCCGGCTTGGAACCCGCTCCCAGCCCCGACGTGCCGAGCTGTACTTTGACCGGCGCCAGGCACCGGGCCAAGGCCTGGGCGTCGGTGTTGACGGCAACGAACTCAACCCCCTCAACCCCCTCGCGGATCATGTGATCGATCGCATTCCCGCCTGCCCCACCCACGCCGAGCACGCGGATCACCGTGCGGTTCGAAGGCTGTACCACTTCTTCTAATGCATGCAGTGCCATTCTTACGTCCTCCCAAGCTAACGACATTTTAGCCGATAAATTGGCTCATCGTTTCCACAATTTTGCCCACCAACGCCTCCACCACGAATTCTTTGGCCAGTCGTCCTGCCGATACTCCTCTAACGACGACTGTACCAATCCACAAACACAGGCAAAGGCCGGGTCTTCCCAATCGACGCCCAAGCGTTCCCGGCCTGCCAATAAAGGGATGCCGATTCGGGCCGGCGAGGCGAACACTTCTTCGGCCAAATCGGCAATGCCGCTGAGTTTAGCCGTTCCGCCGGTCAGCACGATCCCGCCGCCAAGTAGACCGTCCACACCGGCTTGTTGCAACAGGTCCGCGGCCTGTTCGAAGATCTCTTCCACCCGCGGGTGTATGACATCGACCAGACGCTGACGCGCCAACTTCCTGGGAGGACGATCACCGATCGCCGGAACCTCGACGATTTCGCCCGGATCCACCCAACCGTGAACGGCCGCCCCATACTGGCATTTGAGGTGCTCGGCATCGGCCGCAGGCGTTCGCAGCGCCATCGCCAAGTCGTGTGTGATGCGCTCACCGCCCAACGGTAATACCGCACTGAACTGCACTGCCCCATCACGAAATACGACGATGTCGGTCGTTCCCCCGCCGATGTCCAGCAGTACCACACCCAGGTTCTTTTCATCCTCGGTCAGCACAGCTTGGGCAGACGCAATACCTTGCCACGTGACCGTGTGCAAGTCAAGGTCAGTGCGTCGGACAGCCTTGATCAAGTTCTGCACCGCTGAGGAAGAAGCACTGATGACATGCACGCGCGCTTCCAGGGTCGAAGCCGCCATACCGATGGGATGAATCACGCCGCTTTGACCATCGAGTGCAAAATCCTGGACCAACGCGTGGATCACTTCCCGCCCTGGTGGCAACTGAATTTTCTTGGCTTCCTCAAGGGCACGGGCTACATCGTAGGCACTGACTTCCGCCTGACGCACGCTGACCACACCCTGGTTCTCATGACAGGCGATATGATCTCCTGACAGTGACACGCTCACTGCCTCGATGAGAAGTTGGGTTTGATTCTCGATTCGGGATACCACCTGTTGGATGGCGCTGAGGGTCGTTTCGATATTGACCACCACCCCGCGGCGGATGCCGCCACAGGAAGAGCCCTGGGCCGCCGCGACGACTTCCACGCCCCCCCGCTCCGAAGGACGTACCATTAAAGCGGCAATCTTGCTCGAGCCGATGTCGAGTGCCAAGAGAGGCGTCGCCGCGCTCTTCACTCTTTTTTTCCTCCCTTTGCTGACGCAGCACCGGACACGTCGATCGGCATGGCCAGCGCAACTGCGCCGTCATATCGCGCGTCGAGGCGCACCGGTACCTGCGGCAGCGCTTTGACCAATTTGGGCCATTGCCCAATCAACCACTGCACCCGTTGTGCCAAAACAGCAGGCGCAGAGACTTGTCCGAGCTCCCAGCGCGTGCCATCGGCAAATTCGATGGCATAGGCCCCCAGAGGCGATACTTCGATGCGGTGCCAAGTTCGAAATCTCTGAAGCACCGGCGCCAGAACCGTCAGTATTTCCAGTCCTTTATCTCGCCATGCCCGGGTGGTTACCAACAAGGGCAAACGGTCGTCGGCGCCAATGTCGCGCTCGTCCTGAAACGCCACTCCGTCTTCATCCAGCCACCACCAACTGCCTTCGTCGCGATCGAGCCAACGCAAAATGGGGGTGCGCACGAACAGGTCGACATGCAGCCGGTCTGGCCATTGTCGCTCGACGCGAACGTGCCGCACGGCAGACGGCTGACGCAACCGCTCCCGTAGCCGCCACACATCGACCTGCCAAAGCGGTCGGTCCGCCGCCGCTTGGCGCACCAGCTCAACCCATTGCTCGACGGGAACCGCTGCCTGACCATGCACTTCGATCGTTACGGCTTGCACCGGCGCAAACCGGTGCGACAACCACCACAGCAGCAGCACCGCCGCCCAGCTCAACACGACAATTGCCCAAACCGTTCGGGTCGCGCGGCGCCACGCTTCAGCCTTCAACGGCTATCTCCTCTTCTTGCCAAGGCGCCAGGGCCAACTGCACGATACGCTCGCACAGCTCGGCAAAAGTCCAACCGTGCGCCCGCGCGGCCATCGGCACCAGCGAATGATCGGTCATCCCGGGAACCGTGTTC
>FWPV01016391.1_pt1 | contig 10446 bp, 5 predicted proteins | sample 2228371 | NCBI WGS metagenome assembly FWPV01 (sample SAMEA103939776, study PRJEB20133) | metagenome
GCCCAAGTCCACCGCCAACTTCCTGTCCTACGTGACCAGCGGCCACTACAACAACACCGTGTTCCACCGCGTCATCGACGGCTTCATGGTCCAGGGCGGCGGCTTTGAGCCCGGCATGAACCAGAAGCCCACGCAAGAAGCCATCGAGAACGAGGCCAACAACGGCCTGAAGAACAACAAGTACACCGTGGCCATGGCGCGCACCCAGGCGCCCCACTCCGCCACCGCGCAGTTCTTCATCAACGTGGCCGACAACGGCTTCCTCAACCACACCGCCCCCACCGCACAAGGCTGGGGCTATGCCGTGTTCGGCAAAGTGGTGGCGGGCACCGAGGTGGTCGATGCCATCCGCGCCGTCAAGACCGGCCGCAAGGGCTTCCACGACGACGTGCCACTGAACGACGTCGTGATCGAAAAGGCCGTGGCGCTCTGATCCCCGCGGCCCGCGCCATGCCTGCCGCTTGCACTGTGGTGTCGCCCGGCTGGCGCGCAGTGGACCTGATCTCCGACCTGCACCTGCATTCGGGCGACCAGGCCACCTTTGAGTGTTGGCGCCGCTACCTGCTGGCGCCCCAGCCCGAGGCCGAGGCGGTCTTCATCCTCGGCGATCTGTTTGAAGTCTGGTGGGGCGACGATGTGCTGGACAGCACCGGTGCCGGTGAAGCCGCCTTTCTGCGCGAATGCTCTGCGGTGCTGCAAAAAGCCGCCGGGCGACGGCCGGTGCACTTCCTGCACGGCAACCGCGATTTCCTGGTGGGCGAGCGTTTTTTTGCGCACACCGGCGTGCGCGCCCTCACCGATCCCTGCACCCTGCAACTGAACACGCACCGCTTTGTGTTGAGCCATGGCGACGCCTGGTGCCTGGGTGATGCCGACTACCAGCGCTTTCGCGCTGAAGTGCGCACGGCCGCTTGGCAAAACCGCTTCTTGGCGCAACCCATCGCACAGCGTGAGGCCACCGCCCTGGCCTTGCGCCAGCAGAGCGAGGCCCGCAAACACAGCGGCGCCACCTACGCCGATGTGGATGGCCCCGCTGCCATCGCAGCCCTGGCTGAGCACCAGGCCAACGTTCTTGTGCATGGCCACACGCACCGACCGACTGACCATCAACTCGCGCCTGGTCTGACGCGCCACGTGCTGAGCGATTGGGATGCGTTGGCATCGCCACCGCGGGCCGAGGTTTTGCGTCTGCACGACGATGGCCGCGTCCAACGCCTGCCGCTGTTGCAATAAACGCGCGCGCCCTCAGGTGTGAGGCCATGACGTTGAACCTCTCACGCCTGTGGCGGCGTGCCCGGCAGCAACTGCCGGTGCTGCGCCGCCAAGCCGAAGCCATCCCCGACGGCCTGTGGCTGCACACCCTGGTGCGCTACCCCTTTCTGGCCGCCCTGCCCTTGCCAGAACAGCAGCGCCTGCGCAGCCTCAGCGCACAGTTCCTGACGGACAAGGAATTCCATGGCGCCCAAGGCCTGCACATCACCGATGAGATCGCGCTGGCCATCGCTGCCCAGGCCTGCCTGCCCTTGGTCTACCTGCCTGGCCAGGGCCGTTGGCGCGACGACGCGCTGGGCTGGTACGACGACTTCGTGACCATCGTCGTGCACCCCGCCGAAGCCGTGGCAGTGCGCGAGGTCACCGACGGTGCGGGCGTGGTGCACCGTTACAAGGAAACCCTGCTGGGCGAAGCCATGGAGCGTGGCCCGGTGATGCTGAGCTGGCAGCACGTGGCCCAGGCCGGCGACACCACCGACCGAGGCCACAACCTGGTCATCCACGAATTTGCCCACAAGTTCGACATGCGGGGCAAGGCGCCGGGGCAAGGTGCCGATGGCTGCCCCGTGTTACCGGCGGGCTTTCTGGGCCTGCGCAGCGGCGCAGAGGCCCGCCACCACTGGCGCACGGTGTTGGGCCACGAGTACGCGGCCTTCAAAGAAAAGGTGGTGATGGCGCAGCGATTTGGCGAAGCGCCGCCCTGGCTGGACGCCTACGGCGCCCACTCACCTGCCGAATTTTTTGCCGTGGCCTGCGAGGCTTATTGGGTCAGCCGCGAGCGCTTCGGGCACGAGTTTCCGGAGCTGCTGCGGCTGATGGACGGCTTCTTCAGGCCGTCCACGAAGCTCAAGACTTCTTGAGCAGCGCCTTCAGGGCGTTCTGCAAGCGGCGCGCTGCGGTGGCATCAAAGCCGCTGGCCAGCACCTGCGCCGCATCGTGACCCCAGGTCTGCGCCGGCGCGGCTTCGTTGCGCTTGGTCAGCAGCTGCAGCTGGTACATGCGGCGCGCGCTGAGCTGATCGGCCGGCGTGGGCACATCAGCGGCGATTTCCAGGCGCAGCAGCGCGGTGGCCGCCTGCTCGCTCTGGCCGTTGCCCGCCTGGAGCGCCTGGGCCCAGGCGCCCCGCACTGGCGCGGCCACACGACCACCCAGCTCCTGCACGCTGGGCAGGGCTTCGGCGTCGCGTTTTTCCCAGGCCGTCATCACACGCGACAGCACTTCGCCATGGGCTTGTGCGGCCAGCTTGCGCAGGGCCATGTCGGCACGCTCCAAGGCCTCGCGCTGGGCTCGGAAGGCGGCATCGCCCAGTCGCGGGCCACGTTCTTCGCGCATGGGGCGTTCACCCATGCGGAAATCGCCACGGCCTTCGCCGCGCGGGCCACGGTCGCCACCGGGGCGGCCACCGTCACGGCCGCCCGGTTTGCGGTCGCGGTCGCCCGGGCGGCCACGGTCATTGCCTGCCGGCTCGGCCTTTTTCATGCCAGGGCGGTCGTCGCCGCGCACCGCCACGATCTTCTTCGGCGGGGCCACTGACGCAGGCGCGGGCGCAGGGGCCGGCGCTTCTGCGCTCGCATCCTCGGCAGCCTCTGCGGGAGGGTCGCCTTCGGCGGCGGCCGGTGCAGGGGCTTCAACCGCTGCGGGTGCGGGGGCCTCAGCGGGCGCGGCCGGTGCTGCGGCCTGAGCCAGTGCCTGGCCACGCAAGGCCGCCTCCAACGCGGCCACAGCCGCGCGAATTTGCTGCGCGTCACCGCTCTGGTTGGCGGCATCCAACGCCCTGGCAGCTTCCAGCACGCGGCGATCGTGTTCGCTCACAGCTTGGGCGGCCTTTTCACGGTCCGCGCCCTTGCGGTTGAACGCTTCGTCAATCGGCTGGCGGAAGGCTTCCCACAGCTTCTGTTCCTGCTTGCGGTCCAGAGGCACGGCCTGCGCTTCGGCCTGCCAGCGCTGCTGCAGCGCCTTCACGGCGTCGATGCGCAAGCTGGGCGCGGCACCCAGGGCCGTGGCCTCTTCGATCATGGCGCGGCGGCGCGCCAGGCTTTCGGCCTGCGCAGCCTCCAGGCGGGCGTGCGCCTGGTGCATGGCGTCTTTCCACTGTGGCTGCAATTCGGCGAACTGCTTTTCGCTCAGGTGGCCGGCTTCGCGCCAGCGCTCGGCCAGTTGGTGCAGTTCGCGGATCTGCTTTTTCCAGTCGGTGTTCGCGGCGTGCGCTTCAGTCCAGGCGCGCACCTCGGCCAGCAGCGCCAAGCGCTGCGCCTTGTGCTGTTCAGCCTGCTCGCGCACCTTGTCCAGCCAGGCCTCCACCAGCTTGTGGGCACGGGTGCAGGCGTCGTCGAATTTTTTCCACAGGCCGTGGTTGGGCACGCCGCCCTGATCGGTGGCCTTCCACTGCTCGCGCAGTTGGCGCAGGGTTTCCTGCATCTTGCGGCCCCCCAGGCGCTGGCCTTCGGGGGCGGCGGTCAGGGCTTCGGCCTTGGCCAGCAGCTCTTCACGCAATTGGTCGGCACGCCAGCGCTGCCAGCCTTCCAGTTCGCCGGCCTGGGTGAGCGCGGCATGAACCTGGCCTTCCAGCTCGGCACCGATGTGGCGGCCATGCTGCTTGAGCGCGGCTCGCAGATCGGCCGCCGCCTTGGGTGTGGCCTTGCCATGCCCTTCGGCCACCTCCTTGACCAAGACCTTGAGGGCAGCACCCACCGCCTCGGCGGCTTCGGTGCGACGCGCCTTGGCGGCGGCGTTGTCCACCGGTGCGGCGGCAGCACGGGCTTCGGGTGCGGCCTCGCCCCGTGCGGTGCGCAACTCGTCGGCCCACACAGGCACGGCGGGCAAGGGCGCTTGGGTGTCGGTCGATGCGGCCACCGCCTGTGCCAGCGCCGCCTGGAAGGCCTCCCACACCAGCGTGAGCTGCTGGCGGGCAGCGTCGAGCATGGGCGAGAACTTGGGGTCCATGCTGGACCAGTGGGCGTCTGCACTCAGGCTGGAGGCCTGGCCCTGCCAGTTGGCCACGTCGGCGCCCAACACCTCGGCGGCACCCTGGGCGTCGCGCCAGGATTTGGTGGACAGCACCTCGATGCGCTGGGCCAGCAACACGGCGGCTTCGCGCTCGACCTGCACACGGTGTTGCAGGTCTTCGATGGCTTTGACGCGTTCGTCCAAGGCCTGTTTGAGGCCGGCCAGCGGCTCGCGCGACAAGGGCGCACCGGCCTTGGCGGCATCGCGCTGCCAGGCCAGCGCGTCGGCCATGTTCAAGCGCGGCAAGGCGAGCAAGGCGTTGGCTTTCTCGGCCCACTCCACCGCCATGGTTTCCTGGGCCTTCGCGCGGCGCAACTCTTCGAGCTTTTCACGCAGCGGCTTGGCCGCGCCCTTGTCGCGGTGCGAGAGTTCCTTGAACACCTCGGCCATGCGCTCGGGCGAGGGATCGGTGGCGAGCCACTCGCGTACCCGTGCGGCGCGGTCGCCAGAGGTGGCGGCCGAGAACACCCCGCCGGTCAGCGCATCCAGCGCTTGGGTGTCTGCAGTTTTGGCGGTAGAGGGGTTCGATTGAGCGGAGTTCACGGTCGCAATGGCCACAAGGCGTGTCTGGTTGGGCAAACGCGTATTGTCGCCGCAGTCGGCGCCGGTTTTCGCGCCGCCCTGCCTCAAGGCACGGAAAGCCGCAGATCGGCGTGTGATCCGGCGGCATCTGCCCCGGTTTTGGCCACCTCGACAAACACCCGCGCGCCTGGCAGCCCCTGTGCCACCAGCCGCTCCTTCACGGCCACGGCACGGCGGGTGGCCAACGCCCGCAAGGCCTCATCAGAGGGTGGCGCATGGGCCAGCCACAAGGCCTCCATTTCGGGAACGTTCACATCCTTCAGCAGGCCGATGGCGTTGCGGGGCTTGGGAAAATCGCCCCTGCGGTAGACCTCACGCAGCAGGGCTGGATAGGCCTCGGGCGAGACCTCGGTGTTGGTATCGGCGCCCTGCCCGGCGCGCATCGCCTGACGGCGCTTCTCGGCTCGCACCGCTTCCTGCAGGCGCTCGCGCTGAAAGGCCGAGCGCTCGCCTTCCACGTCGCTGCGCCCCACCACCGTGACCTGCAACGCAGGCCGGTCGTTCAAGGCCTTGGCGATGGCTGCCAAGGCCGGGCTGGCGCCGTCAGCCAAACGGTCGGTGCCGGCCACAAAATCGATGCGCCCGGGCTGCGCGTCCGACCCGCCCAGCAGATTGCCCAGCAGCGCAAACGGTGCCGTCACCGCTTTGCCAATCAGCCCCAGGATCAGGCGACCAATGACGGGACCGAGGCGAAACTGGGGGTCGTTGAGCGAACCGCTGATGGGCAGGTTGATGTCGATGACGCCATTGCGATCGGCCAGCAAGGCCACCGCCAGCTTGACAGGCAGGTTGGGGGCATCGCTGTCCGCAGCGCGCTCGCCAAACGCCAAGCGGTTCAAGGTGAGCTGGTTGCTGGCGTTGAGCTGCCCGTCCGCGCCCACCTGGTAGCGCACATCCACACTGAGCTGGCCGCGCTCGATGCCATGGCCGGTGTACTTCAATGCGTAGGTGGACAGCGGTGGCAGCTCCAGCTCGCGCACCTTGCCCACAACGTCCAGCACCGGCGGGGTGAGCAGCGGATTGAGCTCGCCCCCGATGTCCAGCGTGCCCGTGCCCTCGACCCGCCCACGCAAGCTGACTTGTGCGGGCGTCGAGCCAGTGCCGCTCTGGTTGCTGAACGCGCCCAATCCCCCGGTGACTTCGCTCAGCCGCGCGCTGTAGTTGGGCTTCACGAAACGATCGGAAAAGGCAATGTTGCCGTTGACGAGTGTGATGGGACCGAAGCTCAGCTGTGCAGGAGGCTCCACCGTTGCCCCGACTGCTGAAGTGACGGCTGGGACCGGCACAGCGCTGTCCTTGGGAGGCGAACGCACCACGTCTTGCAGATTGACGCGGCCGGTGGGGTCGATGTCGATGCGGGCGAAGTAGTCGCTGAGCGCGGTTTCGGCCACGCTGAGCTGGAACGGTTGGCCCGGTGCCAGCGCCAGTTGCAGGCCACGCAAGTGCAAGGATTTCCAATCCAGCAACGGCGAGCCGTCGTTGGCATCCAGGGCCTTGAGATCATCGACCGTGAAATCGCCCTTGGCCGCCACCGCCAGGCCGCTGGCGTTGTGGCTGAGTTCGAGGTCGCCGCTCCAGTTGGTGTCGGCCTGTCTCAGCACGAGGTTGAGGCGGTCTGCCATGTAGGGCGCAAGCGCGTGCGCAGGCACGCGCTGGAGTTTGAGTTGGGCGCTCAGTTTGCCGCCCATGGCCGCCGATGCGATCGCAGGTGTCAGCCCCAGCCGCCCGTCCAGAGCCAGGGTACCGGGGTTGGTGGCCAGGCCGTCCGCAGCCAGCCGCATCGCCACCGACACAGGCGCATCCACGACCACGTCGCTTCGCCAGGCGCCCAAACGCAACTGGAGGGCGCTCCAGCGCAAGCCCACCGGGGTGGGCGTGGCGGCATCGTCCAGCCGCCCGCTGCCGTCGGTCAAACGCAAGCCCTGCCAGCCCACGCGCCAGGGCGTGGCCACGGCGCTGGCCTGCACGGCGTCACTGGACTGGCCGCCTTCTGAGCGAAGCCAGTGTTCCCACAGCCAGCGGCCAGTGGCATCGCGCGCCACGTGCACCACGGGTCGGGACAGGCTGATCTGCCCCAGATCGGCGCTGCGTGCGTTCAAGTCGATGCTGCCGTTCTGCAGCCGCAGCTCGCGCAGGGTCTGCAGGGGCCAGGCGGTCGGGCCCAATGCCACGTCTTGCAGCAACAGATCGCGCATCTGAAGCTGCAACGCTGGTGCAGCGCCAGACGACTGAGCGGACGCTGGAACGGCGGCCCGCCACCGCAACCCCAGGTCGGCGGCGCTGCGCCCGGCCAGGGCGGGTTTGAGCACCTGGCCGACATAAGGTGCCAGGCCCTGCAAAGGCAGGTCGCGCCAGTTCAGGCTCAGATTGGCCGCCACCGGGCTGATGTCACCCTTTGCGGCCAACGAGGCGTCCAGCCAGCGGCCACTGAGCACCACCGGTGTGGGCGCGTGGTTGGGCCACAACAACGGGCCACCGGACAGCGTGAGCGCATCCACCGTGGTTTCCCAGGCCGGAGACAGGGCAGCGTCGCGCCAGTGCAAAGCGCCATCGCTGAGCTCGAAGCCATCGAGCTTGACGTCCCACGGTGGCGCCGGCGCCGGATCGGCCTCATGGGCACCGGCCGCTGGCAAAAGATCCGACAGGTTGAGGCGGCCATTTGCCGCGCGTGCCAGGTGCAGCTGAGGCGCATGGAGCGACAGCTTCTCGACATGCACGCGGCGCGCGAGCGGTTCGCTCGTGCCCAACACCAACGACAAAGCCTCCCACGACAGCAGTGGCTCGCCAGCACTGCCTTTGGTGGTCCGCGCAATCTTCAGGTTTTGCAGCGCCACCCGCCCCGACAACTGGACCACGGGGCGTTGCTGCAACTGCTCGAACGCCACACTCAGATCGGCTTGCACCCGCGCCTGCAAAGGCCGCCAGGGCATGTTCTGAGGCCAATAAGGCAAATACGGGGACAGGTCCATGTCAGGCAGGTGCAACTGCGCGCGCGTGGCCCGCGTCTCGGCAAACGGCAGGGTGGACAACTGCGTGTCGAAGCGGCTGCCATTGAGCTCGAATGCGATGCGCGGCTCGGTGTGCACGTCGCGCTGGGTTGGCAAGTTGCTGAGAAACGGCACCGCGATCGAAAGCCCGCGCAAGCGATGTTCATTGCCGGTGGATGTGTCATCCAGGGCCAGTTCGCCGTCGGTGAGCGCCAGATTGAACAAGCCAAAACTGACACTGCCCTCGCTTTTGGGGCGTTCGGCCCAGCGGGTCAACAGATCATCGATGTCGTAGCGCCCGTCGCCCAAGTGCCGCAGCCGCAGCACAGGCCGTTCCACCACGAGGGCATCCACCACCGGGGCCAAGCGAAAAAGGGACTGCGCCTCAGCGTCAACGTACAGCCGCGCGACGTCCAACAAGGCAGGCTCATCGGGCGTGGCCCCAGCCACTTGCAAGCCCTGGATCTCCAGCTCAAGCGACCACGGGCGAAAGGACACGGCTTCGACCCGCACCTCGCGGCCCAAAGCGGCGCGGCCCTGATCTTGCATGAAGCCTTTGAGCCAGACTGGAACGGCCCACCAGGCGACCAGCCAAGCCGTCAGCACCAGCAGCAAAACACCCCAAAGCGGCCGCAGGCGCGGCAAGAGCAACTCCCTGTTCATGAGCGGGGATTGTGCGCCGTCGACTTGACCGGATAGATGCATGGGAAAAAAAAAGCACCTGAAGGCAGTACCTTCAAGTGCTTTTCCGATGTTTGGTGGGTCCTGAGTGACTCGAACACTCGACCTACGGATTAAGAGTCCGCTGCTCTACCAACTGAGCTAAGAACCCGAACATGAGCATTGTAGGACGTGAGGGATTCGAACCCACGACCAACGGATTAAAAGTCCGCTGCTCTACCAACTGAGCTAACGTCCCACTCACCACATTCAACGTCTTGCGTCGTTGCCTGCGAAGCCTCAAATTATAGCGTCATTTTTCTTGATTTCGAAGACACACGAACTTTTTCTGCACCTGAGGCCAAACGGTCCATGACCCAGCCCGCCGCACACAGGCCAAAGGTCGCGGTAACGCCCACGCTGGACCCATAGCCGTGGCAGTTGAGCGAACCGTCGCCGTCCACCGCACACGATGGGTCGGGGGGGGCCACCGCCTCGCGGCTGAACACGCAACTCACCCCCATGCGGGCATCGCGGGCTGCGCCATGGTGTTTGCGCAAGCGGTAGCGCAACTGGGCCAGCAAAGGATCGTGGGTGGTCAGTTGCAAGTCGTCCACTTCGACCCGATGGGCCAGCCGCTTGCCACCAGCGGCACCCACCGCCAGAAAAGGCAGGCGATGGGCCAGCGACCAGGCAGCCATGGCTGTTTTGGCGGCCATCTGGTCACACGCATCGATCACGGCCGACAGCGGCCCGCTGGCCGCCTGGGCATCGGCCACGATGCGCGTCCAGTTGGTGGCGTCCACAAAGTCATCGATGGTCGCCACATGCGCGCCGGGGTGGATGGCCAGCATGCGCTCGCGCATGGCCAGCACTTTGGCCTGCCCCAGGGTGGCATCGAGCGCATGCACTTGGCGGTTGACGTTGGACTCGGCGATGTGGTCCATGTCCACCAGGGTGATGCGCCCCACCCCACTGCGCGCCAAGGCTTCGGCGGCCCAGGAGCCCACGCCCCCGATGCCCACGACCATCACATGCGCGTCAAAAATGCGCTGCGCACCGGCCACGCCGTAGAGCCGGCGCAAGCCGCCAAACCGGCGCTCGAAATCGGCCGACATAGAACGGTGGCTCAGTCGCGCTCCAGCAACCAGAGCTGGAAACGGAAACCCGCGAGCGCACCGGCAACGATGCCGGTCACGGCAATGAAGCTGGTCACGCTCAAGGTGGACAGGCCCGACAGGCCCTGGCCCACGGTGCAACCCATGGCAGTGACACCACCGACCCCCATACACACCGCGCCCACCAAGTGCAGTGCGGTGTCGCGGGTGTCGCGAAAACCTTCCCAACGGAAGCTGCGGGTCGCAAGCGCATAGACAAATGCCCCGAGCACCACACCCGCCACCGACACCACACCCAGGGTCAGGACCTTGCTGCGGTCGCTGAAGAACATCAGCCAATCCAGGGCATAGGCCATGGGCGCGGTGAAGGTCAACGACTCCATGCGCCCGGAGTTGGACGCCAGGTACACCGCCTCCAGGGTTTCAGGGTGTTCGGCCACAAAACCCATGCGCCCGCTGACCCACCACATGGCGGCCACCGTGCCACCGATGCCGATGCCCGCCAGCAGGTTGTCGGCGCTGCAAAAGCCTCGGCCCAGCAGGGCCCACATGACCAGCAGGCCACCAACGGCCACACCCAGCCACAAGGTGGTGTCGGTCACCGACCACCCACTGGCGGCGGCCAACAGTTGCGGCAAGCCGCTGCCGGGCGCCAAGTCAAAAGCCACCTGGTCCACGGTCTCATTTCGCAGCACGGCGGTCACGCCGCGCAATGTGGCGAACGAAGCCACGCCCATCACCACAAACACCACCAGCGACTTGAGGCTGCCACCCCCGATGCGAACCAGGGTCTTGCTGCCGCAACCCGACGCCAGCACCAT
>FWPV01016392.1_pt1 | contig 10445 bp, 10 predicted proteins | sample 2228371 | NCBI WGS metagenome assembly FWPV01 (sample SAMEA103939776, study PRJEB20133) | metagenome
AAAATAACCAAAAATTAAATCTTATGGAAAATCAATAGATTATGTGTGAGGGGGTGGTGGGGGTGGTGAAGTTGAGTTAAGGTTAATGGGTTCATAAAACCGCGAGAAAGGTTTTGAGTTTATTGAGTTACTCGGGTTTATTGAGTTAAAAAATCGGCGAGAAAGGTGGTAGCGCGAGAAAGGCGAGAAAAGCATTTGGGTTCATTGAGTTTATTGGGTTTATTGAGTTAATTCACTGATCACTATTCACCGCTTACAGATTACTGCCGCTGTCTACATGCACATACACTTTCATCATCCACCATCTACGAACTACGATCTACGATCTACGAGCTATGAGCCACTATCCACGAGCTACGAGCCAATATCCACGAGTCACTGATCACCGTTCACCGCTTACAGATTACTGCCGCTGTCTACATGCACATACACATACACTTTCACTATCCACGAGCTATGAGCCAAGAGCTATGAGCTGCCTTTCACTTACACCTGCACATACATTGCTTTTATCACGGCCTTACGATCTTTTTAGCCTTTAACAGGGTTTCTGTGATGTCATACATATTGGATACCACCCCTACCTTCAACTTTTCTTTAAGATTGAAAAAATTAAGACATGTGCCGCATACAAGTATCTTGACCCCTTTTTCCTCTATGTTTTTTAAATCATGGAGCACATCTGAGCCATCTACTGCGAGCTTTACACCGGCATTATAGAGGATCATGGTATCGGGTTGTGTTTCCATCTCTGTGAGGGTATGAATAAAAGACCTCATGAGGACTGTGCCCAGTTCATCATCACCTATACCCATCTTATCAGATGTGATCATGATGACCAATGGTCTATCAGAACCTGTGGGCCTTTCCATATCACAGATAATCTCTTCTGGAGAAGGCTCTTTGACAACTACACCCTGGGTTTTTGTAATATCCAGTCTATAGACACCGCCTGCTTCTTCCCTTGTCTCCACAGAGCAACCTAAATTTTGGGCAAATCTTTTTACATTCTCAAGGGCTGTAGTGTTGTCCACCAGGACAGTGATGTTATCCTTTGTCTCCAGTGCCTTTTTTGTAAGCAATACAGGCTGTGGGCATGCAAGGCCCCTTGCATCTACCATATCTGCCATCTCTATCTCCTTCTCTATGATTTTTTTAAGCCACCATGGGCAATATTCTCTATGGCATGGATGGCTTTCTTTATCTCATCCTCTGTGGTGAAGATGCCGAAGCTAAATCGCACAGTCCCTTTGGGGAAACTACCTATAGTCCTATGGGCTGATGGTGCACACTGAAGCCCTGGCCTTGATAGTATATTGTATTCTTTATCGAGTATATATGACACCTCTGAAGGCATGATGTTATCTATGGTAAACGATACCACTGCCGTGCGTCTATGTGGATCAAGCCCTCCGTATACCTTTACCCCTTTTATGGAAGATAGGCCGTCCAAGAAAAGCCCTGTTATGGCCAACTCCTTATTTCTTATGTGCCCTACCCCTTTTTCAAGGACATAATCTACCCCTGCGCCGAGACCTGCTATGCCAATGGTATTGGGGGTGCCTGATTCAAACCTGTCGGGCATAAAATCAGGATGCTCCTCATGCTCAGAACGGCTGCCTGTGCCTCCTTGCTCGAGGGGCTCAATCATTGTTTCAAGGCCCTGCCTTATATAAAAACCCCCTGTTCCCTGAGGTCCATATAGAGATTTGTGGCCTGTAAAGACCATGATATCTATCTGGTCTCTTATGACATCTATGGGCAGGTTGCCTGCGGTCTGGGCTGCATCAACACAATATATGATCCCATTTTCCCTGGCAGTTTTTGCTATATCTGATATGGGCATGATAGTGCCTGTCACATTGGAGGCATGGGTGGTGATGATGAGCTTTGTGTTTTTTCTTATTGCTCGGGATATATCTTTTGGGTCAAGAACCCCTTCAATAGAGCACGGGACAACGGTAAATTCTACGCCTTTTGCCTTTAGGGCATTTAAAGGTCTCATAACAGAATTGTGCTCCATGCTGGATGTTATTACATGGTCTCCTGGTTTTAAAAGTCCATGGAGTATGATATTGATTCCTTCTGTGGCATTTCTTGTAAAAATAATGGTATCAGGCTCTGTGGCATTGATAAGGGATGAAATAGACTCTCGGACCTGAAACAACACACGGGCTGCTTCTATTGAGAGCCTATGGCCGGACCTTCCCGGATTTGCTCCTATGTTTTTATTGAAATCTATCATGGTATTTATCATAACATCCGGTTTTGGCCATGATGTAGCAGCATTATCGAAGTATATTAAATCCATTTACAAACCCCTTTTAGGCAACCCTCGGTAATGAGAGTTCATCAATTCTTTTTTATTATTTGTTAATCACTTAAAAGCACCTGTTTGTTTTTTTACCGCCAATTCATAGATTTATTGGATTTTTGTCTAAGGATAGTAAAATCTTTATTAAAATAAAACAACACAGGCAAAAATGAATACAAGCATATTCTCCATATATAAAAAATATCTATTACAGTTATATTAAACAAAAGGGTTTGTTATGTCAAGATTAATCCAGATAGAGACCTTTGTGCTGTTTGAAAAAAATCTTATGTTATCTCCATGCCTTCATGTTTTAGTATGTTTTTCAACATTTTCTCTGGGTATCGAGAAGATTTCAGAATAGGCGCATATACGACGCTTATTTGTTTTATAGGTCGCCTGAAACAATATCTGTTAAATCCTTTTCCCTCAGGATTCCCCTTTTCCATCTATCCATATGGGGTATTATATAAGGGAGAAGACGCATGGAATAATAGGGAGGAAACATGGGTAGCCCTAAAAGATCGCCGAAAATTATTATGAGAAGAAGGTTATTAAGACTGCCCTTTTCCTTCATCAACTCCTTTTGAAGCTCAAAGGCAGTCATACCGTAAAAAAATTCACCCAGTGTCTTACGGGAGTTTTTTATAAAATCTTGAAAAAGAGTTAAAAATTCCAAATTTTTTAATTCCCCCTGAAAAGTTGTGATCTGTCAAGAATTAGTCTAATTAAGCGATTATATAAAACACATAAAAAATATTCAATGAATTTAATACTGCAATAATATATTACTTTAAACCACTGATTTTGTGACCTTACATCATAATTTAATAGATCGTCTCACAGATCCAATAAATGCCTCAAATGGATCTCATTTGCACAAACCTCTTTATAGATTGATTCAATCATATTTCCATCAAGCCTTAAAAAATCCTTCTCTATGGGCGCAATGATCACACCCGTCATCTCAATGGCACCTGGGCTAACCATAACCCTTTCTTCACCTTCCTTGAAAAAAACATCAGGTCTGTGTTTTTTCCTGGGGAAGACACAAAGGGTCAATCTTTTATCCTGCTCAAAACAGACAATATTCATCATAGGCTCGCCAGATGTCATGAATGCCAGCCTCAAGGCATTTAAAATATTCTGAAATACATATCCAATAGATTCTGCATTAAAACCCTCAAGGATTATAATATCCCTTCCCATATTCTCCGTGGAATAGACAGATACGCCTGATATGTCCTTTATAGGCTTCAATCCTTTTCTGGCTCTTAAGTATTGCTCAAGGGGTGTGTTCCCTTGGGGAATGGCCTGAAAATGTAGATGGTCAGGGGCTGATGCACCACATTCAGGTCCATTATATAGTATCAGCCAGTTTTCACCTAAATCTTTTGCAAGCTGAAGTAGACTGTTTATGTTTGTATCGATGCGTTGAGGTTTGTGTATAATGGAATTGATGGTAAGGTGATGATGGAAAATAGGGGCAGGGTTGCATAGTATAAGATATTCCCTATAGAGGATACCCTTTTGCTGTTCAGGGAGATTTTTGAGACATAAAAAACAGGGGCGCCTCTCTATTGTCGTCTGTCTTATATCAGCGAGTGTACTTGTTTTTCTGCCTGGATTATGCTGAACCCTCACATGAAAGTCGTTGTGGCAGATATCTCTTATTTTTATATCAAAAAGCGTATTATAACTCTGTCTTAAAAGATGCCAGGACCCTAACTGTTCGCAAAGAAGCCTCTTTAAGATGTCATCGATTCCTTTGCCTTCAAAACGGACATATATTTTATTGGCAAGGTGTTCATCCATAAATAAAGATTACATGAAAATATAATCGAAACGGCCTAAAGGCCTCAGGTCTTCTATCCCATAGCATAGATTACACATCGTCTCTAACCATTCTGTCTCTATTGATCCACTGTCTTGCCAGGATCTCCTCGGAGCGGATTTTGTCTTTAAATGCATTGTTTCTGTTTATCTGATCCTGTGGCAGACATGCATCTGTATTTCCCTCCCACCTCCTGCATAGATAAATGATATCGAATATCCTTCCAATCCTAAATTCACCACATATCCTCAAGGCTGCTGCATAATCCTCACCATAGCTCACATTAAGAAAACCAATATCTCTTATAATAGAGGTATCAAATGCCCGTGGTGCACCTAGGCCGTTTATCCTCAGTGCATTGTTGTGCCCGTTTTCATCGGTCCATTCCCTGTGGTCTATGATACCGGGGGGAATCTCGTTGAGATGAAAATCAACTATTTTGTAGGAGCCTATAACCATGGCAAATCGACCTTCCCTGAGTGTAGTAACAATCTTACTCAAGGTCTCAGGGCTACTGTATAGGTCATCTGAATCAAGCTGGACTGCATATCTTCCACAGAACTTTGAATTGATTGCCTCATTCCAGCAGCCACCTATACCCAGGTTATTTGCCTCCGGCACTATATGTTTTATGGAAGGGTATCTCTCTGCAAGGTCTGATAATAGTTTTGTTGTCCCGTCTGTTGAATGGTTATCCACCACAATGATGTTATAAGGAAAATCTGTTTTCTGGGACAGGGCACTGGAGATTGCATCTCCTATGGTCTTTACCCTATCTTTTACAGGGATGATCACAGATGCCTCAACAGGGAATGTTTGAGTGTCTCTATTGTTAACGTTTTTTAGGCTCTCATGAGGAATATACGCATTGATACGCCTTAAATAATGGGTGAATACAGATTCCATCTCTTTTTGTATAAAACGATTTTTAGGGTCGAGATATGTGAAATGTGTATCATGGAGGTCTATATCCTTATATATGACAAAATATAGCGGCTCTTTGATGTGTAGTATAGAATGGTCGATAGAGACCTTGAGCCTTAAGTCATATAAACCTGCATATTCTACATCAGATATATTGCCGTATTTATTTAAGGCACCTTGAACTGCTCCATTTGAAAACATCATCATACCCCCAAAGTCAAAATCATCCCTTACGCTTCCTGCCTGATAGTCACAAAGGGGGTAATGTATTAGACCTTTTTCACCTCGGGTATAAAAATCTGAAAATACAATACCTCCATTGGAGGTAATAGCTTCATGGAGTATCTTATCTAATGCCCTGGGTTCTATAAGGGAATACCTGTCATCGAATATGAGGAGAAAAAAATCTGTGCTTATCTGAGATATGATTCTATTTAATGTTGTCCCTGACTTTAATGATCTAGCTTCTATAACCCTACACTTTTGTGTTGGTGGTTCAATCCTCTCAGGCGATAAGATAACTATCTCTTTAACAAGATGGGATTTTTCAAGTCCCATTATTTGTATGGCAAAGAGATCGCCTGAAGAAAAGGGAATTACAGCAGTGATAGACGACAAGGCATGGGACCTCTCTTTTATGCTTCAATGGATTTGCTGATCTTTTTGTCCAGTATATTTATGACTGTCATAAAGACAACAAAAAGGAACCCCCTATCCTCTGGGCTGATTTGTAGATCTTCTTCGTCGTCTTGCAAGAGGAGTGTTTGAGCAATATACTTATAGACATTTGGTTGCTTTTCTGCTTGCTTTTCGGCAATCTCAAGGACTTTATTTTCATCTGCCCCATCTAATTGTTCCAGAACACTTAGGTTATGTTCATATGATTCCTCTATTTCCTTGAATGTAGCTTTGCCTATCCGTCCGTATGCTTTTGTAAACATTTTATAGAGGACAAAAAATGTATATATACCCATTTCTTTTGCATCATCACCTAATTCATCTGTAGTAGAAAACACAAAGTTTAACAAATCAGGCTGGCTTTTACCAAGCTTCTCCATCTCTTTTTCTACCTTATCAAAGTCAAATTCGTCGATATCCTGGATTGTATTAAGAACCATTTCTTCGCTTATGGGCATAACCATAAAACACCTCATTTTTTTATTTATTTTAGACCTTTGCATTACAGGCAAGGGGCTAAGCTTATTTTTGTAAATGGCATTTTCTCTTTTTTTATGGATAAAGTCAATATATTTTCATTTTAATCTATCAATATTCTGTGTTTTTCCTATGACAACAAGGACATCACTATCCTTCATGCGATAATCAGGATTTACCATATTCACCCTGTCGGTTAGTGTATCTTTGATGGCAATGACATCTACGCCGTAATTGCTTCTCATGCGCACCTCCCTCAATGACTTGCCGATGAAATTCTCAGGAGGCGCTACCTCACATATCATAAACTCATCCGATATGGGGATATAATCAATGAGATTAGGGGCAACAATGCCTCTTGCTACCTTTGCCGCCATCTCTTTCTCCGGGATTATGACCTCTGTAGCCCCCACCTTTTCCAAGACAAGCTTATGCTCTTCATTGGGTGCCTTAACGATTATGTTTCTTACCTTCATTTGTTTTAGATGTAGGGTAATAAGGGTGCTTGCAGCGAGGTCATCGCCAAAAGAGACTATCACAATGTCATCCTCTCTTACACCTATGGTTTCGAGAAGGTTTTTGTCTCTGCCATCACCGAGAATTGCCTTTGTTGAACAGTCTCTTGCCTGCTGCACCGCATCTTTATTATTGTCTACGGCAATAACATCTATTCCTGCTTCGAACATATTCTTCACCACATTGAAACCGAATATACCCAATCCTATCACTATAACCCTTGGCACAGTGCCTCCTCAACCTATCATTATATTTTCTTCTGCATACTGCATAATAGCAGTTTTGGGTTTCCTGCTCATAGAAAAAGCAAGGGTCAGAGGGCCGACCCTTCCTGTAAACATCATGAGAGAAAGGATGATCTTTTGGGTATTATTAAGATGAGGGGTGACTCCCATAGATAACCCGGCAGTAGCAAAGGCCGATATGGTGTCAAAGAGATATTCTATGAAAAGATGCCTTCCCTGAAGGGGCTGCCTTGTCTCTCCTGCAAAGAGCAGTAAAGATGTAATAATGGCAACAGAAAAGATGGATGCAAATATGATATATATTGTCCTGTTTATTAATTCACGGGGGATCGTCCTATTCATTACATTTACCTCTTCATGACCCTTAAACCTGTTCCAAAGCATTAAAAATAATACAGAAAAACTTGTGGTTTTTATGCCACCACCTGTTGAGCCAGGAGATGCCCCGATAAACATAAGTATCATCAATATCAATATGGCATCATTGGTTAAACCGCCTATATCAACTGTATTGAATCCTGCTGTCCTTGCAGTAATTGACTGGAAGAAGGAAATAAATATCTTTATGTATAAGGGGGCATCTTTCATAATAAAATTATTTTCGAACAAGAAAAAGAGGCCTGCGCCGGATACTATAAGTATTGCTGTAGTGATAAGGACGATCTTTGTATGTAGAGAAAGTCTTTTTCTCTGTCCTTTGAACAATGAAAGCAGTTCTAGCTGGACCGCAAAGCCTATACCACCCAGGACAATCAATACCATGAAGGTTATATTAACAAGAATGTCTCCCTGAAATCTTATAAGACTGTCTTGAAAGAGTGAGTAACCACAGTTGCAAAAGGCAGATATGGCATGGTATATGCTGTAATATACTGCCTTTCCTATGGGAAAATCTTTTGAAAATACGGGAAATAGGGCTAATGCGCCTAAAATTTCTATCATCATGGTGGATATGAATACGTATTTTAGGATGATCTGGAAGTCCCTCCTTGGAGAAGGCAGAAAAGAAGTCTGTATAATCTCCCTGCCCTTGAAAGAGGTACTAAGTCCCATTATATGAAAGAAAAACGCAGAAAATGTTATTATACCCAGACCTCCGCACTGGAAAAGGACCAGGGTTACTATCTGTCCTGCAAAAGAAAGGTCTGTGCCTATATCGATTACCGTGAGCCCTGTTACACACACTGCAGATACGGATGTAAAAAGGGCATCTACATAGGTAAGCTTGTTTTTTGCACCTGAAAAAGGCATCCAGAGCAGGATACTACCTGCCATGATTATAATAAAAAAGCTCAATACAAATATACGGGGTGAGGTAAGGTCACGGAGAAGATATTTTTTTATGTTTACTATAAAATCCATAAGCGTAAAAAAGGTGTATATGCCTTAAGTCTTCTGTCTTATATATTACTCTTTGATGATAGTCAATTTAAAAAAAGACCTTTATAATAGCATACTTTTTTTTGTTGAGGGATTTTATCCGGGGATATTTTTCTTTATATTCTCTAAGGCCTTTAATATATCAACCCCTCCCACATATTCTTCTTTTCTGCCATTCCTATCGATTATACATGTTGGAGTTGCTTTTATACGGTCGCCTTTAAGATAACTGTTCATCATATCAAATACAGGTTTTGTATCAAAGGGTTTAAATTTGACCCATTTCTCATGGAGATATGCCTCCAATTTTGCCTGTTCCTTTATCTTTTTTAGTGCTGCACCTATGAGAACAGAACGGGCAAGGAGGGCATTATCCAAATCCTTTTTTTCATGGATTATATAGAGAAAGTATCGGGCATACATGGCAGATGTGCTTGAAGCGGGGGTGTCAATAAACGTGAGGGTGATTAGATTTTTGTTTACAAGTTCTGTAAGTATTGGCTCTATCTTTGGCTCCATTGCCCTGCAAGGGGGACAGAAGTAATCTGTGTATAACCTCACCTTAATAGGCCCTTTTCCGAATTCAGGAAAAGGGGTATCCTGTGCATATAAGGGTGTTGCCATGCCTCTAAAAAAGATGGAAAAGAAAACGATCCCTATTATGGCAGACAAAATAATGATCTTTTTCATTCGCATAGTAAAATTCAATAAAAAGATTAACATCAGAATACCTCCAAAAGCAAGGCAATAAGGACAATATATGCTGTGCCATACTTGAAAACCCACAAGATATATCTCTATACCCATCCCGGAAGACAACAATATTACAAGGGGTAGATCCTTTTTTAACATGGCAAGGATAATAATAAAAATCATATATCCTATCCCTATGTATTCAAGAGGGATGCCGAAAAGTTCCCCTTTGAGATAAGAACATGCCTCATCGCATATGCTGTAGTATATCTCTATAGCAATTGCTATAAGGGATAATATAATTGTAATTATGTATCTGTATTTTAAGACCTTTGAAAAAGGCCTATTGTCTTTGTGGATTACTGTAGAGTCCTGTGAATTTCGGTCATTAAACATCATGATGCTCAACATTCTATATGCAGCATTTAAGGTTTTTCAACTATAATCTTTAATTCGGTAGTCAAAAACAGCTTTTTTTCAACCAAGATTAAACATCTTTCATCTATAATCCTCTTTTAAAGTTGATTTAGAGCATGTTTTTTATCTCTTCCACAGATAGAACTTTTCCAACACTTTTTACCTCCCCGTCTATTGCCAGTCCAGGGGTAAACATCACACCAAAATCCATAATCTTATTGATGTCCGTTATCTTCTCTATCTCGAACTGGACACCCTTTTCCCTTGCTGCCTGTTCTGTATTCTCTTCAAGTTTTATGCATTTGGCACAGCCTGTGCCGAGTATCTGTATCTTCATGCCTACCTCCTTGTGTATTTTAATCAACCGGTGATCCATCCAAATATCATCCCGGCTATGGTTGATAGCATAACCACAAGCAAGAAAAAGACAACGGCCTTTTTTGTCCCCAGGATAGTCCTTATCACAATCATATTAGGTAGAGATAAGGCCGGACCTGCAAGTAAAAGTGCCAGGGCAGGTCCATTTCCCATGCCGGAGCCTATAAGTCCCTGCACAATAGGCACCTCTGTAAGGGTGGCAAAATACATAAGTGCACCCACAATAGAGGCAAGGAGATTTGCCCACAAACTATTACCGCCCACAAGCCTTGCTATCCACTCATTGGGTATAATGCCGTTATTCGTCCCGGGCATACCCAGTAAAAACCCTGCCACAAGAACGCCTCCAAACAGAAGCGGTAATATCATAAGGGTAAATGACCATGTGGAGTCTATCCATGTCCTTGTCATATCCGAGGAGGTCTTTCCAGAATATATAAGGAATGCAATCCCGGTGGAGAACGATAATAAAGAATATTCGGGCAGTAGCGCTGCAAGGATTATAACCAAGAGAACCCCTATTAAAGTAATCGGCCATTTTGCCTTCAGCCATCTTATATAGGTATAGGTAAACAGAAGGGCAAATGCA